>Ga0335069_10011679_pt1 | contig 12379 bp, 12 predicted proteins | sample Lox_Sample_11_FD_206714 | JGI IMG/M metagenome (GOLD analysis project Ga0335069, IMG submission 206714) | Soil microbial communities from Loxahatchee National Wildlife Refuge, Florida, United States - Lox_Sample_1.1 | ecosystem: Environmental > Terrestrial > Soil > Wetlands | place: USA...
ATCCTGCGCGAGGATGCCGCCGAAGGAATGGCCGAGCACGTCGGTGGAGGCCAGGCGCAGCGCGCGGCGCAGCGCATCGACATCGCATGACATCGCCGCGAGCGTGTAGCCGCTCAAGTCGGCGAGTCGCTGCGAGCGGCCGCTGCCGCGCTCGTCGATGAACACCAGGCGATGCCGGCGGGCGAGCGGCAGCAGGTGCGGCAGGAAATACTGGTGGCTCGCCCCGGGGCCGCCGTGCAGAACGATGAGCGGCGGGCCGGTGCCGATCGACTCATAATAGATGACGGCCCCGCAGCCCTCGATGTAGCCGTCCGAGCGCGGGATCGTGGTGCCGCTGGCCGGGATGTCCGCGCCCGTGGCGGCGCTGCCGACCGACATACCGAGGACGAGGCTCACGAGCGAGGCGGTGGCGAGGCGCTTGATCGGCATCGGCGGGGGCACCTTCAATAATGCACTTTGAGATCGATGCCGACGGTGCGCGGCGGCGTGACGATCTGGGTGCGAAAGACGTCGGCGTAACTGTACGAGGCACCTTCGAGAATTTCGAGCACGCCGGTCGAGTTGGTGAGGTTGTGGCCGTAGAGCGAGACATCGAGGTGCGCATTGCGCACCCCGTGGTGACCGTCGAGTGTGCTGTACTCGGGGCGCGTGGCGCGGTAGGTGAAGCCGGTGGGCACCGAGCTCAGGTGGCTGCCGTCGAGGCCGAAGTAGCCCGTGAGCGCCGCGCTCAGCGGACGGCTGTACTCGACCGACAGGTTGAGCTTGGCGCGCGGCACATCGGGCACCGCATCGCCGGGGCCGACCGCCGCGGCCCCCTGGAAGGGGCCCGCGATCGACTTGAACTCGGCGTTGAGATACGAGCCGCTGGCGCCGATGACGAGCGCCTCGACAGGCTTCCAGGCGATCTCCGCCTCGGCGCCGGTGCTTTGCGCATTGCCGACGTTGGCGATGAATTCGTAGCCGCAGCCCGGGTCGGTCACCGCCTGCTGCACGCCCTTCCATTGGATGCGAAAGGCCGCGACGTCGATGGTGAGGCGCCGCTCGAAGAGCTCGCTCTTGGCGCCGATCTCGTAGTTCCAGACCGAGTCGGGCTCGTAGAGCGACTGGTAGGCGTTGACGAGCGTGCAGCCGATGCTGGCCGGCAGCCCGACGTTCGGCCCGCCGGGCCGGTAGCCACGCGAGGCGCTCGCATACATCGTGTACCCCTCGGCGGGGCGGGCGGTGAGCACCACGCGCGGGCTGGTACCGTCGGCGCGCGCGTGCACCAGCGGCTGGTTCGGCGCCGCGAGCGCGCCGCTCTGCTCGTTCATGAGGCTGTCGCGCAGCTCATAGTAGCGGGCGCCCGCGGTGAGCTCGAGGCGCGGCAGCAGCCGATAGGTCAGGTCGGCGAAGATGGCGGACTGCTGATCGATCACCGACTGATCGAAGCTGTAGAGATTCGCGCCGCTGCCGCCGATGGCGGCGTTGAACGATGCGTCGTTGGTCGATTCGGTGGAGTGCTGGCGGAAGTGGCTGAAATAGGCGCCCGCCACCCAGCGCAGCCGCTGCTCGCTCGGCGAGGTGAGGCGCAGCTCCTGGATGAACCCCATGTTGTGCGAGGTGTAATAGTCCGTCCCCGGCGCGTCGGGCGGATACGGAACGCCGAACAGCGGCGCCAGATCGGCGAAGAACAGCGTGAAGTCGGCGAGCGTCTCGGTGTCGCGTGACAGGACCGAGGTCGAGGACATGAGCGTCGCCACGCCGAGGTCATCGTCGAGCTCGATGTTGCCGATCTCGAGCCGGCTCGTCTGCGGGGTCGCCGTGTAGGCCGCGACCGAGTCGTGCGGCAGATTCGTGAACAGGTCCGAATTGCTGGCCGCATCGACCTCCGAGAACAGGAAGGTGGGCTTCACCGTGAAGCCCTCGACCGGCGTCCACAACCCGAGGACGCGGCCGCTCTTGATATCGGCATCGTTGATGCGCCGCGCGCTCACCGGGTCGTCCGGCTGCGCCGTCGCATAGTTGCCGGGGGTGACCCGGTCGATGTAGCCCGGCACATGCTCGTAGGCGCCGACGACGCGCACGGCGGCATCGGTCGCGAGCGGCAGATTGACGGCCGATTTCACGAAGTAGCCGGCGCCGCCGCCATCCACCGTCGAGCCGCCGGTCTCGGCGTTGAAGGCGAGGGCGTGCGGATCGGGCTGCGCGGTGAGGACGCGCACCGCGCCACCCATGGCGCTCGACCCGTAGAGCGTGCCCTGCGGTCCGCGCAGCACTTCGACCCGGTCGACGTCGAAGAAGTCGATGTCCGGGGCGCCCGAGTAGCCGTCGGTGCGAATGTCGAGCGGCGTCTCATTGATATAGAAGGAGACCGCCGGGGCGAGGCCGTAGGCGGTCCCAAGGCCGCGCAGCGAGAGCGAGGACTCGCCCGGTCCGAGGACATCGAAGGACAGGCTCGGAACCTCCTTCGACAGATCCGCCGTTCCCTGCCAGTGCAGCGCGTTGAGCGCCTCGCCGGAGAGCGCTGTGATCGCCTCGGGCACATCCTGCAGGCGCTCGGCGCGGCGCTGTGCGGTGACGACGATCTCCTCGAGTGAGTCATCGGCCGCGATTGCCGGCAGCTGCAGCCAGGCCAGTCCGATCAGACACAGGCAGTTACGGACGTGAGTCACCTCGATCTCCCCCTTCGAGCGCGCGCGTAAATCAGTTCGAGTAGGCGGTGGGCCGACCGACCACGCGCCGGTACTGCTCCGTGCCGTAGCGCACGCCCGGACGCCGGTCGTAGCTGAAGAGCGCGATCACCCGCGGAACGGAGCCGATCACCGGCGGCACGCGATGCAGCGCCCGACGTCCGCAGAACAGCAGCAGCGTTCCGGCATCGACCCTCACCGAGCGCAGGCGTGGCGAGCGCCCCTCGAGCACCTCGGCGACCGCCTCGTAGTTCTCCTGGCCCTCGTCGCGGATGTTCGGTGCGAAATCGAAGGTGCCGCCGGCTTCGGGCGCCTGCAGCAGGATCGACACCACGAAATCGTTCAAGTCGAAATGCCAGCCATGGGTATCCCCTGCGTACATGACGGTGCAGGTGCAGGCCATCACCGGATCGGCGAGGGGGTGCAGCTCCGGCTCGTTGAGCATCTGCGCGATGCGGCGGCGCAGGAGGTCGTTCGAATAGAGCGACAGCAGGAGGCCCGAGCGCTCGAGGATGTCGTTCGCGACGATGAACTGGCGCGAGGGATGCTTGCGCCGGCGCACGTGGCCCTCCGGGTAGCGCTCGAGGTCGACCTCCGAGTAGGCGCTGAAGGACTGCTCGCGCCGATAGGCGCGCGGCATGGCCGCGAGCGCCTCGCGGGTCATCGCGGCGGCGACACCGGCTTTGAGAAATCCGGGCAGGCACGCAAAACTCGCCTGCGCGAGCTGCGCGCGGCTCGCGCGGATGATCGGAGCGATGGCCTCGTCGTCCTCGAGCGGATAGCGCTCGAGATCCACGAGGTCCGCGAGCGGCGCGACGGCGGTCATGCGTTCAACTCCCCCATTCGATGCTGTACGGTTATTTATATTCAAATAATGGTCTGACGCACCTACAGTTATTTTATGGTCTCCGTATAATTTTCAGATGGTCACGCTGCGCCGCTCATTGCCCCCCATCAATGCCCTGGTGGTATTCGAAGTCGCCGCCCGGCATCGCAATCTCACCGCCGCCGGCGCCGAGCTGTGCATCGCCCCCTCGGCCGTCAGCCGGCACGTGGCGACGGTCGAGCGCGAGACCGGCATCACGCTCTTCAAGCGCAAGGGCAACAAGCTCGAGCTCACGCTCGCCGGCCAGCGTCTCGCCGATGCGATCGGCGCGGGCCTCGCGCACGTGCGCGATGTGCTGGTCACGCTCAAGCAGCGCGAAGCGGGGCGCACGCTCACCATCGCCTGCAGTCACGACATGGCCCAGCACTGGCTGATGCCGCGTTTTGCGCAGCTCGCCGATGCGCTCGCCGACCGCGCGCTGCGGGTGATCACGGCGGACTCCTACGAGAACTTCGATGCGCCCGACATCGATCTGTCGGTGCGCTTCGGCGACGGGCACTGGCCGGGCTTCAACGCGGTCCATCTGTTCGACGAGGAGGGCTTTCCGGTATGTGCTCCGGCGCTGCTCGAGCGCCATCCGGAGCTGCTGAACGCACCGCCCGCCGTGCTCGGCCGCTTCCCGTTGCTGCGCCTCGCCACGGAGGATCAGTTGGGTCTCAAGTGGTCGGACTGGCTGCGCGCCGAGGGCGTCGGACTGCCCGTGGTCCACGGACCGGTGTTTCCCAACTTCACGGTGCTGCTGCTCGAGCTCATGGCCGCGCGCGGCATCGCGCTCGGTTACTCGCATGTGATCGATCATCTGCTGCTCGAGGGGCGCCTGGGTGCGCCTCTCGGATCGTTCGGTGCGCACGGGTCTTGGCTTCTACGCGGTGTGCCGCGATGCCGACTCGTTGCCGGTTCAGACCCTCATCGATCTCATTCGCAAGAGCGTGCGAGCCGAGCGCGCAGCCGCCGCGGCGCCCGCCGCGACGTAGTACCATCGCAGCGAAGGTGGCCGGCGCGATAGACCACGGCGGCGCCGGGAACTTGGCCAGCGGAGCTCAAAGCATGATGCGACCACCCCTGTTCGTGATCGCCGGTCTGCTCGCCGGGCTCGTGCTCGCGAGCGCCGCGCGGGCCGCCGACGGCCAGCAGCGCGCGCTCGATGCCGGCGCCGACCTGATCGGCACGCCGGCTCCGGCGCTCAAGATTCACACCCTGGAGGGGACCGAGATCGATCTCGGGCGCCTCTACGGACACACACCCGTGTATCTTAAGTTCTGGGCCACCTGGTGCGTGCCGTGCCGGCAGCAGATGCCGCATTTCGAGAAGACCTACGAGCGGCTGCATCAGGACATGGCCGTCATTGCGGTCAACACCGGCTTCAACGACACCGTCGCCGACATCGAGACGTATCGTGCGCGGATGGGGCTGACGATGCCGATCGTGCTCGACGATGGGCGGCTCGCGAGGGCGTTTCATCTGCGCGTGACGCCGCAGCACATCGTGATTGGTCGCGACGGCAGGATTTTGTACGTCGGCCATCTGGTCGATGAGCCGCTCGAGCAGGCGCTGGCGAGCGCGGTGGCCGAAAAGCCCGCGATGCCCGCGAGCGTGCAGTTGGCGACCAGCGCGCCGCTCGCGGCCGGCGAGGCCGTGGGCGAGATCAGGGTGAAGGCCACCGATGGCACCGTGCTGTGGCTCGCGGACCCGGCGAAGTCGGTCCGCACCGTGCTCGCCTTCATCTCTCCCTGGTGCGAGTCCTATCTCGCGACGAGTCGGCCGCAGCGCGCGCAGGCGTGCGAGCAGGCGCGCGTGAGCATCGAGGAGTTCGTCAAAACCCACCCGCAGACGCGAATCATCGGCCTCGCCTCCGGCCTGTGGGCCGACCAGAGCGATGTGCTCGAGTATCAACACGACCACCACGCGCTGTCGATTCCACTGGCGGTGGACGATTCCGGCGAGCTGTTCCGCCGCTTCGGCGTCAGGGACGTGCCGACGTTCATCGTGCTCGATGCCGACGGGCGCGTGCGTACGAAGTCCGACCGGTTCCCCGCGGGCGCGGTCTCGACAAGATCGGCGAGCGCGTCCTGATCGGGCGCGTGCCGTCGGCCCGCGCCCTCGGTGCTCAGCCCGAGGCAGCGCCGCCGTACTTCTCCTGCATGCGTGCCACCATGCGTGCGATGTCGACCACCGAGCGCTCGTGCAGGCCGGCGCCCACCTCCTCCTCGCCATCGAGCGCCCAGACGCGAAAGGAGATGCGCCGGCCCTCGGTGCCGATGACCTCGGCGTGCGCGGTGATGTCGCGGCCGACCGGACTCGCGATGAGATGCCGCACGTCGATGCGCGTGCCCACGGCACTCTCGCCGATCTCGAGATACGGCTTGATGGCGTTGAGCGCCGCATTCTCCATGATCAGCACCAGATAGGGGGTCGAGAACACGGGCGGCAGGATGCTGTCCTTGAAAGTGCTCGCGAGATGTCGGGATTCGACGCGGAGCTGATAGCGGCCGCTGGCGCCCATCGGGATCGGCTTCATCGAGGGCCTCGCTCGAAGGAGGCGCTCACCATAGCATGGCCGCGAGCCGTTCCGGCAGGCGCCGATGGCACCACCGCCCGGCGGGTGCGGCGACCCGGCCCGCCGCCTGTCCGGCGCCCGAAGCTCGCCAGGCCGGCGCTGCCTTGAAATCGCGCTTCGCACCCAAATCTCATGTCCGCCATGGAAGAGTCGCTGCATATCGTCTGTGGGCATTGCGCAACCATCAACCGGGTGCCGGTCGAGCGCCTGGAACAGCGTCCGAAGTGCGCCCGCTGCCACCAACCACTGTTCACCGGACATCCGCTCGCACTCGATGCCGCGAGCTTCGACCGACACCTGCAAAATACCGGCGTGCCGGTGGTGGTCGATTTCTGGGCGCCCTGGTGCGGGCCGTGCCAGCAGATGGCGCCGCATTACGAGGCGGCGGCGAGCGAGCTCGAGCCCCGCGTGCGGCTCGCAAAGCTCGACACCGAGTCGGTGCCCGATGTTGCGCGCCGCTTCGGGATCCGCGGCATCCCCACCCTGATCCTGTTCAAGTCCGGCCAGGAGGTCGCGCGCCAATCGGGCGCCCTGGGCAAGACCGACATCGTGCGCTGGGTGCGCCAGCACGCCTGAGGAGCGATCGAGCGAGGTGGTTGCGGCTCACCCCCGCGTCGCGCCGCCGGTCCGCCTACCCCTGCTTGCCCAGCGCCAGCAGCGCAAATTCCTCGAACAGCAGCTGCGCGCCGAGCTGCGCGGTGTTGCTCGTCGGGTCATAGGCCGGCGCGATCTCGACGACGTCCGCGCCGACGATATCGAGACCGCGCAACGAGCGCAGCAGCGCCAGGCCTTCGCGGGGCGTGAGCCCACCGACCTCGGGCGTGCCCGTGCCGGGCGCATATGCCGGATCGAAACCGTCGATGTCGACCGAGACGTAGACCGGCCCGCCGCCCACGACCTCGCGAATCCGCTGCATGACGCGCGCGATCCCGATCTCGATGAATTCGTCCATGTAAATGACCGTCATGCCGGCGGCGTGCGAGAATTCCCAGTACAGGTTGGCGGCGCCGCGGATGCCGATCTGAATCGTGCGCTCGGGATCGAGCACCCCGTCGAGCACCGCGAGGCGCATCGGTCCGCCGTGATGAAACTTCGAGCCGTCGAAGACGCCCATCGTGTCGCAGTGGGCATCGAGGTGCACGAGCCCGAGCGGGCGGTCCTTGCCGAGAGCTTTGAGGATCGGGTAGGTGATCGAGTGATCGCCGCCGACCGAGAGCGCACGCACGCCGCGTATGCGCAGCATGCCGTGGAAGGACTCGATGTCCTCGAGACTCTGCTCGAGGCTGTAGCGGCTGCGAAACGGCACATCGCCGACGTCGGCGGCGCGCGCCGCGTGCTGAGGCACGGCGCGGAAGGCATCGTGATACGGGCCGATGCGCTCGATATTGCGCAGCGCCCGCGGACCGAAGCGAGCGCCGCTGCGGTTCGTGACCCCGAGATCCATCGGCACGCCGACGACGGCGATGTCGAGATCCTCGAGCGTCTCGCGATAGGGCAGCCCGAAGAAAGTGGGGATGCCCGAGTAGGGCGGCGTACGACGGCCATCGGGCCGCTTGACCTGCTCGGCCGCGGCCCTGAGCACCGGATCGTCGATCTCGAAGACGCCGCTGCCGGCATAGCGCTGCCGCAATCGCTCGAGCTTGCTTTCATCCATCGGATCTCCCCCGACCGATGCGCGCTTACCGAACCGCTCGTCGCTACCGGTCGGGCTCGCCCTCGGGCGAGCCGCGCTCGAGCAGGTCGGGCAGCGGCTCACCGTTCGCGGTGAAGGCGAGCGCGACCGAATTCAGACAATGACGCTCACCGGTCGGAGGTGGACCGTCCGGAAAGACGTGCCCGAGATGGCTGCCGCAGCGTGCGCAGACCTCCTCGATGCGCACCATGCCGTAGCTGGTATCGCGCAGGCGCCGGATGTGCGATTCGTGGTAGGGCGCGAAGAAGCTCGGCCAGCCGGTGCCGGAATCGAATTTCGCGCTCGAGCGGAACAGCGGCAGCCCGCAGAAGCGACACGTGTAGGTGCCGTCCTTCTTGTTGTCGAGGAACACGCCGCAGAAGGCCGCCTCGGTGCCGTGACGCAGGAGCACCTCGCGCTCCTCCTCGCTCAGTCGTGACGTGATCAGGCGCCGCTGCGCCTCGCTCGGCGGTCGAAGGTCGAAGCTTGCCATGAAGGTCTCCTGTTTGCTCACCGCCGGTCTTCAGCGCTCGCGGCTCAGGCATTGCTCCAGATGGTCGAGCGTACGATAGCAGGGCAGAACCTGGTGCACGCTCGCGTTCGGCTCGCGCCGTTCACGGATCGCGGCGAAGAACTCGCGGTCCTGCAGCTCGATGCCGTTCATCGACACATCGACCTTCGAGAGGTCGATCTTCCGATCCTTGCCGTCCACCAGGTCATCGTAGCGCGCGATATACGTGCCGTGGTCGCCGATGTAGCGAAAGAAGCTGCCGAGCGGCCCGTCGTTGTTGAACGACAGTGACAGCGTGCAGATCGCACCGCTCGCCGCCTTGAGCTGGATCGACATGTCCATGGCGATCCCGAGCGTCGGATGCGGTGGTCCCTGAATGGCGTGCGCGAGCGTGATCGGCGAGCGCGTCTGGTAGGCGAACAGATCAACGGTGTGCGCCGCATGGTGCCACAGCAGATGATCGGTCCAGGAGCGTGGCTCGCCGAGCGCGTTGGTGTTCGTGCGGCGCAAGAAATAGGTCTGCACGTCCATCTGCTGAATGGCGAGCTCGCCGGCCGCGATGCGCCGGTGCACCCACTGATGCGAGGGGTTGAAGCGGCGCGTGTGACCGACCATGCACACGAGACCGGTGCGCCGCTGCGCCGCGGCCACCGCTTCGGCGTCCTCGAGGCTGTCGGCGAGCGGAATCTCGACCTGCACGTGCTTGCCCTGCTGCAGACACTCGAGCGCCTGCGCGGCATGCATCTGGGTGGGGGTACAGAGGATCGCCGCCTCGACACCCGGCTGCGCGAGCGCCTCGCCGAGATCGGCCGTAACGTGGCCGACGGCGTACTTGGCCGCGACCGCGCGGGTCTTGTCGAGCTCGCGGCCCACCAGCGAGACGACCTCGATGCCGCCGATCGCGCGAATGGCATCCAGATGCTTCTGCCCGAAGGCGCCTGCACCCGCGAGAACGATTTTCATGAGACAAGTCCTCCGGCCGTGGCGCTCGGGCCCCGATCCTCGAGAATGAGATGCCCGACTGCGGTGTTGGAGGCGGGCACGTGATAGAAGCGATGCACGACATCGACCTCGGCCGACAGCGCGCCGCGCATGATGAGCCACATGACGAGCTCGATGCCCTCCGAGCCCGCCTCGCGTACGTACTCGATGTGCGGCATGCGGGACAGTCCTTCCGGATCGGTGATCAGTCGATCGAGCCAGCGATTGTCCCAGACCTGATTGATGAGTCCGGCGCGCGCGCCCTGCAGCTGATGACTCATGCCGCCCGTGCCCCACACCTGCACGTCGAGGTCGGCGTCGAACGATTCGACCGCACGACGCAGGGCTTTGCCGAGCTCGAAGCAGCGTCGTCCCGAGGGGGGCGGGTAGAGCACCACGTTCACCGGCAGGGGGATGACGCGCACCGGCCAGGCCTGCGGCTGCCCGAAAAGCAGTGACAGCGGCACCGTGAGCCCGTGATCGACGTCCATCCGGTAGCACACCGTGAGGTCGAAATCCTGCTGGATGACCGATTGGGCAAGGTGCGTGGCCAGCTCGGGGTGGCCCTCGACCACCGGCACCGGCCGTGGTCCCCAGCCCTCGTCGGCCGGCTGAAAGCGCTCCGCGCAGCCGAGGGCGAAGGTCGGCACGATATCGAGGCTGAAGGCACTCGCGTGGTCGTTGTACACGAGAATGACGACGTCGGGACTGGCGGCGGCGATCCAGCGTTTCGAGAAGTCATAGCCCGCGAACACCGGCGACCAGTAGGCATCGCCTGACTTCCCCAGATCGAGCGCCGCGCCGATCGCCGGCACGTGCGAGGTGGTGACCCCGGCGGTGATTCTGGCCATCAGCGCTCATCCCGTGCCGGCTCGCCGATGCGTCGCTGCCCCTCGGGAGAGCGGCCGCCGTTCAGCATCATCTGCGCGTAGGCTTCCTGCGTCATGCCGGTCATCATCGCCGCCACGTACTGGAAGCTCTTGCCGTCGGTCGAGAACAGCTTGCTCAGAAAATACACGTTGCCGCCGAGCTCGATCATGCGATTCCAGTCGCGCGCCAGCACGGCACGCTTCTGCTCCTCGCTCATCGGCCACTCATCGAGATAGGCGCGCTCGTCGCTGCGGAAGCGCTCGCGGTTCGGCGCCTGCATGAGCGACAGACAGAACTGATTGAGGTGGTAGCCCTTGCGTGCCTGGTCCGCATCGAAGATCACGGTCCCGGGGACGTCGGCATAGGGTTTCTCGAGAGCCATCGGTGCTCCTCAGCGATGCCAGTACAGCCGCAGCGGATTGTCGACCAGCAGGCGTCGCTGCAGCTCGGCGCTCGGTGCCATGCGGGGGATGACATCGACGAGCGCGCCATCGTCCGGCATGTGCGATTTCAGGTTGGGATGCGGCCAGTCGGTGCCCCACAACACCCGATCCGGGAAGCGCTCGATCAGGGTGCGCGCGAACGGCACGACGTCCGCATAGGCGGGCGGCCCCGAGCGGCTCAAGCGATCCGGGCAGCTCACCTTCGACCATACATGCGGGCACTCGGTCATGAGACGCACGAAGAGGGCGAACTCGGGCCCGTCGACGGGTTGCGTGACGTCGGGACGGCCCATGTGATCGACCACCACGGTGGTCGGCAGCGAGGCCAGAAAATCATAAAGCTGCGGCAGCTCCGCCGCCTCGAAATAGATCACCACATGCCAGCCGAGCTCGGCGACCCGCCGGGCGATGCCGGCGAGCACCTCGCGCGGCGTCGAATCGACGAGCCGCTTGACGAAGTTGAAGCGCACGCCGCGGATGCCCGCGGCATCGAGCTCGCGCAGCTCGCCGTCGCTCACCGCCGCGTGCACGGTGGCGACCCCACGCGCCCGCTCGCGCGCCGCGCGCAGCGCATCCATCACGGCGCGGTTGTCGCTGCCATGGCAGGTGGCCTGCACGATCACGTTGCGCTCGAAGCCGAGGTAGTCGCGCAGGGCAAAGAGGTGCTCCTTGGAGGCATCGCAGGGCGTGTACTTGCGCTCCGGGGCGTAGGGGAAGCGTTCGCCCGGACCGAACACGTGGCAATGGGCATCGATCGCGCCCGCCGGCGGCACGAAGCGCGGCTTCGAAGGGCTGGGGTGATAGGCGAGCCAGCTCGCATCGGTCACGAAGGCGCCCGAGGCGCCGGTCGCCGCCCACCCGGCCTGACCCGGCACGAGCCTCACCGCGCGGCCCTGCGCAGCATGCGGTCGAGCCGCGGAAAGACGCGACGCGCGTTCGACTCGAAGATCGCCCGCTTCTCCGCGGCCGGGATGGAGAGCGCATCGATGTAGCGCTTGGTATCGTCGAAGTGGAATCCGGTCGTCGGGTCGATGCCGCGCACCGCGCCCACCATCTCCGAGCCGAACAGGATGTTCTTGTTGTCGATCACCCGCACCAGCAGGTCGATCCCGGGCTGGTGATAGACGCAGGTGTCGAAGAAGACATTGTGCATCACGTGCTCTTCGAGCGGCGGACGCTTGAGCATGTCGGCGAGCCCGCGATAGCGGCCCCAGTGATAGGGCACCGCACCGCCACCATGGGGGATGATCAAGCGCAAGGTCGGGAAATCGCGGAACAGGTCGCCCTCGATGAGCTGCATGAAGGCGCTCGTGTCGGCATTGATGTAATGCGCGCCGGTGGCATGAAAATTCGGATTGCACGAGGCCGAGACATGAATCATCGCCGGCACCTCGAGCTCGACCATCTTCTCGTAGAACGGATACCAGGAGCGGTCGGTGAGCGGCCGCGAGGTCCAGTGACCGCCCGAAGGGTCGGGATTGAGGTTGCAGCCGACGAAGTCGAGCTCGCGCACGCAGCGCTCGAGCTCATGGATCGAGTGCGCGATCGGTACGCCCGGCGACTGCGGCAGCTGGCATACGCCGACGAAGTTCTCCGGATACAGGTCGACCACGCGCTTGATGAGATCATTGTTGGCCCGCGCCCAGGCTGCCGACACCGCCTCATCGCCGATGTGATGGCCCATCGCCGAGGCGCGCGGCGAGAAAATGGTGAGGTCCGAGCCGCGCGCCTTCTGCAGCTTGAGCTGATTGGTCTCGATGGACTCGCGGATCTCATCGTCGGAGATCGAG
>Ga0335069_10011680_pt1 | contig 12377 bp, 10 predicted proteins | sample Lox_Sample_11_FD_206714 | JGI IMG/M metagenome (GOLD analysis project Ga0335069, IMG submission 206714) | Soil microbial communities from Loxahatchee National Wildlife Refuge, Florida, United States - Lox_Sample_1.1 | ecosystem: Environmental > Terrestrial > Soil > Wetlands | place: USA...
AATCGGCCAGAAGAACCCCAAGCGCCCAGAGCAAAGAGAGCAGAAGCAGGCCGGCAATTGGGACCATACTTTTCTTTGTGCGCAGGTTCCGCCCGGCTGTCATATCTCGATGAAACCATAAACCCGACCGAGCGCAGTTGCCCGTAGCATGAGCCGATCGCACGCCCGTCAATCGCTCTAAGTTACAATAAAGATTGGGCTGTCGCGCTTCGGTGGTGTCCTTGGAAGCGCCGGAAAGCCAATCTTCCTGCGTAAAAAACGCAACCACAGCAAGGAGTTTTACCGTTATGGCGATTCCCGCCACTCAAATGCGTCCGGGCATGATCATCAAGCACAACGACCAGCTTCACCTGGTCTTCAAGGTCGAGCACCGCACGCCCGGCAATCTGCGCGCTTTTATCCAGGCCAAGCTTCGTAACCTCAAGTCGGGCGCGATGTTCGAGCACCGTTTCCGCTCCGCCGACGCCATCGAAAAGGTCGTTGTGGATGAGGTCGACATGGAGTTTCTTTACGCCGACGGCGACGACTACTACTTCATGAACCCGGTCGATTTTGAGCAGACCGTTCTCAAGGGAACAACCCTCGGCGACGCAGTCGAGTACCTTACGGCGAACCTGCAGATCAAGGTCAGCTACTTCGATGGTCAGGCTGTCGGTATCGAGCTTCCCAGCTATGTAGAACTGACCGTGGTCGAGACCGAGCCGGGACTCAAGTCCGCGACGGCTTCGTCCGTAACCAAGCCTGCGAAGATGGAGACCGGCCTCGTCGTCCAGGTCCCGCCATTCATCAACGAGGGCGAGAAGATCCGCGTCGACACCAGCGAGGGTGCCTATCTCAGCAGAGCGTAGCTCCACTTGATGCAAAGCAAAAAGGTCCGGGGAAAGATTCCCGGCCCTTCTGTTTTCTGCCACGGGACAGGTCAGAATTTCACTACCAGTAGGGGAAGACCCAGAAAGCGGCGGGCCTTGGTTGCTTGCGGGGCACAGCCCTGGCTGCCCTCATATTCACTAACGCGGGATCGAGCGAACAACCGGCTCAACCGGGATGAGAAATTTTTGGCGTGCTGTGACGGGTACGCGATGCGCGTAACTTTTTAGGTGAGGTATGACTGTATCTCTCTCAGAGGCAGGGGATCTTCGGTCGCGTAAAACTCACGACCTTATTCAAGCGGAGTGCTCTAGCGGGCCTGGCTCGCGTCTGCCACAAGCTGCATCTTCCACTTCACGCTGTGCGCGAGCTTTTCGATCTCGGCGACGGTTCGAATGTCCTCAGCCGAAGCAGAGCCGGGATTTGAGGTGTTGGTCTCCTGATTTAGCTTTTTCGCAAGCTCAAGCAGCTTGTCGGTGTCTGAAACCATGGACTTGAGCCGACTGTTAAGGTAGCGGAGATACTGCTGCTCCTGGAATGTCGGCGTGTGCTCAGGCGCGGGGCCGTAGTCAGGAGCCTTCGAATCGGTAAAGACAGGCCGCGGGGGAAGAGGCTGGTTGTTATACGGGCCGGGAGGCGGGCTCGGGCTTGGGCCCGGGTTCTTCTGCGCATGCATCGGCGCGGCACTCACGACCATCAGGAGGATGAGACAGAACACTCCTCGCCCCATCCAACCCAACCAATGCGTCGATCGATGAAACCAATGCAGAGACATGGTCGTTTACCTTGGCTGCTGCGCTGTGACGTGCGAATCGCGCACGACGTCCTCAGGGCGCATGATTCTGGTCCTCGTTCATCTCCTGCCTGACGGTGTGGGCAAGCTTCTCGATCTCGTTGGCTTTGCGAATCGCCGTGACGGAGAGCGTGCCCGAGCCCGATTTGTCGATTTCTGTCTTCAGCTCGGTCGCGAGTTTCAGCAGCCTGGCCTTGTCGGCGGCGATCTGTTTCTGGCGCGGCGAGAGATTGGCTACAGGCTTTTCATCTTCCTGCGAATTAGCAGGCTCAACCGGATTTTGGGCGACAGCTCGATCGGAGGATTGCTCAATCTGCGGCCGTTCTTTCAGGCTTGGCGCCTGAGGATCCTGGCCCGACTGTGCGGATGTGCAGAGAAAAGCTGCAGAGACCATGCTGGCCAGGACGCCTTTCCCCAACCACGATGTGCAAATGCGCTGTTTGGCTGCAAAGGTCCGCGACATCTCCAGCCCCCGGCACGGCTCTAGCTAACAAGTTTAACCCACCTCTTGCCCAACCAGATGCGTGGGTAGTGGGTCTGACCCAGCACCGATGCGTGACTGCGCCTCCGGGCCCGAGACCGCTGGAATTCCCTCCGTCAAAAAAATCACTTGCGCGCTCACCCTTCCTCTGTGTTACAGTCTGTAACACTATGGCGAGTAACACTCAGTCCGACCACGATCCTGCCGAACTCGGCGAACTCGAGCGCGACATTCTTTCCATTGTCTGGCGCCTCGGCTCTGTCACCGCTGAAGAGGTGCGCGAAGAGCTCAAGCGGCCGCTCAAGGATTCAACCGTACGAACCGTGCTGCGGCGACTGGAAGAGAAGGGGTACCTTGACCATTCGGTAGAGAACCGCACGTTTCTTTACCGTCCTGCCGAGACACGCCAACGCGTTGCAGGCCGCGCCGTCAAACGCATCGTCGACTGGTTCTGCGATGGATCGGTAGAGGCCCTGCTCGTCGGCATGGTCGATTCCAAGGTCCTTGACCGCGCCGAACTCCAGCGACTCGCCACGCGCATCGCTGAAGCTCAAAAGCTCTCTGGCCGGGAGGATGCCGCCAGTTCCCGCAAGAAGGAGGCCAAGCCATGATTCCTCTCCTTGTTGAAGCCGCCGTGCGCTCCGTCCTGGTCGCCACGGCTGTCTGGGCTGGCTTGCGCGTGTTCAGGGTCAGCAACGTGCTGGCACAGAAGGCGGCATGGGGCCTTGTCCTCGCCGCCGCTGTTGCGATGCCTGCGCTGCTTCCCGTGGCTGCGCACTTGCCGGCATTGCCCGAACACGCCATGCTCGTGCTGCCCTCGGACCCCGACTCGCTTCTCGGCGAAATTCGCGCGCAGATGCGCCCCGCGGCCACGCAGCAACCCGCCGAAACAGTGCCGCAGTCCATCGCGCCGGGCGCTCCGTCGGATGTTGTTACCGGTGCCTCCAACGCCGCGCCGGCCGACGTCGCCGACGCCGCATCTCCGCCCGTAGCTGTATCGTTTATCGCTGCTCGTACCGTTGCGGACTCGGCCAATCCGCGGCCGACTCTGCTCGCCCGCATCGGCTCGACAGTCCGTACCGTTTCCTGGACTCGTATTGCTTTTCCTCTCTACTTCGCCATTGCAACCATGCTGCTTTTCCGGCTCCTGCTTGGTGTCTCAGCGGCCCTTCGACTCTGGAGTTCCGCAGAGTCTACGACTCTCGATTCCCGCGCTCCGCTCGCTGAGGGTTTGCGGCTCCGGTCGAGCACAAGGGTCTCTTCTCCCGTGACGATCGGATCATCCGTCATCCTTCCTGCGGACTACGAATCCTGGGACACAGAGAAGCTGCGCATCGTACTCGCGCACGAACGTTCTCACATCCGTCAGGGAGACTTTTATCTGCAGTTGCTCGCTGGGCTCTATGCCGCCATTTTCTGGTTTAGTCCGCTGGGTTGGTGGCTCAAGCGCAAACTCTCCGATCTGGCTGAAGCCATCAGCGACCGCGCAGGGCTTGAGCAGGCTGCCAGCCGCTCTTCCTACGCAAAGGTTCTTCTTGAATTCGCGGCCGCGCCGCGCCCAACCGTCATAGGAGTAGCCATGGCTCGCACTGGCAGTATCTCCCGCCGTATTGAGTACCTGTTGAACGACAAAACATTCCGCCAGGCCTTTGCAGGCACACGCCGTCGCGCACTGATTGCAGTACTCCTGGTGCCAGTGGCCCTGTTTGCCGCGACCGCCCTTGTTCGAGTCCAGGCCGCGGGCCAGGCCGCGCCGCAATCCGCACCGTCTGCCCAGGCAGCTCCATCCGTCGCGGCTCCCGCAAAGCCTGGAACACCCGCCGCTTCCGCTCTGTCGGAAGCGCCGACTGCTGGCGTCTCGACGCCCGAGCAGGTTTCGGATACGCCGGCTTCGTCCGATTTCGAGGCTGCGCCTCCTGCGCCCGGATCACCTGTGGTGGTGCAGGTTCCGCCTGTCCCGCCGGTAAAGGTCGCCCCGGTCGCGCCCGCCGCCCCAGCTGCGCCGGTCGTGCTGGCCCCTGTGCCCCCCGTTCCACCAGTCGCTGCAGGCCCGCGCACCTCGATTTCCCGAAGCGTTGAAGTCCATAACTTCGATTCGCAGGATCGGGGTTCCTCCTATCGCTACATGTATTCGAACAACGGCGAATCGTTCGCGATCATTCGCGGCGACAAGAGCAATGTCACCTTCTCCGGGAACTGGATCAACGGCCGGCAGGAGCAGTTTGACAAGGCGCGACAGCTGGCCCACGGCGACTTTCTCTGGTTCACGCGCAACGGGAAGTCGTATTTTATCGACGATCCTGAAACCGTGAAACAGGCCGAAGAGCTTTACAAGCCGATGGAACTCCTCGGGAAGCAGCAGGAAGAACTTGGCCGCCAGCAGGAAGCACTCGGCAAGCAACAGCAGGATCTGGGCCGTCTGCAAAGGCAAGCCTCTGTACCCACGCCCGACATCTCCAAGGAGGTCGCAGCAATCAACGAAGCAGTAACCACCCTGCAGGCCAAAATGGGCAAGACGGTGACGCAGCAAGAGCTTGCGGATCTTCAGCGAAAGCTCGGGGCTCTGCAAGGCCGGCTTGGCGGCCTGCAAGGCCAGATGGGCGCAGTCCAGGGTGAATTTGGCGACAAGATGGGCGCCCTCGGTGCCCAGCAGGGCAAGCTGGGAGCCGAGCAAGGACGCCTTGGCGCTGAGCAGGGAAGACTCGCCCAACAGGCCGACCAGCAGGTGAAATCCATCATCGACCAAAGCCTGCAGAACGGAAAAGCGCATCCGGTCGACTAAATCAGGAAGAAAGGCTGAGTTCGACACGAATTTGCTAACGAGAAAAGCCACCGTTGGTTTGCGGTGGCTTTCCCATGGTGCCGCTCTGAAGTTGTGCAACCTCAGAGTTGCACGAGCTTTGCCTCCAGCATCGCCTCGATCGTGTGCAGCGCCTCGAGAACCGTTTGCGGAACCGGCGCGTCCACCTGTACAACCGCGAGCGCCTTCACAGGCTTTGATCCGCTTCGCTCCCGGCCAAGAGCAAAGTTCGCAATGTTAACGCCATGCTCGCCGAGGATTGTTCCGATCTTTCCGATCACGCCGGGCACATCCAGGTTGCGGCAGACCAGCAGATTGCCCTCGAGAGGAGCTTCGATGTCGATTCCATCGAACTCCAGCAGCCGCGGTTGCTCTCCGTGAATCACCGTCGCGACTGCGTGATGCGTTCCGGCTGCGGAGTGCAGTTCGATGGTGAGCACAGTCGCGGCCCCGCCACGTTTGCTCTCCTGCCTCTCTTCGTGCACGCGGATGCCACGCTCCTGCGCGACGGCAGTTGCATTGATGCGGTTGACGTTTTCCGAGCCCTGCAGCAGTCCTTCAATGGCCGCGTTGCGCACGAGGTCTATTTTGGCCTCGGCCAGCGCGCCGCCGTAGGTCAGTTGAATCGCTTCGAAGCCGCCTCTTCCGGCCTGCGCAAGAAACGACCCGAGTCGTCCTGCCAGATCGATATAGGGCGCCAGCTGCACATACTCTTCGTGACTCAGGGACGGCAGGTTGACAGCGTTCTGGACGACGCCCAACTTCAGATACTCGCGCACCTGCATCGCGATCTGCACACCCACGGCTTCCTGGGCCTCCGCCGTTGACCCCGCGATGTGCGGCGTGAGAATCACGTTGTCCAGGCCTGCGTACGCACTGTTCTTCGGAGGCTCCTCCGTGAAAACATCCAATGCAGCTCCGGCTACCTGGCCGCTTTTCAATGCCTCGACGAGTGCGGCATCATCCACAAGCTCGCCTCGCGCGCAGTTGATGATGCGGGCGCCCTTTTTCATGGTCGCGAGTGTCTTTGCGTTGATCACGCCCGCAGTCTGCGGCGTCAGCCCGACGTGCAGTGTAAGATAGTCCGACTTGGCAAACAGCTCCTCCAGCGGCACCAGGGCGATGCCGTTCTCGCGCGCCACGGCCGTGGATACGAACGGATCGCTGCCGATGATTTCCAGACCAAAGCCACGCGCGCGCTTCGCTACCTCAAGACCGATGCGGCCGAGACCCATGATGCCAAGCGTTTTGCCGCGCAATTCTGCGCCCTGCAGGCTCTTCTTCTCCCATTTGCCGGCATGCATGGTTGTGTTGGCGACCGGCAGTTTCCGTGCCAGTGCAAGCATCAGGCCAATCGTCAATTCTGCTACAGCAACGGCGTTTGCGCCGGGCGTATTCATGACCACCACGCCGCGCCGCGTTGCAGCATCCGCGTCAATATTGTCAACGCCCACGCCCGCCCTGCCCACAACGCGCAGCTTGGGCGCGTGTTCCATCAAGGCATCATCCACCTGCACCGCCGACCGGACAACGAGCGCATCCGCATCGACGAGCGCCGCAGGCAGCCCGTCAGGCAGCTTGTCGTGCGTCACAACGTCCCAACCCGGCTCCGCTGCGAACACGGCCAACGTCGCGGGTGATACTTTTTCCGCCAAAACGATCTTCATCGCATCTCCCTTGGCCGCCGCAGCGGACCCGGACTCATACTCGTCAAAACGGATGCCGTGCTTCTCGCACAGCAGGTCAAACATCCGCACAACCGCGGCGTGAGGCTTGCCCTCTCCCCGCTCGTATTTCGTGATCGAGTTGGGATGGACGCCGAGTTGCTCGGCCATCTGGTACGAGAAGAGATCGAGCTGCTTGCGCGCAATCAGCAACTTCTCTCCAAAACTCAGCTCCGCCATGTCTTTTCCCTGTGCATAATCTCGGGTGCCCCATCCTTGCGGCGCCTCTGTTCTTGCCGCAAAGGTGGGAATCTACGAACCTATCCCTTCGCGGCTGATTCCGCATATACCTGCTGCGCTGCCGCAACAGCCTGTCCGTACGTCACGGGCAACTTCAGCGTGTCCTTCGCGATATGCTCCATCGCGCCGAGCAGTGCGATGGTATCGAGATAGTCGAAGAATCCGAGGTGTGCCACTCGGAAAATCTTCCCCTGCATCTCGCCCTGCCCGTTGGCCGTCACCAGCGCAAACTTCGACTTCAGCGTCTTCACAACGTCGCCGGAGTTCATGCCTTCCGGAACCGCAACGGCTGTGGCAGCGGCCGCCGGCGCGGTCGGCGCAAACAAAGTGAACCCCAGCGCAACCAGCCCGGCGCGTGTCGCCGCGGCATTCACGCGCGCATTATTCACCAGCGCGATGCGCCCCTTTTCGAGATCCCCTCCGGCCTGCCCGGCGATGTAGTCCAGTGCAGCGCCCAGGCCTGCCACAAGCGCTACGGCAGGTGTATAGGCGCTCTCGCCCTTCACCGCGTTCTTCCGCTCCTTCCGCAGATCGAAGTAGTAGCGGGGACTCTTTGCCGTCTCCATCGCTGCCCATGCCTTTTCGCTCACGCTCAGATAAGCCAGGCCGGGCGGAATCATCACAGCCTTCTGCGAACCGCCAATCAGCACATCGATGCCCCAGCCATCCACGTCAAAGTGCGTGGTTCCGAGTCCGGTGATCCCATCCACCACCAGCAGAACGTTGGGAGCCGCCTCATGGATCAGCTTTGCAATCGCCTGTACGTCGTGTTCCACCGCCGTCGACGTCTCCGTGGCCTGCATGTAGACGGCCCGGTGCTCGGGCTTCAAAGCTTTTTTCACCTCGGCCAGATCGAATGTCTGCCCATACGGAGCCTTCAACACTTCGACTTCGCAGCCGAAGGCCTTGGTGAGGTCGGCCCAGCGCTCGCCAAACTTGCCCGCCGTCAGCACAAGAACCTTGTCGCCCGGCGAAGTAAGATTCGAAACCGATGCCTCCATCGCGCCAGTGCCGGAGCTCGAAAGCAGGAGCACATCGTTCTTCGTGCCGACAAAGACCTTCAACTGAGCCAGCACCTTCTGAAACAGCGCGCGAAACTCTGGGGTGCGGTGATGGATGTCTGCCGCCGCCATGGCAAACTGGGCGGCGGGCAGCAAGGGTGTTGGGCCGGGTGTATAGAGGCGCGTCTTGCGGATCATGAAAGCTCCCTTCGTTGAAGTCATAGAATACACATAAATGTGAATTATGTGACTTCCAATTTTATTGTTGAAATCTCAGGCCCGTGCTGAGAAGAATACTTTTTCGCAGACCGATAGGACCGAAGTTGTTCGTAACTCAAATTGCATGAATATCTTAAGCAATGGAGCTTTGTTGACCCCTTTTGAGAAGACTTTGGCTCCGGAGAAGAGACGGCCTAGAACCAACGGAAGGGTCCCTCGGATCCGATCAAGCCAATGCGTCAATCGACGACCCGATCTTTGCAGTGACGCTGGAGTCGATACAATCTACCTTGGTCTGGCGATTCTAATGGTCTCGTGCCGGAAGCCGGACGAGGAGATGAAGAATGAACGAAGCGGGCGCGCTGGAAACCCGGATCAGCCAGCAGATCGTTGCCGCCATGAAGGCGCATGATGCCGAGCGCACCGGTACGCTGCGCCTGATCAAGACAGCTCTCAAAAACAAGGCTATTGAGAAGCGGTCCGCGCTCAATTCCGCCGAGGAGCAGCAGGCCCTGGCCACCATGATCAAACAGCGCCGGGACTCTATTGAGCAGTTCACCAAGGGCAATCGTCCCGAGCTCGCCGCCAAAGAGGCTGCTGAGATTACCGTGATCGAGGAGTTTCTTCCGAAGGCACTAGATGAAGCGGGTCTGCGCTCGATTGTCGCTGAGATGATTGCCGCGCATGCTGCTTCCACAGGCCAGAAGCCCGGTCCCAGGGATATGGGGCCCGTAATCAAGGCAGTCCAGGCCCGTCTGCAACAGGACGGAGTCCGCGCAGAGGGTCGCATCGTCAGCGAAGCTGTGAAAGCCGCACTCGCGGGTTAGAACTCTGAGGTGTGGAAGCAAGCATGAAGATTTCCCGGATCTTGTTACTCCTGGCAATGGTCATGCTTTTTGCACTCGATTTCCGTTTGTGGGCGCAGGGACCACCCTTTCAAACAGATGATCCGGTTCCTGTCGATCTTCATCACTACGAGTTCTACATCTTCGGCACAGCCAGCGGAACGCCTGTAGAGATGGACTCCTCAGGTCCGGCATTTGAATTTAACTGGGGCGCGGTCCCGCGAGTCCAGTTACACGCGGTACTGCCCTGGGGAAGCGTGAATCCGCTGAACAACCCGATCTACCTTCCCAGCGGAACCGGGCCGAGCGCTTTTGGCCTCACCGATATGGAACTGGGAGTCAAGCTTGCCTGGATCAAGCAGACAGCGAAGTTCCCGCAGATCGGTTCATTCACCATGTTTGAAATGCCAACCGGAGATTTCAGCAAGGGACTCGGTGTCGGCAAGGTCTGGTACAAACTTCCAATTTGGGCCTACAAGGATATTGGCAAATGGACCCTTGATGGCGGCGCCGGCTACCAGGTCGTTCCCCAGACGGGCTTTCGCGATTTTCCTTATGGTGGGTTCCTGGTGAAGCGCGAGTTCGGCGAGAAGCTCGAAATGGGTGCCGAAGTCTTCTCACACGCGAGCGAGGGGACCGCGCCGGCGCAAACTGAAGCTGCAACCATGATCGATGCAGGCGGCTACTACCAGCTCAAAGGCGAAGGAATGCAACTTCTCTTCGCTTATGGGCATTCTGTTGCGGGCCAGACTGAGAACTATGCCTATCTTGGTCTCTATTGGACGTGGGGAAGGGATAGTCAGAAGCTGGGTGATCAGAAGGCAATCGACAAAGGAGCGCTACTGAGAGACGCCTTCTTCTCGACCAGGGCGTTGAAGAACGGCCTGTGAACCTGAGGCAAAAGCCGGGACCAGGTTGCCATCAAACCCCGGTCCCGGTCCCTAGTATTCCGTTGAGGTTACTTGAGATCGTCCACGTAGTGCCCGACGAGTACGGTCTGTCCGCTCGTCGGGTCCTTCAGCAGAAGACCCACAACCCTCACGTTCGTGCTTGGCGCAACATCGCTTAGCGTGGTCAGCCCATCGCGGAAGAGGGTCTCTCCGGTGATGTAGACCGTTATCGTCTGCGGAACCAGGATTCCGGCAAATCCGTTGACTTCCATCTGGAAGCTGTCTGTTCCGGGATGAACGCTGCCGGGAACGACGGTTCCATTGAAGCCCCAGTTTCTAAGCACGACGCGCTTGACGGTGACCGCCTGGGCATTTGTTGCTCCTGATGCGGGTCCTCCTACTGCGACATGCTGCCCGGGTAATAGTCCGCTCGGGTTGAAGAGGAACTGCGCCAGAGGTCCGTGCATCCAGTAGATCGAAAACTTCTCGTTGCCGCTCAGATCGATGGTCGCAATCTGGCCGAGCGAAAGACCTGTCGTCGTGGGCAACAGACCGCGCACGTAAAGATCGAAGCTCGAAGCCGGTCCGGTTGCCGGATTCACATAGGTGATTTGTCCCGCGGCATAGAAGCCGTTCTGCGACAGGACGGCAACTTCGTCCGCGTCGATCGTTGCGTCAGCACGATCCAGCGTGCCCGAGACCTGAACGATGGAGCTTGAATTGAGATCGCTCAGCGTGGCATCGCCGTCCCACTCTGTCTGTCCGTTCACGTTGATGGTGAACTGGCGTCCGTGGGGTCCCTGGACAACAAACGATTGTGTGCCCAGGTTGACGCTGACCACGGCTGCTACAAACTCGTCAATATAAGCACCCTTATCGTTGTTATTGACCGCGTTTACGTTAAAGGTCGGTGTCACCGTGCCTGTGATCTGACCGTTCGAGTCGACCTGGATCGACTTGCGCAGATCAAAGTCGAGATGCAGCCCGACTGGGGCGCCGGCCTGCGCCACAACAAGAGGCTTTGCGAGGTTGACCGTAATCGTAGAGGTAGTGAGGGTCGCGGCAGTTGTTTTGATCATTGGCTCAGCAGTGCTGGTATCGAGATAGCCGATTGTGGCTGGGCCGAGCTTGATAGTCACGGTCGAATACGACCCGACCGAAACATCGTTCATATCGAGCAGCGTCTGCAGGCCGTTGAAGCGCGCGAAATCCACCGTGGGCGAGCCGGACAGGAGCGAAACCGTGTTCGTTCCATCCGAAGCTGAAATATCGTTCACCTGCACAGAGAACGATGTCACGCTTTGAACTGGCGCGTCCGTTCCAACAACGAAGGTGGAGCCAGTGACAGTCTGCGTGCTGGGCGTGGAGGATGTGACGGTAACGCCGCCGCATCCGGTCATCAAAAAGGCTGAAACTGCTAAGGCAAGAAGCACGGGAAGGAGGTTCTTCCCAGGTCGTTCGGAAGGCATAGAGCGTTCTCCGCTTTCTGCAGATGTCCGTGGGCACCACGGATCCATCGCTGGAGTAGGCGCACAGCAAGAGGGGCCAGGCTGCAATTGTAGCCGTGTTCCTATAGCCGACAGACACCCTTCAACGGACTAAGTTGCGACGGGGAGAAATTAATTTAGTCTTCGCAATTACAGGGGTAATCCTCGCGACACTCGAAGGTACCTCACTTCCTCGTTTCGAGCAATGCCCGTCGCTGTTCCAGGAATCGACGCACCGAGCCGTCGCGCTCCATTCCAATTGCGACGTCATAGGCATGTCGTGCATCGTCGGTTGCCCGCGTCCGGGCCAGCAGTTCCGCGCGGGCCGCCCAATAAGGCTGATAGTCCGTGAGCCGCAGATCGGTGGCAATCGTATCGATGACCTCTAGGGCCGCGGCCGCGCCGCGCAGCTCTGCAATCGCCAGGGCGCGATTGACTGCGGCAACCGGCGAATGACTGATCGCAAGCAATGCGTCGTAGAGACAAACCACTGCGGCCCAGTCTGCGTGGCCGGTCAGCCGCCGGGCAACATGCGCTGACTGAATCGCGCCCTCGAGTTGATAGCGTCCCACCTCCCCTGAAGCGCTCGCGCGCAACAGGAGTGCTTCAGCTTCCCCGATCATGCGGGTGTTCCAGAGCGCAGGATCCTGTTCGGCCAATGGAACGTAATCTCCCTCCGCGCTTCGCCGCGCGGGACGCCTTGCCTCAGCGTGCAACATGAGCGCCAGGAGGCCCAAACCCTCCGGCTCGTCGGGCAGCAGCTCTGTAACGAGTCTGCAAAGGTAGATTGCTTCCTCCGCCAGGTCGCGGCGGGCTACATCGGTTCCCGAGGCGTCCATCCATCCCTCTGCAAAAGCGGCGTAGATGGCCTCCAGAACGGTATCAAGGCGTTCGCGGAGTTCTTCGGGTCCGGGAATGCGCAAGGGAATGCGCGCCTCTCGGATCTTGTTCTTCGCACGCACCAGGCGTTGGCTCATCGTTGCGGGAGAAACGAGGAATGCGGACGCAATCTTTGCTGCATCCAGTCCCA
>Ga0335069_10011681_pt1 | contig 12377 bp, 19 predicted proteins | sample Lox_Sample_11_FD_206714 | JGI IMG/M metagenome (GOLD analysis project Ga0335069, IMG submission 206714) | Soil microbial communities from Loxahatchee National Wildlife Refuge, Florida, United States - Lox_Sample_1.1 | ecosystem: Environmental > Terrestrial > Soil > Wetlands | place: USA...
TTACGGCGCCGAACAGCTCCTCCTCTACATCGCCGCTTGATCAGGAGACCCCGATGCCTTTCGATCTCATGGAAATCGACCGCCTCGGCTTCGTGCCGATGAACCACGTCCGCCAGCAGCCGATCGCTGCGCGCGCGCTCAAGGTGTTCGACGAGCGGGGCGAGGAAATCCCCGGCTATCACCACATCGTCAGGGGCGACACCGGCAAGACGATCCGGATCGCCACCGACAGCTACACCGTGGTGCAGAACGACTTTGCCATCGACACCGTCGAGGCCGCGCTGCGCGCCTCGAGCCTCGATCTGGCCGACCTGCGCTTCGGGATCGACTACAGCCACGACGGGGCGCGGATGTTCGCGCAATGGCTGCTGCCGGCGCATACCGCGCAGGTGAAGTCTGGCGTCGAGGCCACGCTGCGCCTGATCCTGCTGAACTCCTACGACGGCAGCACGGCTCTGCACTGTCGGTCGGGCTCGTACAACTGGGCCTGCGCCAATCAGGCGGTGTCGGGCCGGGAGTTCTCGTCGTTCCGCTTCACGCACACGGGCGAGATCGACCTGCCGTCGGCGGTCGCGCGACTGACGCAGGCGGCCGAGGAGCACGCCGAACAGACGCGGCGCTGGCAGGCTTGGCCGCAGATCGCGGTCTCCGACGAGCAGGCGTGCCGGGTGTTGGCGTCGCTGCCGCAGGCATCGGAGAGCCAGATCGATGCCCTGGCGCACGCCTGGCTGCGCGCGCGCGATGACGCCGACAGCCCGCAGTCGGGGCCGAATGCGTGGTGCCTGTTCCAGGTCCTGACGGCATGGGCGACCCACGGCATCGGGACCGACGCCGGCAGGCAGAGGGCGCAGCGTTCATGGGACCGCCAGAAGCGCGTCGCGCAGGTGATCGACTCCGATCTCTGGCACGAGCTCGTCGACGAAGAGGCCGCATAAGCGGCCGGCGAGCGCGACAACGATCAGCCGAGGCGGACTGAACGAACCCCGTTTTCGGCTGTACACTCGGGGCGGCGGCAACGTCGCCCCGTTTTTTGCTGCACACCATCACCCCTTGAGGCACCCCGATGCCAGACCTGACCATTCTCGGCCCACCGATCCGCGGGCGAACCTGCGGGCACTGCACCGCCTGTTGCACCTGGGTCCCGACACAGCTTCACGAGGGACACAAACCCGCCGGCACGCGCTGCCCGCACGTCCGGTCGAGCGGGTGTTCGATCTATGCCCGCCGGCCAAACGGCTGCGCTGCCTGGTCCTGCCGATGGCTGTTCGACCCCGCCACCGCCTCGATGCGCCGGCCCGATCGCGCGGGCTACATCATCGACCCGATGCCCGACAGCGTTCTGATCGACGGCAGCTCGGTCTTTTGCTTCCAGGTCTGGATCGACCCCGACCGGCGCGACGTGCACCGCGACCCGGCGCTGCGGGCCTGGATCGAGTTGATGGGCGAGCGGCACGGCGCGCCCACGATCGTGCGCTGGCCCCCGCAGGACGTGGCGCTTGTGCTCATCCCGCCGAGCATGTCCGAGAACCGGCGATGGATCGAGAAGGAAAGCCACATGCTCTCGGCCGAGGCGATGGCCGACAAGCGGCGCGAGGCACGCGCGGGGATCGCGCCATGAAGCGCAAGCGGCTGCCCCGCGCCTTGACCAAGTCCGGGGCGCTCGACTGGCCGGGGCAGGCCAGGCGGGACTATGCCTTCGCCAAGGCTTGCGTCTTGGAAAGAGGGCAGTGCGCGCCCTTCTTCGCCGTCCACGGCGCCAAGCGTTCCGTGATCGTGCCCGCGTTTTGGCGCAACGATACCGACAAGGACGACACCGCCAGGGTGGTGAGGCTGATCTGCGTTGCCGAGGACGCCGACGGGCTGTCGTTCATAACCGAGGCCTGGATCCGGCGCATGGTCCGTGCCCACAACGAAAGCGAGGCGGAGTTCCAGGCGCGGTCGAACGCGATCGCGCCAAGCAAGGCCGAGGACCGCATCGAGGTCGTCATGGCGAACCTGACCTATCGCGAGGACGACGAGCGGAAGTGGATTGTCCTGTGCGGCGAGATCATCCGCGACAATGCGGGCAAGCCGATCCGGATCGCCGATCTGACACTTGACGACGAGACCGGCAATCCGGGCGGGCGAATGTTCGACATCCTGCCAGAAGAGCGGCCGGACCCGGAGGCGCGCGCACTGGCGCGGGCGCTTATCGACGCCGCCGAGCAGAGGGAGGCATCGTGAGATGGAATTCATCACCCTGACCACCGGCGCGACCTCGATATCGCTGCGCAGCGAGGTCGGCGACGACATCGTGCGCGCGATCCGCAAGGCCCTGACCGGCGGGGGCGAGCTGTGGGCCGGCTGGGCGGTCAAGCTCGACCGCCGCGACGGCTGGGCGACCTTCGAGCTGCTTCACCGTGGGCGGGCGCTCTCGCGCAGCTTCGTCTGCTGGACGCCCGAAGCCTCGGCTAAGCTATGGGAGGTGGCCGAGGCCCTCGCGCCCGAGAGGGTGGTGCTGCACCGCCCGCGCGGCGTGCCCTGGCTCGCTGCTGCCATTCTGCCGGGGGCGATTGCCCTGGTCACGACCGAACCGCATCTGTTGCTGGAGCTGGCCGATGCCGAGCGCTGCATCGCCTGGGCCGTGATCGAGGAGAGCGGGCTTAGGTGTCCCGCACGACTATAACCCAACGGTCAACGCAGGCCTCGCAGAGGCGCGCGCACCAGCCGTCCCCGAGCCACAGGACGAGCGGCAGATCGGCCGAGCCGACCGCGGTCTCGCAGATCGAGCAGGTTTCCGGCGCCGGTTGACGGGGGCCGGTCCAGGACACGGCCAGCGGATCGAGGTCGGGACTGAATGCGAGCCTGGTCATAGCCAGCCCGGATCGCCGACGAAGCGCAGGCCGAACACCACGCGGGGCTCGTCGAGTTTGGCATGGAAGAAGGCGTACGTCTCGACGTCCAGCGCCCGGCGCACGTGCTGGGGCAGCGAGGCGGGGCTGATCAGGCGATTGAGCGAGCGCGGCTGATCGCAGACGATCCAGTCCTCGGTGCCATTGCCGTCGCGCGGGCGCTGCACCTTGACGACGATTGATGGTTGTCTCACGTGAAACTCACGCCCCACTCGACCGGCGCGCTGACCGCCTTGGCCTCGCTCTCGATCCATTCCTTTGCCTCGCGTTCTGAGGCGAAGTCCCGGCTTGCCGGGATACGTGCCGATCCGGCGGCGACGAACAAGGCGGTCCAGCCGATCTCTGTCGGCACGATCGAGGCCTGCAGCTTCACGGGGGCGATCCTTTCACGGTGGCAGTCTCTGGCCGCGGTCGAGCTCGGCCGCGATGTCCGTATCGAAGTGCCGCGCCAGGTGCTCCAGCACCGCGCGCAGCCGGATGCGTTCGGCGCGGACGTTGCTGGCGGCAACGATCGCCCATGCGTGCAGCGAGAGGTTGCGCAGCAGGATCGCATAGATCATGTCGAGGGCGGTGGGATCGAACGGCGCCAGCGCCCGGCGAAGCGCCCGGAAGGCCGCCACACGGGCAAGGTCTGCCGGGCCGAACCCCTGGCTCGGGCCGGGCGAACGGGTGATGTACACCATCGCCATACCGGCGGACCGGCCGAGGATGGCAAGGTCCCACAGCTCGCGCAGCTTGTCGGCGGCCATCACATGCGCGGGCGTGATGCCCGAGGCTGGGTTGCCTGCCATCCGGCGCAGCGGGCAGTAGCTGCGCCAGCCATGGACCTTGCGGGCGGCGCGCGCCGCGCCTGGTCTGGTGTCCTCGGGATCGGCCCACTCGGCGCGCATCACGGTTCGCGCGGCGATCCGCGTGACGGGCGGATCGCCCGACTGTTCGGTTGGCCTCGGCCTGGCGGGGCGGCGCATGTCAGGGGCGCCGAAACAGTTTGGCCGGCGGGTCACTACTCCGCCGGCCGCTGCACACCATCGGAGCGGGCGTGGGCCGCCCGTCAACCCATGATGGCCGGACAATGGCGACCGGCGAGGCGAGTCGCAAGGGGTACAGATCGTGACCATTGAGCGTCCCCGGCGTCCGATAGTGTGCGTCGTGCACGATTATGGCACACGCGCACGCGGCGTCCAGTCCTGTGCCTCGCCCTCGATTGTCGGCGGCGCCGGGCGCTGGGCGGCTTTCCGACCGGCGGCATAGGCGCGTGCGATCTGTATAGCGGGATTCGCCGCGCGCTGCGCTTCGAGGTCGCCAGGATCGAGCGCGCCCGACGGGCGGCGCGCCTGCGCCAGCATCCGTTCGGCCTCTTGCTGGCGGCGGGCGGCTTCCTGCGCTGCGGCCGCGGCCTCGATCGCGCCTGCCTGTGCGGTGTGCCCTTGGGCGGCGAACATTTGGCGCACCGTTGCCTCGACGGCGGCAATCGCGACATCGCTGGGCGGCTTATGCTCCGATGGCTCGACCTGCCAGCCGCGCGCGACCGCGATGGCGGCGGCCTCGACATCGGTCCGGCAGATGTGGCGAAAGAGGCGCACAAGCGGCCCCGAACGCATCCGGCTGAGGCGGAGCGCAAGGCGCTGGCGGAACGTCTCGCGATCGACCTCTGGCGCACTCGCGAGATCGGCGAGCTTGATCCCCGGCGGGAAGCCCGCCGCACGGTGTTTGAGGAACACGGCAAGGTGCTGGCGGTCCTCCTCGGTGAGGCTCGGATCGTCCGCGCCAGGCAGCGCGGGCCTGGCACGGCGACGGGCGTCGGCCCACCATGCTTCGACGAATTTCCGGATCGTCGCATAGGCCGGGAAATACTCGAACTGCCGCGCCGCTGCCTCGAGACTTTCCTGACAGAACGCGCCGGCGTCGATGTCGACGAGCGCCTGGGCATAGTCGCGCGCCTTGGCCTCGGCCGCTTCCGCGTTGGCGGTCGACGAGCAGCGCGCGCCGAGATCGGTGAGCCATTTCCGAATGTGCAGCTCGATCTTGGTGGCCATTCAGGCGGCCCTCCCCTCGATCAGCGGCGCTGCGGCGCGAGCCGCTTCGGCGGCCTCGCGGGCTTCGAGCTCGGCGATTTCCAGGCGAACCCGGTAGGCGGCGCCCAGGAAGCCCGGCAGGTTCGCCGGATCCGGCGCCCGGCTTCGATCCGCGTAGAACCCCTCCCTTGCCCGCGTCAGGCTTTTCGGTTGCAGCAGGAAGTCGAAGTCGGCTTTCCAGCCGCGATCGTTCTCGCCACGGCAGAACCGCGATCGGGCGATGCAGTCGATCGCCTCGAGCACCCCATCGACCCCGTGTTCCCGCAACCTCGCCCTCAGCTCGGCCCGCCGTTTGTCGGTGAGCTTCATCGCCAATGGCAGCCCTGCCACCTCCGCCATCGCATTCCAGGCATCGAAGACCCGACACTGGTTATCGGGGGGCCGCGTTTCGCGGCCTCGCGCGCGGGGTACAGACTCAGGTGGTGGTGTACTGGAGTCTGGTGGATTCTTATCTGGTGGGTACAGGGATGGGGTATTTGGCTGGGTCAACTCGGCACTTGGGACCGCAATTTCCGGGGTCAAGCCGGCACTTGACCCGGCAATTTCCGGGGTCAAAGGCTCGGCGTTGGCTACGGCATCCGGCTGGGTCAACTCGCCGTTGGCTGGGGTATCCGGCTGGGTCAAGTCCTCGTTGACCTGGGTATCCGGCTGGGTCAAATCGGGGTCCCGGACGGCGTTCGCGTGATCGTTCGTCGCGCCCGCCGGATAGGTCCGCAGCATGTGGAACACCGTCTTGCGGCGGCGGCGGAACTCGCGGCGTATGATTTCCTCGCCCTCCAGCACCTGCACGGCGCGGGCGACGGTCTCGATGTGAAGGTGCAGCTCGTCGGCGAGCTCTTGGTTCGTCATCGGCCACCAGCGGGCGCCGTTGGCATGGTTTTCAAGGCATGCCCAAACCAGCCGGTAGGCGGGGGCAAGGTCCGATCGCATGGCGTCGAGAATGCCGAGGACACTCATGGCTGGCCTCCCTGTACGCCGGGTCGTACGGGCGCGGCGGGCGGGGCGTGCGTACTCGGGCGCTGGCAGCCGGAAAGGTAGCAGCGGACGGGCGTCGGGCAGCTGCCATCGTGCCAGCAGGGCGGGCGGTCCTGCGCCGCGCGGGCGCGGATCAGCGCCTGCACCTGACGGAGCGGATGGACCTCGATGGCGCCGAGAAAGCCGAATTGCCAGAGCGCGAACCGATAGCCGGTCGCGGAATTTTCACGCGCCGCGGCTCGCGGCTCGTGCATGGTGTCTTGCGCTGACGGGGTGGATGGCCTATTTGTCGGCACTGATGTTGTCCTTTTGGTAGGGGGCGACCTCATGACCGATCACCCGTGACGGGGAGGGTTGGTTTCAGTTACGCCGGGCAGGGTCTCAGTCCTGTCCGGCTACTCTTTTCAGAGCACAGTGTTGGGACTAGCGCATCGGGGCGACTCCTCGGGGTTCGTGCTTGGTGTCCATCTTCCGCGCAATCACCCTTTCCATCAACCGCCCCATCGGGCAGGCTCGCGCGCATGCCGAACGTCCGTCTCGCCGCCCGCTCGATCAACGTCGTCGTCGTTCTCGACGGCGGCAACACGTTGGACGCGCTCGCCCCGCTGCAGCACATCGAGGCACGCATTCCGTTCACCGTCACGGCGGGCGGGCGAACGCTGACCATGGACTTCCCGCCGCGTGCTGTGCGAAGGGCATACACCGCGCTTGAGGAACACGGTCCCGAGAATTGCGTCGTGCTGATCCGGGGCAAGCTCGGGCCGAACGACACGCTGACCGAGGCCGGGCTGACCGCGCAGGTGAAGCCGCACAAGCCGGCTGCCGCGGAACCGGCGTCGGCGGCATAGCGGGTCACGTTCATGCCGCCGCTTTGGGCGTTGATCGATTGAGACCGTAGGCTTCGAGGGCGTCAGCGTGCTTTTGCAGGGCCTTCGCCTGCTTGCGCATGCGGGTGACATTGAACGTCAGGTCAGGATCCGGCAATTCGGTCAACAGCACGTAGACCCGTTCCTCGCCCGGCTGGGTCCGCAGCGGATAACGCTCTTGAAGCGTCTCGGCGAATTCCATCTCCGACTGCCCGTCCACCACCGGGGCGAGCGGATCAAATTTCTGGCGAAAGAACGCGCGCGCGATCTCGCGAAAGGCCAGGTGGCATCCGAGGTAGGCTTGACGGTGATCGGTCGGCGCAAAGCGGATCAGCTTCATCGCCTCGGTGGCGAACCACGTCGGGCTGAGCTTCGGCTTGTGCCGATGGAGCTCGTAGAGCCGCGAAATCACGTCCCACAGTTCCTGCGCCTCGGGGACCGGGCCGAACGCTCCACTCATTTGACGATCCTCCCTAGCCAGGCCGCGACACGCGGCGCCAGTTGCATTGTCGTCTCCCGCATATGCGGCAACATGGTCTGCATCACCTCGGCAGGGTCGCGCGCGAGCAGCCCGTCGCGCTCGAAGTCCTGCAACCGGCCCCACAGCCAAAGCGCGCTGGCCTCGACCCGGTCGCGCGGCTTCTCGCGCTGTTCGTGGCGGGCGATGATGCCGGCAGTCGATGGCTTCACGTCCGGATCGCGCAGTGCCTGCTCGAAATCGTCCTCGGGAACCTTGGCGAGCTTCTGCCAGTCCGAGGACTGGTCGCGGGTGATGCCGAGATCAGAGATGGGCTGAGGATGTGTCGGATCACGCGACACATCCTGATACTGGTTGCTGCCACGCGGCTTCGCCTTTTCGCGTTCTGCCAGCAGTTGGCCGGCCTTGCGTTCGGCGCGGAGCCTGATCTCGCACGCTTGCCGTTCCGCCTCGGTGTTCTGCGCCAGCTTGAAATACGTTTCGAGGGCAACCGCCTTATCCCGGATGTCTTTCACCTCATCGACCTCGTAGGCAGCGGCGATCGCCTGGCACATCGCGTCGTAGCGCGCGAGCGGCGGAATTTCGGTTCGCGGGGCAAGCGCGGCGCTCATGCGGCGCGACGCCCAGGGACCACGCGATAGCGCGTCTGTTTGATCCCGAGTGCGGGATCACCTCGCCAATGCGCCGAGACCAGCTCCAGCATGCCTAGCCTGATCCGCAGATGGCATCGCACGAAGTGCAGGGCTTTCTCGCCGGTAAGATGAACCTCACGCGGGCCCAGACCGCTCTCGTCGCGCGGCGGGCTGACCTCTAGGACAAGTTCATGCCACGCATGAAGCGGCCATCGGCCGACCAGGCCTCGGGATGAAGCGATCCGACGTTGAAGGCCCGCATGAGGCAGATGCTGTCGCCGACCGATGACCCGAGGCGTGTTGATGCAGGCCAGCAGGCCATAGATCACCGCAGCCTGCAGATCAGTCGATTCGACCTGCTCGGTCCGTGGTCCGTGCCATTGGTCGGGCAGGATTTCGTACGTTCCGATGCGGTGTTCGCCGCCGAACAACGGAAGCCGCATGTTGCGTTGCGTGACGTCGAGGACTTGCTTGCCGCCCTCATGGCACATGTAGACGTGACGAACCCAGGCGCACCCCTCGGCATCTTCTTCCAGAAGGTAGGCCGCCCTCTTGGTCGTGGCGCTATGGAACGCACTTTCGAGCCAGGTCCGCGGCGCTGGCAGGAATGCCAGGCGCTCCGTTCTCGGCGAAGGGTGGCGCAGCATCTGCTGTCCTAGCGAGAGCGCCAGATCGCTCACCGAGGTGCACTCGAAGAAATGCAAATCGTCGAATATGCCCAGGTCCTGCGCGGTGCCCGGCTTGAGCCAGCGTCGTTTGACGGGCTCTGTGGCATCCTTCGCTATCGCGTGCGCAAGCGGCGTCATGCAACCTCCGCCAATGTCCGTTGCACCGGGCCCACGAGCCGGCGGCGCTGCCAGCACCAAAGCATGCAGGCGTCGGCCTGGTTGTCGTCCGAGACCCTCATGCCGTGATGGCGGCACCACTGGACGACGTGCCGCTTGATCGCGCCGGAATGGCCGGGGACACGCGAGAACCCCAGAATATCGTTGCGCACCAGATCAGCACTCACCTCGGAAACCGGGATCGAGCGGCGGGCGCAGTAGCAGCGCACGATCGCGCGCATGCCGATCTGCTGCCACATCGCTTCGCGGTTCGACTCCAGTCTGAGCCGGCCCGTCCGGCGGTCCCGGCGCACGGGCAGGAAGCGCAGCGGCGCCTCGAGCACCACGGCCTCGGGCTTATGCTCGCCAATGGCGTCGGCGACCTCGTTTTCGAGGCACATGAGGCGGAAGCCCTCGCCGCCGGTCTCGGGCATGTGCCAGGAGCCGTACCAGGGTGCCGACCAATGCAGATGACCCCAGGCCCAGCCGGTGACGCGGGCCAAATCCAGTGCGAGCACCCCGCCTGGCGGGGCGCCGACAGGCGCCTGCATGACGCGGGGCTCTCTAGGCGGGCGGTTGGGCTTCGCCGTTGGCCCGGCGCGGGCGCCGCTTGCGTGGCGCCTCGCCGGCGGGTAGCTCCGGGCTGGGGCCAGCACGCGACGGTTCCCGGGCAGGGGACTCTCGCTCGCGCCGCGTACTGGCCTGCCTGGCGTTGTCGCCGAGCCTCATGGCGTTGACCCGCTGGCCCTCATGCCAGAAGCGGCGCCAGATCCCGGCGAACTCGGAGCCGGCCTCGAATGGGCAGCTATCGATCGGCACACCAGTCCTGCCATCATCGTAGCCGCGCTGTTCGGCCGAGAAGAGCGAGTCCTCGGTGCGCGCCTTGTCGGCGACGCGGGTGTCCAGCGCCTCGATCTGCGTCAAGAGCGCCTCGCCGTTCTCCGGGTAGCGCACGCTCTCGACGCGGATCCTGTCGATCAGCTTCTGCCGGCGTTCGTGCGGGTCGAGCCGGGCGTCGGCGACCGATTCCAGGATGGCCGCGGTCGGCACGCCGTCCTGCTTGGCGCGCTTGATCAGCAGCCGGTGCGCGGAATTGGCTTCGTCAATTTTCCGTTTCGAGCGCGTCAACTCATGCGTGTAGTAGAGCAGCGTCTCCGGCGGTACGTTCGATCCCGAAACCGATTGCAACTCCATGACCTTGTTTCCTTTCCAGTCCGTATCCATCGAATTACCCACAGGCTTGCCGAACGCTCACGGGGTGATTACTTCTCGTGCATCGTGCACGAAGCTAAGAGGTGGCGTTCGCATGCTTCATTCGTTTGACCCCGCTGGCTTCGCGCGAGACCTCGGCCTGCTCGCGCGCCATGGCGATGCGGACCGCCGCCATGAGACTGTCGAGGCTGACGCCTTCGATGCCGTCCGCCTCGGCTGCCGCGATCAGCCGGTCCCAGTACTCGACCGGGATACGCCCCGACCCGAGGCCGCGCCGGTGCCAGGCCCGCGCGGTCGCATCCGGCACACCGACCGCGCGACAGAACGCGGCGATCGAGGGCCAGAGACCGACGATGGCTGCAAAGTCGAGCAGCGGAGGCCGGCGCGACCGGGGCATCCGCTGATCGTGCATCTTGTATAGCCGCGTCGTCAAGACGCGAAGGGAGCGTCCGTCAGTGTCCGATGCCATTGCCCTTTTCGATGACCCCCCCCCGCGCGTCCCGCGCGCAACCAGGCGGCGCGGCACGCCCGACCAGGCAAGGCGGCTGAAACGGCTGCGCGAGGAGGCGGGCTTCCCGACCGCCGCGTCCGCGGCTGCCGCGGCTGGGATCAATCAGGCGACGTACCACCACTACGAAAACGGGTTCCGCCCGATCACCCAGCGGGCCGCGAAGAAGATCGCCGAGGCGCTGGGCGTTTCGCCCGCCGTGCTTTTGTTCGGCCAGCGCTTGCACTCGCCGGTTGAGGTCGGTATCGTCGGCTCACTCGGTAGCCAAGGAATTGTCGCCCCGCTGGGGCTACCAAATCGGGGAGCTTCCGGCGCGGAAATGGACGCACAGGCCCGGATCGCATGGTTCGCGGACCCTTCCGATAGCGGGCTGCGAACCGCCGCACCGCCGGGCGTCACGCGCGAAACCGGGCGCCAGCTCGCCGCGATCACCGTCGACACGCAGGACGCAATGCCGGTGTTCTGCCCCGGCGACGAGCTGTTCTATCGGCCCACCAAGCCGTCGGGCCTGATCAATGCGACCAAAATCCACAACCGGCGCTGCATTGTCGTGACGGTCGACGGCGAGGTGCTCGCGCGCATCGTTATCGCCCATGCGGACGGCTCGATCACCCTGCTGGCCTGCGGCGTGCTCGCCGCCCGGCGGCTGGCGCCCGGCACCGTCGTCTCGGTCTGGCCGATCCTGTGGACGAAACACGCCGACCCGGCCGAAATCCTCTGACCCTGCCGCGCTGAACTCCGCCTCGCTGGCGCATTGCACGCTGCGCGGGTAGCGCGCGTGCGCGGTGTATAAATCTGTGCAATAACCCCTTTGCACAGGGTCGTGCATGGCGCATAATGGGCCGGCACACCACTGGAGAAGGGGTCACTCCCATGGACCAACCGCCGACCGAAGGGGCGGGCGTTGTCGATCAGCCCGAACCGGGATTTTTCAAGCTTCGCCTGACGCCCAAAGGCTGGTACGAGGTGCCCGCCCGCATCATCCTCGACGCCAACGATGGCGGCTGGTCAGCCGAGATCGACGGCGAAAGCGCCGGCCCGGCGCATCCGGACCCGGTGCTCGCACCCGGCGTGCTTACCATCTGGCATACCCGCAAGGTCCCGATCACCGAGGCCGAGTACCGCTTCCTGTGCGGGCCGCTCAAGGACTGGGCGCGGGCCTACTATCCCGAGCATCCGTGTCTCTCCCCGCGCGAACCCGTCGATCCGCGCCGGCTGCGCCCGATCCCGCAGTTCCACGCGCCCCAGGCGCCCACCGCCTTGAGCGATGAACCGCTGCCGGAGAACCGGCCCCCGGCCCCGCACCTGCCATCGGCGGAAGAGATCATTGCCTGGCTCGAATACGAACACGAGGCGCTCGCCCGCGCGATCGAGCGCGACGTCGCCACGCTTCTGCTCGACCAGACCACCATCATCGAGGACGAGGCCGGACTCGCGCGTATCTCGGCGAACGTCGATATCGCCCGCGCGCGATACAGGACAGCGAAGCAGGCACTTAAGACGGCGAAGGCCCCGATCACCGAGGCCGGCACGGCGATCGACGACTGGTTCCGCCACTGGACCGACGCGATCAGCCGGGCGGTCGAGCCGCTGAGAACCGCGATGGACGCCTATGCCACGCGCGTCGAGGCCGAGCGCAGAAAGCAGAAGGAGGCGGAAGCGAGGCAGCGCCGCGAGGAGGCCGAGCGCATCGCTGCCGAGGCCGCGCGCGCGCTGACGAAGCGGCCCCACAGCGTTGAGGCCGACGTCAAACTCGGCGCTGCCGCGCTTGCCGCCGATCTTGCCGACCGGGCCGAGAGGGAGGCGGCGGCCCGGCCGGCGGATTTCACCCGCACGCGCACCGCCTACGGGCGGGCGGTCTCGGCCCGCGAGGTTTGGGATTTCGAGATTGCCGACCTCGCCGCGCTCCCACGCGA
>Ga0335069_10011682_pt1 | contig 12377 bp, 12 predicted proteins | sample Lox_Sample_11_FD_206714 | JGI IMG/M metagenome (GOLD analysis project Ga0335069, IMG submission 206714) | Soil microbial communities from Loxahatchee National Wildlife Refuge, Florida, United States - Lox_Sample_1.1 | ecosystem: Environmental > Terrestrial > Soil > Wetlands | place: USA...
GCTGGTGACGCGGGTTCGAGTCCCGTCTCCCGCTCCATAGAATCAATTGTCCGAACCGGACACATGGGTGAAAGTTCGTTCCTAAGACATGGGTGACACTTTTGGCCCGAAGGGGTTGTTGAGGGGCTGCAGTGTTTTTTCCTCCAGGTCGATATACCCGAGATCGTAGCTCACAAAGCTGACCAGCCAGATTCCGGACTCCACTTCTTTGACGCCGACCCTATTGGGACGCAAGAAACACTGGTCTTAGCACCTCTACACACCACTGTCGAAAACTGGTGGGAGTCGTGTTCTCCGGCGTGCGGGGTTCGGAATTGTCGAGTCCGTTATTCTTGGCGACGTACATTTCCACCAGGCTCTGTGCGAATGCTTCGCTCGCACCGAACTCCATCATTTGAGCCTTGTATGCCTCTGCTGGGACAGGCTGGAAGCGAATAGGTTTGCCGAGCACATCCGTCATGATCGCCGCCATGTCATCGAAGGATAGATCTTCCGGTCCGAGCACGGCCAGTCCTCCCTGTCCCGACCACGATCTGTCGAGAAGCAGTCTGGAGCCACTGGCGGCAATGTCCCGCGTGGCGACAACAGGAGCTCTCAGATCCAGACGGCTTGGGCTATAGAACATACCCTCATGCTTCAGCGAGCGGACGTGGTTCAGCATATTCTCCATGAAGTCGGGACACCACAGCGCACGAAAGTCCACTCCGGTGCGCTCGATTTCGTCATCCTTCGCAAAGCATGCGGTCACAAGTCCCGCTCTGGCCGCAAACCGCCGTCCAACGCCTGAAACCGTGACGACGCGTTTCACGCCTTGACGCCTGATAGCACGGCTCGCAGGCCGGGCAAACTGGAGATGGTATTCCGTGTCATCGTTCGCCGTAAACGAGGGAGGCACGACCAGGACAAGCTCTCCGCGTCTTCGAGAGCGCGCATCAGCGTCTCTTCGTCGTCGCTCGATCCCTGAACGATCTCCACCTTCTCACGGACCGCCTCTGCGATTTTGGCCGGGTTGCGGGCGATGATCCGTACCGCCTGACCGGCAGCAAGAAGGTTCTGGACCACCTGGGACCCGATGTGCCCTGTCGGCGTAGTAACGACGATCATATTTTGTCCTTTCGCAGGTTCCAGGTAAACTCTACCGTACCGTTTACTTTGCGTCAACCGGGGATGTGAGCGAGAATGGCATGCATGGCCAGGCGAGGCAAGGAGCTTCGTGAACATATCCTCTGGGCTGCCAAGGAAGTGTTCCTGGAGATGGGTTTTGAGCGGGCATCAATGGATGTGGTTGCCGTCCGCGCGAAAACGTCGAAACGTTCGCTCTATGCTCATTTCGAGAGTAAAGAAAAACTGTTCCTTGCGGTTATTGAACTGGTGAGAGGACTCTTTTTCAGCAGGCTAAAGATGCCCAGCGACTACTCAGATGAACCTGCGGAAGCTTTGGTGATGTTCTGCGGTCGGTATCTTGAAATCCTGCTGTTCGAGGGCGCGATCCGGATGTGCCGCGCAACCATGGCCGAGACGATCAGGTTCCCGCAAGGGGCGGCCCAATATTTCGATGTGATGTTCACGCAAGTCCAATCACGCCTAAGCGCCTACCTCAAGATGACATTTGGACTGCCAGCTCGCACAGGCGCCGAGGCTGCGCAAAAACTCCTTGGGCGGATCCTCTACCCGCGATTTCCGCGCGCTCTGTTCGGTGTAGACCCGTTGGCAGGAGAGTTTCACGATGACGCGCTGCGCCCAGACTTCGATTTGAAGTATATACGCAAGGCTGTCACGGATCTGATCGAGTCTCTGGAACAACGAGGGAGCCGTCGCTGTAAGTAGACGAGCACTCCCCGAACTCAGGTCGAATTAAAGCGACGGGCTCACCTAAAGCATCTGGGCAGGGGCACAAGCGTAATTCAGAAAACACTCGTTCAGTTGGATGGGAGCGTGACGCCGCGCGGTAGTGCGCCCTTACGCCTGTATCGATTGGCAGCGCAACGCCCGTATACGCCCATGAGCTCGGTGATGATTGCGCCCCAATCACCACCTTGCGCCACGAACTTCTAGTATCCGAGGCGCTTCATCAGCACTCCGTCCTTATCGGCATCAGATCGGATGCGCGTACGTCCTTCGCCGGAATACGCATCTCTCACAACTGGTGCACAACCGCGACATTGAAATCGTCGCGGACCAGCAGGTCCGCCAATTCATGCTGCGTGTTTAGGATCTCCGCGTCGGGTCTTCGCGCCGGCAGATTGGATCTCCGCGTCATTGGATCTCCTCTCATTGACACCTGCTCTCCGTAGGGGATATATTCGGAACGCTCCCGGGCCGGTACCGTATCCTGGGTCTCTGTCTTCACAACTTTCACGCGAGCGATTGGGTCGCAGAAGGAAACGCTATGATCAATCGAAGAGCTTTCACTCAAAAAATCACGGCATCGGTACCGGTGATCACGACGCTGGCATCAATCGCTGGAACGGCCAGTGCTCAGCAGGCCGCCCCCGCAGCACCGGCCGCGGGGCGCGGCCCGATGGATGGAAGTCCGCTCGGCGATCCTTTGCCAGGTCAGAAGTGGCGCGTTCACGACCGGAACCGGCCACAACCGCGCAAGGTCACGCCCGGGCAGCCAGTGCCGTCGCTCTCCGCCCCATCCGATGCCATCGTTCTGTTTGACGGGAAGGATCTTTCGAAGTGGAACGGCGGCGGGCGCGACGGCGCGACAGGCGAACCCAAATGGAAGGTCGAGAACGGATATGTCGAGTTGGTTCCACGCGCGGGCAGTCTGATCACCAAGGAGAGTTTCGGCGACGTACAGTTGCACCTCGAATGGACCACGCCGCCGGTTGCGGATGCCACGCGAGTCGGTCAGTTCCGCGGCAACAGCGGCGTCGTTTTCATGGGACGCTACGAACTGCAGGTGCTCTCGAGTTTCAACAACCCGACCTATCCCGATGGCAGCGCGGGAGCGATTTACGGACTGTTTCCGCCGATGGTCAACCCTTGCCTGCCGGAAGGAGAGTGGAATAGCTACGATGTTGTGTTCGAGGCGCCGCGGTTCGAAGGCGAAAAGCTGGTCAAAGCGGCGTACATGACCGTCATTTTCAACGGCGTTCTCGCGCACAATCGCGTGCAGTTGCTTGGCGCCACGTCGCGCGAACCCATCGCCTCCTACACGCCGCATCCGGCGGAACTTCCGCTCACGTTGCAGGGACACGCAGGTCCGGCGCGGTTTCGAAACATCTGGATTCGCCGTGTGCTCGGGTACGACGTGTAAGTATTCAGGAGGACTGCTATGAAGAGCGCTCCGCTGCTCGTTTCCATGATTCTGACGGCAGCATCCGGCCTCTCCCAAAACGGGCCGCCTTCCGGTTTCTCGGCGGGCGCAGGCAAAGTCGATGTGACGCCGGCAGCCAGCGAATTGCCGAAAACGTACGAAGGCATTCTCGACCATCTCTACTCGCGCGCAATCGTGATCGGGAACGGAGCGGCCAAGGCCGCGCTACTCACGCTTGACGCCGGCGCCATGCCTGACCAGCTTTGGCAGAACGTGACAAAACGGGCCGAGACCGAGCTGGGGATTCCGGCGAAGCATATCCTGATGACCGCCACCCACTCGCATAGCGTTCCCAGGGGCGCAACCAGTGGACTCGAGGAGAAGGTATTCGAGTCCCTGAAGATCGCAAACCGCCAACTTCAGCCGGCGCGCATCGGATATGGCACGGGCCTCTCTTATCTGAATGTGAATCGGAACCTGATCGACCCGAAGACCCACAAATGGTGGGAGGGGCCGAATTACGAAGGGCCGTCCGACAAGACCGTGGCGGTGGTGAAGTTCGAAGCGCTGAACGGAGATCCGATCGCCGTCTACTACAACTACGCGATGCACGCTGTCACGGTCGGTCAACTCGACAAGGTGAGTGCAGACGCGCCGGGAGCGACATCGCGGTACATCGAAGATTCGTTCAACGATCGGATTGTGGCGGCGTGGTCGAGCGGTGCGGCGGGCGATCAGAATCCGATCTACTTTCAACAGACCTACGATCTTCGCGAAATCCGGATCAAGGACTATGCCAAGCGCGGCGAGGACATCAGCAACTCGATGCCGCCGGGCGGACAGGGGTTGAACAAGAGCGATCCCGCGGTCGCCAAGCTGATGAACCAACAAAAGCAGATGATCCTCTCGATGGGACAGTTTCTCGGCGAGGAAGTCATGCATGTGATGCGCGGGATGGAACGCGCGCAGGTAAACAACCGCGTGTTCGGCGACCAGAAAACGATTCGTTGCCCGGGCCGGCAGCGGACTGACACGGGGCGCGCAGGTTCGCCCGGTACGTACAAGGACGCGGATCCGGTTGAGCTGCGATTGAGCCTCTTGATGATCGGCGACATCGCTTTCGGCGCAGTGAATGGCGAAGTCTTCAATCTGATCGGGCAGAGACTCAAGCGCGAATCGCGGTTCGCGCAGACGATGATGGTCACGCTGACGAACGGGATGGCGCGGTCCGGCTACATTCCGAACGATGCTGCGTTCGGGTACAACACGTTTGAAGTTCTCTCCTCTCGCCTGCAGCCGGGCTGCGCCGAGAGCGGAATCGTGAATACGCTTTTGGAGCTGATGGACGAAGCGGAGGCATCACAGCGATGAAGATACGCATGCTTTGCGCGTTTTTCGCCGTGAGTTTCGCGCCGGCCTTAGCGCAACAGACCGCGTCCGCCTGTTCGGCGCTTGCAAACCTGAGAATTCCCGGCGTCGCTCTGACCATCACCAAGACGCAGTGGAGCGCCGCGGGCAGCGCGCCGGCAGCTCCGGGGGGCCCGTCCGGCGTCGAGTTGCCGGCTTACTGCCGCTTGGACGGTGTGATCGACCGGCGCACCGGCGCTTCGGGCGCGATGTACGGGATCGGATTCGCGCTGGCACTACCAGAGGTCTGGAATGGTCGTTTTCTATTTCAGGGCGGCGGAGGCCTGAACGGGTCGGTCCAGATGCCGCTCGGCAACTCAGCCGCGGGGTCAGAACCGGCGTTGGCGCGCGGATTTGCAGTCGTCAGCACCGATACTGGCCATCGGGGCGAAGGGGGATTTGACGCGCGCTTCCGGGAAGATCAACAGGCGAGCCTCGACTTCGCGTACGCCGCCGTGGGCCGTGTCGCGGAACTCTCCAAGCGCATCGTCGCGGAGTACTACGGCAGTCCGGCTCGGTATTCCTACTTTGCGGGATGCTCGACGGGAGGCCGCGAGGCGATGCTCATGGCGGAACGCTACCCGCTGTATTTCGACGGAATTGTTGCCGGCGCGCCGGCGATGCGTACGAACTTCTCGGGAATCGGTGACCGATGGGTGGCCGTCACATTGAACGAGATCGCGCCGAAGGACGAGAAGGGACTACCCATCTCGCGCGACGCGCTTTCAGACGTCGACAGGAAGACAGTTATCGATGGGCTCCTCAGCGCCTGCGATGCAGCTGACGGAGTGAAGGACGGCATGGTGTTCAACAGTCGATCGTGCCGCTTCGATCCAAAGGCGCTGGTTTGCGGCGGCGCGAAGACTGATGGCTGTCTGTCGGCCGCGCAGGCGGCCGCGCTCGAGAAGGCGTTTGCCGGACCGAAGGATTCGAAAGGTCGCCAGGTCTATCCGGGCTTTCCGTTCGACACGGGAATCGTCTCCACGCAGGGCATTCCGGGATTACTGCAAGGAGGCAGAAACCCTGTCGGGCCGGCGTTCACAGATATCGGAATGGATGTGGACAAGGCGGTCGAGCGGGCGCTCTCCGATCCCAGCGCGGCCGTTTCGGAAACCTGGAGTTGGACCCAACTCAATACATTTTCTGGACATGGCGGCAAGCTTATCTTCTGGCATGGCCTGAGCGATCCCTGGTTCTCGCCGCTCGACACGGTGGGGTATTACGAGCGCATGACTGCGGCGAACGGCGGGCCGGAGAAGGTCCGCAACTGGAGCCGCCTTTTTCTGTCGCCCGGCATGGGACATTGCGGAGGAGGTCCGGCCGCGCTCGATCAGTTCGACGCGCTGTCCGCCATCGTCGCTTGGGTGGAGAAAGGCGCAGCGCCGGAGAGCCTCACTGCGACCGGTCGCGCTTTTCCAGGACGCAGCCGTCCGCTGTGCGCTTACCCACTGCATGCGCACTACAAAGGACAGGGCAATCCCGAGGACGCGCGAAACTTCGAATGCCGCCAATAGGGCGAACTGGACCCGCGCATCGTTAACGCTTGCGCTGCGACGCCGCCCACTGCGTGAGGAATTCGAGCTTCTCCCGATAGGGCGCGGGAACAGCCTTGGGCGCGTCGCCGAAATTCATGAGGATGTCGGATTTCGGATCATAGGCGGGCCACTCGGGCAACCCAGGGCCGTTCGGAGAACCGGTCTTCGCGAAGTTGACCCAAATGGAGGAAATCGTGTCGCCCAATTTCAAATCGACGGGACGCCATTTCCAATCCTGGAACGGAAACGCGTCGAAGACATACACGATTTCGCTGCCGTGGTAGACGCCCCAGGCCCGAGCAGACCGTCCGCCCCAGATCGCGTCTGTCGGGATCGGTGACATGTGCGTGAAGTAATACCAGTAGGCTTTCGATTTTCCCGTCTGGGCTTGAAGACGCGACAACGTTCTGGCGTTTGACATAGCGCTATTCGCGCGGAATGAGAGCGCCGAACTGGTTGCCTCGGCGTCGGTCGAGGCGGGATAGAGCTTGAGATATTGACCCGCCAGTTCGTGGAAGGTGGTTTGAGCGTAAGCCGGCAGGTCGGCGGCTTTCATCGTGACGCTCGGGCCGGGCGCGTCGTCCGCCACGGTGCCAACGATCAGCGGGACATCATTTTGCTTGCCTGCGGCGAAAACGGAATACACGTCATCGGGCAGCACCCAACCATCGATGTTGATTCCCATCTGGCCGCGCGGCGCTTTCAACAACTCTTCCGCCGATTTCTGACGCAGCGCCGTAATCGAGGGCGCGCCCAGCGCCTCGCCGAGTTTGAGGCCGGCTTGTTCAGCATCAGCCAGTTTGGTGCGGGTCCCGAGGCTGTTTCCGCTCTGCATCAAAGCTCGATGAAAGAGCCCTTTCGCCAGCGGGCTCGCGACCAGCGAATTTACGTTCGCGCCTCCCGCCGAGTGGCCGAAGATCATGACTGTGTCCGGATCGCCACCGAACTTCGCGATATTCCGCTGAATCCACTGCAACGCGGCGATCTGGTCGAGTAGCGCATAGTTGCCGGATGAGTGGCGCTCGGATTCGCGCGTCAGATCCGGATGCGCCATGAAGCCGAAAACATTCATCCGATAGTTGAAGCTGACGAAGACCACGCCCTTTTTGGCCAGGTACGCTCCGTCGTATTGATTCTCGGACGCCGCGCCGCGGGTGTTCCCTCCGCCGTGGATGAACACCATCACCGGCAACTTCGCCGTGGCGGTCTGGGCGGGAGTCCACACGTTGAGATAGAGGCAGTCCTCGCTTACCGGAACGTGTCCTTCGCGCCAGGCGTTGCCCTCCGTATCGGTGGGCGCCTGCATGCACGCGGCGGAGAAGTGGTCCGCACGCTTTACGCCCTGCCACGAGATCACGGGCTGTGGCGGACGCCAGCGCAGGTTGCCGACAGGGGGCGCCGCGTACGGTATCCCGCGAAAAAGCCGCACGTTGGGAGTCCACTGGATGGTGGGTGTGCCGGTGACCGGGCCGCCTTCTATGCTGACCGGCTCCGGGATGCCGGCGGAAGCGAGAACGGCTGCCGCGGAAAACACAAACAACAGGCGCTTTTCTCTCATCATGCCTCCATTCCTACGGCCGAGCTCTGAGCCTGCTCCACAAAACCCGCTCTTGCGAAAAGGGATCCTTCACCACTTTGCACTCGGCGTCAATCAGCATGGTAGCTCTGGTAGCGGTTGTATAGGCGGGCCAATCCGGCACGGCTTTCGCGGCTGGATGACCTGACTTGGCATAGCTCGCGAACAGCCCGCTCATGTTCCGCGCTACCTTGAAGCGCTCCGGACGGCTGCCTTCCATGAGGTACATCGTGGCGCTGCCTTGGGGCGGCCACTGTCCATCCGGATAGATGTTGTCAAACGTGTAGAGAAGATCGGTAGCGTGCGCGGAGCCCAGGCGCGATGTCGTTCCCGGAATCACCCATTCCGACTGGTACGTGAGCATGTACATGTACACGGGTGCGCCGCCTTGCGCATACTTACGCTCGGCGAGAGTGATCGAGTTCAACCAGAACATCGTGGCGGTCGTGATGGCGATATAAAGTCCGGCGGGCGTGGCGCCCGGGCGCGTTTCACGATAGGTCTTGAGCACGGCGTCAGCGTCTTTCCCCAACTCCCGGTCGAGCCGCTCCCGCAATGTGTCATCGGTCAGTTTGAACACGGCCTTGTTCGGGTCGCTCATGAACATGAACACCGTCTCGTCCCGGTTGGTGCCGATCAGGACCGGTTTGTTCCTTGAAATTGCCGGAGCCTCCGGATCGAAGGGGTGATGCGGCAGAGTGGTCCCATCGACAACAGGCGAGAAGCCGCCGGCCCGCGACATCATGCCGCCTCGCGCGGCGTTGGCAACAAAACCGCCGCCAGGCCGGCGGCCCAGTGCGCTCTGGACAGCCACGAGTTTTTCCGCCGGGATATCGAGCAGTTTGCGCCACTCGTTCTTTTCCAGGCCCAGTTCCTTCAAAAGGAGCATGGCGGTTTCCGCGGCCGCATCGCGATCCATCACGCGAAGCCCGGCGCCGCTCTCGATGGCGGCTTTATTGAAGTACGTCGACGCCGAAGGCAGTGCGTACAGGGCCGAGGTCTTCGCGCCTCCGCCGGACTCGCCGAAAATCATGACGTTGTTAGGATCGCCGCCGAATTCCTGGATGTTCTCGTATACCCATTTCAGGCCATCCCTCATGTCCAACAGCCCCTGGTTGCCCGAGGTGGCGTACTCTTCTCCGCCGAGTTCGCCGAGGTACAGAAAGCCCAGCAGACCCAGGCGGTGGTTGGTCTCGACGACAACTACGTCGTGGTTGCGCGCCAGGTTTCCGCCGTCATGGTCAACCGAACCTCCCGACCCGGTAGTGAACCCCCCGCCATGGTTGAAGAACATCACAGCCCGTTTGCGGCCGTCCGCCGCGGGCGTCCACACGTTGAGGAACAGGCAATTTTCGTCGGGCTCAGGTTCGTCGATTCCGAAATAGCTCTTTCCAGGTTGGCAACTCGGCGGCGCGAGTCGCAGCGCGTCGCGCACACCGGTCCAAGGCTCGACAGGCGGCGCCGCTTTGAAGCGATTGGCTCCGGAGACGCGGCCGGCGTAGGGAATACCTTTAAAGATGACCAGGTTCCCCGTGCGTTTGCCGCGAACACGGCCGGACGCTGTTTTTACCTCGACGTATTCGGCGGCGCGATCTTGGGCGTTGCTCCACTGCGATGCGAAGCAGGCGGCGCCAGCCAGGAAACTGCGCCTCGCCATCCGCGGCGAGCCGTGTGGTGCGGTCAATTGAGGCATACCTCATCCTTCCTTGCCTGTTGCGGGACCGCAATCCTCTTCAGCGGTTTCAGTAGAGCAGGCAATACTTCTTCAACAGCAATCCCAAATCATACGCGAATGCGCGGATTGCATCGCGGTCGCGTTTGTCCGGCGGTTGCTCCCGCCAGAAGCGGATTTGTGCGCTCGGCGGCGCGTACATGGGAACCATCTCGGCCGATTCGAGTAGGTTTGCGGCGCGTTCCGCTGCATCCAGGATCGTGTCGGTCGAAGTTTTGGAGTGAGTGAAGGAGCCCGTGTTATCCTTCAATGCCTCTTCGATCGCTTTCAGCGTCCGTTCCGCGTGCCCCTCTCGATTTGGAGCTGGTTTGAGAATGGTCGTCAGGTCCCGATTTCTGTAAAAGCCCATCACGGCGGCGATGGCGGCGGGGTCGCGAATGGTTCCGTCCGGATAGAACAAGCCGTGAATCTCGTCCCAGTATCCCTGAATCATGAGGTTGAAGAGATACCAGCCCGTCTTGTGCTTTTCGGCGATCTCCAGGACCACGTCGTACGGGTTCGCGCGCGCGATGCATCCGGTTTCCGTGTTCATCATCGGCTTACCGAATTTCCTCGAGACATCCTCGGCAACTCGATAGGCCTCCTCGATGGTGGACCGCAGTTCGGTGTAGTCGTGAAACGAGAGGACGTCCACCAGGTCGGCGGTTGGCTCCAACTCTTTCGAGAATGTGTAGCCGACGGTGACTGCATTGACCGGGTCCAGCTTTTTGGCATGCGAGAGGTAGTAACGTACGAAGCCCGTGATCTCCGATTCGCGCGTTCCCTTCTCATCTGGCGCTGCCTTTTCCCAGTAGGAGTTCGTGAACGGCTCGTTCATGATGTCCCACATGAGCAGCCCCGGTTCATCCTTCACCGCATCGACGACGGCCTTCACGTAGGCATCGCCGCGGGGGTGAAACGCAGGTTTCAGCATGTCCGGATCGAGGCCGTTCCCGTTGAAGAGAATCGGCATCGTGCTGAAGCCCAGGCGGTGCGAGGTTCGAATGTAATTGCGAAGCCGCGCAAGATAGGCCTGTGGGTCCTTTTCGTAAGCCTGGTAGTTGAGCCAGATGCGAGTGCTGTTCAGGTTCAGGCGCCTTGCATATCCAAGGTCCCGCTCCAGCGTCGCCTGGTCGGCGTTCATCCCGTAATTAACGCCCCTGATGAAGCTGTAATCCTTCAGCGGCTTTGCGGCCCAAAGCGGACAAGCGGCAACAGTGGCTGCAATCCCGGCCAATAGTGTTCCACGTGCGGTCATGGTATCGTTCCTTGACGCTGTTACTTCATGTCGCCTTTCTCTTTGTAGTAACGGGCGGCTCCGGGATGCAAGGGCGCTTCGCGTTCCACACCGTTCAGCTCCTGATAGCGTGAAGTGTATACCTGATTCGCATCGGCGACGGGACGAGGCCCGGGCTCGAAGGCGGGCTTCGGGGACATTGCCACGGCACATCGGAGAGTCGCAGCCTCGAACATTCTAGGTTCCAGTCTACCTTAGCATCGTGAAAACGTTTACAGTGCGTCGCCCCTGGCGATAGCCCATGGTCGCGACACCTGATAGGCTCCATTTGCATGAGTCGCCGCAAGCGATTACAATGCATGCTCGGCAAGCGTGGTGTGGAAAAGGGAACGGGCTCCCGCAGGACTATGGAGAGGGCCATCTTCCCGATCACAGGTCCGCGGGAGGGCTGATCTGGCCGGCAGGCCCCCAGCGCGGTGAAGCACAACGAGGACAAATATGACGAAGAGAATGCATGCTCTGATAACACTCGCACTGGGGCTTACGCTGGCTGGCGCCACGTGGATGATGGCGCAACAGGCGGGAGCGGGCCGCAATGTTCCTCCGCCGAGGCCGCAAGGACCGTGCGACATCTATGCCGCTGCCAACACTCCCTGCGTGGCGCACATTTCCACGCGCGCGCTGTACGCTTCCTACAACGGCCCGCTCTACCAGGTGCTGCGCCAGTCGGACGGCAAGACATTGGACATCGGCGTCGTCAAGCCCTCCGCGTCGCCGGCCCCCGACGCGGGCGGATACGCGGACGCGGCAGCGCAGGACGCATTCTGCGCCAACACCTACTGCTGGATCATCAAGCTCTACGACCAGTCGGGCAAGGGCAACCACCTCGTCCAGGCGCCCCGTGGCGGATTCAGCGGCCCGGCCATGGGCGGGTTCAATAACGTGCCCCTTGCCGACATGGCGCCGATCACCATCATGGGCCACAAGGCCTACGGCGTTTTCATCGAGCCCGGCATGGGCCTGCGCTGGAATGACACGCACGGCACCGCAGTAGACGACCAGGCCGAGGGTCAGTACTGTGTTATCGACGGCCATCACTACAACTCGGGCTGCTGCTTTGACTGCGGCAACGCAGAGACCGACAGTCGCGACGACGGCAACGGCACGATGGAAACGACGTACTACGGGAATGCCGGCGCCTGGTACCGCGGGACCGCGCCGGGGCCGTGGATCATGACCGACCAGGAGAACAACCTCGTCGGTTGCGTGAACCCGGATGGATCCAGATGCTGCGCCACGCTTCCGAGCATCACGTGGCGGTTCGTGACCGCAACGGCCGACGGCGAACCGCACCACTGGAGATCGATGGGCGGGGACGCGCAGAAGGGCGATCTGAAGGTGATGTTCGACGGCCCGCGCGTTAATGCCACCCAGGATCCGATGCGCAAGCAGGGCGCCATGCTCCTGGGGAACGGAGGTGATAACAGCAACGGCTCCCAGGGCACCTTCTATGAAGGTGCCTGGAGATTGGCCCTTTTTGGCCTCAGTTTGCCGCATAAAGTAAGGCTGAAGGAAGGTGTGGCGTGAATTTCTCCGACTTCGAGTCGGGTGGGGCGCTGATCACTAAGTCGGAGAAATTCGTCAGG
>Ga0335069_10011683_pt1 | contig 12377 bp, 11 predicted proteins | sample Lox_Sample_11_FD_206714 | JGI IMG/M metagenome (GOLD analysis project Ga0335069, IMG submission 206714) | Soil microbial communities from Loxahatchee National Wildlife Refuge, Florida, United States - Lox_Sample_1.1 | ecosystem: Environmental > Terrestrial > Soil > Wetlands | place: USA...
ATACAAGGCATTTTGTTCCAAACACTCTTTCAGGGAACCGATAAGCTTGATCCAATGGAAGTGACCTGGGAGATTCGGACGGGCAACATCGTCGACAATGGTGGCACGCTCCTGGCCTCGGGGGGTGGGGCAGTGGCCATACAACCAACGGGTCGCTTCTTGAATGCAGGTACTGAGTACAGCTTGGCTGTAAAGGTCAACCCCGCTGTTGAGTTGACCGGGGGGCAGTCGAATCACGGGACACAATATTGGTTCAACCTTACTCCGCAGTGTACGAACCAAAATGATCCAGATTGTCCTTCTGCGGTTTACTATGTCTCCAACACAAGCACTGAAATCAATGGCTACCGCGAACATGGTCAACAAGGGCCCGCGATTATAGACTCGCTGCTGCACGGTTATCAGTGGGACAGCCTCTGCGATCTGGGGTTTAAGGGTTGTTTGCACCTTTCCTTCGGCCTGATGGGAAAAGTGCTTCAGTAGCGAGCACAGCTAAAAGCAGGTTTCTCGACTGCGCGAAGCGTCCTGCGGACGCTTTCGCTTCGCTCGAAATGACAGTTTAAGAATAAGTCTAAGCAGTTCTCTTCCTCACCATCTTGGTCATGCTCCACTCCACCAGTCCGGGAAACAACTGGTAAATCTTGATGACAGGAATCATGTGCCAGGGGACGACGACTTCGCGCTTCCCTTTCAGATAGCCTTTTAACGCCGCGCGGGCCACTCGATCCGGGGTGATACCGCGAACAGCCTCCGGCCTGACTTGCTTTTGCTCGGAGCCGCGCAAAGCATTTGCGCCGAAGTCCGTGCGCACGTATCCCGGGCAAACCGTCAGGACATTGATGCCGGAGGTCATCAACTCAATGCGAGCGCCTTTGCCCATGGCGTTCATGGCAAATTTGGTGGCGCTGTACATGGCGTGAAAGGGCAGCGGAATATGTCCGGCAACGCTGGAAATATTGATGATCGTGCCCGATCGCTGCTGCTGCATGACAGGAAGAACCGCTTTCATGGCTTCGACCGCGCCGAAGAAATTGGTCTCGAAGGTTGCGCGCACACCGGCCATGTCAACGTTGGCGACAGAATCGAGAATTCCGTGGCCAGCGTTGTTGACCCATATGTCGATGCGGCGGAAATGATGCATGGTCAGCCCGACGACGCGGTCGATCTCTTCGCGATTGCGGACATCACAGGCGAGGGCAAGGGTCCGGTCTTCGTGGCCGATGCGTTGGCGCGCAGCCTCGGCGCGTGCGGCATCGCGCGAAAGCAGGACGACGCTGGCACCTTCGTCCGTGAATAACTTGGCCATCGCTTCGCCAATGCCCATGGATGCGCCGGTAATGACGGCGACTTTTCCTGAAAGTTGCATACCGTGCTTGTATGCTTCTGGCGAGAGAAGAGTCAAGGAGCGGCTGTTGCCGGGGTGATACTGAGCGCATCGAAAGTCACTAGAGGCCGCACAGCAGTTACAATCCAGAAATGCGCCAGCTCTTCCCCACACGCTTACAGGACGCCCGATGAGTCTCCTGCCTATTTTTCCCTTGGACACGGTCCTGCTGCCGGGAGCGCCGTTGCCGTTGCACATCTTTGAGCCGCGGTATCGAGAGATGATCGCCGAGTGCCTGGAGCAGAATCGGCCATTCGGCATCGTGCGCGAAAAGGAAGGGGACGTTGCGCAAATCGGATGTACAGCCGAAATTCTGGCGGTGGCCAAAAAGTATGACGATGGCCGAATGGATATTGTCACTCAGGGGCGCGAGCGGTTCGAAGTCATCCAACTCAACCAGGAGCGGGCGTTTCTTCAGGCCGAGGTGCTGTACTTGCAGGATGAGGCCGGGACGGTGTCGCCGGATCAGGTAAGTCAGGCGATGCAGCTTCATGGAGAGATTCTGAAGCTGGCCGGCGCCGAACCGGAAAAGGCTTCGGAGATGGACGAAGGCCGGCTGTCGTTTTATCTGGCGGGATCGCTGCCGCTCGACCTTGACTTCAAGCAAATGCTGCTTGAGACCAAGTCAGAAGCGGAGCGACTGAAGGCGCTGATCAGCTTTTTCGAGACCATTTTGCCTTCGATGCGCCGCACCATCAATGCCCGCCGGAAGGCCGGCGGCAACGGCCATGGCGGCTAAGGCGTGAGCGTATAATCAACCCAAGATGTGGTTCTTCCCGGGGGTTTTCTTGTCATGAGTCTTCCGCGCACGCTGGGCGAATTGCGCGCCAGCACGTTTTCCGAAGCCAATCTATCGAACCGTCGGGTGAAGGACGAGTTGCGCGACAACCTGGTGACGCGCCTGCGCCGCGGCGGAGCAATTTTTCCCGGGATCGTGGGATACGACGACACGGTTGTGCCACAGATCGTTAACGCAATTCTTTCGCGCCATAACTTCATTCTGTTGGGCTTGCGCGGGCAGGCGAAGAGCCGAATTCTGCGCGCGCTGACCTCGCTGCTCGATCCGCAGACGCCTTACGTCGCGGGCTGCGAGATTCATGACAGCCCGTACGCGCCGATCTGCCGCCGCTGCCGCGATGAGATCGCCAAGCACGGAGACCAGACGCAGATCGCGTATCTGACACCTGAAGAGCGCTACGTTGAGAAGCTGGCGACACCGGATGTAACCATTGCTGACTTGATTGGCGACATCGACCCCATCAAGGCAGCACGCGGCGGACACGAACTCAGCAGCGAGATGACCGTCCACTACGGTCTTTTGCCGCGCGCCAACCGTGGGATTTTCGCGATCAACGAACTGCCCGACCTTGCGGGGAAAATTCAGGTTGGACTGTTCAACATCATGCAGGAAGGCGACGTGCAGATTAAGGGCTATCCCATTCGCCTGCCGCTCGATGTGGCCCTGGTGTTTAGTGCGAACCCCGAAGACTACACAGCGCGTGGAAAGATCATTACCCCGCTGAAGGACCGCATTGGATCGGAGATTCGCACGCACTATCCGGCGTCAGTCGAGGAAGGGATTGCCATCACCACGCAGGAAGCGTGGACGCAGCGCAACGGCCACAAACTGCAGGTGCCGAAATATGTCTACGAAGTGATTGAGCGTATCGCGTTCAGCGCGCGCGAAGACAAGAAAATTGACAAGCGGTCGGGAGTGAGCCAGCGGCTGCCGATTTCGGCGACGGAAAACGTGATCTCGAATGCGGAAAGGCGTGCCATACGGCACGACGAGAAGCTGGTGGTTCCGCGTATTGGCGATGTTTACGCGGCGATGCCGGCGATTACCGGCAAGCTGGAACTGGAGTACGAAGGCGAGATGAAGGGCGCGGACCACGTGGGCCGCGAACTGATTCGAACTGCGGTCGCCAAGACCTACGACTCGTACTTCAAAGGCACGGACATGAACCAGGTCGTGCAGTGGTTCGATCTGGGTGGTGAAATCCAGATGCCCGACACGGCTAGCGCGACAGAAGCGCTGCAATCGTTGCGCAGCATTCAAGGTCTGATGGAAAAACTGGTGAAGCTGAATGTCGGCCCGAAAGATGCTCCGGAGGTGCAGGTATCAGCCGCGGAGTTTGTGCTCGAAGGATTGCACGCGCACAAACGCATTGGGCGGAACGAGGAACGGGTATTCACTGCAGGCGAGAAGCAACCGAAGCCGACCGAAAAGCATTTCGAACGGGAAGAGTTGCCGTTCCGGGGAAGAAGGCCGTTTAACTAGCTTTCAGCTTTCAGCTTTCAGCTTTCAGCTCTCAGCTCTCAGCTCTCACCTTTCAGCTCTTAGCCGTTAGACGCCAGCTCTACTTATCGGAGATTCGTGTGGAGGCTTTAGGACATAGCGGGCTGTGTGACACAACTGATCTTCTCGGCCTCGAGGGTAATGCCGAGGGCTAACAGCTAAGAGCTGAGGGCTGTTTTTATGAAACGCATTCGTTACAGCAGATACGTGCCGGATCCGGCGGGCGAGATGAGCATGGAGGACCTGCTCGGCGCGCTCTCCGACTTCCTGCTGCAAAGCGGATTTCAGAATTATTTGTATGACGACTTCGGCGACGGCGAGCAGACGCTGGACGATCTGCGGCGCGCGCTCGAGCAGGCGCTGCTGGAGAGCGACCTGCTGGACGAGCAAATGCGCGAGCGCCTGCAACAAATGCAGATGGAAGGCACGCTCGAAGAACTGATCGAGGAATTGATTGAGCGCATGCAGCAGGAGGATTACATTTCGATTGACCAGCCGCATGATCCGTCGCGGCAATCGAGCGTCGGCGGGCAGGTCGGCGAGGCACAGCAGCAGGTAAAGTTCGAAATCACCGACAAAAGTTTAGATTTTCTCGGTTTCAAAACTTTGCGTGACCTGATGGGATCGCTGGGGAAGTCGAGTTTTGGCCGCCACGACACACGCGACATGGCCACCGGCATCGAGACGAGCGGGGCCTCGCGGCTGTATGAGTTCGGCGATGTGCTGAACCTGGATATCACGGCAACGCTGTCGAATGCGATACAACGAGAAGGCTTGTCCCTGCCGCTGAATATCGAGTACTCAGACCTGCAGGTTCATCAGTGCGAGTATCAGTCGTCGTGCGCGACGGTGCTGATGCTGGATTGCTCGCACTCGATGATTTTGTATGGCGAGGACCGGTTCACGCCGGCGAAAAAAGTAGCGATGGCGTTGTCGCAACTGATCCGCACGCAGTATCCGGGAGATTCGCTTTCGCTGATTCTGTTTCACGACTCGGCGGAAGAGGTGCCGCTCTCGCAACTGGCGCGAGTCAAAGTTGGTCCTTATTACACCAACACGCGCGAGGGCTTGCGATTGGCACAGCGAATTCTGCAGCGTCAGCGGAAAGACATGAAGCAGATCGTGATGATTACGGACGGAAAGCCGTCGGCGCTGACATTGGAAGATGGACGGATTTACAAGAACGCCTTCGGTCTCGATCCGCTGGTGGTGAGCCAGACGCTGGAGGAGGTTTCCAAGTGCAAGCGCGCCGGGGTCATGATCAATACTTTTATGCTGGCGTCAGATTATGGCCTGGTGCAGTTCGTGCAGAAAGTCACGGAAATGTGCCGCGGGAAAGCCTACTTCACCACTCCGTACACCCTGGGGCAATACCTGCTGATGGATTACATGTCGAGGAAGACGAAGACGATCCACTAGATAGGTCCAGAACAGCAGGTCCCTCCACGCATAATTGGATCGGCTACGCCGACCCAATTATTTGGTCGGGATGACAAAAGCAGAGTAGCACGCAGAGCTTAAGCGTTATCTGCTTTCTTCACTGCCAACTCCGCTCCCTGAAATCCGATCTTGCTGTGGCTGCCATCGCAGAAAGGTTTGTTGACTGATCCGCCGCAGCGGCACAAGGAAAATGCCGGCTTGCCGGTGAGGTCATACTTGTTGCCTTCCGCGTCCACCAGCTCGACCGTGCCTTCAGGAGCTTCGACCCGATAAGGGCCATTGGGACGAATCGTAATCTTTACCGATGCCATGAGTGCCTCCGGGAAAATGTGGTGAAGGAAAAGATATCACGAACAGCTTTCAGCTCTCGGCTTTCAGCTATCAGCAACTGACTGAAAGCTGACGGCTGAGAGCTGACGGCTATTACGCAGCGGCCAGTTCCCTGCGTACGGTGCGCTGGTAGAGCTTCAGGTAATCATCGATCATGCGTTTGGCGGTGAAGCATTCGCGGGCGCGCTGATAAGCGCGGGCCGCATATCCGCGGCAGAGGTCGCGCTGCTCATGCAGGCGGCGGATTACGTCGGCGAGGCTGTCTGCGTCGTTGGCCTGAAAGTAGATCGCGGCATTGCCCCATATCTCGCGGTAGGAAGGAATGTCGTTGGCAATAATGGCGCAGCGAGAGAGAGCGGCTTCAAGCGCGGTCAATCCGAACGGTTCGTAGCGCGATGTGGCGACGAAGATCGCGGCGCGGCTGTATAGAGTGCGCAATTGGGTTTCTGTTTGCGCGCCTTTAAGCGAGACACATACCTGATCAGCGTCAACTTTTACGTCGGCGGAGATCGGCGTTAGCGGCACCGATGTTGGCTGATCCGAATTGACAATGCAAATCGGCAAGGGGTGCGCGTGCTGGGTGAGCAGCGATACCTGCTTGCCGGCGTCGAGCAACCGCCCCACGGCGAGCACCGAGTCATTTTTGCTGACATAGGGATTAAACCAGATGGGATTACGTCCGTTGTAGATGACAGCGTCGTTCTGTGCGCGTCCGTAACAGGCACGAATGCTGTCGAGCATCCAGACCGATGGAGCGACCAGCACATCGGCCTGGGAGACACCGTCGGCAACCAATTTTCGGTACCAGCGCAGCCAGCGGCTGTCTTTGGGTTCGCGACCATGCACCGCCTTCCACCAGCTGATGAGATCACCGTGGCCGACGACGACGCGTGGAGTATCGACATCAAGACTGCCGTAGCAGAGGTGATTCAAATGGAGAAGATCAGGCTTAACATCTTTAATCAGCGATGCGAGGTAAGCGCAGGATTCGCGGTAGTCCCATTCACCTTCCTGCATCCAGTCAAGGCGGAACGCGGTCGGACGATAGTCCAGGCGCGGAAGATTGTCCATCCACGCATTCTGAAGAGGCAGAGGGATGTCACCGAAGCTGACTAAGGTGACGTGGACGCCGCAGTTCACCAGGCCGGTGACCAGTTCCTGGGTGTAGGTCCACACCCCGCTCAACGTGTCGGTTGTCACCAGGACGTGCATGCTCTGCTCCTCGGTCGAGCCGAAGCAATCCAATTCGGGCGGCAACTATTCTAGTTCGAAAATGTCGGGACGAAAAGAACTTCGTTCATGTACGCGCAAATATGCAAAAGCTTGCATGAATGTGCCAGCAAACTTCAGCACGGCGATCTTAGATGGCACGTTTTCGGCGTGCTTAGCGGGCCTGGATGATCTGAGTCAGAGTATCCGGCTTCGATTCGTCGCGCGCCAGGTGGGGGAATTTTTCTCCACCGTGGTAGTCGAGCTTGTAGGTGTCGTAATAGTCGGTGTTCTCTACAAGCAGAGAAAGGGGCGCGGAGTCGGTTTTGCCGGCACGCAGCGCGTCGCGCAGAACATCGCGCGAGAAGCGGCGACCGTTCACGGCGATCACTTTCATACCGGGGCCGATGCCGGCCGCTGCCGCAGGCATGCCTTCAATGGTGTCGATCACAGTGCCGTCGGTCCTCATCGACAAGCCGATGGAATATGAAGAGTTCACCTCTTTGTAAACCTCTTCCAACGCCTTTGAAAGCTCTGACGGATTATCGTCGTAGACCAATTTCCAACCGCTGGCTTCGAGGCCATCGAGCGGCGCGCCTGAGGCATGCGTCGTGAGCCGCACGGTCCAGAAGCCGCGCCAGTCGTAGGGTGCAACCTGATTAAGAGAGTTGACCAGATCTTCGAAGGTGTAAGGCTTCACCTCAGGAGCACCACTTTGTCCGCCGTGGAAGAGATGGCAGAAGTCGTCGATCGACTTCTTGCCTTTTGTCTGCTGGCGAATGATCATGTCGACCCACAACCAGTTCAGAACATCTTCATCGTAGTAATCGACCGTCCTGCGCCAGGATTCCCATTGCGAAGGTCCGCCCTGCATGGCGGGCACGGCGTCGGCTGTGTCTTGCAGGTTGCGCCAAGTGCGCCCGGGTTCGTTGTTGAGTCGCGCTGCCAGGTCGGCGACGCTGTCACGAAACTGCTCGGGAGTGCGCAATCCACTACGACCGCTCAGCACGTCCCCCAGATACGAAGTGAGCCCTTCGTAAACCCAGAGTAAATCGGTCTGCATGGGTTTTTCATAATCAGGAGTGGCAAGATCCGCCGGACGGCGGTATTTGCCGTTCCACGAGTGTACGTACTCATGCGACAACAAGCCCGAAGCAAGCAAGCGTTCCTCGGGATCGACTAAAGCTCGTTCGGACGAGCGGCTGTCGTTGGATTCGTGGTGCTCCAGGCCGAAGTGCGCCACGTGATCACTGAGGCTGTAGAGGAAGTGGTAATCACGGAAATGCTGTGCACCGAAAAGCTTCTTCGCCTGATCGGTCAGGCTCTTGTAATGATTAAATTCTTCCGCAGGGGCGTCGAGAGCAGCTGCGCTATCGGCCGCGATATCCATCTCCTGGGCCGGATTCTCCGAGAGGTCCACCACCTTGAGAAATTCGCCGGCAATCACGGGGGAATCGATCAGCGTAGTCAGCGAGACAGCTTGAAAGCTGACGGCCGGGCCGGCTTCGGCAGCGACGGGCAGAGGAGTTCCGTACTTCCAGCCATCGGGCAGGCGAAGCGCAGCCTTATAGGTCAGATCATCGGAGCTGTATCCTGCGGGATAAAGCAGCAGAGTGTTCCAGCTAATAACCGCCATCTTTTCTGTTGCCGATGCAGCGGCGGTGTAAATTCCTTCGCGGCCAGTGGGAGAGACGAAATCGAGCGAAGCGTCGACGGAGGAGGCGCCGTTGGGCACTTCAACGTGGAATGTCCAACCGTCGAGGAGGTCGCGACGCCACTTCAGGAGTTGCCCGTTGGCGGTGAATTTCAATCCCGTCAGGTCCTCGATGGGACCAGTTGGCCCGTGTTCGCCCGGAATCCATTTGGGGTAATACAGCGTGAGCGTGCCAGGCGAAGCGGGAATGTTCAGCTGCGCGTGGAAAATCTTGCGGGGCGCATCGTGCGCATCGACGCGAATGGTAATGGTTGGACCCGCGGTTTTTGGAGCGGTCTGACCGGCGGACACGAGACTGAATGAAATGGACGTGATGATCAGAGACACGCACAGACGAAACAAAGACATGGACCCTCCAACAGATATCCCCACACCAAGCGACCTGTGAATATAGCAGGTGCGCGGCATCGTCATCCATTGCAATCGCCTTTGTTATGATTCCAGCCGGTGGCTTCCTCATCCCAACGCGGAAAGTTCATCACCTTCGAAGGGCTCGACGGATGCGGCAAGAGTACGCAACTGGAGAAGCTTGCGGCAGCTCTTCGCGCTGAGAAGATGCGGGTGGTGGTCACGCGCGAGCCTGGAGGAACACCGACTGCCGAAAAAATTCGTCAACTGTTGCTTGATACAGGGACCGGAGCACTCGCACCTTTGGCTGAGTTGGCGTTGATGTTTGCGTCGCGGGCGCAGCATATACGGGAAGTTATCCAGCCGGCGCTCGATGCGGGGCAGATCGTGTTATGCGATCGCTTCACCGATTCGAGCGAGGCGTACCAGGGCGGAGGGCGCAAGCTGGGCAGCAAGCCGATCCTGGAGTTGCATCGAATTCTGTGCGGCAACATGCAGCCCGATCTGACGATCCTGATGGACTCCGATGTTGCGACCAGCGTGGAGCGGGCGCGGCGGCGGAACAAACAAAAGGGCAAGACTGAAACCGACGAGAACCGTTTTGAGCAGGAGAGCCGCGCATTCTTTGGGCGAGTGCGCCATGCTTACCTGGAGATCGCGAAGCGCGAGCCAAAGCGGGTCGCGTTGGTCAACGCGCGGGGAACGCCGGGCCAAACGCATAAAGAAATCATGCGCGCGGTTAAGGCGAAACTGAAGCTGCAGGGGTTAAGCTAAGAGCCGATGCCTTTCAGCGATTTTCACGGAAATGCGGACGTCGTCCACCGCCTGCGCGACATGCTGGCGCGAAACCGGTTTCCGCAAGCAGTGATTCTTGCCGGTCCGGAAGGCTCAGGAAAATACACGCTGGCGTTGATGCTCACCAAGGCAATGAATTGCCTGGAGCACAAGGTCAGCGATGGCCTGCCGGATTTTTGTGGCCGATGCTCCAACTGCATCCGCATTGCGCAAGCCGATGATCTTCGAGCGCGTTGCGAGGAGGCCAACGAGGCACGGGAAAATCTCCGCGAGACTGACAAGAAGGAAACCCGGCTGTTCATCCAGACGCATCCGGACGTGCTGATCGTTCCGCCGGATCCGCCGCAGATGATGATCAAGGTCGATCAGGTGCGCCGGGTGATCGAGACGATTTACTTCCGACCGGGCGAGGCGAAAGAGCGCGTCTACATCTTCACTGATTCGGCGTTCATGAAAGAAGCCGCCAATTCGCTGCTGAAGGTCCTCGAGGAACCGCCCGAGTTCGCGACGATATTTTTGTTGACCGACAATGCCGGGGAGCTTCTGCCGACCATTCGCTCGCGGTCAATGATCGTGACTCTTGGCGCGCTGCCGGAAGCTGAAATCGAAGATTACCTGGCGAAGCATCGCCCGGATTGGACGGCGAAGCAACGCGCCTTGGCGGCGCGATTGTCGGAAGGTGCGGTGGGCCGCGCGAAGACATTCGATCTCGCCGGATACACCGCGGCACGGCAACATGCGCTCGTCGTCTTAAAGTCGGCCCTGAACGCGCAGGATCACAGTGAGTTATTCAAAGTGACCGAGAGTTACAGAGCGGGAGCGGAAGGCCGCGGGAAAACCGAGAGCCTGATACGAACGCTCTACAGCCTGTTGCAGGACTTGATGTTCCTGAACTCGGGGACACCGCAGCTGGTGCGGAATGTAGACATTGAAGGCGAGCTGAAGAAGCTGGTGGAGTTAGTCGATTTCAACTGGATCAGTTTCGCTTCCGACCGCCTGGCGGAAGTGGAACGCGGCATGCGGCGCAATCTGCTGCGGTCGCTGTCACTGGACGCGTTCGCGGCGGCACTAGAAAAGACTGCATAGTTCCGTTTGGCGCTTAGCGTGCTAAGTGCTTGACACACTTTCATCTACCTTGTCATCTCCGTTTTCCTGTGCTAGGTTAATGGCAAAGCTCACGCCTTTAAATCCACAAGCACAGTCGCGCCGTGTGTTGTGGCCCGCACTCCCAAAGCGTGTCGAATAGGTGATGCTATGAAAGATACGATTGACTCCATGCCAGTTGAGCGGACAATCGAAACCGAGGACTTTGCCAACCGCAAGCTGATCCGGCCGTCACTCCCCCGCAACGATCACAACCACAATCATTCCGGCCCGCAGATGAGCGAGCGCCGGGCCGAGCGTTCCGATCGGGGAGAGCGTGGTGATCGCGGTGAGCGCAATGGCGGAGGCGGAGGCGGTCGCAAGGCAGCACCACCGGAGCAGACCAACGCGGAAAATTTCTACTACCAGAAGCAGATGCAGACCAAGACGCCGATGGTGGTGGTGCTGAGGGACGGCGAAGAGATTCACGGACTGATCGAATGGTACGACCGCAACTGCCTGAAGATCAACCGCAGCGGCGCTCCCAATGTGATGGTTTACAAGCCTTCCATCAAGTACATGTACAAAGAGAGCGAGAGCAGGAAGTAGCTATCGGCTGTCAGCTCTCAGCCTTCAGCAAAGGCTTTATCCACTCGTAATTTTGGAGTACTTGCATTGCTCTGTTGTACATCTCCCGAGTTCTAATTTCGACGTCAATGAAGCCGTCGTGGCTCACTGACAGAAAGTAGTCGAGAGAACCATAAGCCCAATGCGGGACGTAATATGCATCCCAGCCGACGAGTACGGGCTGGAGCAAACAGCATACCGACTCAACGAATTCATCGTGTCGGAAGTAATGACCGGGAGCCGCTTCGAGCGACCGTGTCTCGCCATAACTGCGACGGAATTGTTCGAGTGCTTTCAAACCGACCGCTTGGTCTCTGTCGTCCCAAATACCCCAAGCTGTTACCCACAATTCGGCGTGCACAAAATCGCGTGTGTCGTAGCCCAGACTGGCTAAAAGGCGCGCCAAGTAAACGAATTGATGTGGTTCTTGAACCCGAAAGTCAACTCGAATCGATGGTGCTTCAGCTCGCGGGAAATGGAGTCGTGTCTCATCACGACGCAGATCTTCATAGCAGTCAAAGCGGGACTTCATTTCGTTGTCGGTCAGTCCGAGCAAAATGGCGTACCTCTACAAAACCGGTTCTGAAAGCTGAGAACTGAAAGCTGACAGCTTCTCCTACAGCTTCGGCAGCACGATTCCCTTCTGTGATTGGTATTTGCCTTTGCGATCGGCGTAGCTGGTTTCGCAAACCTCGTCTGACTGGAAGAACAAGATCTGGCACAAGCCTTCGTTCGCATAAACCCTGGCGGGCAATGGCGTCGTATTTGAAATCTCCAGCGTGACAAAGCCTTCCCACTCCGGCTCGAACGGCGTGACGTTCACGATGATGCCGCAACGTGCATAGGTGGACTTGCCGACGCAGATGGTCAAAACATCGCGCGGAATCTTGAAGTACTCGACGGAACGCGCAAGCGCGAACGAGTTCGGCGGCACCAGACAGGAGTCGGCGCGAACGGTTACGAACGATCGCTCGTCGAACTGCTTGGGATCAACCACAGTGCAGTTGACGTTGGTGAAAATCTTGAACTCATCGGCCACGCGCAGATCGTATCCGTAAGATGACAACCCGTACGACACGACGCCCTGCCGTACCTGCTTCTCGGAGAACGGGTTAATCATGTCGTGCTCTTTGGCCATCTTGCGGATC
>Ga0335069_10011684_pt1 | contig 12377 bp, 15 predicted proteins | sample Lox_Sample_11_FD_206714 | JGI IMG/M metagenome (GOLD analysis project Ga0335069, IMG submission 206714) | Soil microbial communities from Loxahatchee National Wildlife Refuge, Florida, United States - Lox_Sample_1.1 | ecosystem: Environmental > Terrestrial > Soil > Wetlands | place: USA...
CCGACCCGACGGGGCGGTGGATCGGGCGGAGTCGGTCGGCGTGGCGGCGGCAGAACCGCCGCAACCCCTCAGCCCGCAGGTTGCCGTACTGATTCATCACCACGACCGTCGCCCCCGGCACGAACGCTGGCGCGAACACGTCCCAGACCCGCTGGGTGATGTCGTCGTCGTCCCAGAAGTCGGTTCACCAGCAGCCCAATCGGTCGGCCGTCCCAGGAGATTTCGGGGGCGTCCCCGAACGCCCCGCCAGCGTTGCCCACCGCCCCACGGTGGACGGTCAACCGGTCCTCGTACCGGCGGCAGAAGTGCCGGAACAGGCCGAGCAGGTCGTCGCCGGCCGCGAGCGGCCGACCCCCGCAGGGTCGGGTGGTCTCGGTGGCCGTCCATCCAGTCGTGCCAGACGAAGGCGTCGAAAACCGTCACCTGTGGGCTGCCGACGGGGTTCGTCCGCAGCCCCTCGGCCAGGCACGCGGTCACCGCCCCGAGCCAGCAGCCGAGTTTGACCACCCGGGCCAAGCGCTGGCCGAAGGCGTCGAGCCAGAGCAGGAAGCGGAGGTTGAACGCCGCCCGGGGGCCGAGCCAGTCGGTCCCGGGGCGGGCCAGCGCCCAGGCGACGACGTCGTCCAGCGTTTGACCGACCGACTCCGTATCCATGAGATCCCTCCCGGCCGGCCCCGCCACGACCCGTCAGTCGAACCGCCCGAACCGTTCGACGAGCGCCGCCCGCTCCGGCCCGAACAGGGCGTCGAGGCGGGCCGCCAACCGCGGCGGGACGTCGCACGCCTCGGTCGGGTTGACCCGTCGGCGGTGGTCGCGGCCGAGGTAGCGGCCGCCGGCACGGACGCCGAGGAAGGTCATGACGTCGGACAACAGCCCGGCGGGGCGGCGGGCCAAGTCCGAGAACCACCCGACGAAGACGGCGTCCGGCCCGAACGCCCCGGCCCACCGGTCGAGGTTGGCCGTGGCCTGCCCGCACCGTTGGATGTACGGGTCGGTGAAGAACCGCTCGAACTCCGCCTCGGGCACCTCTTCCAGGCGGCGGCCCGGCTCACGCAGCAGGTCCTTCTTGGCGTGCGACCACGCCCGGGCGACCGGGTCTCGGACGATCATGACCGCCTTCAGCCGCGGGTTCAACACGGCGACGTCAGCGAGCACGTCGTCGGGCAGGGCGGCGTACGACGCCGTGGCCTCGCCGTACACGGCGGGGGCGTACTGCTCGCCGGTCCGCCACAGGCACGCCACCGACTTCCGCCTCCGGTCCCACCACGACTCGCGGAAGTGGGACAGGTACCACGCCAACTCGGTCGACCGGTGGGCGGCGTTGCCGCGGTCGTCGAGCGTCGAGAAATAGCGCGTCGCCTTGCACGCCGGCATCATGACTTGGGGGTGCCGGCCCAAATGTTCGTACAGCCACGTCGTTCCCGTCCGCTGCGGGCCGAGGACCATGAAGTGCGGGAACCGATCGTCGGCGGCCGGCCGTTCGGCGACGGTGACGAACGACAGCCGGTGGCGGAGGTCGGTGACGGCGGCGTCCCACCCCGGCGGGGTGCCGGTGGGCCCGGCCGGAACGCGTTCGTGCGACCTCATGGGCACCACCCGTTACGGTTGATGTTCGCTCCCTGGCGTCGTCGACCGGGATCAGCGCCGGCCCGGGCGTAGGAGGAATATGCTTGCCACCGGCCGGATCGAACATCATATGGTATCGCTAATATCTGTCGGCGCTACGCCCGGGCGAACGTCATCGCTGCGACCCCATCAAGGCTGAAGGACCGGCCGTGCTCGTCCCCCCGTTGGGCCCGCCCGAGCCGGCCCCCCGTCCGGACCCGTCCACAGCACTCTATTTCACCCGTCGCGGCGGCTGCGGGTCGACAACCCGCACAGCTAGGACCACCACCGCGGCGGGTGGCGGGACGTCATGCGGGTGGTCGCCGATCAGCTCCACTCGCCGCACGGAGTGCGGTTCTTCAGCTCGGTCGACGACCAGTTCGCCGACCACGGGCCGGTCGCCGAGCCGTGGGTCGGGTTCGTCCACCAGGTACCCCGCCAGCACCTCGCGTTCTCGGACCCCTGGAGCGGCTCGTCCGGCTGAACAACTGGCGGGCCAGCATGCCCCACTGCCGCGGGCTGTGGGTGCTGACCGAGTACCAGCGGCGCGCGCTCCGAGAGTTGGGCGTGCGGGTTCCGATCGGCGTGGTCCGGTACCCCGTCGCCGAGCCGGCCCGCCCGTTCACGGCCGCGGCCCTCGGCCGCCACAAGCGGGTGTACATGATCGGCGAGTACCTGCGGAACTGGCAGGCGTTCTACGACCTGCGGGCACCGGGGTTCGAGAAGGTCGTCCTCGGCAACGACGAGCTGACCGCTTGGCTGCCGCGGCTGCGGACCAACGACTCTGTCCGACCGCATCCTGTCCGACGGGGTGGTCTTCCTGAACCTGTTCGACGCACTCGGGGTGACCACCATGGTGGAATGCATCATGACCCGGACCCCGCTCCTCATCAACCGCGTCGGGGCCGTCGCGGAGTATCTCGGGGACGGGTACCCGCTGTACTACGCGACCCTGGACGAGGCGGCCGAGAAGCTGCAGGACACCGACCTGCTGCTGGCAGCCAGAGACTACCTCGCTTGCCTGCCCTGGCGGGATGAACTGCGGCTGGACTCGTTCGCCGCCCGCCTCCAGAACACCGCCGTCTACCGCGGGCTGCCCGACCCGTCGCCGCCGCCGCACTTCCGCCCGCGACAGCTGACGGTGTTCCTGTGCAGCTACAACCGGGTTGAGACCCTGTCGGCCGTGCTCGACGGGTTCGCCCGGCAGGACTTCCCGGGCTCGTTCGAGTTGGTGCTGTGGAACAACAACGTGCGGGAGTGGCCGACCGTGGAGGCCGTCGCCGCCCGCTTCCGCGACCGCCTCGACCTGAAACTCATCCAGTCGACGGAGAACTACTACTGCGTCGGCCGGCTGGCCATGCCGGCCCTGATGCAACTGGTCGACGACTACTGGCTGTCGTTCGTGCTGTCGCACCACCTGAACGTGCCGCTCCGAAAGATCCGCTGCGGCGACGCCTTCCGGTTCACCGACTCGGCCGACGACCCGACCCGGGCCATGCACCTGAACCCGGCGGTCCGCGAGCAGCGGGTGAACTTCTACGTGTCCCACATGCGGCAGGGGTGGCCGGCGGGTCGGGCCGTCGACCCCGCGGCCGGGTAGCGGGGGCGACGGATGCGACCGCCGACCGCCGAGGGCGTCCGCCCGACCGTCGCCGTCCTGATGACGACGCGGGACGCGGCCACGTCCGTCGCTCGGGATCTACGGCAACTGGACGAACTGTTCGGGGACGGCGGGTGGAGCCTGTTCGTCGCCGACGACGGGTCCACCGACGACACCCTCGAACGGGCGCGGCGGGTCGTGGTGCGGGCCTCCCCGACGACCATCGTCGGGTTCCCCGCCGCGGCGTCGCCAGCCGAGCGGCTGGACCGGTTGGTGCGGCTCGCCGCCCCGTGGGCCGACCGGTTCGAGTACGCCCTCATCACCGACCCGCGACGGATGCACCCTGCCGGCGTCGCCCGGCTGCTGGCGGCGGCGTGGCGAAACCGCCAGCCGGTAGCCGTCGGAGACGCCGAGTGGGCGGACGGGGGCGGGCCGGCGGCCGGCCTCCTGACAGCCGGCGAAGCCGTCCGGTTCGATCGAGCGCACCCGTTCGCCGTCGTGGTCGAGACCCGATTGTTGCCGCAGGCGTTCGGCCGGGCGGCGGAGGCCGGCGACCGGGGCGGCTTGGCGGTGGCCCGGCTGTGGGACGACGGCGTGCACGTGTGCAGCCACGGCGGCGGGCCGGTCTGCGGGTTGGACGAGCGGCCGGCCGGCCCCCGCCCCGGGGAGCCACCCCGGGGGGCCGCCGGGGCTGGCGTCCGCAGCATCTGCACCATCGCGTTCGGCCCGGAGTCGACGGCCGAAGCGGTCCTCATGCTCCGCTCGTTCCGGCTGTTCAACGACAACCCCGCGGTGGTCCTGTGCGACGAGGCGGCCGAAGCCGCCGTCCGCGCCGCCGGGGTGCCCGACATCGAGTTCCTGCGGGGCGACTGGCGGGACGGGGCGGACCGGTTCCGAGGGTCCAGCACGGTCATGGGCGGGGTGAACGCCCGGCTCAGCCCGGCCGCCATGCTGAGCAAGATGGACGTCATCTCCGAGGCCGCCCGGCGGCACGGGAACACCCTGTTCGTGGACTGCGACACGGTGTTCCTGAACCCCCTGTGGGTGCGGCCGCGGGGCCGGGTGATGCTCTCCCCGGAGCTGTCCACCACCGCCCCGTTCGGGTGGAACCGGCACGGGGTGTTTAACGGCGGGTGCGTGTTCTTCGACGGCCCCCACCCGGACCTGATGCGGTGGTGGCGGGACGACTTCCTGCGGTCGTGGCGGCGCTACGGGGCGATGGACCAGCCGACCGGGTGCTTCGTCGAGCAGTCGTCCCTCGACCTGTTCCCGTCCCAGGTCGAGTGCGGCATCCTGCCGCCGTCGTACAACGTATGCGCGGCCGTCCTGGTGGACCCGGCCGACGCGGCCTCGTCGGCAGCAGAGACGGCTGCGGTAGTGGACCCCGCCGCCCTCGACGCGATGGCCGCCCGGGCCGGCCTGCGGGCCGACTGGGGCCTCTGGCTCAACGGCTGGCCGGTCGTGTCCGTCCACTGCCACTTCGCGCACCCGCACTGGCATTCCACCTGGCCAGCCCTCCTGCGGCGGCTGATCCAGCGGGTGGACCTACCGCCGTACCGGGCAATCGCGTCGCAGATCGAGGCGGTCGGCCGTGGCGGGCCGGGGATGGAGCCCGGTTGACACCCGCGGGGCGCGGTCCCGCCCCAGCACAAACTTCCCAAGAGGTCGAGATGCCCACAGTTACGGGTGCGTGCGTGATGGTGGCCGGCGGGGCCGGATTCGTCGGCTCGTCCGTCGTCCGCGAGTTGCTCCGGCGGTCCGCCCGTGTGGTGTGCTTCGACAACTTCCTGCACGGGTGCCGGAGAATGTGGCCGGCTTGGGGCCGGGCGTCACGATCGTCCGCGGCGACGCCCTCGACCCGCTCGCGGTCTTAGCGGCCCTCCGCGATCACGCCGTCGGCAACGGCTGGGTGTCGTCGCAGGGGCCGATGGTCGACCGGTTCGAAGTTCGCCGCCGCCTGTCGATTGTCGTCTCGTGGAGAAATCGGGTAGAACTTGCCGGCGCGTTGCCGAGCCTGGTGGGCTCAGCTATCGCCGTCGGCGGTGACCTCACGATCGTCAACTACGGTGGGTCAGTGTCGCTACTTCGGGACCAGGTCGGGTCATATGTCGACGAGGTCCGTATAGTAGAAGTGGTTGGCGAACGCTACTTCAACAAGGGCCGGGCGCACAATCTTTGCTCACACCCACCAGCCGATGCTTTTTTCTGCGACTGCGACATCGTGCTGAAACCGACGGTCCTCTGCGAGCTGGTCGAGCAGATTGCTGGGAGCACCGGTACTTTCGGAACGCTGGCTGGCGTGCGCGAGTCGCAACGCAACTCACGCAACGGCAAGCACGTCGTGTGCTTTGGCTACGAACTGCGGATCCGCACGGCGGATAACCGCGAGTTGCGGATCATGGACCACGAGGAAGATGCCGAGGACGGAACCCGGCACGCGCCAGGCCTCTTGGTCGTACGAAGTATGTCATCAACTGCGTAGGCGACACGTTCGTGCCGACCGCGTATTCTCTGAACTCAACTACCGTCCCGCATGAGTTGTGATCGCAGCCTCAAGAATCGGTTGTCACGGTGGGGATTCCAAGGTCGGCGGTGTTGGCGTTCCGGCGGTCGAGTTGTGCCAGCTTTTCTTCGGCACCGGCCAGGCTGACCCGGAGCCCTTCGACTTCGCCGAGCCAGCCCTCGTGTTCGGCTTCAGCGATTCGGGCTGTTAGGTTGTCGCGTATCTCAACCAGGGTCCGGCCATAGAAGTGCGCATCTCACGCAGGCGTGCTCATGGATACAGGGTGTGCCGAAGGCGCGTCCACAGGTGCCGATCGAGACCTTGCGGCGTTCGAAATGCCCGAGGAATTGCTGCCATTCATCGTCGGTGGGGATACGGCATTCATCTGTTGGCCGCAGGCCGCGACGGCGGGCGAGGAAGGCCAGGTGAGCTTGGATCGCTTCCTCGGGGTAGACTGCCTTGTAACCCATGGTGATGTTTATGTCGTGGTGGCCGGCGATGACTTGGGCGATGTGCGGCGGCAGTCCGTTGAGCACGGCGTCGGTGATAAAGAGCCTACGGAAGTCGTGGGGTGTAAATTGCAGTGGCGCACCAGTTCCGGGTTCGGTGAGCCCTGTCTGGCTTAATGCGGCGCTGAGCAGGTCACGGATCGTGTTGGCACCGATCGCGCGGTACTCGTGGCCGTAGCGGCGCTGGAACAACAGCGGCGCCGGCGCCAACCAGACCCTTTCCCGGGGGTCGTAGGCGCCCACCAACGGAACCGCGCCCGATGGGCCGCGAACCCGGCTGATGATGGCCGAGAGCACCTCCGCCAACTCCGGTGAGACGACCAGTAGCCGCTCCTGGTCGGTCTTGGACGGCGCAATCTGCAGCAACGGCACCACCTCGCCGGTGGTTGGGAGGCGGTATTGGACCAGGCTGTGGTGCGAGAGCTCGGTCAGTTCCTCGACGCGGATCCCGGTGCAGCGCAGCACCTCAACGGCGGCGAAGGCCCAAAACGCGTGTTCTTCCTCCCGTCCCAGGTCGCGCCGCTGGGCGGTGGCCGGGTCTTGCGCCCAGATCTTCGCGCCCGCCGAGCGGGTCAAAGCGACCCGGATGAGGGTCTGCCCCGCGGCGGTAAATTCTTTTCCGGGCTCGGCGAGGCGGGCAGCATCCAGCAGTTCGGCGGCCTGCTTGCGGCGGGCATCGACCGAGGCGACCAGCGCGGGAAGTACCGGCAACCGCTCACGAGTGCGGGCATCCATGCGGGACTTGCGTTGCCGCTGTGCCTTTCGCCGGTCGATCTCCTCGCTGCCGACCGGGCACGGCACGACCCAGGCCGCCCAGCGGGTTGGGTCTTCGACGGCCCAGTGGGCAAGATCGAGATAAAAGGCCCGAACAGGGGTCAAGCATTCGCGGTAATTGATCCGCGATACCTGAGTTTCAATCGCGCGGCCATCGGATGTGCGGATCGTCTTGGAAACCGTCCGCAACCGCTGTTTCCACGCCTCGGCGACCTCGGACGACAAGTGGAGGCTGTCAATGCCTGGATGGTGGCGCTCCAAGTCCGCCCAGAACAGGCCACCGAGGAAATTGGCGAGGCTGTCCAGGCTGGTGTAGTCCAGTGCCGGCTGGCGTTCCTTGAGGTAATCCACGAGCAGATCTCGGATCGGGCCGCAGACCAACCCATAGCGGTCGATCAACTGCTCCGGCGTGCGTTGCCCAGTCGTGCGCAACTCGCGCAGTGTCGCCGGCGCATCGGCACCCAAGACACCCATGGTGCGCAACACCCGATAGAACAAATGCGTGGCGCCCGGCTGCCGTATGTCTATGCGAAATGCGAGTTCGAGAACCCAACGCATACGCATAAGGACCGGATCGCGCGCGGGCTGGTTCGCGCCGCAATCTCTGCAAGAGCGACCGGGATCACGGCTGGCACCTGCGGAAACCTCGGCGTCGCGATCGCCTACGCCTGCCGAGAGTACAGCCTTGCATGCACGGCATTCGTTCCTGAGAACTACGAGAACACACGCTCCGGCGAAATGGCGGCGCTAGGTGCTGAACTAATTCGGTCCGGCACCTGCTACGAAGACGCCGTCGAAGCGAGCCAACAATTCGCGCGTACACGCCGAGCGTTCGGCGCGAACCCGGTTGGTCTCGCTGGTCAGATCGCCATCCGCGAATACGGTGCGATCGTCGATGAGCTTGCCGTGCAGTGTCCGATTCGCCTCGGCTCGATATGGATCCCCGTCGGCAACGGAACGTGTGTGCCGCGGGCGTGTACAGCCCGCTGCGCGAGCGTGAACTTGACGTGGCGATCGGGGTCGTTGGTAGTACGGGGAACACCGCGCTGACGTCGAGTCTCGCTGCCGGTCGCGTCATCGAGCTCGATCGCAGGCAGCTGCGGGAAACACCCGTGAATGAGCCGCTCGTGAACTGGGCGTCACTGCACGTTCACGAAGCTATGGACGCGGTCCTACTCACGCGCGGCTACTCTTGCGAAGCGACGGATGCGGAACTCCTCTCGGCGCGGACCAGTCTGCTCGAGGACGCTCTTGGGGCCACCGCCGCGGGTGCGGCTGGGCTCGTCGGTCTGCGTGCGTTCTGCCATCGCCTCGATCGCGCAGCCGCGCATGTCGTGATCTTGACGGCGTGGATCACAGAATCGGCGTAGCTTGCCACCAGACGTGTTGATCGAATCCATCATGCTCTGGTAACCGGGTCGGCCAGCCAAGGTCAAGCAGCCGAGGCAAGCTCGGTTACGGCGTTAGCGCGAGGGCGCGAGCGAGGCGGCGAGCTCTTGGCAGTGCAGCTCGGGACTCCAGGGGTTCTGCAAGTCCGTCTCCGAGTACGTGTAGTGCTCTTGCCGCCTTTTGGGTCCACATGGCGATGCCATCGCGAATCTCGGCAAGACCCTCGACCCTTCCGACTAACTGGTTCTGCGCGATCGCTGCCGCGAGCGTAACGTCTGGTGGAAGATCGAAGTCGACGCCATGCGTGGAGACCCTCATTGGATAGCCACCCGGCAAGCCCATCGGACCTGGCGAGCTCAACCGCGCCGACGCGCCGCCGGGAAGCAGCGCACCGATCGCGCGCACGGCAACTGCAGCGGTTAGCACGTTGGTAGCAACGCTCCACCGGATCGCACGCACACGATCTATGAGTTCATGCGCGGGTCTACCGTGCTCGCCGACGAACACCCACGGCCGCACATCCGGTGCAAGTGGCGTCGACGTCATTACTGAAACCGTCTGCGCGTGGTGCGCGATCAAACGGACTACGTCGTCCACACCGTCACGGCGCAGCACCTGCTCGACGCACGCCTGCATCATCGCGGCATTTCCAATGCCGATTGTAGGGGCGAGTCCTTCTCCGGAGAGCAGCGCGTGCGTAGCATCGGGGTACGAACAATTGACGACGGCGCCCTGGAAATCGGCTCCTCGCACCGCCTGCATCACCGCCCGCACGCACGGAATCTGAAATGGCAGCTGGACGCCGAACCCGATGCGCCTCAGCGCCTGTGCCGCAGGAGTCTCGAGTCGTGCAAACGACCAAGGGGATATGAAGCAGGCTGTCTGCACGACGACATCCGGTCGCGCGAAGCGTAACAGGCGTTCACAGCTCGCGACGTCGAGTACGTCCAAGCCGTGAAATGAGACGTCCAAGTGGTCCGAAGTCGCGAGAAGCTCAGCATAAGTGTGACCGCGATCCGGATTGCGACCGGCGATAATCAGCCGATCAACAATTCGATTGGAGGTTAGCCGTTCCGCGATCCGAGAGCCGAGATCGCCAAGACCGAGTACCAGCACGCAGCTCATCAGTGAGCATCATATAGCGGCTCGATCCTCGATCGCGCCGGGATCGTGTATTCTCGAGCCCCAATTGCCAATGTGCGAATCCGTGTTGGAGGAACTTCGTGATCCAAGAGGGTAACGGCGCCAGCCTCGTGGAATTCGTCGAACTGTGCCACGAGACGGGCGTTGACGGGACGTTCGCGCTCATCATCGACAACGAGCCCGCGTGCAAGCGGTCGCGGCGCCTTAGCCGATACCACGAGCTTCGCCCCGCGATCCCCGCGAGGTGATCATCTGCGTGGACAGCAAGCGTGCTGGTGCTTCGGAAATCAGAGGCGATTCTACGGCAGCGTCGCTCCACACGATTCGGGCAACGAAAGAAACCTGGTCTTGAGCATGAACCCAGCCGGAGCCAACATGCTGTCGACCATCGTCACCTGGCGCAATCGGCCGCAGATCGCACGCTCCATAGCCACAGTCGTCGAGCTGGTTCGTCGGGTTGGCGGCGAGGTCGTAATCGTTGACATGGGCGGAGATGCCGCGCAGCTCGCTGCGCATCTCGGTGATCACCGAGCAGCCGTCAAGGTGGTTCGGATCGAGGCCGCAGAGTTCTGCAAGCCAATCGCGCAGAATATCGGTGCCGCACATTCGCACAATCCACTGCTATTCTTCTGCGATTGTGATGTTGTGCTCGAGGTCGACACGATTGTCGATCTCGTGGGGTCAGTTCGAGCCGACCACCGCGCATTCGGTACCGTCGCCCAAGTGGCGGAATCGGATCCGTGGCAACTGACGCGTGGCCAGATCCTAACGTTTGGATATCAGCTATCCATCACGATGATGAACGGACGCACGTTGCAGATCATCGACGACGAGCCCGACCCGTCGCGGCCCACCCGCAGGGCGCCGGGTCTTCTGGTCGTTCGACGCTCGCATTTCCTCGAAGTCAACGGCTTCGATTCGAACCTCCACGGTTGGGGTTGGGAAGATCAGGACATGATCGCGCGGCTCACGCTCGGTGTCGGCCTTCACCGGATCTCCCGGGGCAACGCGATTCACGTCACGCACGATGACAACTTGCGAGTGTCGGAGTATCGGGAAAAAGATCAGTGGGCGACGCGTGACCGGTCATTTCGTAGCGCCCTTGCGAACTACGATCGGGGTTGGTTTCTGGGAACGTATGCGCGCGACGCGCAGCACATCTCGGCGAACCTGGAGACCGCTCGATGATCGCGAGTGCCGTCGGGCATCAGCGACGCCTCGCGCGCATCTTCCAAGGACCGCGCGAGCGCACCATGATCGTCGCTCTGGACGCCACGCTCATCTCTAACGGCATCCCCGACCCCGCGAGCATGATAGCGAAGGTGAGCGCCGGCAAACCGGATGCGGTTATGGGCTTCGCGGGATTGTTGCGTTGCTTTCATGGCGAACTGGTCCGGACGCCGACGATCCTCAACCTGACCGGCAGCACGATCCGGTCCGCGGAGACCCGGAAGGAGCTGGTGCACGACCTCGAGACCGCGCAAGAGCTCGACGCCGAGGCGGTCGCACTCCACGCCAACATCGGTGGCGCCCACGAGCGCGAGATGCTGCGCAACTTGGGACTGGTGGCGGCGCAGGCATCGCGAAACGGACTCCCGGTCCTTGCGATCATGTATCCCCGGTCCGAGATGGAGGATCTGGACTCGCCCGCCACACGCGCGCGCGATCCGCAGCGCTACGCCGCACTCGTCGCGCACGCGGTTCGTATCGGCGTCGACCTCGGTGCGGACGTCGTGAAGACGCAGTTCACGGGAGATGTTTCGTCGTTCCGCGACGTCGTCAAGGCTGCGGGATCCGTGCCGATCGTCATCGCAGGTGGCTCGGTTAGGACGCCCCCCGAGCTGCTTCGGATGACGCGGGAGGCGCTTTCGGCGGGCGCGTCCGGGATCTGCTACGGGCGCAATGTGTTCGAGAGCGCCGACGCGGTTCGCGTCCTTGAGGCACTGCGCGCCGTTGTTCACGAGGATGCCCTGTCGGATTGCATCGAGCAGGGCTTCGGATCGTAGGTAGTGCGTGGGTCGCATCGGCTGACATCATCGAGATTCCGCTCGCCAGCTCGTCGCCCGTTTCTCTCGATCGGAGCTCCCGGCGCCCGCTCATCGTCCTCATTCGTCGCGGCCACGAGCTGCGCCGTGATCCGAAGCGATCCAATCTCGCGATAAGACTGGAGATCGTAGCGTGCATCTCGATTGGCCCGTCCAGCCGTCACCGTGCCAACGAAATCGTGACGATGTCTCGAAGCGCGCTGGCGCGCGGCCACGCCAATGTTCGATTCTTCATGCAGACCTATGCGTATGTTCTGCGAAACGATGACCGAGACGCCGCCGAGCGGGCGGCCGCATTCCTCATCGGCAATAGCTGGGACCCAGCCGACGCAGGAAATAGTTAGATGCTTAGCACGCCTAATGTGTCCAAACACGTATCCATCCGGCATGGAAACGACCCCTGGGAGAAGTCCCCGGGGGGGCCGTTTCCGCTGGTAGCGGCGACACTGGTAGCGGGGACAGGATTCGAACCTGCGACCTCTGCGTTATGAGCTAACCGGTCGCGGTCTTCCCCGATACACTCGGTCTCATAAGTCCAGGTCAGCGACGTTCAGCCGTCCAAACTGCCTCGCCGCGTCCCGCTTATTCGCATCGGTTCCACCGTGTTCTGTGTCCAAATCCGTGGCCAACCCACCGAGCGGCAAGTGCAGCCGCCTCGCCGTCTCAGGGCCGTTTTTCATAGATGATCGTCATTATCCATGAAACGGTCCGATTGACGGCGCCGGCGCTGCACGTGCAGGAGCCCGACGTAGCGCTCGAAACGGGCGCCCGGGGTTGCGCAAGGACACGCAACTCCTTGGGCGACCCCG
>Ga0335069_10011685_pt1 | contig 12377 bp, 10 predicted proteins | sample Lox_Sample_11_FD_206714 | JGI IMG/M metagenome (GOLD analysis project Ga0335069, IMG submission 206714) | Soil microbial communities from Loxahatchee National Wildlife Refuge, Florida, United States - Lox_Sample_1.1 | ecosystem: Environmental > Terrestrial > Soil > Wetlands | place: USA...
CAATGCCTGGAGGCCTCCGGTACCCAAATCGTGACCGTCGCCCTCCGGCGCGTGAACCTGGACAACAAGGGTGAAAAGACCCTGCTGGATTTCATTGACCCCAAGAAATACACCCTCCTTCCCAACACCGCGGGGTGTTATAGCGCCGAGGAGGCCATCCGGGTGGCGCATTTGGCTAGGGCCACCGGGATCTCCGACTTCGTGAAGCTGGAGGTCCTTTACGACGAAAAAACCCTCCTGCCGGACCCCATCGCCACCCTGGAAGCGACGAAGACCCTTGTGAAGGAAGGGTTCACGGTAATGACTTACACCTCGGATGACCCAGTGATGGCCCAGAAGCTTGAGCAGGCGGGGGCCCACGCGGTGATGCCCGCGGGTTCTCCCATTGGGAGCGGCCAGGGGGTCCTGAATCCCAACAACATCCGCATCATCCTGGAAAAGCTTAAATGCCCCATTCTTATCGACGCGGGGGTGGGTTCCGCCTCCGACGTGGCAGTTGCTATGGAACTGGGAGTGGTGGCGGTATTGCTCAATACGGCCATTGCCCACGCCAAGGATCCCCTCAAGATGGCCCACGCCATGCGCCACGCCACCGAGGCGGGAAGGTTGTCCTACCTCGCCGGAAGAATCCCAAAAAAACTGTACGCGCAGGCTTCAACGCCAATCAAAGATTTCTAATTGATGCCCAGCCTAAAAGCCCGACTCGCCAAGGCTCGTTTGTACCTCGTCACCGACCAAGAGCTTTCCGAAAACAACGATACGCTTAAAACCGTCGCCGAAGCCCTGAAGGGCGGCGTGGACATTGTCCAACTGAGGGAATATTCCCTGAACGATTCGGATTTGCTGGCCATGGCGAAGGAAGTTCGGCGCATGACCATCCAACACAAAGCCCTTTTCATCGTGAACAACAGGCCTGATGTGGCCTTGGCCTCGGGCGCTGACGGGGTGCATTTGGGGCAGGACGACTTGCCGGTTTACGCCGCGCGGAAAATACTGGGCAAGGATAAGATCATCGGGGTTTCCACCCATGGCATGAACCAGGCCCGGAAGGCCATCAAGAATGGGGCCGATTACATCGGAGTGGGGCCGGTCTATCCCACCCAAACCAAGAAAAACGTGGTGCCGCCGGTCACCTTGGGCTATGTCCGCCAGGTGGCCGCCGCCGGGTTTCCGATCCCCTTTTTCGCCATCGGGGGGATCAAACTTCACAATGTGGAAGAGGTTTTAAAGGCCGGAGCGAGGCGGGTCGCGGTGGTGACCGGCATCGTGGGGGCGCTGAAAGTGAAAAAGGTGGCCGCGGAATTTAAGGAAATTATTCTTAAGTACCCTGCTTGAGGCTTTTGGTGCTGGCCCACCTTGAGAAAACCGAGCTGTCCACCTTATAATTTGATGAATTCAACTTACAGAGGTCTAACTTTATGTCTCGCCCCATTGTTCTTTATCCCGATCCCCGGTTAAAACTCAAAAGCAAACCCGTTACCCAATTTGGGCCTGAAATGCGGACCCTGGCCGCGGAAATGACCGAAACCATGCGCGAGGCCTGCGGCGTCGGGTTGGCGGCCATCCAGATCGGTGAGGCCATCCGCATGATGGTCATGGACGTGGATTATGACAAAGAAGACCGGGGCGAGGCCCTGGCCATGTTCAACCCTGAGATTCTCCATGAGGAAGGCTCCGAAACCATCGAAGAAGGCTGCCTTTCCATCCCCGACGTGCGTGAGGATGTCGAGCGTTCCTTCAAGGTCAAGGTGAAGTACCAGGACCTGGATGGAAAGGAACAGGTCGGGGAATACGAGGGCCTTTTGGCCCGTTGTGTCCTGCACGAAATCGACCATATGAACGGCCAACTCTTCATCCAAAAGGTGCCCGCCGTGAAGCGGTTGTTCCTCAAGAAACAGCTCGACGAACTGAAGAAGAACTACAAAGAAGCCGCCCGCCTGTAAGGCAATTATGAATTTTGAATTCTTAATTTTGAATTAAAAATTCCAGCTTCCGCGAAGTGGAAACTATCCCAATTAAAAATCTAAAATTAAGAATTAAAAATTGGAATTCGCGATGAACAATTCATTGCGAATTCTGTTTATGGGTACCTCGGATTTCGCCGTTCCTTCCCTGGAAGCGCTGCGCCTGGCGGGGTATCCCGTGACGCTGGTTGTGACCCAGTCGGATAAACCGGCCGGGCGGGGAATGGAACTAAAGTCCTCCCCCGTGAAGCTGAAAGCCGCCGAATTGGGCTTGCCGGTTTACCAGCCGGAGAAAGTCAGGACACCGGAAGCCATTGAAGCCCTCCAGAAAGCGGAGCCCGACGTGGCCGTGGTGGCCGCTTACGGCCAAATCCTTCCGGCGGCAGTCCTCCAAATCCCCAAAATCGCCTGCCTGAACATCCATGGCTCCATCCTCCCCAAATACCGGGGGGCAGCCCCCATCCATTACGCCGTCATGAACGGGGAAACCGAAACGGGCGTGACGATCATGTACATGAACGAAAAAATGGACGAGGGTGACATGCTCTTGGTTAAGACTACTCCGATTGGGCCCGAGGAAACGACCGGTGAAATCCATGACCGTTTGGCCAAGCTGGGTTCGCAAGGTCTATTGGAGGCCTTAAAACTTTTGGCGGAGGGCAAGGCTCCCCGGACGCCCCAGGACCACTCCAAGGCCACCTACGCCCCCTCCATCAAGAGGGAATTTTGCAAGTTGGACTGGAATTCAACCGCCACGCGGATCCATAACCGAGTCCGGGGTTTGAGCCCCTGGCCGGGGGCGGAGACGGGCTGGCAGGGAATGGAACTGAAGGTTCACAAGGCCCAATTGGCCAGCCTCAAGGGCAAGCCGGGGGAAGTGCTGGAAGTTTCCAAGGAAGGCGTGGTGGTGGGGGCGGCTGTTGATTCGGTCCAGTTGATCGAGATTCAACCGCCGGGGAAGAAAAAGATGAGCGCCTATGATTTCACTTTGGGCCATCCGGATTTCAAAAAAGGCGAGATTCTATCTTAGCCATCATCTATGATTACCCACCCAAGTCCTCGCAATGACAGATACAAAGAAAGAAATATAAAACAATGGAAACTCCTAACAACCCCAGCCCATCCGGTTCCAAGCCCCCTCGGCGTCCTTGGAAGGGCCGTCCCTCGTCCGGCAAACCTTTCCGCCGCCCCGGGGGTTCGGGCCGCCCTTCCTCGGGACGTCCACCCCGCCGTGACCGTCCCCATTCAGCTTCTTCTACCGGTCCGGGTGACTTCCGTGGCCCCCGCCGTCCGGGCGGTCCGGGCCGTCCCTCTGGCGGCAGGCCCCCCTTTCGAAAAGGCCCCGGGGGGCGCCCACCTTTTCGATCCAATAGGCCGGGCGGCCGTCCTCCTTTTCGCCCGAATCGCCCGGAAGGCCAGCCGGCTCCGCCTAAAGAGGGCGAGGTTATTACCACTCCACCCAGTTCGACTTCCGAGCGTCCACCTTATCGTCCTTCCTCCGGCGGACCGTCGCGCCCGGGATACCGTCCACGATTTGGTTCCGGTAAACCCGGTGACAGGCCTGGCGGAAGACCAGGGGGCAGGCCGGGAGGACGTTCTGGTCCTAGACCCTCAGGCCCCCGGCCCAACCGAATGCCCTCACCAAGGCGTAACCCCGATGAAATATCTCCCTCCCGCTTAGGAGCGGCCAAGGCCCTTTACAGCATGGAAAAGGGCTCCAAGGTTTCGGACGTCCTGGTCACCAACCGGAATCTGATCCCTGAAGACGAGGCCCTTTTGCGGGAACTCGTCTATGGCTGTACCCGCCAGAAGCGTCTTTTGGATTTTTACCTGAACACCCTTTGCCAGAGCCCCTTTGACAAACTGCCGGTTGAGGTGAAAATTTCCCTCCGGATGGGGCTTTACCAGCTTCTCTTCCTCGACCGGGTACCGGCCCACGCCGCCGTCCATGAATCCGTCAACCTCGCCAAGAAGGGCGGACAGGAAGCCTTAAGCGGCTTCGTGAACGCGGTTTTAAGGACCGCCGAGACGAAAAAAGCCGAACTGGAAATTAAAGGGGACAGTGACATCGATACCCTTTCCATCCGCCATTCCCATCCCACTTGGCTGGCCAAGAAGTGGGTCAAGGAATACGGACAGGAGAAGGCGGAGGGTATCCTGGCGGCGGACAACCGGCCCCACCCGGTTTACCTGCATGTGAAGCCGGGCCTGGGGGATAAAGCCACCGAGGATCTGGGGAAGCAAGGGGTTCGGGTTTCAAAGGAAAACTGGCCTTCCCATACTCTGAGACTTCGAAGCCATGAGGGCGGGATCTTTACCGGGGAGAGCTTCCAGCAGGGAGATTGGATCGTCCAGGACTGGGTGCCCCAAGCCATGTTGGAAATGTTACCCCTCACCGAGGGACAGAGGGCCTGGGATGTCTGCGCCGCTCCGGGAGGAAAGACCGTGGCCCTTGCCTGGAAATTAGGTGAGAAGGGGCAAGTGCTGGCGACCGACGCCTCGCCCGATAGGATTAAGAAGCTCACCGAGAACCTCAAGCGCACGGGTTTGAAACAGGTGCAGGTCTATGAAGGCGAGTTGAGGAAGTTTCCCCCCGCGAACAAATTCGACTTGATCTGGGTGGATGCCCCTTGCAGTGGAACCGGGGTTCTTTCCCGCCGGGCGGACTTGCGCTGGCGGCTTATCCCGAAAGACGTGAGCTCCAATGTAGAGACCCAAAGGTTGTTGCTGGAAGAGGGCCACGGCCATGTTTATCCCAAGGGCTTCCTGGTTTACAGCACTTGCTCGTTGGAAAAAGAGGAAAACCAGGAAGTCGTCACCGGCTTTTTAAAAGACCATCCCGAATGGGGGCCCGTGATTCCGCCCATTCCCGAAGGCCACCCGGAGATTTTGAAAGACGACTTGCCTACCGACGAACATGACGGCGGTTTTCTGTCGGTGTTGCAAAGGTTATAATTTGTCATTGCAATGACGACTCAATGCGTTACTAACAAAACCCGGAGTTTTTTTTGAAAAAGAGTTGGTTCTTTCTCTTAATCTTCTTAACCCCCATGGTTCTCAAGGCCGACGAGCCCCACTGCGACATCCTCCTCAAAAACGGCTTGATCGTTGACGGGACCGGTCTGCCCCCTTACCGGGGGGATATCGCCCTCAGCGGCGGCAAGATCGCCAAAATCGGCGATTTGGGGGCCTATCAGGCCGACTTCACGCTGGATGCCTCCGGGCTGGTGGTGGCCCCCGGCTTCATAGACCTTCTCTGCCATAACGACCTTTTGTGGGGTTTGAAGGAGCAGGAGCGGGCGGTTCGGGGAGGGGTCACTTCGGGCTTGGCGGGTAACTGCGGCTTTTCGGTCCTGGATGTCCAAAAGAACCTGCTTAAACTGCAAAAACAGCACAGTCTGTTGAACCTGGGTACCTTGATCGGGCAGGGAAGCGTCCGGGATTGGTTCGTGAAGCGTAACCGTGAAAAGCCCGCCAGCCCCCAGGAAATGGCCACCATGAAGCTGTTCGTGGAGGGGGCTCTTTCCGCGGGCGCCTTCGGCCTTTCCAGCGGCTTGGGCTACGATCCCGGTGATTGGTGCCAACCCGCGGAGCTGGAGGACCTAGCCTCGGTGCTTTCCCGCTACCCCCACGCCGCCTATTACACCCACATCCGCAATTACCGCTCCAACGTGCTGGAGGCCATCAGGGAAGCCCTGCAAGTGGGCGAAAAGGACAAGGTGCCGGTGGTCATCCAACACCTTTTGTTCAAGCTCCCCAGCAATTGGGACCAGACCGAAAGGGGCTTGGGGCTTTTGGAGGAGGCGCGGGGGAGGGGCCAATCGGTTTTCGCCACCGTCTACCCCTACGATTTCTGGGGCAACGAAGTTCAGATTCCCTTGGCCCAGTTTCTCTACCTACCGAAGGATGCGGACCGGTGGGCCTATTACCACGATGACGACAAGCGGGCGGAAGTTTTGGCAGGCATCCGTCGGCGGCTCCAGGAATATGGGGGTGGGGACAAAATCGAAATCACCCATGTACACGCCAAGGCCTTCAAGAGCTTCCTGGGGTTCACGGTCAAGGACATGGCCCAGCGGCGGCGGATTTCCGAGGAGGACGCGGTCTTGGGCCTTCTCTTAGAGAACGCTGGGGACGTCAAGATTTGCTATCACGGACTCTCGGAGGAAGGGCTTATCAAGAAGATCCAATACCCTTACATCCTGTTCGGTTCGGATTCTACGGGGGCCATTCCGCACCCCCGGGATGTGGGGGCCTTTCCACGGCTATTGGGGACCTACGTGAGGGATAAAAGGGTAGTTCGTCTTTCGGAGGCCATTCACCGCCTGACGCAAGAACCGGCCAACCTGATGGGCCTCAAGGATCGGGGAGTCCTCAAAGAGGGCAATTGGGGGGATGTGGTGGTGTTCGACCCCAAGACCATCCGTGACAACGCGAGCGCCGTTTCACCCTGGCAGGAGCCGACCGGCATGAGGATGGTCCTGGTCAACGGACAATTAGTCTATGACGCCAAGACAAGTTTCTCGGGAAGATTCCCGGGACAGATATTGAGGCGGAGCAATGATTAAATTGTTGAGGTTATAAATGAATAAAACACAACCCATGACTGACGCTCAGTATAAACATTTAAAAAGTGATCGAGATTTAGCTGACTTTGTGACTTTTTTAGCGGGGCTGACTAAATATGTTGTGATGAGCGAAAATTTTTTCTTGAAAAAAAGTGAAAAAATTGAACCTCAATTGGATGAGCTGAGGGCTGCGTTTGAAAAACTCGGAGGAGCTTCTCTGGCTTACATAAGTTATAAAAACACGATGGCAGAAATGACTTTATGTAGAGGGGTTGATAATTTTTTATGCTATATAGCTGACTTAATGAGAATGGTATTTGAGATGAATCCGGACATGCTCAAGTCGAACGAAAAAATCAGCTATTCCGAAATTTTGGGACATGAAAGTTTGGAAAGTCTTAAGTTAGAGATGATTGAAAATAAGATATTTGACTTATCGAATAAAGGGTTTCGGGTATTAGCTAAAGAACTTGAGGAGAAGTATGGTTTTACCATTTATCGAAATCAGGATCATCTTGAAAATATTGTAGAGTTGGTGGAAATAAGAAATTTAATTGTTCATAACCGAGGAATTGTAAATGCCGTTTTTAAAGAGCGAGTTCCCAAATCCCTCAAAAGTATAGGAGAAAAATTGGTTTTTGATTTCAATCAAGACTGGAAATTTATGGATATGCTAAATGATAGTTTTTTTTATATTGATAATGTAGCAGAAGAAAAATTTAAATTACCTCGAAGCGAAAGAGTGTTTGAGAAGTCTCCGTTGGTTGGCCCGGTGTTTTACACTTAATCAATTATTTTTCTGCCAAATACCCCGCATCGAAGACCAGAGCCGCGTTCTCGACCGTTTGGCCCTCATTTGAAGCCCACGAAGTCGTCCCTGGACCATCAAAAAAACACTTTGCGGGGGGAGTGCCGCCATTGATCAGCCCCAATAGCGTCGGATCGGCCCCCTTGGCATATTGGTTCGCGCCGCCGCCCGCCCAGCCCGGCATGACGATATGAAGCGAAGCGTAATCCCAATGGTGGGGGTGGGATCCGGCCTTTTCCCCATGGCCCGTCACAAAAGAAGTCTCCAGGCTGTTCAGCCCCAAAATGTAATTCATCTGCCGGAGCGCAGTGGTCCGGTATTTCTTCTCGCCGGTCAGGTGGTAGGCGAATAAAAGCGCGCCAGCTTTGTTCAAGATGTTCTCGTTGGACCCCCAATAGTATTCGCTCGGGTCCAGGCAAACCCCATAACCGTTGGTTTTTGATTTTTCCACTAGCCCGTCGCAGATTTTGGTGAGGGTCTGGGTGATGGTTTCCTTTTCCTCGTCGGTGGTCTTGGGGCTTAGGACCTGGGCCATGTAGCCAAAAAACTGGGGTGTCATCCAGGTAAGGGTTTGAAGCTTGGCGGGGGTGGCTTCCTCCGTGAAGCGGTTTTCCAATTCCTTGTCCCCGCTCATGCGGGCCATCTCACCCAGGGCCCAGAGCTTTTCCTGGGAGGTATCCGAATCCACGTAATCCGGGTCCTGGAAGGTGGCGTCGGGGTTCTTTTCCAGCCAGGCCCAGGACCGCTTGGCGGCCGCCAGGCATTTCTGGGCAAAGGCGGGATCCAGCGTTTGATAGACCCGGGCGGCCTGGCACATGACGCCCGTGAAGACCCCCGCGTCGATGCAACTTTCACCCTGAAGGTAGCGGTTGTAGGGGTCTTTTTCCGGCACGGTGCCGAAACAAAAATGGTCCTCCGAGTCCACCTTGTGATAAACCCCGCCGTCAGGCGCCTGCATCTTCAAAAGCCAGGTAAGCCCCCATTGGGCCTCGTTGAGCAGGTCGGACATCTTATTGGGTGACTCAGGGATGTTGTTCTTGAACCCGGCCATTTCCTTTTCCTTCAACTCGTAAAGCCACATCATCCAGGCGCAGCTGATGGCTTCCATGTGGGTCCATTTGCCGTAGTCCAAGGCGTTATGCCAACCCCCCACAAAATCCCCATGCTGGGAGGGGTCGGTTTTGAGGGCGGCGTCCTTGAGGTGGCAGGCGGCGTGTTTGATGCCCGTGACCGGATCGTCAATGGCTGTGCCACAGCGGATAAGGTAAAAGCACCGCAGTGCATCCTTGAAGAGGTTTTGAAAGACGTTGGCTTTGACGGAAAAGGAAACGGATTTTAGGCCGTCAATGGAAACGGTATAGCGACCGGGAAGGGTGAGGCCGGTAAAGTCCCCTTGGAAGACCTTTTCACCCGTGGATTTGATGTCGTCAAAGGGGCCGGTGGAGAGTGTGCCGGAAAAGGCTTTCACACCCGTTTCATTGAGGATTTGGAAAGAGTCTCCCTTTTTCACGGCGGGCGTTTCGGTGATGACGAAGTACTTCTCATCGCCCGGTAGGTAGCCCTCCTGGTTGACCTTGGGTTCCGGGAGAATGGGGTTGTTCATTTTGTTTTGGGACTTCTCCTCGCCCTTCTTGTAAAACTCAATGTCATCCACACTGATCCAACCTTTATCTCCGGCATTGCCGCTCGCGTTGAACTGCACGCCGGTGACGGCGGTGGGGTCCCAGGGCTTGGGGGTGCCCCAAGACTGGGCAAATTTGGAGAAAGGAAGCTCATATAACTTCCAAGAATCAGTCACGATAACAGGAGAAGAATAGTGATTGTATTCCTTTGAGGTCGCGGGGATGGGGAGCATACAGCTCCAGGAGCCCAGACCCTTGGCCCAAAAGCGGACGCCCTCATAGGTGGAAAAGTCCTGGGCGGTGAAGGAGCAGGTCATGCCCGCGTAAGGGTATTGCGCACCCGGCCTCATCTCAAATTCAAGGCGCGCGCAACGCGCCGAATCGTGGCCATCGGAGGACAAGTGGAAAGGGGAAGGGGAGTAGCTGGAAGCGGAATCGCAATAGCCCGCCCAATGGACGATCAAGCCTTCGCCCGAGCCTTCGCCGTTATCCACCAGGAGGGCCTCGGTGGATGGGGCGCAAGCGGACAGAATAAGGCCTACGACCAGGAAAAGACAGATTGGGTTCATTTTGAGGCACCTCAAGAAATATTTTCTCCACCCCCGGGTCGGTGGAAGTCATGCTGGAATTTTCAAAAACATTGATTTTCAAGCCCATCTTTCGCTTTAAAAACGGTACATTTTGGTTCTGCGAACGACTAGTATAAAGACCAATTTTATTGCAGGTGATGATTAATCCTATATCACAGTGATGGATTTTGGGGGCCTTATGTCTAAGTCGTTCGGCTTAATATTTTTGGTGGTATCCGTTTTATTTTTCGTCTTTCCGTTGGCCTGCCAAAAAACCTACAGCGTCGCTCCTTTGTCGGCCAATCCTCCCACCGCCACGTTCACCCCAACCCTAACGCCTTGCGGTTATCCGGGCAACATTTGCACTCCCACTTTTACGAGCACCTCCACCTTTACGAGCACGCCCACGGCTACCGCGACCAATTCTTCCACTGCGACGAAGACCAATACTCCCACAATTACCTTTACCCCGACCAACACCGCCACATCCACCTCCACCGGCACTCCGACGAATACCTATACCATCACCAACACTCCGACCATAACGCCGACCTCCTCAGTCCTGCTGCCGCCGCAAGGGGTCTTGGGAATCATGGATCCCACTGGAACCGGAAAATATGAAGTCCTTTGGCTGCAGGACACCGACCCGCGAATAACAAATTACGTGATTTATACTAGTTCCACCGGATCGGCGGGTTCCTATTCTGCCGCCATTACCGTTGCTAAGTCCGGGGCGAACGTACAAGCCGTTATCAATAATTTGACCACATTCAATACATATTTATATGTCGTCTCGAGAGGATCTCTGCCGGACAGCGTCCCGTCACGGGTGGTTCACGCCGTTTCCGGTACTACGTCCACAAATAGCTATATTATTTCCGCAAGCAATAGCTCGGCACCCACCTTTACTATCACCGGTGGTTCGGTAGCGGGAGCTGTCAAGCGAACTTGGTTAGTTCCACAGGTTCCCCCCTACTACTATTGGTTTTGGGGGGACGAGGGAGCACCTATGGTAAATAGTGTGACCTATGGTTATTCCGGAACGGGGACCTCTTATGTTACTCCGGCTCCGCTACCTGGCGCAGCCAACTACTCTTTGATCCTTTATACTTTTAACAGTGAAAATTGGAATATTGACGTTACCACAATTTCTTTCTCGACCCCATAGCCGGGGTCGCGTAAAAAATTGGAATTTTCCCTGCTGGAGATAGAATCCAATACAAAAACAGGGTTCTTCGGCTTAAAATGCTGGTTTCGCGCATCTGAAATTTCACTGTTGATCAAAGCCGTCCCAATCCAACTTGAGGGATAGATCATGAGCTCCAATATTTCGCGCCGTATTCTGATTGCCGTCGTAGGAGTGACACTTCTTTTAAGCGCCCAGGCTTTCGCCGTAACCTCCGCCGATTATTACCAGGCCGGGGTCCAGCTTTACAACCAACGGAATTATGCCCAGGCCATCCAATATTTCAGCGCCGCCCTCAGCCTCGATCCCAACAACGCGGGCGCCCTCCAGGGACGGGCCAACTGCAACTACACTCAAGGTCAATATCAACAAGCCCTGGACGATTATCAAAAAGTCCAGGCGATTAACCCTACTCCCCAACTGTCCCAGTTTATCCAGGCCCTGCAAGCGAAGGTGGGCGCGGCGGCCCCCGCTAGCCCGGGACTTCCCGGCGCCACGACAACCGGTTCCTTTGACCAGGGAGTGGCCCTTTACCAGCAAAAACAATACGCGGCGGCCATCCCAATGTTCCAGCAAGCGACAAGGGATAACCCGAATGACTCGAAGGCTTATTATTACTTGGGCGTGACCCAGATGATGACGGGGGACATGAGGGACGCGGCCCTCAACCTGACCCTCTCGGACAAAAAGCAGCCCAACCCCTCGATTGAGGCATATGTCACCCAACTACGGGCCCGTTTGACCCCCGAGGACCAGCAATGGGTGGATGGACAAGTCTCCGCTTCCATGACTGCCAGCGGAGCAGCGGTTTCTAGTGGCACCTCCGGCAAATCCAAGAGTTTAGGGTTCCGCCTGGAACCAGGCATTTCCCTTTTGGACCTGGCGGATTTTAATACAAACGCCCAGACGGACACAGACGCTGTTTCCCAACTGCAATCCTCCTATCCAGATTTAAGCTTTTCCGGGTCTGTACCATCGGGTTGCGTCAATATCGCATTGGAACCCGTTCTTCGGTTGAGCCCGAACTTGGAGTTGGGAGTGCCATTGGGGTATCTGGCGGCAGGACAAGCCAACGGTAAGATAAGCAACAAATCCGGTGAGTTCATCAGCGATTCCTATGACATCAGTGCTTTTGAGGCTGGGGTCAATTTGCGGTATCTTATTGGAACAGGCTCCATCCAACCATTCGTCGCCGCCGGTGCCCTGGTGGCGCCTATTAATATCAACTACAGCGCCTCGGCCAATACGACTACGGTGAATTATTTCGCGAACGCGAATCCTGTGACCTATTCCGCGAGCGGGAATTTCACGGGGATGGCGATTGGGGGACAGATTCAAGGCGGGGTGGACTGGCACTTGGGGGATACTTTCACCGTTTCCCCCTTTGTCGGTTACCAATTGGCCACCGCTAACTCGTTCCAGTCGACCATCAGCGGTTCTGGCGCGAATGGGGGCCAGACCGCCCAACTCGATGTCGTTTCTACGACTTATGGAAAAGTCATCACGCCGGTCTCGGGCGGAAACCTGATTTTGCCCACCAATTCCTCCTTGGCGGGTTCTGCGGTCCCACCGGATTCAAAACCATTAACGGTTGATTTAAGCGGTTTAAAGGCTGGCGTCCAAGTATCGGTTTTCTTTTGAGGGTTGAGGCCGGGGAAAT
>Ga0335069_10011687_pt1 | contig 12376 bp, 8 predicted proteins | sample Lox_Sample_11_FD_206714 | JGI IMG/M metagenome (GOLD analysis project Ga0335069, IMG submission 206714) | Soil microbial communities from Loxahatchee National Wildlife Refuge, Florida, United States - Lox_Sample_1.1 | ecosystem: Environmental > Terrestrial > Soil > Wetlands | place: USA: Florida...
GCTTCCTGCACACGCCCAAGATCCTCTTTCTCGACGAGCCGACCCTCGGCCTCGATCCACAGAGTCGCAACCAGCTTTGGACCCATGTCAAACGCGTCAATGAGTCCGAGCGAGTTACAGTCTTTCTCACCACGCACTACATGGACGAGGCCGACCGCGTTGCCCATCGCATCGGCGTCATCGATCACGGCAAGTTGGTAACACAGGGCACGCCCAAGGAAATCAAGGAACAGACGGGAGCCGAGAGCCTGGAAGATGCCTTTCTCAAGCTCACCGGGTCCACCATCCGTGACGAGAGCGCAAGTTCGACCGACCAGATGCGGCAGTTCGCAAAGATGTGGAGTGGAGGCAGACGATGAATGCTATTTACATCCTTTGGCTGCGTGAGCTGAAGCGCTACACGCGCTCGCGTGCACAGATCGTGGCATCCCTTGGCCAACCAATGCTGTACCTCCTTGTACTCGGCTTTGGCCTCAATCCGGTCTTCAAACGCGCAGGCTATGGCAGCTACTTCCAGTTCATCGCGCCCGGCGTGATCGGCATGTCGGTGCTGTTCTCGTCGATTTTTTCCGGGCTCGGCTTGTTGTGGGATCGGCAGTTCGGCTTTCTCAAAGAGACGCTTGTGGCGCCAGTTCCACGCATCCAGATCATGATCGGGCGCACGCTCGGTGGGTGCACAGTCGCCGTCATCCAGGGGCTCCTGGTACTGACGATCTGCCTCATCTCCGGCTTTCGTCCTGCCAGCTTCTTCACCATCCCACTGGCCATCGGATTCATGGTGCTGATCGCGCTGCTTTTTGCTGCATTAGGCGTCGTCTTCGGCTCGAGCCTTCAGGACATGCAGGGATTCCAGCTGATCATGAACTTCATCGTTCTGCCCATCTATTTCCTCTCCGGAGCAATGTTTCCACTCACCGATCAGGGCAAGATCCTGAGCATCATCACTGCGCTCGATCCGTTGTCCTATGGCGTCGACGGCATGAGGTCTGTGCTGCTGAGTTCCGCCTTCTTCCGTCCCGCGTTCGGCCCAACGCTCGATCTAGCCGTACTCGCGATTGTCGGCACGATCCTCCTTGTCTTCGGCGCCTATCGCTTCTCAAAGATCGAGATATGAGACACGTCTCCGCTTTCCTGAAGGAGGGATGTATGCAGAATGACCTTGGTGCGATTTTGTCACTGGTCGCTCTCGGTCGAATTACCCCGCGCGAGGCAGAGCGGCTTCTCGCCCTATGGCGGGATGGAGATGAGACGATTCTGCAGGTGGCATTGTGTCTGGCGCTTTTCAGCCTGGTCTTGCCGTATGTTGGAGACATCGTGATCGGATTTGGACACGTTCTAGCCACGATGTTTCCTGCGATCGAGCATATTCTGCTTCGAATCGGCAGAATGGCCTGATGGGCCCCCCTGTCGCCAAACTCTTGATCAAGAAGGTAAGAATGGCAGGGAACTGGTATATGGTGCGAATGGAGGGTAGAAGATAGAAGCGTATGAACGACAATCGGTGGCTGAGGGGAGTGTCGCGAACAAGCCTGGCGATTCACTTTGTGACGTGCGGCTACTTCCCGATTGAACGTGTGAGGATTCGGCGTGGCGCGATCGCGAAGTTCTGAAGCGCACGAGAAAGTGCTTCGCGCTGCGCTCGACCTGTTTGGCGAGCGAGGCATCGACGCTACCAGCATGGATGCCATCGCCCAGGCCTCTGGGGTGAGCAAGGCCACCATCTACAACCATTGGTCCGACAAGGAAAAACTCCTCATGGAAGTGATGGAGAAGATCCACGGTCTCGACCGGGAACCGGAAGAGGTCAACTCAGGCGACATCCTTCAGGATCTGACCTATATTCTGACCCGCCGGCCTCCGGACGAATTCGACGCTGTCCGGACGCGTTTGATGCCGGCAATGATTGCTTACTCAAACGTTCATACCGAATTTGGAAAAGCCTGGCGTCATCGAGTCATGGAGCCGGCGCGTCAATGCATCCGGAAGGTCCTGCGCAACGGCATCGGCCGTGGGCTTCTTCCGCACGACCTCGATATCGAAGTTGCCCTCTCCCTCCTGCTCGGCCCTGTCCTGTATACCCATATTTTTCAAAAGGAGCGCTTGCCAAAAGCTCCCGATATTGGTCCAAAGGCTGCTGAAGCCTTCTGGCGCGCCTACCAGCAAGCTCGTCGCGACCATATCGAGAAGGCTGGCGTCAAAAGGAGCCCGTCCAAGAAACGCCAATCCTAGCGAAGGCTGGCGGTACTCTTCGCGACTCCGGGGCAAGCACCGGCGCCAAACCGCTCAACGTGTTCCACGTCCAACGTCTCTGGCGCCTGAGAACCGATGTTCCGGCCTCTGCCGCTCTCCGGTCGCTCATGTAAGATTCGTTGGGAGTTCAACCGACAGACTTTCGATCGAGTATGACGAACGGGCGCAAGGATTGGGCGAGACGGAGAGGCTATACCACGCGCGTGACCGGCGCGATGCTGGTCCTTCTTGCATGCGCCTCATCGCTTGCACAAAAAGATGCAGACTGGGCCGCATACAACGGCGGGGTCGATGGCGATCATTACTCGCCCCTCAAGCAAATCAATCGCCGCAATGTACATCGCCTGCGCGTTGCCTGGCAGTTCGATACTGGTGAGAAAGGCCAGATCCAGACCAACCCTCTGATTGTTGGCGGCACGCTCTACGGCTTCACGCCCTCGCAGAAAGTCATCGCGCTCGATGCCGCAACGGGCCAACTCAGGTGGAAGTTCGAGTCGGGCGTCGAAGGTACGCAGCCTGCGCGCGGCTTTGCTTATTGGACCGACGGCAACGAGAGCCGCCTTTTTGCAGGCATCATGAACTTCCTCTACTGCCTCGATCCTGCCACCGGCAAGCCGGTCCCATCTTTCGGCGAAAATGGCCGCATCGATCTGCGTAAGGGTCTGGGCCGCAACTTCGAAACACAATCGATCGCGCTCACGTCGCCTGGAGTCCTCTACAAAGACCTCATCATCGTGGGCGGTCGCAACCCTGAGACCCATCCCGCACCTCCCGGGTATATTCGCGCCTACAACGTGCACACCGGACAAGAGCGCTGGGCCTTCCACACGATTCCTTTGCCGGGCGAACCGGGTTACGAAACGTGGCCGAAAGATGCCTGGAAGACGGCGGGCGCCGCAAATAACTGGGCCGGCATGTCGCTCGACGCCGAGCGGGGGATTGTCTACGTCCCGACTGGCTCTGCCGTGATGGACTTTTACGGTGGTGATCGGGTCGGAGACGACCTCTATTCCGACTGCATCCTCGCGCTCGACGCCGCCACAGGTAAGCTGCTCTGGCATTTTCAGGGCGTGCATCATGATCTCTGGGATCGAGATTTTCCTTCGCCTCCGGCTCTGTTCACGATCGAGCACGATGGCAAAGCGATTGACGCGCTCGCGCAGACCAGCAAGCAAGGCTATCTCTATCTCTTCAATCGCGTCACGGGCGAGCCTCTGAACCAGATCCATGAGCACGCGTATCCGGGAAGCAACGTACCAGGAGAGGTCACAGCACCGACCCAGCCGCTCCCCGACTGGCCCGCACCTTTCGCCGAGCGCCAGACGCTGACCGGAGACATGCTCACAATGCGAACTCCCGCAGCACACGCGTGGGCCGTCAAGGCGTTTCGCGACCTTCGCAGCAATGGACAGTTCTATCCCATGACCGTCGGCCAGCAAACTGTAGTATTTCCGGGATTCGACGGCGGTGCCGAATGGGGTGGCCCGGCTGTAGATCCGGTTTCAAAGATCCTGTTCGTGAACGAGAACGAAATGGCTTGGATCGGTGGGCTCATTCCGCGCGATAAATCGGGAGGGGCCGGCGAGCAGGTGTACAAGGATCAGTGCGCCATGTGCCATGGCGAGGATCGAGCCGGCGCCCCGCCCACATTCCCGAGTCTGGTCGGCATCGAAAAGCGGATGGCCGTGGAGAAACTCACCGACACGATTCGGCAGGGAACAGGCCGCATGCCGTCGTTCCCCGACGTAACCGGCGACCATCTGCAGGCTCTGCTGGACTATCTGCGCACCGAGCCATCGACAACGGCGAACAAGGAGTTGAGCGGAGCTGCCCCTGCATCACCTGCCGGCACGAACTCCGCCGGGACAGGTGTCTATGCGGACCATTGCGCCATCTGCCATGGCGACCAAATGGAGGGGATTCCACCATCATTCCCGATGCTGAAGGGCGTGGGAAAACGTCTGTCAGCAGCTCAAATCGTACAACTGGTCCATCAGGGCAAGGGACGCATGCCGCCTATGCCCAATCTTGTAGGGCCGGAACTTCAAGCACTTCTTAATCTTCTCGGCGCTGCAGGCGAGGAGAAAGCCGAGTCCGCGGATGAAGGCCGGGATGCCTACAACTTCACCGGCTACAAGAAATTCCTCGATCCGGATGGCTATCCGGCCATCGCACCACCCTGGGGAACGCTTAACGCGATTGACCTCAAGAGTGGGCGATTTCTGTGGAAAATCCCCTTTGGCGCCTACCCTGAATTAGCCGTTCAGGGCATGAAGAACACCGGCTCTGAAAACTACGGTGGCCCGGTCGTGACCGCTGGTGGCATCCTCTTCATTGGCGCAACGGTATTTGACCGCGAGTTTCACGCTTTTGACACAAGGACCGGCAAGCTGCTCTGGGAATATGAGTTACCCTTCGCCGGGATGGCTACGCCATCGACTTACCTGATCGACGGCCGCCAATACGTTGTCACGGTGGCGAGCGGTGGCCGAGACCCCAGAAGGCCGGTCGGCGGGACCTACATTGCGTTTGCGCTCCCGAAGTAAGCGTCTGTGGAAAACTTCGCCACAATTATCGCTTTTTCTTCGCCTATCTGCGCCGACTTCGGATATCCTTGCTGCGCAACGGGGAGGTTGCAGCATGGACTTTCAGAAGGAACTCGTAGCGGAATACGATCGCGAGACGGCAACAACGCGCAAAGTTCTCGAAGCAATTCCAGACAATGCGGATTTCGCCTGGAAACCCCACGCCAAATCCATGGCGCTGGGGCAACTGGCCGGTCATGTCGCCGACACCACGGGCGATTGGGCCGTTCACACACTCACCGACGACAAACTGGTGTGGAATCCCGAGATGAAACCGGAACTACCGGCGAACAAGGCGGATCTGCTGAAGAAGTTCGATAGCCAGGTCGCGGCCGTTAAGCCGGTGCTGGCACAGATGACCCCGGCCAAATGGGACAGTAACTGGAAGTTCGTCGCCGGCGAACAAACCTGGATCGACGACACCAAGTACAACGTCTGGCGCACCTGGGTCCTCAACCACCTGATTCATCATCGGGCACAGCTCGGCGTCTTCCTACGCTTACTCGACCAGAAAGTGCCTGGCTGCTATGGACCATCGGCCGACGAGATGTGAGCCAGCGTATATCTGCGAAGGAGATTCTTGAAGCCCTAAGCATTGCTTTCAGAATCTCCTCGCAAATTCCTTTGAACAAACACCTAACGCTCAACGCGGCGCAGCACCATCGGAACGGTAGGCAATCGCCGAATGTTGAAGTTGAACGACGGATCCGACCCATCCGGCGGCGGTCCGATTGCGGGTCTTGGACCCGTTGGTTCCTGAACCGTCGGCATGCGGAATCCCAGATTCATGCCGCGCTCGAGTTCGATCTGATCGCCTTTGAGCGTGCCTGTGTACGTGTTCATCCCGGATTTGAACGAAATACTGCTCCCATCGACTTTTCCATCTTCAATCGGAGCAGGTGTGTCGCTGCCTCCGAAGAAACCCACGCTTGCGCCTTCGACGGTTCCCGCCAGTTTGTTCCCATCTTGACGCAGCGTGAAGACGGTCGTTCCGTCACCAAGCAGCATGGCCATCAGGCCAGTCGCACCGCCCGCACTCGGGACCGGTCTCCATAGCCCCGTGACGCCGACACCTTGAGGGACTTCGCGCTCCCATGCAGCAACCTGCGGTCGCAGGGTCACGCTCTTCGCGGAGATTGTCACCTTCGACGATGAGAGACGAGGCGCAGATGCTTCGACCGTGATCTCACCGCCCTTCTTCTCCGACTGCACAAGTGCCATGCAGAGCCCGCCGAACGCCTTGCGCGATGTCCCCTTGTCGGAGGCGTGATCGGTCGGATCACCATTCCCAACCCCGACCAATCTTCCGGCACCCGAAACGCGGAACACGACTTCGTTGTCGGTGATCGGCACGACGCGGTCCTGCGCGTCGCGTACTTCTACCGTGAACATCGCCACGTCCTCACCATTAGCCGCAATCTCCCGGCGATCGGCCGTCATCACGAGCTTTGCCGGAGTCCCGGTCGTCTCCCGCTTTGTCGTCATTGCCAGCTTGCCATTCTTGTAGCCGCGCGCCTCGATGCTTCCCGGCGCGTACTTCACGTTCCACGCAAGGTGTGAGTCCTTCTTCATCTCTTTGGAGCCAAGGCTCAGCCCGTTGAGCAACAATTCAACGCGGTCCATGTTCGAGTGGACCCAGACTGCAATCTCTTTGCCTTCGTACCCTGGCCAGTTCCAGTGCGGAAAGAGGTGGAGCACAGGTTCGGTCGTCCACCATGACTGGTAGTAGAAGAAAGTGTCTTTTGGGAATCCGCAGGTGTCGATGATGCCGTACTGCGAACTGATATTCGGCCACTCGTAGGGCGACGGCTCGCCGCGATAGTCGAAGCCGGTCCAGACGAAGCCTCCCATATTCCAGGGACGGGCATTGACGAAGCTCCACCAGCCCTCGGCCGACGCGCGGCCCGTCGTTGTATACGGATCGTACGACCCGACGAAACCTTTCTCCGCATCGGTAATGTAGATGCCGCGGGTGCCCACTGCACTCACAGTCTCCGTACCCATCACTGGCTTGTCGGGGTGAGCGTTGTGGTAAACCTCCGATTCCGGATCCATGTAGTTGTAGCCCATCACGTCGCATTCAACGAGACCGCCGACCCCGATGGCACGAATCGGAGCGATGGACACGGGACGCGAGCCGTCGTGTTTGGAGGCCACGGCTTTCATCGCGGTCAGAATATGCAGGCCGACTTCGGTGTTCGCCTGTCCCTCTTCATTCCCCATCGACCACATAAAGACGCTCGGATGGTTGCGGTCGCGGCGCACAAGGTTCTCAAACTGGCTCAGGCCTTCGGGATTGGACGACATCATGCGCGTCTCGTCGAAAACCAGCATGCCGAGTTCATCGCATGCGTTCAGCAGCTCCGGCGTCGGTGGGTTATGCGAAGTCCGCAGAGAATTGCAGCCCATCTCCTGCAATTTGCGGATGCGGTAGTACTGGACTGCGTCGGGAAGGGCGGCGCCCAAGCCGGCATGATCCTGGTGATTGCAGGTGCCCTTCAGCTTCACGTGCTGGTCGTTGAGGAACAGACCATTTTGTGGATCGAACCGCAGCGACCGGATACCAAACGGCGTCTCGTAGCGGTCGACGATCTCACCGCCAACGCGAACCTCCGTCAGCAGCTTGTACAGATTGCGCTCCGCCAGCGACCAGAGCAGGGGACTGCTGACAGGAATGGTCTGTGCATACTCCTCCTCATGTCCAACCGCGATCGACCTTTCAGTGCTTGCATCTTTGGCGACTGGCTTGCCCGACGGATCGAGAATGGTCGAAATCACCCGGGCGTTTTCGGCATCCTTGCCATGGTTTTTGACTTCGGTCTTGATCGAAAGCGTTGCGCTGCCCGCTTCGACCTTCGACGAAACGAGAGTGCCCCACTGCTTCACGTAGACGGGATTCGTCTTCACCAGCCACACGTGGCGATAGATGCCGGCACCCTCATAGAACCAGCCGTCGCTTTCGGTCGCATCCACGCGGACCAGCAGAACATTGCGGCCTCCCGGTGTCATAAAGTCTGTCAGGTCGAAGCTGAACGGATCGTAGCCGCCGCTATGGCGCCCGATATAGAAGCCGTTGAAGACGACCATCGTTTCTCTGTAGGATCCATCGAACTCGATGCTGATCCTCTTGCCGGCGTCCGCCACCGGAAGTTCGAACACGCGGCGATACCAGCCAACGCTCGTTGCAGGATAGTCGCGTCCGAGCGGATAGAAGCCTTTGCTGGCGAGCGAGGGATCGTTCTGAAACTCGAGCTCGACAGCCCAGTCATGGGGCAGATTTACGCTGCTCCAGTCGCTGTCGTCGAAAGCGAGTGTTCCAGCGGGCAGAAAACTCCCCGTCTTCTGGAATGTGCCGGACCTTCCGTTGGAGAAGTTGAAGTCTTTCGCCGGGTCGTTGGCGTGACCGAAGTGGAAGCGCCAGTCGAAATCGAGCAGCAGCCTCTCGCGAAGTCCGTTCGACAGGGCAGGGTTCACGCTTGCACCCTGGGTAGGCTCGTCCTGAAGCGGACCCGGGCTAAGAGGGCCGGAGGCTTCGGCCGAGGCCTGCAGTGCTGCGGTGATCGGGGCAATGCCGCCGGCGGCCGCAGCCGCAGGAACCAACAGGCTGGACTTCAACAAATCACGCCTTGATAACGTTTCCATTCTTCCTCCAACAAGCACGACGATGCACTTCGACCTTAGATTTGCGGACGGGAGACGAACCCTTCGCGAAGACGGGCCAGTATACGCCCGCTGGTCGAGGGCTTTGCACTAGTCTTTTGCAATGAGGTTTCAGTTTCCCAGGGTGTATCCAATTCTGGATTCGGCGTTGATCCCGTGTCAGAAACGCGACGAGTTTCTTCGGAGGCTGGGCGGGGCACTGGCCGACGCCGGCGTTCTCCTCCTGGAGTACCGCAACAAGAGTGGCTCGGACGAAGAGGTGCTCGCCGACGCCGCGATTTTGCGTGAGGCTATACCTCCACCCGCCCGGCTGATCCTCGATGATCGCGCACACCTGGTTGCCGAGGCAGGATTTGACGGCGTGCATGTGGATGCAGGCGATCTAGCACCGTCTGAAGCTCGGAACCTGCTCGGCCTTGGCAGAATCGTAGGGACCTTTGGCGGAAGCGAGGCGCTTATTCCGGGCGTACTCGAGCAGCCTGCCGACTATTTCTCGATCGGCCCGATAGGGCTGACCACAACGAAGGTGACATCGAAGGCGCCCATCGGCCCCGAGGGCGTTCGTCGGTTGCGCGCGGCTGCAGGTCCAGGTGTCGTTCTTGTCGCCGCAGGGGGGATCACGCTCGAGAATGCACCTGAGGTGATCGAGGCTGGGGCCACGACGGTTGCCGTGGCAGCCGCGATCTTCCGAACTCCCGATGCTGCTTCCGAATTCAGGCGCTGGAAAAAACTGCTCGGCTGAGCGTGCCCCTGGATCGCGAGAGAATCCAACGCAAATAACAGAAGACATTCGGATGTATTTCCGGTAAAACCGGACTAAGTGACGACGTCCAATCTCACGCCTCAAACCGATTCCGCACGAACAGCCGCTGCACCACAAATGGTGCAAAGCCTTGGCCTGTTCAGTTCCACCGCCATCGTCGCCGGGTCCATGATCGGATCCGGCATTTTTCTTGTCGACGCGGACATCGCGCGGTTAACCGATTCACCAGCTCTTTTGGTGGCGGCCTGGATCGTGACGGCTGTCATGACGATGATCGGCGCACTGAGCTATGGCGAATTGGCTGCAATGATGCCAAAGGCTGGCGGGCAGTATGTCTATCTGCGCGAGTCCCTCGGACCCCTCTGGGGATTTCTCTATGGATGGACACTCTTTCTCGTCATCCAGACAGGAACCATCGCCGCGGTGTGCGTGGCCTTCGGCAAATTTCTCGGCGTGTTCTTCCCAGCCGTTTCGACCACGAATTGGCTTTGGCATATCGCCCACGTCCCGGCGTGGAAGGTCGGCCCCATGGTGCTCGGCAACATGGATATCGGCGTCAACACCGCCAATCTGGTTGCCGTGGCCATCGTCATTCTCCTGGCGGTCGTCAATATCTTCGGTGTCAAGCTCGGCGCTGTGATCCAGAATATCTTCACCTCGGCCAAGGCACTTTCTCTCGCTGCTTTGGTGTTAGTGGCCTTCTTGGTCGGGCGCAGTGCAACTGCTTGGAATGCCAACTTTGGATCGGGGTTGAGCGAATTCTGGAGAAATGCCGGTTGGAGTTCGATGCATCCGGTGCAGGTGGGTGTCGGCGGACCGACCGTCCTGGTGAACGTGCTCGTGATTCTGGCCGTTGTCCAGGTCGGCTCGTTGTTCTCGGCTGATGCCTGGAACAACATCACCTTCACCGCTGGGGAAGTGAAGAACCCGCGGCGTAACATTCCACTCTCGTTGATTCTCGGCGTTGGCTTCGTGCTCATTGTCTACATCCTGGCGACGCTTGCTTACCTGCTGGTGTTGCCCATGCACGGGGATCCGCACGGCACGACGGCACTGTCCCGCGGATTGCAGTATGCCTCAGAGGACCGCGTCGCTACGGCTGCCTTGGCGGTGATCTTCCAGTCCGGCGGCGCCTATATGATGGCAGCCGCAATTCTGATATCCACATTCGGCTGTGCGAATGGAATGTCGCTTGCGGGCGCGCGCGTCTACTACGCGATGAGCCAGGACGGCCTGTTCTTCAAGCCTGTCGGCAAGCTCCATCCGCGCTATCGGACGCCGGCAGCAGGGCTTCTGGTACAGGGAGTGTGGACGGCGTTCCTTTGCCTCTCCGGGTCGTATAGCCAGCTGCTCGACTACATCATCTTCGCCGTGCTCGTCTTTTACATCCTGACCATTGCCGGCTTGTTTGTTTTGCGTTTCAAACAGCCCGAGGCGCCACGACCTTATAAGGCTCTCGGTTATCCGGTTCTTCCGGCGCTCTACATCGTCATGGCGACTTGGATCTGTATCGTATTATTGCGATACAAGCCCCAATACACTTGGCCGGGTTTAGTACTCGTACTGCTGGGAATTCCGGTCTATCTCTTCTGGTCGCGGCATGCCGCGCCGACAGGGTCTTCAGAATCTCAAGTCAATTTGTGAGGAGGGTTGCCCGTACTCATGTCCAGGCTGCTTCGTATCAAACCCATGTCCATGCTCTCGCAGGAAGCGGCGGAGGAGGGCGATCACACGCTCAAGCGCTCGCTCGGCGCACTCAATCTGGTTACGTTAGGTGTCGGTGCAGTCATCGGTGCGGGCATCTTCACATTGACGGGACAGGCGGCTGCACTGCATGCAGGGCCCGCGGTTGCGTTGAGCTTCGTGCTGGCCGGCTTGACCTGTGCGTTCGCCGGTCTGTGCTACGCGGAGTTTGCCTCAATCATCCCCATCGCCGGTTCAGCCTACACCTATGGCTACGCGACGCTGGGAGAATTGGTCGCTTGGATCATTGGCTGGGACCTGACGCTCGAGTATGCCTTTGGTGCTTCGACCGTAGCATCCGGTTGGGCAGGGTACTTCAACAGCCTCCTGCAACAGCTGGGCATCGTGATTCCTCCAGCGCTGACAACGACAACAGGGAATGTACTGGTGAAGTATCAGGGCATCTGGATCGATAAGATGTCGCTCCCGCCGGGAGCAAGTGACGCGGGCCTGCCGCACGTCACCGGGTTCTTTAACCTCATCGCGGTGCTTATCGTACTTGTGATCACCACAATTCTGGTGATCGGCATCAAAGAGTCGGCCAACTTCAACTCCGCAATCGTCATTGTGAAGGTCGGAATCGTGGGCGTCTTCCTGGTGGTCGGCGGATTGTTCCTCATTCAGCATCCACATGTCGCGAGCACCAATTGGCATCCGTTCATCCCGCCTCCGGATGGAAACGGCAACTTCGGGTGGGGCGGCATCCCTGTAGCAGCCGCGTCGATCTTCTTTGCGTATATCGGCTTTGACGCCGTCTCGACTGCGGCACAGGAGGCCAAGAATCCGCAGCGTGACATGCCTATCGGCATTCTGGGATCGCTGGTGGTCTGCACCATCCTCTATATTCTCGTGTCGCTCGTGCTGACGGGCCTGGTCAGCTATAAGACCCTGAATGTCTCGGCACCAGTAGCGTTGGCGATTGATGCGACCGGCGTCGGCTGGGGCTCGATGCTGGTCAAGGTGGGAGCCGTCTTTGGACTGGCTACCGTCATGCTGGTCATGTTGCTGGGCCAATCGCGCGTTTTTTATTCGATGTCGAAAGATGGATTGCTGCCCGCCTGGGCATCAGCCATTCATCCCAAGTTCCGCACCCCGTGGATCACAACCATTGTCTTCGGTTCATTCGCGGCCATCATGCCGGCGTTTTTGCCCATCAGTAAGCTATCGGAGCTGGTGAATATTGGTACGCTGCTGGCATTCACGATCGTGAGCGCCGGCGTGTGGGTTTTGCGTGTGCGTCATCCCGACCTGCACAGGCCCTTCAAGACTCCGCTCGTGCCAGTGGTTCCCTTGCTTGGGATCATCTCCGCGCTGTTCCTGATGTCGAGACTCTCCGCGGTGACTTGGACCGTCATGATCGTGTGGCTGATCATCG
>Ga0335069_10011688_pt1 | contig 12376 bp, 8 predicted proteins | sample Lox_Sample_11_FD_206714 | JGI IMG/M metagenome (GOLD analysis project Ga0335069, IMG submission 206714) | Soil microbial communities from Loxahatchee National Wildlife Refuge, Florida, United States - Lox_Sample_1.1 | ecosystem: Environmental > Terrestrial > Soil > Wetlands | place: USA: Florida...
TGAGGCCGTGACGGGCTTGCCAGGCCGGCGCGTTTGCAACCTTGCGGAACATTGCGGCGTAGAGGTCCTGACTGCCGTTGCTATAGCCGCAGACCACCAAAGGCTTGAACCCCTGACCGGCGGCCTGGTTGAAGAACGCCTGATATTGGTCGGAAGTCATCCCGTGACGCGCCTCCCAGGAGGGCGCGCCGGGCTCCTTGCGCCAGATCGCGGCGTAAAGGTCTTTTGCGCCATCGAAGTAGCCGCTGACCCAATCCAGGACAAAGCCCTGCCCCACGTACTCGTTGAAGGCGGCCTGGTATTGCGCGGCGGTGAGCCCATGACGGGCGACCCAGGCTCCGGTGGCGCCTTTCTGGAAGATGCAGACGAAGCGTGGGCCGGCGCCGGTCGCATAGCCGTTGACGAGGACCGGATGATAGCCCTCAGCGGTTAACTGGTTGAACGTGGCCTGGTAGTCGGCCGCGCTCAAGCCGTGACGGGCCTGCCACGCGGGAGGAGCCGCGGTTTTCACCCACAGCGCCGCATAGAGGGACGTCGCAGTTCCATAGCCGCTAACGTCCATAAGCTGCATGCCGTGGTTGCCGACATAGTCGTTGAAGGCCATCTGATACTGCTGAGAGGTTAGACCGTGACGGGCAACCCACCCGCCGACAGCAATTTCGGGAGCGATGTTATCGAGATAGATGTTTGTTACGACGTCGCGAAAGAATTGCGGCTGGCTGCCGATCGGCGAATTGGCGAAGACGACCAACTCCATGTCCCGAGGCAGGAAGTAAGCGAGGCTCTGCTCGGTCTGATGGGCGCCGGACTGCCAGAGGCCGTTCTTGTTGTAAAGCTTGCCGAGATTCGTCGACTGTATCAGGTCGATCCCAAAGCCGTCGTCGAGCATGGTCTGCGCCGCGGCGAGGGACATGATGGCGCCCTGACGCCGGAAACAGCCCATGATGTTTAACAGTTCGTCTACCGACATATGCCAGCTTGCGCCCCCACAGTCTGCCGTAAGGTCACCCGAGTTCCAGCCGGCGCCAGGCGGGAAGGCGTAGGCTAACGCATCCGGGTTGGGATGGGTGAATGTTGGCCCGGAAACGCCCGCTGGCTGGAAGAGATGCTGCGCGACGTAGTCCGCATAGGCGGTGATCGTGGCGTAATCCCAGTCCTGATCCTCCGCGCCCGGAGGAAATGCCGTGTTGGCCGGGACCGTTCCGTTCATGACCGGAAGCAGGATTCTGCACAGACTGAAGTTCATGTTCTGGTACGAGTAGACGCCGAAATTGGCGTCGGTGACCCCGTTCGCGACCGCCTGCTTCATGATGGTGTAAAAGGTGTCGGATCCGGACACTCGGAAGCCTGAGGTATGGGTCATCAATTGGGCGAAGGTAATTTTGTCGATGTTTTCCCCTTTGGCCCAGTAGGACGGAAGATAGTTGATAATCTTTGTCGAGGCCGGTAAGTTATGCGCGACAAGCGTTCGCGTCATAGCGATTGCAGTAATGAGCTTGCTGCAACTCGCGATATGCATCCGGACGGTCTGAGCCCAGCCTTCAGACCCGTCCGACGGTCGCTTTGCCCAGTTGACCTGGGCGGCCGCGATGGGCGCGCCATGCTGGCGAAGCTGCATCACATAGCCGTTGGTGCTGGAGGCGAGCGCAGCATTGAGGTCAGAGACGAAACCGTCCGTGTTGAACGATAGCGTGACTCCGGCCGGCTTCGGATGCGGCTTGAATTCGGCGATTCCCTCTTCCAGCCCACGAGAACTCAAGACGCCGCGCGTATGCGTCGGCTCCATGATGTGCGCTCGGGCAGCGGCAATATCGAAGGAGAAGCCGCTCGGCAAACTGATTGTATTCAGACTGGACATGATAATCCTCCGTTAAAAAGCTTGGCGGAGACGTGCACTGAAAACAATGAAATATGGATAGTAATCGACCCGCGACGTCGGAACGCCAAGGCTATTAAATCATGTACCGCTTGCCAGCTATTTGCAAACCTAAAATAAATATGCGCAGAATCCCTTGATTCCGTGCAATCAACGGTTGAAAAGATAGGCAATGGTGAGCGGCGTCGGCAGCGGACGGGCGCCGCGGTCCGCCTCCCGACCGTTACGCGTTCGCCTGGGTCTCGACCCTGTACTGATGCGCCGGGTAGACGCCGAGGATGCGCAGCTCCCGCGAAAAAAAGCCAAGCTCTTCCAGTGCGTTCCTCAGCGGCGCGTCCTCTGGGTGGCCGTCGACGTCGGCGAGGAACTGTGTCGCGGTGAACTCGCCTTCGACCATGTAGCTCTCGAGCTTGGTCATATTGACGCCATTCGTCGCAAATCCGCCGAGCGCCTTGTATAGCGCGGCTGGCACGTTGCGAACCCGGAAGACGAAGGTCGTCACGACCGGCCCATTCCCCGGCGGGGCCCAGTTCGGCGAGCGCGACAGCACCACGAACCGGGTGGTGTTGTGCGCCTCGTCCTCCACGTCCATGGCCAGCGTCTTCAGCCCGTAGATGTGGCCCGCGAGACGGGTCGCCAGCGACGCCTGGCTCTTGTCGGCCCATTCGGCGACCTCGCGCGCCGATCCGGCGGTGTCGCTGGCAACGACCGGCTTCAGCTTGTGCCGCCGGATGATGTTGCGGCATTGACCGAGCGCATGGACGTGGCTGTGGACCGTCCGCAGATCCTCGATCCGCGCGCCGGGCACGCCCAGCAGCTGGAAGTGGATCGGCAGAAAGGTCTCGCCGACGATATGCAGCCCCGAGGCCGGCAGAAGATTGTGGATGTCGGCCACCCGGCCCGCGATGGAATTCTCGATAGGGATCATGCCAAGCTCCGCCGTCCCTTCCTGAAGCGCAGCGAAGGCGTCCTCGAAGGTCGCGCAGGGCAATGGCTCCATGTCGGGAAAATTCTCGACACAGGCGATGTGCGAATTGGCCCCCGGCTCGCCCTGATAGGCGATCGAACGTTTCCCGGTCATGTCCCCTTCCCCGGCGCGAGGATCGCGCGCGCCCTTTCGAGATCCTCGGGCGCGTCCACGCCGAGCGGCGGGACGTCCACAATGGCGATGTCGATCCGCATTCCCGCTTCCAGCGCCCGCAACTGTTCGAGCCGCTCGCGCTTTTCCAGCGGCGAGGGGGGGAGTTTTACGAAGCGGCCGAGCGCCTCGCGGCGGTAGGCGTAAAGGCCGATATGATGCAGGAGCTCGCCCTCGCCCCAAGGCGCGCGGGCGCGCGTGAAGTAGAGCGCCCTCAGGCGCCCCGGCGCGATTTCGCTTCCGACCGCCTTGACGACATTGGAATCGTCCATTTCCTCGGCTCGCATGATCGGCGTGGCCAGGGTCGCGATGTCGACGGCCGGGTCGAGGAGCGGCGCTAGGCAGGCGCGCACCGCCTCGCGCTTGATGGTCGGCAGGTCGCCCTGCACGTTGACGACGACGTCATGCGCGCCGACCGGATCGAATCCGCTGAGCGCCTCGAAAATGCGGTCGGAGCCCGACTGGTGGGCGGCGCTGGTCATCACCGCCCGGCCACCCGCCGCCTCGACGGCGGCGATCACGCGCTCGTCGTCGGCCGCAACGACCACCGGCCCGATGTCCGCCTCTGTCGCCCTGCGCCAGACATGCGCAATCATCGGCTCGCCATGGATGTCTGCGAGCGGCTTGCCCGGGAGCCGCGTCGAGCCGAGGCGCGCGGGTATGAGGATAACGGGATTGACCATTTGTAGGGAGGAGGACTTCGGAGACGGGCTTATACGTGTTGCCAAGCGCGCGGCAAAGCGGCTAAGCAACGCCAGTCGGGCGAAGGCGTTTCGTCCGGATAATCAAGGCTTGCGGCTTACAGCTTGGGGACAAAGGGCGGGCGATGGCTGAAAACGTGACCCATGGGGACGGAAACCGCATCGCTCTGATCTGTTTCGGCGCCGTCCTGTTCGCCATGCTGCTTGTCGCCTTCAGCAACCTCGTGTTCGCGCCCCCGCATCTGGCGACGCCCGGCTATCTGCTGCCGAGCGGCACCGAGACTGCTGCGTCGAAACAGGAAGCGCCGAAGGAGGAGACGCCGCTACCGGTGCTCCTCGCCAGCGCCGACGCCAAGAAGGGCGAGCAGCTCGCCAAGGTCTGCGCGGCCTGCCACAGCTTCGAGAAGGGCGGCGTGGCGAAGGTCGGCCCGCCTCTCTGGGGTGTCGTCGGCAGACCGATCGCTTCAATCGCCGGTTTCTCCTATTCTGACTCGCTAAAAGGCATGGGTGGCGACTGGACATTCGAAAAGCTGGATCATTGGATCGCAAACCCGAAAGCGATGGCGTCGGGCACCAAGATGGCCTACCCTGGCGAGAAGGACCCGAAAAAAGACGCGGACATCCTGGCTTACCTTCAAACGCTGTCCGATTCGCCCGTTCCCTTCCCGAAGGAGGCTTCGGGGAAATAGCGGAATCGCTACGGAGCGGAAGACCGCAGCCACAGTCCCGGAAGACCCATCTCCTATCAGCGCGCGCGCCGCGCGGTGGGTCAGGGCGGGTGCGCGCCCGCCTCCCGCGGCAGTGTGAAGGAAAAGGTTGCGCCCCGTCCGGGATTGTCGGCGGCCCATAAGCGGCCGCCATGCGCTTCGATGATCGAGCGGCAGATCGATAGGCCCAGGCCCAGGCCGTTCGCTTTGGTCGTGTAGAAGGCCTCGAAGAGATGCTCCAGCGCCGCCGGCGTCAGTCCAGGGCCGGAATCCCGCACCGCGACGCGCACGTCGCCTGACTCAGTCTTGACCGTAGTGATCAGCAATTCCCTCAACCCTTCGTTCATTTCGCTCATGGCCTCCAAGGCGTTGAGGGTCAAGTTGAGGATCACCTGTTGAAGTGCAACCCGGTCCCCCGCAATCAGCGGAAGGCTCTCGGCCAGATCCGTTTGCACCGCGACGGCGTTCTTCATCGCTTCGCTACGGGTAAGCTCGATCACTTCGAGGATCGCCGTACTGATCTCAACGCGCTCGTCACCTGGCGGCGTCTTCTTAACGAGATTGCGGATCCGGCCAACGACGGCGCCTGCGCGGGCGCCATCCCTGACAATTCGGTCGAGTGCTTGCCGCGCTTCATCCAGATTCGGCGGCTCGGCGGCCAGCCAACGCAAACCCCCGTGGGCGTTGGTGACCGTAGCAGCGATGGGCTGGCTCACCTCATGGGCGATCGACGCCGTGAGCTGCCCCATCGTCGCGACCCTGTTGGCGTGTGCAAGCTGCGTTTGCGTTTCGCGCAAGGCTTCGGAGGCACGCAAATGATCCGTGAGGTCGCGCGTGATCACCAAGGCCGCGTCCACCCGCTCGGAGCGCGGCCGAAGAGGCGAGTAGGTCACCGCCAGATATCTCCGGCCGGCAGCATGGGTAAACCAATCTGCGAAGCTTACTTCCTCTCCTTCGAAACACCTGTCTAAATACGGCTTGACTGTTTGCTCAAATACCGCGACCCCGAGCAGGTCGGCAACGCGCTTCCCGACGATCCTTTCGGCCGGCATATCCCAGTTCCGCTCGTAGAGCGGGTTCACTCGCTGGTAGCGATAATCTCTTCCGACGATTGATACCCCATCGGGTGAGCTGTGGAATACCTGAGTGATGAAGTATTCCGCCCGCTTTGCCTCGGTGATGTCCTCGGACACGACGAGGACGACAGGCCTGTTCTTGATCAACATGGCTCTGCCAGTCTCGCGGACCCAAATAATCTCACCGTCTTTGCGGATTTTGCGCAGCTCCCAGCTTACTGTTTGGCTCAGGCGTTCTCGGCAGAGGGCTTTGTTCCTGAGGGCCTGCTCTCGATCCGCCTCATGAATCAGGATTTCCACGGGACGGCCAATCAATTCGTCTGTCGAGTACCCAAGCTGCTTGGCGCCGAAGGGGTTCACGGACCGGATATTGTCGGCCTCGTCCACCATGAAGTACATGGTCGGGTTGTTTTCGAAGACCGCCTTCCACTGCTCCTCGCTATCCTGAAGCGCCGCTTCCGCCCGCTTGCGGTCCTCGATGTCGGCCAGGATTCCGTACCACCTCAGGATGTCGCCACCCTCGTCCCGCAGCGGCACCCAGCGAACCAGGAACCAGCGGTATTCCCCATCGAACGCGCGACGCAAACGCACCTCGCTCTCGAACGGCTCGCCGCTCGCAAACGCCTCGCGTCGCCTGCCCATATGCCGATCAAGTTCATCTGGATGAACGGCGGCCTTCCAGCTTAAGCCGAGCGAATCCTCCACCTGCAGACCCGCATATTCGGTCCACCTCCGGCTGGCGAATACAGTCGACCCATCGGGCAGCGCCATCACGGTCATGGCCGGGATCGTATCGACGACCTCACGAAGCTCCTTTTCCCGCTGGCGAAGCGCTTCCTCGACTTGCTTGCGCTCGGTAATGTCAACTACGGCCCCTACGTAGACCAAACTTTGCGGATCTTTGCCGGTTGAGGGACGAGCGACGGCTCGAACGTATTTGACGGAACTGTCCGGCATCATCAGACGATGCTCGGCGGTGAAATCGCCTCTCTCCATCGCAGCGCGGTCAACGATTTGCTGCAGTTGCATCCGGTCGTCCGGATGAGTTCGATCAATGATCATTTGGATGGTGGGCTTGGTCGTCGTCTCGTATCCGAATATGCGATAAGTCTCATCGGACCAGTAGATTTCCCCGCTCGAGACATTCCAGCCGAAACTGCCCGTGCGGCTCAGTCGCTGCGCCTCCGCGAGATAGGCCTCGCTCCTGCGCAACGCTTCCTCGGCCTTCTTGCGTTCGGCTCGTTCTTGCGCTTCACGCAGGGCGCGCCTCACCGCTGGCGCCAGCCTCGAAAGGCCCGTCTTCGGAATATAATCCGTCGCGCCTATCTTGAGCTCTTCGACCGCCAATTCTTCGCCGAGCGTGCCGGAAACAAAGATGAAAGGCAGCTCGGGACGTGCGACCAGTGCGAGTTTGAATGCGGTAATACCATCGAACGAAGGAAGCTTGTAGTCCGCCAGAATCAGGTCGATTTCACTGTGTTCAAGCGCGGTCACGAACTCGTCGCGCGTCTGAACCCGGGTGATCTCACAGACAATACCTTCCGCTTCAAGGCGCGCTTGAATGAGTTCTGCGTCCCTGGAGTCGTCCTCCAGCAATAGAATTCGGAGAGAAGGCGTCATTATGCCTTCCGAACGCTGCCTGGGGGCGGCTCATTTATGACCGCCCAGAAGGCGCCGAGTTCTTTGACGGCATTGACAAATTCATGAAAATCAACTGGCTTTACAACATAGGCGTTCACTCCGAGCTTGTAGCTTCTCAAGACGTCTTTCTCCTGATGAGACGACGTCAAGACGATCACGGGCACCATCTTCAGGCGCTCGTCGGCCTTGATTTGCTGCAAGACCTCCAAACCATCCACTTTCGGCAATTTCAGATCGAGCAGTATGACCGCAGGGTTCTCCTGCGGGCGATTGCTGTATTGCGCCCGGCGGTAGAGGTAATCCAGAGCTTCCTGTCCGTCGCGGGTCACTACGACCTCATTGGCGAGATTATACTCCTCCAGCGCCGTCAGGGTGAGTTCCACGTCTTTTGCGTCGTCCTCGACCATGAGAATGCGTCCAAGATTTTTCATTGGGTGTTTCCCCCCACTCTTTCCTGCACTCTTGCTCTCGGAAGTGAGAAATATAAGGTGGCGCCCCGATCGACCGCGCCCTCGGCCCTGATCTCCCCTCCATGCCGATGAATGATGCGCTGAACGGTCGCGAGTCCTATTCCGGTGCCTTCAAACTCTTCGGCCAGATGCAGACGCTGAAAAACACCGAACAGCTTGTCGACATACCGCATATCAAAGCCCGCGCCGTTGTCCCTGACAAACAGCTCTGCTTGATCTTGCCTGCCCTCTGTACAGCCAATCTCGATTTCGGCTTGTGTCCGTATCCGCGTGAACTTGACCGCATTGGAAAGCAGATTCACAAATACGACTTTCAGCATCGAACTGTCCCCGTAACAGACAGGAAGCGGCCCGATTTTCCAGACAATTTCCCGATCCTTCGTGTCCTGCCCGAGCTCGGCGACCACCTCCCGGACAAGCGGCTCCAGATCCACCGCCGACTCGTTGGCCTCGGCGCGTCCGATCCTCGAAAATCCCAAGAGGTCGTCGATCAGGGCGCCCATTCTTTTTGAGGACTCGAGGATCATCTCCATATACCGACGACTCTTGTCATCCAGCGAGGAAGATGCCTGTCGCTGCAACAGCTCCGCGTACCCGACGGTATGGCGAAGCGGCGCGCGCAGATCGTGGGACACCGAATAGGCAAACGATTCCAGTTCCTTGTTTGTCGCTTCGAGTTCCGCGGCCCGCTTTGCAAGTTCCCGATCCAATCCCTCCGCCCGCTTCGCAAGCTCCTCGTTAAGCCTCTTGATTTCGTCCTCGCGGCGCTTCCGGTCGGTGATGTCGTTGTTCGTCTCCAGGATCTCGATGGGCTGCGCGCGACTATCGCGCTGCACCGCCCATCGGGTGGCGACGAACACCTCCGTTCCGTCGGCCCTGGTCGACTTGAGCTCGCCCTCCCAGCGACCTGTCCGCAGCAATTCCCCACGAGCCTCGTCCCGTGGGATGGGGAAAACGCTCTTCAGCAGTTCTTGCTTGTTCTTGCCGATCGCTTCCTCCGCCTTCCATCCGTACAGTTCCTTGGCGCCACGATTCCAGTAGGTGATAACGTCGTTCATATTGCGAACGAAAATCGCGTCATGTGTCTGGTCAAGGAGACTGGCCTGCTCCTGCAACGCCGCCGTCGCCCGTTGGGCCTGCACGACGAGCAGGGCCGTCAAGAGTATCATTACGACACAGATCAGTGGGTTCGCTATCTCAGCCGGATTGCCGCTCGGGGACCGCGATAGGATGTAACTCAAAGCCGTCAGGCCGACACACACGGCGGCGACCAGCATGACGCCACGCGCCCTCAAGAAGCGAGCCGCCATCAGGACGACAACGACATACAGACCTGCGACCGCCACGTCGACGCCCGTCACCGTGTCGACAACGAAGATGGCGATGGCGGCGGCGGCGGTCGCGACGGGAAGGACGATGGAGGCAGCCTTGCCTCGTGAGCGCGATTGCTGAATCACCCCAACTCTGGCTCTTCTTGGCACGGATGAACTGCCGGCCGGCGGTATTTTACGGCGGTTGTCTCCATTTCGCCATCGCGCCGAACACTTATTCCTGATGAGGAAACGTCGAGGCCACTCTGCGCGGCGCCCCTGCAGCGGGTTTCCCCATGTTCCCGGCATTTCAGCGTTGCGTCCGCTGCCCATATGGGAGAGGGTCGCGGCGGGCGCCCCGGAGGCCTCGTCGGGTGGGAGGGACCCCATCCCCGCCTTCTCCGGAACCCTCGGGCGCGCATTACTCACGAGCAAGGGGCATCGCGTCGTGGCGGCTGTTCGAGCGAGGTTATGCCAAGGATGCTGGGAGCAGATGCATCTGCCGGTGCCCCTGCGGGGTGTCGTTTCGGCCCCGTTCCGCGCGGTTGGCATCCGGCCGAGCAAAATGAACCCGAACACCTGCACGATCTGTGAGACGATGTTTGAACGGATGATGAAGGCGCGGCAGATCTCCATCGACGCGTCGGTGATGTTCGCCGATCTTCGCGGCTACACCACCCTCTCTCAGGCGCACTCCCGCGACGTGATCTCGGCCGTGCTGGACGCCTTCTATGACGAAGCCGCGGAGGTCATCTGGGAGCGTGAAGGCCTCGTTATCAAGACGATGGGCGACGCGGTGCTGGCGCTGTTCAATTTTCCGATGCGGCGCGAAGACCACGTGAAACGGGCGGTCCTCGCCGCGCGAAAACTCCAGCAGAACTGGACCGCACGGTGCGAGACGCTGAAGGCGGCGCTCGGCGAGGAATGCGAGGGTGTCGGCGTCGGCATCGGCATCGACTGCGGCGAGGTCAGCTTCGGCGAATTCGGCCGCACGCATCAGGACCTGACCGCCATCGGGACCGTCGTCAACCGCGCCGCCCGAGCGCAGGCCGCAGCGGCGCCCGGAGAAATCCTCGTCACGCAGGCGGTGCAGGAGCGTTCCGCCCTCCAGATCGGCGATGGCTCCTCGAAGGAAGTCGTCCTCAAGGGTTTCGACGAGCCGACCCGGCTCTGGGCCGCCTGACGCCAGTCCGCTCGGGGCCAGGCCTCCTTTTTGCTGCCGGGGGCGACCACGCCGCTTCCTCGCTTGCGGGGCCGCGCGTTTCGCGCCAAACGTCATCTTGCAAACCATAGCGGGAGGAAGCGCATGGACCTCGGCGTCACCGATAAAGTTCGTCCGCTAATTGCGGCCGTCAGAGCCATGGTGCGGGACGAAATCATTCCGCTCGAAGACGAATATCACGCCGAGGTCGGGCGTGACGGCGACCGCTTCAAGCCGACCAAGCGCATGGTCGAGATCCGCGAGGGCCTGAAGGCCAAAGCGCGGGAGAAGGGCCTGTGGAATTTCTGGCTGACTGATTCCGAAAAGGGCTTCGGCCTATCCACAGTCGAATACGCCTATCTCGCCGAAGAAATGGGCTGGTCCGTCCTCGCCCCCGAAGTGTTCAACTGCGCCGCGCCCGACACCGGCAACATGGAGGTGCTCGAGCGCTTTGGCAGCCCGGAGCAGAAGGCGCGCTGGCTCCCCGACCTGCTCGAAGGCCGCACTCGGTCCGCCTATCTCATGACCGAGCCAGGCGTCGCGTCGTCGGATGCGACCAACATCGCGATGGACGCAAAGCTCGAAGGCGACGAATGGGTGCTGAACGGCGAGAAATGGTGGTCGTCGGGCGCGGGCGATCCGCGCTGCTCGCTCTACATCACCATGACGCTGACCGATCCGGAAGCCGCCCCTCACGCCCGCCACAGCATGCTCGCCGTGCCGGCCGACTCGAAAGGCGTCGAGATCCTGCGGGCCATGAAGGTCTACGGCGACGATGACGCGCCGCATGGCCACATGCATATCCGCTTCACCAATGTGCGCGTGCCCGCCAAAGACGCGATGATTCTTGGGCGCGGGCGCGGCTTCGAGGTCGCGCAGGGACGGCTCGGCCCCGGCCGCATCCATCACTGCATGCGCGCCATCGGCCAGTCGGAGCGGGCGCTCGAAACGATGTGCCGCCGCGCCGCCTCACGCACCGCCTTCGGGCAGAAGCTCTCCCGGCTCGGCGCCAATCCCGACATTATTGCGGAAGCGCGCATGAGCATCGAGATGGCGCGCCTGCTCTGCCTCAAGGCCGCATGGGCGATGGATACGCAAGGCGCGCGCGCCGCTGCGCCGCTCATTTCGCAGATCAAGGTGATCGCGCCGCGCGTCGCGCTCGACGTGATCGACCAGGCTGTGCAGATGCATGGCGGCGCAGGTGTTAGCCAGGATTTCCCGCTCGCCCGCATGTGGACCCATGTGCGTACGCTGCGCCTCGCCGACGGGCCGGACGCCGTGCACCGCCGCGTCATTGCCAAGGCCGAAATGAAGCGCTATTCGAACGAGGCCGCCTCGCGATGAACGCCGCCTTTCCTGAGGATTGCGCGGCTCTCGACGCCTTCGCCTCCGCGCACATTGAAGGCTGGCGCGGCCCGAGTCGCGCCCAAAAAACGGCGACCGGACAGTCGAACCCGACCTACATCCTCGACAATCCTTCGGGCCGTTACGTCCTGCGCCGAAAGCCGCCGGGCAAGCTCTTGAAAAGCGCCCATATGATCGAGCGCGAATATCGGGTGATGAAGGCGCTCAAGGGCCAAAACTACCCGGCGCCGGAAATGCTGGCGCTGTGCGAGGACGATGGCGTCATTGGCACGGCCTTTTATCTGATGCGCTTCGTCGAGGGCCGCATTTTCTGGGACCCTGCACTGGCCGAACTCAGGCGCGAAGATCGGCGGCCGATCTTCGAATCGATGTGCGACGGGCTCGCCCGCCTGCACTCGATCGACATCGCCGCGGCGGGTCTTTCAGACTATGGCAAGCCAGGCAATTATTTCGCCCGCCAACTTCAGCGCTGGACCGAGCAATACCGGGCGAGCGAGACCGAAACCGTCCCCGACATGGACCGGTTGATCGACTGGCTCGGCGGCCATGTCCCCGCCGACGACGGGCGCATAGCGCTCGTGCATGGCGATTGGCGGATCGACAATATGATCTTCGATTCCGCTTCCCCACGCCTCCTCGCCGTGCTCGACTGGGAATTGTCGACGCTCGGCCACCCGTTCGCCGACCTGGCCTATCAGTGCATGCAATGGCGCCTGCCCAATACGGGCATGTCCCGGGGCCTCGCGGGCATCGACCGCGCGGCGCAGGGCCTGCCAACGGAAGACGAATACGTCGCCGACTATTGCCGGCGCATGGCGCTGAAGAGCGTCCCGGACTGGCCGTTTCTGATCGCCTTTAGCTTCTTCCGCGTCGCGGCCATCGTGCAGGGCG
>Ga0335069_10011689_pt1 | contig 12375 bp, 15 predicted proteins | sample Lox_Sample_11_FD_206714 | JGI IMG/M metagenome (GOLD analysis project Ga0335069, IMG submission 206714) | Soil microbial communities from Loxahatchee National Wildlife Refuge, Florida, United States - Lox_Sample_1.1 | ecosystem: Environmental > Terrestrial > Soil > Wetlands | place: USA...
GTGCGAACTGACGAGGGCCAGTCAGTTTTCATGACTCCAGTGAACTCAGATTGCCAACTCCCGGGATGTTCTTGTGCCCCTGCACCCGGATTCGCCACGCATCCGAGATGGGTGGCACCGACGGCGCGGTGTGTGCGGAGGTTTCGTCGGCAACGCGTCCTGCGGTTTCAACCCGGCATCCTTTAATAGTCGCTTGAGGCTCGCGGCGGACAAATGTTCCTTCGTGGGGGAAGCAAGGCCTACAACATCACACCCGGATGATTGGTTCGCGTCACCTTTCCGTTTTCTCCGAATCACAGTATTCGTCAGCCAAATGAAGAGTACGACCCCAACCCCGCTGCTGGCTGACACAGCGAGCAGGAGCGTGCGATGACAGGCAAGACGGCCCTGATAACCGGAGCAAACGGGGGATTGGGAAAGCATGTGACCCAAGCCTTCCTTGATGCCGGCGCTACAGTAGTTGGGACATCGAGGAAAATCGACCAATCCGAGTTCACGCATGCTTCGTTCCATGCCATACCCGGCGAGATTTCAACTCGGGCAGGGGCGGATGCGCTGCTGGAGCAGGTCTTGGCCCGGGTCGGAAGACTTGATGTGCTGGTTCACACCGTGGGAGGCTTCAGTGGAGGCTGTACGATCGCGGATACGGACGATGCTGCCTTTCAGCGGATGCTCGATCTCAACCTGAACTCTGTGTTTCATATTTTGCGCGCGGCGATCCCAACTCTGCGACAGGCTGGCGATGGACGGCTAATTGCCATCGGCAGCCGGGCTGCGCTTGAACCCGGTGCGGGAGTCGGTGCCTACAGCGCGTCGAAAGCGGCGATGGTTTCGCTGATGCGTACGGCCGCGCTGGAAGACAAGGATGCGGGACTACGGGTCAACGTCATCTTGCCAGGCACGATGGATACGCCGGCCAATCGCAAGGCGATCCCTGGTGCTGATTTCTCCAAGTGGGTGCGGCCATCTGCAGTTGCCGACCTGATTTTGTTCCTGGCGGGAGATGCTGGCCGAGACATCAATGGGGCAGTGATTCCGGTCTATGGCAGCGATGTTTGAGACGCTGGTCAAAGCGATTGTTGGTGCGCTCGAGCTTTATTCGGCACTGGGGTTCTTGTTTGCAATTGCGTTCGTAGCATGTGGCGTACAGCGCTTGGACTTGCAGGCTGAAGGAACGAGCTTCGGTTTTCGACTACTTATTCTGCCGGGAGTGGCCGCGTTCTGGCCTATGTTCTTACATGGCTGGATACGAGGCTTGGTCGAGCCCCAACGAAGAAACTTCCATCGAGGAAAGGGTGGGGCATGATTCAGTCACTTCGAGTTGCACATCGCAGAGCCTTTCTTGCGCTGGCCTTTGCTCTGCCGCTTGTTTTACTGGTTGGGCTCGGAGCGCGGCGGCAGATGTCTTCGAACTCTGCGGAACTGCCAGCAACATTTCGTTTGGTGAAGTCTGAAGCTGACGTCTGGAAGAAACACAGCCAGCCGGTCGCCTTCTACGCCCATAGCCAAAATTTATCGCAGATCTATGTTTCTGTAACAGAGTTGCCGCTGACCGACCCGGATTTACTTCTGTACTGGTCGCACGAACATGAGCCGGCAAACTCCCTTTCGGCCGATGCGCAGCTACTCGGACCTATTGCGCCCGGCCGTCCGTACCCGCTGGATTCGAATCTGAAGTCCGGCTATCTGGTTCTTTACAGTTTGGCCCACCAGCAGGTAGTCGACGTGGCGAAGGTGGAGAAGATGCCATGAGCGTGCAATACGGTGCGATTAGCTGGAACCGGCAGAAGAAGATCTACGATCTGACGTTTCTTTCTCTGGTGACCTTGTACTTGACGATTTTCGTTGGCCTGGGTGCCTGGCGTAATCCGAGCGCGACCGCTGAAACATTGCTGATTCGAGCTCTAGGCACGGCGGCATTCCTGATGTTGAATGTCGTGCTCGCGATAGGTCCTTTGGCGCGGCTGGATCGGCGTTTTCTCCCCCTGCTCTACAACCGGCGGCATCTGGGCGTCACCACGTTCTTACTCGGATTGGCTCACGGCGCCTTCTCACTATTTCAGTTTCATGCGCTCGGCGACGCGGACCCGCTGGTTAGCTTATTTGTGAGCAACCCGCGATACAGCACCGTTGCGGATTTTCCGTTTCAGGCACTGGGCTTCTTCGCCCTGATCATTCTTTTCTTAATGGCCGCTACCAGTCATGACTTCTGGTTACACAATCTTTCAGCGCCAGCTTGGAAAAAGCTTCATATGCTGGTCTACGTTGCCTATGGATTGTTGGTGGCGCACATAACTTTGGGAGCACTGCAGTCCGAGACCAGTCGCTGGCTGGCAGGAACGTTGATTATTTCAGTGGTCGCCATTCTTGCACTCCATCTTGCGGCGGCGACTCGAGAACGAGGTATTGATCAGGCAAAACTTCGTGTCCGCGCCGATGGCTTTATAGAAGTTTGCAAGGTCAATGATATTTCCGAAAAATGCGCAAGGGTTGTTTCTCTCTCCGGGGAGCGCGTGGCGGTGTTTCGTTATGACGGCAAGCTTTCGGCGATCTCCAACGTTTGCCAACACCAGAATGGACCACTTGGCGAAGGCCGCATTATCGATGGTTGTGTGACCTGCCCGTGGCATGGGTATCAGTACAGGCCCGAGTGCGGGGCAGCGCCGGCACCATTCAAGGAAAAGATCCCGACCTTCCGGGTCAAACTCATTGACGGAACGGTGCTGGTGCACCCCAACCCGAATCCGCCAGGAACGCATGTTGAGCCGGCTGAAATCAATCCGTTGCAGGGAAGTCTATGAGCGATTTCTATGTTGGCTACATGCCCAAAACGCCGGTGGCTTTAGCGCGGTTTGTCAGGAGAGTCACTGTGGTTCTGGCGGCATTGGCGGTCTGCGTCGCGGTTGTCCTCGTCACGGGGCAGAGACCATTTGCCAGTTCCACCTTCGAGTATGGCAAGATCAGCAAGTTTGAAGGGACCGTCGAAGGCTTTCCCTATCCAACCCTGGTAACGGAGCGTCCAGGTGACGTTGGACAGGGACAAGAACGTTCCCGTTATTTGCTGGTGGCTCCGGGTAAACACGGCGCCGACGACATTGTCGCAGGATTGGATGGGAAACGCGTGCGCCTACGGGGGCAACTGATCTACCGTGACGGCGGAACGATGATCGAGGTTCAACCCGGATCGATCACGTCTCTTGGCGATGGTCCACTGACAACTAATGGCAAGGACCTCGGCGCTATTACCCTGACCGGCGAAATTGTGGACAGCAAGTGTTACCTCGGCGTGATGAATCCCGGCCAGGGAAAAGTACACCGCGATTGTGCATCGCGCTGCTTGAGTGGCGGGATCCCACCGCTGTTTGTCGACCTCGACAACGGGGAACAATACTTGCTGGTTGGCCCGAACGGGAACAAAGTGGAATACGACAGTCTGAAAGCTTTTGTTGCTGAACCGATCACGCTTCGTGGCGAGTTACTGGAGAAGGAAAGCACCAAGCTGCTGCAGATTGACGTGAAAAGTTTGCGTCATGCTCCAGACCGGCTTGCTACCCTGCTGACTGATTCCAGTCACAAGTAGTAAGGCCTCAGGCCTTGAGGAACCGAGTTCGGATCCGGGGATGAAGCGTCTCCAGGTCGAGAAAGGTCAAGAAATCGATAGTTTTGAAGTCCCGATCGATCGCGGGTGGGCCGCAGATTTTCGCACCAATTGCCAGATAGGTGCGCAGCAACTTTGGTACTTTCGGCGATGCATTCTGTGTTCTTATCAGCGGCATAGCAAAGCAGGGTTGAGGTGTGGTTCGCAGATGGGCGTCCACCACGTAATCCCGCAAGCCTTGGTACACCGCCGTGCCGTGAGTGGGATCCTGAGATGTGAGCGAAGAGCAGCCGATCAAATAGCGCGCCCGGTTGCGCACCGCATATTGCGCGATGCCCTGCCAAAGCAAATAGAGGACGTCGGATGAACGATGATCGCGATGCACACAGGCACGGCCGAGTTCGAGCAGGGAATCGTTAAGGTCACCGTACGGCGCAAAGTCGAATTCACGCTCGCTGTAAAAGCCCAGGTTCGCAACAGCCATTCTTCCAGTCTGCAAGCGGTATGTGCCCACTATCCGGCCGCTCGCAAGGTGCTCCACGATGAGGTGATCGCAGACGCTATCGAAGGGATCCGCATCGTAGCCGGTGGCGTAGGCTGACTCCAGCCCCTCACCGAGTTCAAGATTAAAGACCAAGAAGCGCAGGCGGAGTGCCGCCAGGATTTCTAGCTCGGTTAGCGCCAGTCGTAGGCGATACGGGCCGCGGCAAAGATTGATGGATTCGTCGGCCTGGTGTAGCGGGTGGACTAGAGATGATTCGGATCGAATTTCTGTTAAGTCCACCATTGTGATTCCTGCGCTCAGTGCAACCCGAGAAAACCCATTGCTTCTGTGATTCGGCGCTTTCGAAAAGGTGACAGCGTGCCGGATTGTTAACTTTTTGTCTTCTTGTCACTTCTGGGGGCGAGCCGAGTCTCACGTTGGTAGAGAGTTTCAATTCACTGAAAGGCCATCTGTACATGAAAAGGCTGTTTGTTTCACTGCTGTTTTTGTCAGCACTGGCAACCATTGCCAGCGCGAAAACCTTGCTCAATCTGGATAGCGAAGGAGTGGCAATTCAAGGCTATGACCCGGTGGCGTTCTTTACGGAGAATCGGCCGGTAAAGGGTAACACTCAGTTTTCCTCCGAATATCATGGCGCGAAGTACTACTTCGCGTCGGCCGATCACAAGGCCGCATTCGACCAGGAACCTGCGAAGTACGAGCCACAGTTTGGTGGGTACTGCGCCTACGGCGCCAGCCGCGGAAAAAGAGCGCCGGTCAAAATTGAGGCATGGCAAGTCGTCAACGGGCGATTGCTAATGCAGTACGACCTCGACGTTAAAGACAAGTTCAACCAGGATCAGCCAGGCAATCTGCAAAAAGCAGACCAGAATTGGCCCAGCTTGGTCGAAGAATACGGGAAGTAAAGGGAAGAGTCATGAATACTCAGGCGACTTCGGCCGTAAATGCGCGGACGACAATACCAGTGTTAACGATGGACTGGATCTGCAGGATCGCGGCGGCGGCAATTTTGCTGCAGACATTGTTCTTCAAATTTACGGCCGCGCCGGAGTCGGTTTATATCTTCACTAAAGTGGGGGCGGAGCCGTGGGGGCGAATCGGTTCAGGAATTCTAGAACTAATCGCTGCCATCCTACTTTTTGTGCCGAGGACGGTGTGGGCTGGCGCTCTCCTGGCAGTCGGGATGATGGCGGGCGCGATCATCAGCCACTTAGCCGTGCTCGGGATTGAAGTACAAGGCGACAAGGGGCTGCTCTTCTTCCTCGCGCTGACGGTGTTCTTCACCAGCGCGGTCTCGCTCTACCTTCACCGGTCGCAGATTCCGTTTTGGAGTAAACGGAAATGACTGGTGACTCTCTTCGTAGCGCGGTGCGAGATGTGCTCCAGCAGGGACGGGTCTTTCTGGAGAGCGTGGGCGAAATCGCTTATGCCCGAACTCAGGATGGGATATTTGGCGGCAGCCTGGGAGCGCATTATCGTCACGTGCTTGATCACTTCCTGTGCCTGGTAGTGGGTATTCGCACCGGAGAAGTCAATTACGACGAGCGTGCGCGGAATTCGCTGCTCGAAAGATCGGCGGCCGAGGCTCGATTGGTTACGGATGGCCTCCTCAACGAATTCGATCTCATGACGGGGGAGATGCTCCGGCAGAATTGCAGCGTTACCTACAGGGTGGGCTATGGCACGGGCAACGCGGGCACGGTGAAATCCAACATCGCTCGAGAATTGATGTTCTGTGTGGGACATGCGATCCATCATTACGCGATTCTCAAACTATTGTGCGCCGGCACAGGAGTGAGACTGCCCTACGAATTCGGTATTGCCCCGTCAACTCTGAAACATCTTGAAAATGAGGCGAGTGCCTCATGATGTTTCTGGATCCGACCATTCCCGGGGGCCAACTCACCTTAGCCGTTTCGATCCTGGTGGGCACATTCGTCTACGAAGACGGAGCGACAGTTTTGGCAGCTACCCTCGCAGCCAGCGGCCGGCTGCATCCGGGGTTGGGGTTGGTTGCTGCTTTCACCGGGATCTGGATGGGCGACATCGGCCTGTTTATGCTGGGATCGTCATGTCGACGGTTGGTTGAAAGATCGCGCCGCCTACGGAGATTGCTAAGTGCAGGGTCGATCTCGAGGGCGCAAGTATGGCTGGCGGAACGCGGCTCGTGGGCGCTGGTGATGAGCCGCGCGATTCCTGGGAGCCGGCTTCCGCTCTATCTTGCGGCCGGAGCGCTGAAATTTTCCTTCTATCAATTTGTTAAGGTTACCGGCCTCTGTGGAGCGGTTTGGGTCTCACTCATTTTCGTCATTTGGAGAATCCCATCGCATCAAATGAAATGGATGCCGTGGACCCTGACGGGAATGCTGTTACTCGGACCTTGGGTATTGAGAAGAGTGGTGAGTTTCAAGAGGGCAGAAGGTCGTTCCATTGAACGTCAAAATCGAGCGATAAGCGCATGTGCAGCTTAACACTGGTCATCCGAGAACACGGCTACTTGCTTGGCATGAACCGTGACGAGCAAGTCGCACGCGGTGTGGGATTGCCACCTACGATGCGTGACATCGACCGAACGCAAGGGATGTACCCCACCGACGGCGCCGACGGGACATGGATTGGCGCAAATGATCGGGGAGTTACGCTGGCTTTGCTGAACTGGCACGACGTGGCTTTTCACACGGCGAAAGGGCGCAGCAGGGGATTGGTAATTCCTGCGGTTCTTGGAGCGGCAACTTTCGTTGATTTCAACCAGAAGATCACCGATCTGGATTTGCACGGACTCCTGCCGTTTCGCCTGGTGGGAATTTTTCCTATCGAGCAAAAGGTAGGGGAATGGCGTTGGGACACCATGAAAAAGCAAATACTGCATCACGCCTGGGAGCATCGTCTATGGTGTTCCTCCAGCCTATCGGATGAGCACGCCGAGGATTTGCGAGGGAGGGCTGCCACCCATGCTGCGGGCGAAGCCGATACTCAATCCGCAACGTGGCTCCGCCGTCTGCATGCATCGCACACCGCTGGACCGTACAGCTTCTGCGTTCATCGGGGTGGTGTGGAAACCTTGAGCTACAGCGAGGTTGAATGCTCCCGCGATGTCGTTCGGATGACGTACTTGGGGGGCAACCCATGCCAACCGCATAGTGTGCGGCAACTCGAACTGCCACGAAACTCCGCATCGGTTGCGGTTGCCAGTTAACACATGCCAAACCATGCAGAACTCGCATTAGGGCTGCGTTGGGAACGCCAGGCCCTCCGCTTTCCCGTATACCGTATCTGGCGACGAATGGTTGGCAAGTACAAGCGCCTGCTGCGCTGGGAGTTCTGGCCGCCATACGTCTTCTATCCGCCGGTGGTGGCATACATCATTTATCTAGGAATCCGATTCCGAAACTGGACCCTATTCACCGCTGCCAATCCGGCGATCCCGGCGGCAGGATTCGTCGGCGAGTCCAAACACGAAATCCTTCGCGAATTGCGCGGGGTGCCCTCGGCCATTCCTGCGCATGTTCTGCTAGACCACGTGGACGCAAACGAGCGCCTTCGACACGCGGAGACATTTTTGCAGGAGAGTCAGCTTTCTTTTCCTGTCGTGCTGAAACCTGACGCAGGGCAGCGCGGAACCGGGGTTGCGATTATCCGGTCTTCCCGGCAACTTCGGTCATATCTGGACAGAGCCAGGTTCCCAGTCATCTTGCAGGAATACGTGGCCGGCAGAGAGTTTGGAATTTTTTATTACCGCTATCCCGGGGAAAGTCGTGGCCATGTCTTGTCGATCACGGAGAAGCGCATGCCCGTTCTGGTTGGCGATGGCCTTCGCACGGTTGAAGAGCTGGTTTTGAGGGACGGCCGGGCCATTTGTATGGCAGATTTCTATCTACGTCAGAATTCGAGCCGGCTGCAGTATGTTCCAGCCCTGGATGAACAAGTCCAGCTGGTAGAAATCGGAGCTCACTGTCGTGGCGCAATTTTTCTTGACGGATCCCACGCAATAACTCCTACGCTGGAAAGAGTAATGGAAGAAATTGCCGGCGGCTTTGACGGATTCTATTTCGGACGGTTCGATGTTCGAGTACCTTCTATCAGGGACCTCATGGAAGGCCGTAATCTGAAGGTGATCGAACTGAACGGCGTGACCTCCGAGGCAACTCATATCTACGATCCCAAACTCAGCTTGTTCGATGGGTATCGTACGTTATTCCGGCAGTGGCGAATCGCTTTCGAGATCGGCCAGCAAAATCACGATCTCGGTGCGCCGTCCAGTTCCCTGATTGATTTGTTGAAGAGAGCGCGCAACTACCGTCAGCTGGCACAGCAGTACCCGCAATAGAATTCTTCAGGGCTGGTAGGATTGTGGCCGAAACGCAATGAGCGGAAGCTCTCTGGCCAAGCGATGGCGGTCGTTTTCGGTACTGTGATATCTCCAACCCATGAGCCAACTGAAGCCACTCCGGACGATCGGAGCGATGAGGCGGTTTCGGTACTCGTAATCTTCGATTACCTTCACGGCTTCGTCTTCACCCAGAAAGCGATGGGCTGCAAGAAAGTGCTCGCATCCGACCGTGATTTCTTCCCCCGGCCTGAATTCAATGTTGCGAACCCAATCAGAATCGGGACCAAAACCGTTGGCGACTACCACTTCAGGTCCCTGCGGACGGTATTCAACAACCTCAAGGACAGTCTGTCGGCGAAGGCCACTGCGGCGGCCAATGTGGGTCAAGAGTAAACATCTTTTGCCAAACAACCAGCCCATGTGCCAGCGATAGAGGTACACCGGTGCCCGGAAGAAGTACCACAACAGGCTTCTGCGCTTTACTGTGGGCATACTCGCGCGTCCCTACTCCATTATCGCCATTCTCAGGAGCGGCTAACCATACCGTGGACGCCTTACTGGTGGTAACGACGGAGTCCCTCAGATCGCAATACGATTCCTCGGAGCGGCAGATGCTGCATACATTGACCTCTGACTTTTCTTTTCGGCGGGTGTCGCCCTTCCCGCTTGCGGCGGAATTCCCTTCACCTCTTCCACATACACTCTGAGCACCGCCGCGATGCTCCAGGCTTGGGCGATGCAACCACAGGGACGCTGGGGTTCGTCGCCGTCCAGAATTTCCGAGATGTGTCCCAAGCCACCCACTGTGAGGTGGGTCTTGAGTGGTTCCAGCCATGCCGCTGCCTGGGTGAGCGCAGCTTCGCTATGATCATTGACCTTCAGATATGCAGTAACGAAGGGACCAATGAGCCAGGGCCACACCGTGCCCTGATGGTATGCCCCGTCTCGCTCTGCCGGACCGCCGGTGTAGCGGCCATGGTACTGCGGATCACTCGGTGCCAGACTCCGCAATCCATAAGGTGTTAGAAGATGTTCCTGCACCTTCTCCACGACTTTTTTCGCCCGATCCTGCGGCAGCATGCAATGGGTCAAACTGACCGCGAAAATCTGGTTTGGCCGGACGGACGGATCAGGTGGCGCGCCGTTGGTCACGTCGTATAAACAATCGGCGCTTTCATTCCAGAAGAGGCGATTGAAGCTCCAACTGGCCAAGGTTGCCATTTTGCGGTAGCGCTTTTGCGCGCCCTCGTCTCCGAAGCGTCCAGCCAGATCTTCCATGATGCAAAGTGCGTTGTACCAGAGCGCCTGGATTTCGACAGGCTTTCCACGGCGCGGCGTTACCACCCAATCCCCGACCTTGGCGTCCATCCAAGTGAGTTGCACGCCGGGTTCGCCGGATGAAAGCAACCCGCTTGGATCCACTTTTATTCCGTAACGGGTGCCTCGCACATGCCAGTTCATGATGTCGGTGAAGACCGGGTAGAGTTCGTCACGGACGAAGCCCAGATCGCCCGTATATTCGAGATAAGCACGGGCGGTTTCGAAGAACCAGAGAGTCGCATCCACCGTGTTGTATTCGGGGGTTTCACCGGCGTCCGGAAAGCGGTTTGGCAACATACCTTGATCAACGTATTTCGCGAAGGTACGCAGAATGCTGCGCGCGACTTCAAACCTGCCGGTCGGTAACGTGAGTCCGGGAAGGGCAATCATCGTGTCGCGGCCCCAGTCGCTGAACCAGTGGTACCCCGCGATGATCGTCTTTTCGCCTCCGCGACTCACGATGTACTGATCGGCCGCAGCAACGAGCGATTGCGCAAAGTCATCGTCGATTGGGGAAGACATTCTTACTTTGTTCCGGCGCGCGATCTCTGCCCGACGGTATTCAACAGCCTTTGCGGCATCTCGCACCTCGGTGCTGGCAATGATCGTGGCTTGGCGGTCAGGGCCCAGTTCGAAAGACAGAACCATTGGGTTAAAAAGGTCCTCCATGAAGTCGAGTCCACGCTCGCGCTCCGCATCGTATTCAAAATTGCGATACCAAGTGCCCGTCCGTTGTAACGTGGCCGCGTTGTGTGCCACATGCAACGAGGGCAGGCCCTGATAAGGAGTGATGCTCGCAAGTCCGGCACGTTCGTCAACCGAAGGGTTAATCACAGCGTTTTCGTGAGTCGTGCTGTGATAGTCCCGAAATGCGATCAAAGGCCGGACCTCAAGCCGCATTTCCTTAAATGACTCGAGACGATTCTTCAGTTCGTACTGAATAACGGTGGTGTTCTCACCCTGAACCATGAAAACCGATCTTTCGATCTCGATGCCTTCCACTTCGTACGTGAAGATCGGAAACGGGTCGAGTCGAAACTGTTTGAGGTAACGAAAACCTTGTGGGTGAACCACGCCGGGATAACGATTGACCGAGAGATCGAATGCGTGGCCATTGATGAACAGCGTCTCTTCCAGCTTGGACAGCAGGACATATCGTCCAACCGGCGGCTTAGTGGCTGCCACAAGAAGTCCGTGGTAGCGGCGTGTATTCAAGCCCACGATGGTCGAGGACGCGAATCCACCTAATCCATTGGTTTCGAGCCATTCGCGACCCAAAGCTTCGTCGAGATTTCCGCAGATTTCCTTCGTGAGACTAATCATGACTATTCCCCGCACATGATTTTTGCCAATCGCTACGCCACTTCGCAGAAGACTTTGATTGCTCCGTTCGGCGAAGTCAGCTTTTGAAAGAGCTCGGCATAGTTCTCCAAACCTCTTACCGGATCAGTGAGTAACTTACCTAGCCACCCGGGATACTCCGCTTCCGCTTGCGCCATGTCACGGACACCCAGTTCGAAGTATTCGCGGTTCGCGTTGACTGTCCCGACCATGACCTTGTTCCCGAGCACGAATTCGAGGTTGATGCGGTCAGCGGGAACTGAAATCATCTTGTCACCGCCGGTGACGCTGGAAAGCACGAGCACTCCGTTCTTACCTAACGCCTGCATGCTCTCGAACACGACAGATGAATTTCCAGTGGCTTCAAAAATCAAGTCGAAAGGTCCAAACTGGTTCGCAGCGTCAGCAATTGAAAAGTTGTTCGTCGAAACATAGCGGGCACCGAGTTCTTCAATCAGGCCGGCATTGAGATACGGCTTCGTCGTCCGACCGAAAGTGGTTACTTCGAGGCCTCGAAGGCGAAGTACGAGTGTTGCCAACAAGCCAATGGTTCCCGCACCCATGACCGCTGCTTTGCGCGGCTTCCAGACCTTGAGACGGCGCTGAATCTCATAGGCCTGATGAATGCCCTTTTCGACCACCGTCGTGGGTTCTAGCAGCACGCCCACATGTTTCAAACCTTCAGGCACCTTAACAATGAACTCCGCGTCGTCCACGTAGTACTCCGTAAGATAGCCGTGGCGTAGATTGATGCCGCGCTCGTAGTACGTATCATCGGTAGTCATATCGTTCGTGCCGATGAGGTCATAAATGCTCTTGCCGGGGCGACGTACCGTTGCCACCACGTAATCGCCGGGTTTGAATTCCGTCACATTTGGACCCACCGCCTCGACCTGACCAAAGCCTTCGTGGCCGATCACCAGGAAGTCGTATCCTGGAGGCGCGGCACCGTATTCGGCGGCGTTGATCTCTTTGTCGGTGCCGTCGACGCCAACGCGCAGGACCTTCACCAGAACGCCTTTTCCGTTTGAGACTTGGTCCAACGAGGGTTTGGGCAACTCAGCCACGTGGACACTGTTCGGCTTTCCTGGAAACACACTTATAGCTTTCATTTCTTGTTTCTCCTTGAAATTTAGTCGGTTGCGGCGGCCAGTTTGGCGACGGTTGGACTTCGGTGAGCCTCGCCGCTTTGATGCATCAGCTTAGTGACGATGCCAGTCCATCCGGTTTGATGTCCGGCGCCGATCCCGGCGCCGGTGTCACCGTTGAAGTATTCGTGAA
>Ga0335069_10011690_pt1 | contig 12375 bp, 13 predicted proteins | sample Lox_Sample_11_FD_206714 | JGI IMG/M metagenome (GOLD analysis project Ga0335069, IMG submission 206714) | Soil microbial communities from Loxahatchee National Wildlife Refuge, Florida, United States - Lox_Sample_1.1 | ecosystem: Environmental > Terrestrial > Soil > Wetlands | place: USA...
CAATTCGCGACATCCCCCTCCGCGGCTCCGCGCCTCCGCGTGACCCAATCCAGCGTCCGTCCCGCTGGGCATGGGGTCCATCGCTCGGATTTGCGATGGCCCCGGCGCGGCGTCAGTTGGACGTCTTCTCCCGCTCCGCCTTGAGCTGCACCAGGACGGTCTTGAGGTCACCGCCCTCGGGGTAGTCGAAATTGACGAAGCGCCACTTGCCGTTGTCCTGTACGAGCTCCGGAACCACGCAGGGCTTGTCCGACATCTTGCCTTCCGTCACGCAGTAGACATCGGCCAGATACGTCGTGCCCTTCTTGCTGACGGACTTCACCTCATAGCGATCGGCGGGGTCCTGGCTGTCGAGGAAGGGATCGAAATCAAGGCCCACCTCGTCTCCCTCGGGGGCAGCGGCCGCGGCCGCCGCGTCTTCCTTGAGCCCTGCCAGGAGGACCGGGTCGAAGTCGGCGCTCATCTTCTCGATGACGTCGTTCGAGGCCGGCGCGTCCTTCTCGGCCTGCACCATCGGCATGTACGCGTCATAGAACTTCTGCACGAACGCCTTGGCATCGGCCTCCGGCGACCCCGCGCTGGTCGGCAGCGAAGGCGAAAGGAGCAAGCCGAGGCCAACGAAAACCACCCAACGCGATTTCATCTTTTGATTCCACTCCTGGACTGACCGCCATTCCATACCAAATTTCGCGACCCTCCTTCCACTGTCGTCCCGATCGGCTCTCCGCTGGGCATGGGGTCCATCGCTCAGATTTCGCCGCGGCTCACGTCCCCGGCGGCAGGCCGTGCTCGAAGCAGTAGTAGAGCGTCTGGAAGCCGCGCCGGAATTCGATCACCCGCTGGCGCACCGATTCCGGCTTCTCGCCCTTGACCAGCAGGTCGTGGACGAAGTCGGCGATGGTCCCCATGTCGGCCGGACGCATGCCGAGCCGCGTCACCTCGATGGTGCCGATGCGGATGCCCGAGGGCTTGTCCCAGTCTTCCGGGCGGTCACCCGGGATCAGGTTCTTGTTGACGATGATGTTGGCCTCCTGCAGCCGGTTGGCCGCCGCGTAGCCGCCGCCCCACTGCCGCACATCGGCAATCGCCTGGTGCGAGCGGGTGAAGCCCTTGTGGGCGGCGAGGCAGGGGATGCCGCGCTCTGAAAGAGCTCGCGCCAGTGCCTGGGCGTTGGCCACGATCCCGGCCATGTAGGTCTTGCCGAAGGCGAGCAGCTCGGCCGCGGCATAGCCGAGCGCCGCGACGCGGTTCACCTGGTGCGTCGCCGCCCACACCGGGAAGACCGCATGGGTCAGCGACTCCGTCAGCGCCGCGTCGTTCCAGATCATGATGCCGCTCTGCGGCCCGCTGAAGGTCTTGCCGGCCGATCCTGTCATTACGTCGGCGCCTTCGCGCAAGGGATCCTGATACTGGCCGCCGGCGACGAGCCCGAGCTGGTGGGCGCCGTCGAAGAACAGCCGTCCGCCCCATTCGCCGACGATCGCCTTCATTTCCTTGAGCGGGAAGGGGAAGAGCGCCATCGACAGGCCGAGCGCCACCAGTTTCGGCCGTACCGCCCGGGCGACGATGCGGAAGGCGTCGACGTCCACTTCGAGCTCATGGTCATCGAAGGGCACGTCGACGATCTTGAGGCCGCGCGCACCGGCCGGGCCGTCCGGCCGGTTGCTGGAATGCCCGCCGAACGGTTGGGCGATGCTCATGATGACGTCGCCGGGCTCGGTCAGCGCGGTATAGACCGCGGCATTGCCGATCATGGAGGCGCAGAGGCGGTGATCGGCATAGTTCGCGTCGTAGAGCTTCTTCAGCAATTCGACGGTCAATGCCTCGATCTCGTCGATATGCTTGGTGCCGGTGAACCAGCGCTGCAGCTGACCGATATGCCCCTCGGCCGCGCGCGTGCCGACCTCGGCCGACAGCAGCCGGCGCACGGTCGGGCTGGTCGGCGCCTCCGGCGCCAAGAGGTTGATGCACTGCGCGCCCCGCCACTGGGCGCTGCGCTCGACCGCCGCCAGGATCTCGGCGCCCATGGATTCGAAGTCGTTGCAGCCGTCGAGCAGCCGGCGCGTCCGCGCGAGAACATCGGCGTCGTGGACTTCGAACTGTGCGGACTCTGGAACCGGCATGGTGGTCTGCTCCCCAGGCAATATAGCGTGCAACTCTAGCGAGTCCGCGCCTTCCAGTGGTTGCGATTTTTATGGCAATAATTGCTGCAGATGTCGTAGGTTATCGTCGCTGAAGCAATTCGCGGGAAGAAACGGGCAAAATGAAGAAATCCGTGAAAAAAGCCGAGCCGCCGAAGCCGGTCCGGCTCGACGCCATCGACCGCCGGATTCTCGACCGGCTGCAGGAAGACAACCAGATCTCCAATCTCGACCTTGCCGCCGCCGTCGGCATCTCGCCGCCGCCCTGCTCGCGGCGCGTGCAGCGGCTCAGGGCCGAGGGCATCATCTCGGCCGACGTCTCGCTGCTCGATCCGTTCCGCGTCGGCCGCGGCCTGATCGTGTTCGCCAGCGTCACGCTCGAGCGCCAGCGCGAGGACCTGCTGGAGAACTTTGAGCGCAAGATGCTGGCCCATGCCGAGGTGATGCAGTGCTACTTCGTCTCCGGCGACGCCGACTACCTCGTCGTCGTCAGCGTGCCCGACATGGCCGCCTACAACGACTTCGCCCGCCGCGTCTTCGCCAACGAGCCGAACATCCGCATGTTCCGGTCGAGCTTCGCGCTCAGTCGCGTGAAATATCAGACGAAGATCCCGCTGGCCGAGGCAGGGGACGAGGATTAGCCGGGCCCGAAGCCGTCGCGGAAGATGCGCAGCCAGTTGTCGCCCATGATCTTGGCCACCTCGCCGCGGGCGAAGCCATGCCTCAGCAGCGCATGCGTCAGATTGGGAAAATCCGCCGGTGTGCGGAACCAGGCCGGCCATTCCGGCCAGGAGGGCTTGGCGCTGCCGGATGCGCCCTCGGTCCACCGGCCGTTGCGCATCCAGTCGAGTTCGGAATCGGGCCAGCCGCGCACGCTGTCCGTGCCGAAGCCGATGTGGTCGATACCCATCAGTTCGGCAGCACGCTTCACCATGTCGCAGAAGCTTTCGAGCGGGCAATCGGCGCCGCCGATATGCAGGGGATAGAGCGAGAAGCCGAGCAGGCCGCCGCGCTCCGCCAGCGCCTTCAACAACCGGTCCGATTTGTTGCGGACGTTCTGGTGGAAGAAATTCGGGTTGGCGTGGCTGATGACCACCGGCCGCCGCGACAGCTCGATGGCATCGAGCGAGGTGCGCTGGCTGCTGTGCGAGAGGTCGATCACCAGTCCGACGCGGTTCATCTCGCGGATCACCTCGCGACCGAAGCGGCTGACGCCGGCATCGTTGGGTTCGTAGCAGCCGCTGCCGAGCAGGCTCTGGTTGTTGTAGGTGAGCTGCATGAAGCGCACGCCGAGCTCGTGAAAGGTCTGCACGAGGGACAGATCGTTCTCGATCGGCGAGCAGTTCTGGAAACCGAAGATGATCGCGGTCTTGCGCGCCGCCTTGGCCGCAAGAACGTCGCCGACGGTGCGGGCGTGGATGATGAGGTCCGCATGCTCGCGAAACCGCCGCTGCCAGTCGCCGATGCGCGCGAGGCTGGCGCGGGCGTCCTCCCAATAGGCGAGCGTGACATGCACCGCCGTGAGGCCGCCGGTCCGCAGCTCCTCCAGCAGGGGGCGGCTCCAGTTGCTGTACTGCAGGCCGTCGACGACGTGCAGCGAATTATGAATGTCGGGGGTCACTGGGCGGATCGATCGTGAGGGTTACCGCATCATAGTGAACGGGCGCCGGTTGACCAGCGCCGCCGCGGGTCCGCGATCCCCCGGAAGGAGGCGGAGTGTCACGCTAACGCGAATTAACCAGACTGCTTCAGAACCTCCTAACCGAATCCTGCTAGATCGGGCATCGGTCTGCGGCGGGGCAGCAAGTAGCCGGAGGAAGCGACAACCATGACATCCGCCCGAGCGATCCAGGATCGGCATTTGCGCGACGCCGATCCCGCGGGTTCTCCAAACGAGAGGCCTCCTGCCGTTTCGCCGCGGGTGGCGGGTCTGCGCGACTATTGGTCGAGCAAGTGCCGCGGGCGGTCGATGCCGGCGCGGTCCGACATCGATCCGTCCGAGATCAAGTCGCTGCTCCCCTATCTCATCATCAGCGAGCTGTTCGACGATCCCGTGCGCGTCCGCTACCGCTTGGCCGGGGCGCGCGTCACGGAGTCATTCGGCTTCAACATCGCCGGCCGCTGGCTGCACGAGCTGCAGGTCATCGGCGGTCACGAGGCATGGACAGCGATCTACGCGCGTGCCATGCGCACGCGCGCGCCTGTGCTCGGCACGTCGGAGGCGTTCCTGGGGCAGAACCAGGTGTTCAAATGCCCCTGGGCCGTGCTGCCGCTGTCGAGCGACGGCGAGCATGTCGATCAGTGCCTGGAGATCGAGGACTGGAACCGGGTGCGGCCGCTGGCCCGATTTGATGACGCCGATCTCCGCTGGTTCCTGCGCATCTCGGCCTGAAATCGCCGCAGTCTACTTGCCGGCGTCGACCTCGAAGCGCGTCACGTCGATATTGACGGCGATGGAGATGCGCTCGCCCGTTCCGTAGAACGGATGCACGCCATGCTCGATCCAGGCCGGGAAGACGACCAGCAGGCCCGGCTGCGGCCGCACCGTCAGCGCGCGGCCGAACATGAATCCCGGCAGTCGCCCATGGGTCGCCCCCGGCCGCGGGTCGCGCAGCTCCAGAAGGCCATTGAACTGGTGGCCGGGCTCCTCGTCGCCGACCGCGATGTAGTAGACGACCGCCCAATGGCTGCCCGGGTGGACATGGATGGTGTTGTACTGGCCGTGCCGGTTGACGTTGGCCCAGGCGGTGGCCCGATACTCGAGCCGCACGGCATTCGGCCGGTTGCGCGTCGGCAGTCCGCACATGCGGCGGACAGCATCGTCGATCCAGCGCTTCAGCGTGGCGATCTCCGGCTCCGGCCAGCTCAGCAGCGTCTCCTCGGAATGCCAGCCATCGGCATTGCTCTTGTTCGTCCCGGGACTCGCCTGCTCGCGCGCCAGGATGGTGCGGCGCAGGGCCTGGGTGGTGGGCTCGGCGTCCGCCACCTTCTGGATCATGACGGGCACGCCGAACGTCAGCGTGATGTCCGGGGCCACGGCGACGTCGAGACTCATGCGAGGCGCTCCGCGGTCTGCTTCTGTCGGGTGGTCGATTTCGTCACAGGACCCCGAGGCTGCGCAAGGAGGCATGGCCTTTGCGGCCGATGACGATGTGGTCGTGGACGGCGATGCCCAGCTTCTCGGCCGCCGCGGCGACTTCCTTGGTCATGGCGATGTCGTCGGCCGACGGCGTCGGATCGCCCGAGGGATGGTTGTGCACCATGATGATCGCCGACGCGCCCAGCTCAAGTGCGCGTTTCAAGACCTCGCGCGGATAGACCGGCGTGTGGTTGACCGTGCCGCGCTGCTGCACCTCGTCGGCGATGAGGGCATTCTTGTTGTCGAGGAACAGCAGGCGGAACTGCTCCGTGCGCCCGGACGCCATGGCGGTGCGGCAATAGTCGATGAGCTTCTTCCACGAGCCGATGACCGGCTGCTCCTCGATCTCGCCGCGGGCAATGCGTTCGGCGGCGACCTGGATAGCCTTGATGAAGGCGACGCCGCCGTCCTTGATCCCGGCGATCTCGCGCAGCGCCTCGTCGTCGGCGCCGAACACGCCGGCGAAGCCGCCGAAGCGCTTGATGAGCGCCTTGGCGACTGGCTTCGTGTCCTGGCGCGGAAACGCATAGAAGAGGAGCAGCTCGAGCAGCTCGTAATCGGCGAGCGCCCCGGCGCCGCCGGCGATGAAGCGGTCACGCAGGCGTTGGCGGTGGCCGACATGGTCGGGCTTGTCGCTGCCGCCCTCGGCCATGGTCGATTTTGCTAGGTGGCGTAGGGCGGGCGATCCAGCCCGGCCGGGGAAAGCGTGAAGATCTCGAAGCCGTCGGCGGTAACCGCCACCGTGTGCTCGAACTGGGCGGAGAGCGATCGGTCGCGCGTCACCGCCGTCCAGCCGTCATCGAGCACCTTCACCTCGTGGCGCCCGGCGTTGATCATGGGCTCGACCGTGAAGAACATCCCCTCGCGCAGCGCCGGCCCGGCGCCGGCGCGGCCAAAATGCAGGATGCTCGGCGAATCGTGGAACACGCGGCCGATGCCATGGCCGCAGAAATCGCGCACGACGGAGAAGCGGTTGGCCTCGGCGAAGGACTGGATGGCATGGCCGATGTCGCCGAGCGTCGCCCCCGGCTTCACCGTCTTGATGCCCCGCATCATCGCCTCGTAGGTGACGTCGATCAGCTTCTGTGCCTTCACGCCCACCTTGCCGACGCTGAACATCCGGCTGGTGTCGCCGTGCCAGCCGTCGAGGATGACGGTCACGTCGATATTGATGATGTCGCCGTCCTGCAGCTTCTTGTCGCCGGGGATGCCGTGACAGACCACATGGTTGATGGAGGTGCAGATCGAACGCGGAAAGCCGCGATAGTTGAGCGGCGCCGGAATGGCCCCGCGGCTGACGATGAACTCATGGCACAGGCGGTCGAGTTCGGCCGTCGTCACCCCCGGCTGCACGCTCGGCGTGATGAAGTCGAGGGTTTCCGCCGCCAGCCGGCCGGCCCGGCGCATGCCGTCATAGCCGGCGCCATCGTGAATCTTGATGCGGCGGGCCTCGTAGCTCCAGTCCTGGCCTGGTTCAGCGTCATGCATGGGCGGTGGCAATCCGTTGGCCGATCCGGCGACCGGCAAAAACGACAACCCCCAATAAATGGCTTTGCCGGGCGGTTTTCAAGCCTTAATGGACAGCGGCACGGGACAGGGACGGGCGGCCGCGAAGGCGCATGGGAATGGACAGACGGCAATCGAAACAGCGGCTTTCCTCGCGCCTTGCCGAGGTTGTCATCGAATCGGTCGGGGCGCGCGGCGACGGAGTCGCACGGCTCGAAGGCCGGCCCGTGTATGTGCCGCTGAGCCAGGCCGGCGACCGCCTGCGCGTAAGAATCGAGGCGCGGCGCGGCGAGGGACTGGTAGGCCAAATCGTTGACATTCTCGAGCCTGGGCCGGGGCGAGTGACGGCGCCCTGTCCGCAGTTCGGCGCCTGCGGCGGCTGCGCCCTGCAGCATATTGCGGACGGTCTCTATGCCGAGTGGAAGACGACGCAGTTGCGTACCGCCCTGGGGCGGCGCGGCCTGACCGAGGCGCTGCTGCGACCGCTGGTGCGCGTGCCGCCCGGCACCCGCCGCCGCGCCGCGCTTGTCGCGGAACGGACGGGCGGATCGATCTCACTAGGCTTCTATGCCCGCGCCAGCCATCGCGTGGTCGATGCCGCCGGTTGTCTCGTGCTTGCGCCCGCCCTGATGGATCTTCTGCCACCGCTGCGTGCGACCCTGCGATCGGTCCTGGCGGAGGGCGAACGCATCGACATCACGGCGACCGCCACCGATAGCGGCCTCGACCTGGTGCTCGCCGCTAGGCAGTCGCCCGGACGGGCGCAACGCGAGGCCTTAGCGAGCCTGTCGACAGGGTCGAAGGTCGCGCGTTTGACCTGGATTGCGAAGGCAGCGCCGCCGGAGCCGATCGCGATGGTCCGGCCGGTCCAGGTGATCTTCGGCGATGTGGCCGTCGATCTGCCGCCGGGCGCGTTCCTGCAGCCGACGGCGGCCGGCGAGGCCGCCCTCGTCGGCGCCGTTGCCGAAGCCATGCGGGGATGCCAGGAGATCGCCGACCTCTATGCCGGCTGCGGCACGTTCACATTTCCGTTGGCGCGCACGGCCCGTGTGCACGCCGCCGAAGGCGATGCCGAGGCCGTCGGCGCCCTGGCCGCCGCCGCGCGGCGCGCCGGCCTCAACCAGCGGGTGACGGAAACGCAGCGCGACCTCGCCCATGATCCTCTGACGGCGGACGAGCTGGCGCGCTTTGACGGCGTCGTGTTCGATCCGCCGCGCGCCGGTGCCAAGGCGCAGGCGGAGATGCTGGCGGGTTCACGCGTGGCCACTGTCGTCGCCGTCTCCTGCGATGCCGCCACCTTCGCCCGCGACGTCCGCATTCTCGTCGATGGCGGCTATCGCATGCTATCGGTCATGCCGATCGACCAGTTCGTCTGGTCGCCGCATCTGGAGATGGTGGCGGTGCTCAAGCGGTGAGCCTCAGCTCTACGCTCTTGGCCGCCGCAACGTGATCACGGTCACTTCGCCGCGCGAAAAGAACCGGACGGGAAGGCCGGAGGTGCCGGCGCCGGGGCTGGTGTAGCCGATCATCCTGCCGCGGCGCCACAGGCCGCGTACATGGCGCCAGTGCAGCGCGCTGTTGGTAAGGATCGGCTGGCCGCCCGGCAGGCAGATCTGGCCGGCGTGCGTGTGGCCGCAGAGATAGAGCGCATAGCCGGCGGCCGCGGCGAGGTGGGCAACCTCCGGCGAATGCACGAGGGCGATCTTGCATCCGGACGGCGCGTCGGTCAGGGCGGCGGCGGCGGCGTCCGTGTAGAAGTAGTGCACGTCGTCGAGGCCGGTGACATGGATCGCGCCGGCGCCGCGGCGCACCGTGATCGTCTCGTTGGCGAGCACGCGCAGGCCGAGCCGTTCGCAGGGTTCCACCATGGCGACGGGATCGTGGTTCCCGAGGGTGGCGAGGAAGCCGTCGCGGGGGGCCACGGCTTCGACGATCTTCTGCAGCGACGGCAAGATATGGCGATGCTCGCCATGGACGCGCCAGCGATAGTCGCCGGTCAGCACGACGAGATCGATGGCGGGGCCGCGGACCAGCCCGACAATTGCCTCGTCCAGTCCCGGCAGGCCGTCGAAATGCGGATCTGTGATGTGCAGGATGCGATAGCCGTCGAAGTCGGGCGGCAGGCTCGCGAGGCCGACGTCGAACTCGCGCAACCGGATGGCGCGGGCATTGCGCATCCCGCGATCAAACAGACCAAAGAATCGGAGCAGGACGCCGAAGACGGCGATGCCGCGCGTGAACTCGCCCCAATGGCGCTGGCGCGGCCCGAACGGTGTGTGTTTCTCGTCGCGCGCCTCCATCTCGGCGCGCTGTGCCATCCAGGCCCGGCGCTCGGCGGCGCTTCGATCAGTGGGAGCGTCGGCGGCTATCCGCACTGTCCCCGGTGTCGCAGCAGGTGGTCGGCGAGCACGATCGCCAGCATGGCCTCGCCGACCGGCACGGCACGAATGCCGACGCAGGGATCGTGGCGGCCCTTTGTCGCGACTTCGGCGTTCTCGCCCTGCTTGGTCACGCTCCGGCGCGGCGTCGGGATCGAGCTGGTCGGTTTGACCGCAAAGCGGACGACGATGTCCTGGCCGGTGGAGATACCGCCGAGGATGCCGCCGGCGTTGTTGGAAAGGAAGGCCACCTTACCGTCGCGCATGCGCATCTCGTCGGCGTTCTCCTCGCCCGACAGCCGCGCTGCCGCGAAGCCGGCGCCGATCTCGACGCCCTTAACCGCGTTGATGCCCATCATGGCGGCCGCCAGATCGGCGTCGAGCTTGCCGTAGATCGGCGCGCCCAGGCCCGCGGGCACGCCGCTCGCGGTCACCTCGATGACCGCGCCGGTCGACGATCCTTCCTTGCGGACGCTGTCGAGATGATTTTCCCAGGTCGCGACGATTGCCGCGTCCGGGGACCAGAACGGATTCTGCTCCACCACTGCCCAGTCCCAGCGGCTGCGGTCGATCGCGTGCGGTCCCATCTGCACGAGGGCGCCGCGGATCGTGACGGGCGTACCGAGAACATGGTCCAGCACCTTGCGCGCGACGGCGCCGGCGGCGACGCGGCTTGCCGTCTCGCGTGCCGACGAGCGGCCGCCGCCGCGATAGTCGCGGATGCCGTACTTGGTCCAATAGGTGTAGTCGGCGTGGCCGGGCCGGAAATGGTCCTTGATCTCGCTGTAGTCCTTCGAGCGCTGGTCCTCATTCTCGATCAGCAGGCTGATTGGCGTGCCCGTCGTCTGGCCCTCGAATAGGCCCGAGAGGATTTTCACCTGGTCCGATTCGCGTCGCTGCGTGGTGAAACGCGATTGTCCAGGCCGCCGGCGATCGAGCCAGGGCTGGATGTCGGCTTCGTTCAGCGAGATACGCGGCGGGACGCCATCGACGACGCAGCCGATCGCCGGTCCGTGGCTCTCTCCCCAGGTGGTGAAGCGGAACAGATGGCCGAAGCTGTTGAAAGACATCTCAGGTCTTCGGGTCGAACCCCTGCAGCAACTCGGCGACCTCCGCCGCCGACTCCGTCCGCAGCATGCCGACGACGTGGTAGCCGCTGTCGACATGATGCACTTCGCCGGTGACCCCGGCCGACAGGTCGCTGAGGAAATAGAGACCGGCGCCCCCGACCTGTTCGGTCGTGACGTTGCGCTTCAACGGCGAATTCAGCTCGTTCCATTTGAGGATGTAGCGGAAATCGCCGATGCCCGATGCCGCCAGCGTCTTGATGGGACCGGCCGAGATCGCATTCACGCGCACATTCTGGCCGCCAAGATCGGCGGCGAGATAGCGCACGCTGGCTTCGAGCGCCGCCTTGGCGACACCCATGACGTTGTAATGCGGCATCACCCGTTCGGCCCCGTAGTAGGTCAGGGTGAGCAGGCTGCCGCCGTTCGGCATCAGCGCGGCCGCCCGCCGGCATACGGCCGTGAAGGAATAGCAGGACACGTCGAGCGTGAGCGCGAAATTGCGCCTGGTGGTGTTGAGATACTGGCCCTTCAGCTCGTCCTTGTCTGAAAAGGCGATCGCATGGACCAGGAAGTCGAGGCGGCCCCAGCGCTCGGCAACCGCCGCGAAAGCCGAATCGATGCTCGCGTCGTCGGTTACGTCGCAGGGAACCACGAAATCGACGCCAATGGACTGGGCCAGCGGGACGACGCGCTTGCCGAGGGCATCGCCCTGGTAGGTGAAAGCCAGTTCGGCGCCTTGCGCGGACGCGGCACGGGCGATGCCCCAGGCGATCGAGCGGTCATTGGCGACGCCCATGACCAGGCCGCGCTTGCCGGCCATCAAGCCGCTCTGCTCGCTCATCCGCTACCCGTCGATTTGATGAAAATTCAAGCGCCTGATCCATCCTACACGAAAGCCCCAGACGGTCAAACCAAGGCCCGCAAATCCGCTGACGGGCGTGCCGCCGGATGCTAGGACTGACGGGGAAAGGAGCCCGCGACTCGGCGCTGCATGTCTGGGTACCCATATAGATCGATCCGTGTGCCGCGATGAGCGCCCAGACGACCCTCCAGGGCACCCTGCGTCGCGGCCGGTGGGTAGTCGGCGGCGTGGTCGGCGTTGGCCGCTTCCTCCACTTTGCGGTCCGGCGCTTCATGCGCGACCGTTGCATGGACCAGGCGGCATCGTTGAGCTACACGACACTGCTCACCCTGGTGCCGCTCGTCGCTCTGTGCGTCGCCATCGTCTCGGTGGTGCCGCAGTTCCAGGACCTGCGCGACGACATCGAGCGGCTGTTCACCGGCAATCTGCTGCCGGAGGCGAGCAATGCGGCCGTGGCGCAGTTCCGGCGCTTCGTCCAGAAGGCCGGCCGCTTGACCGGCTTTGGCGTCTTCGGCCTGGCGCTGTCGTCGGCATTGCTGCTCGTTGCCATCGATATGGCCTTCGACACCATCTGGCGGGCGCATCGACAGCGGCCGCTCCTTATCCGCCTGCTGGCCTATGGCACCATCCTGGTCCTGGGACCGCTGCTCATCGGCGGATCGGTATTCCTGCAGGGACTGTTTCTCACCACGGGAAAGCAGCTGGGCGGGGTCGCCTTCATCAAGGGGCTGCGCGCCGCCGCGCCGCTGCTGCTCCTGCTCGCCGAGGCGGGCGTCCTGATGCTGCTGTATCGCTTCGTACCGACGCGCCGCGTGCAGTGGCGGGATGCTCTGGTCGGAGCTGTCGTCGGCGCCTTGCTGCTGGAAGGGGTCAAGCGCGGGTTCACGCTCTATCTGCAGCAGTTCTCGACGCTGCAACTGATATATGGCGCGCTCGCCGTGATTCCCGTCTTTCTCATCTGGCTCTATCTGTGCTGGGTCGCTGTGCTCTTCGGGGCCGAGATCGTGGCGGCACGGGCCGAGTGGCGCGAGCAGAAGTCGGCGGCATTCGGCGCCTGAGCGGGCCGGACCGCCGGTCAATCGCCGCGGTCGAGAAGCTCGGTGATTTCCGCCTTCGCCGCCGGCGAGGCGCGATCGATAGCGGCATTGACGCGGCCGAGGGCGCGGCGCAGCGCGTGGAGCTGGTCGAGCAGCGACAGCACGACGGGAATAGCTTCCTCGTTGACAAGCAGGTCGAGATGCAGCTCGCGGATCAGGCGGGCGCGGGCCAGGTCGGCGTC
>Ga0335069_10011691_pt1 | contig 12373 bp, 11 predicted proteins | sample Lox_Sample_11_FD_206714 | JGI IMG/M metagenome (GOLD analysis project Ga0335069, IMG submission 206714) | Soil microbial communities from Loxahatchee National Wildlife Refuge, Florida, United States - Lox_Sample_1.1 | ecosystem: Environmental > Terrestrial > Soil > Wetlands | place: USA...
AACGTGCGCTCTCACGCGGCGCGATGCACGACCGTGGTGCGAAATTCCGCATCCGAGCCCCCCGCCCGATGCACCGTGACGCGGGCCTCGTTGCGTTCGCGCATCGCGGTGTCGAACGTCCTTGGCAGCGCGTGGTTGACGACTAAACTAACCCTTAATGGGGTGCGGCCGGGAGCCCGCCCTTGCAGGGAGACGCCGCCATGAATCGGCCGCTGATTCGAATCCCGCCGCGCGCGACCGGTGCCGCGTCGGTGTGGAAGTGGGTGAAATGGTCACTGATTGCAGCCACGCTGGTCGCCGCCGCGATCGTCGCGAGGCTTTGCCAGGTCGAGATCGAGACGTCCCGGCTGCAGGCGCGCTATTTGTCCGAACTGACCCGCGACGTCGGCTACACGGTCGAGATGGGCGAAAGCGACCATATCCACTTCCCTGCCGATGGCCCCTACGACCAACGGCTCGGATACGCGATGCTGCCGGCGTTCCAGCAGCGCCTGCTGGCGCGCGGCTTCGTCGTCAGCAGGCAGGCGCGCGACTCCGAGCGGATGCTGTCGCTGGCCGCCGACGGCGTGTTCCTTCCGTACGAGGAAAAGGACCAGGCCGGGCTGACCTTGTTCGACGCGACCGGCGCGCCGCTTTTCAGTGCCGAATCGCCGCGGCACGTCTATCGTGACTTCGACGCGATTCCCGGCGTGATCGTCGATTCCCTGCTGTTCATCGAAGACCGCTATCTGCTCGACCCGAGCCAGCCGAACCGCAACCCCGCGATCGACTGGGGCCGCTTCGGCCGCGCGCTCGCCGATCAGGGCCTGCATTTCGTCAACCGCCACCAGTCGATGCCCGGCGGCAGCACACTCGCGACGCAGATCGAGAAATTCCGCCACTCTCCGGGCGGCCGCACCGCGTCGCCGCCGGAAAAGCTGCGCCAGATCGCGTCGGCGTCGGTGCGCGCGTACCTGAACGGCCCGCAGACGATGCCCGCGCGCCGCGCGATCGTGGTCCACTACCTGAACTCGGTGCCGCTCGCGGCGCGTCCGCACATCGGCGAAGTCACCGGCATCGGCGACGGCATCGCCGCCTGGTACGGCCGCGATTTCGACGACGTGAACCGGACGCTCGCCGCGCCGACCACGCCGGAAAACCTCTCCGCGCAAGCGGTCGCGTTCCGTCAGGCGCTGTCGCTGATGATCGCGCAGCGCGCGCCGTCGTATTTCCTCAACAGCGGGTATCCGACGCTGCAGCGGCTGACCGACAGCTACCTGCGCCTGCTGTCGAACGGCGGCGTGATCGCGCCCGCGCTGCGCGACGCCGCGCTCGCGGCGCACATCGAACGCAGCGCGCCGCCGCCGGCGAACCGCGTGCAGTCGTTCGTGTCGCGCAAGGCGGTGACGTCGGCGCGCACGTCGCTGCTCGCGTCGCTCGGCATCGACGATCTGTACCAGCTCGACCAGTTCGACCTGCAGGCGACAAGCACGCTCGACAACGCGGTGCAGCAGGCGGTCGCGGCACGGCTCGCGAACGCGTCAACGCGCGACGGCGCGCAGGCCGCGGGCCTCTACGGCTTCGAGATGCTGCAGCCGAAGGACGATCCGTCGCGGCTCACCTTCAGCTTCACGCTCTACGAGCGGCGCAACGGCGCGAACGTGCTGCGCGTGCAGACCGACAGCGTCAACCAGCCGTTCGACCTCAACCGCGGCGCGCGGATCAACCTCGGCTCGACGGCGAAGCTGCGCACGCTCGTCACCTACCTGCAGATCGTCTCCGAGTTGCACGCACGCTACGCGGCACTGCCGGCCGCCGAGCTCGCCCGCATACGCCCCGATCCGCTCGACGGCCTGACGCGCTGGGCGCTCGACTACCTCGCGCATACGGACGACCGCTCGCTGCAGGCGATGCTCGACGCGGCGGTCGAACGCAAATACTCGGCAAGCCCGGGCGAGTTGTTCTACACGGGCGGCGGCGCGCAAGCGTTCACCAACTTCGACAAATCCGACAACGGCCGCATTCTGACGCTGCATGCAGCGTTCGAGCATTCGGTCAACCTCGTGTTCGTGCGCTTGATGCGCGACATCGTCCACTACGAGATGATCCAGACGGCGGGGCCTTCCGCGTCGTGGCTCGGCGCCTCCGAAGAACGCAAGCGCTATCTCGCGCGCTTCGTCGACGAGGAAAGCCGCGTCTACGTGAAGCGCTTCTACACGCGCTACGCGAACCAGCCTGCGGATGACGCGCTCGCGCTGATGCTCAAGGACGTGCGCAAGTCGCCGCCGAAGATCGCGACGGTGCTGCGCAGCGTCGCGCCCGACGAATCGCGCCCCTGGTTCGACGCGCAGATGCGCGCGGCGCTGAAAGGCACGCCGGCCGCGACGCTGTCCGACGACGATCTCGCGAAGCTCTACGCGAAGTACGCGATCGACCGCTTCAACCTGAACGATCGCGGCTACATCGCGAGCGTGCATCCGCTCGCGCTCTGGACGCTCAATTACCTGCGCAAGCATCCGGGCGCGCCGCTCGCCGAAGTCGAGCGCGCGAGCCGCGACGCGCGCTTCTACACGTATTCGTGGCTGTACAAGACGCGTTATCACGCGACGCAGGACCGGCGCATCCGCCGCATGGTCGAACTCCGCGCGTATGCGGCGATCAGCAAGTCGTGGCGCGCGGTCGGCTATCCGTTCGCGGAAGTCACGCCGTCGTTCGCGGCAGCGATCGGCGCATCGGGCGACCAGCCGGACGCGCTCGCGAAGCTGATCGGCCTCATCGCGAACGGCGGCGCGAAGGTGCCGACCGAAACGATCTCCCAGCTCGATTTCGCGGCGGGCACGCCATATGAGACGCACTTCGTCCGCGCACCCGCAAAAGCGCAGCCGATGCTGTCGCCGGAGATCGTCGGCGTCGTGCGCGGGCTGTTGCGCGACGTCGTGCTGAACGGCACCGGCAAGCGGCTCGCGCAAGGCATGACGCTGCCCGACGGCAAGACGCTCGACGTCTACGGCAAAACCGGCACCGGCGACCAGCGCTTCAACGTCTACGCGCGCGGCGCGCGGCTGATCGAATCGCGCAAGGTGAATCGCAGCGGCACGTTCGTGTTCGTGCTCGGCGACCGCTTCTTCGGGGTTCTGACCGCGTCCGTTCACGAGCCGTACGCGGCCCGCTACGACTTCACGAGCGCGATGGCGGTGCAGTTGCTGAAGTCGATGGCGCCGGCGCTCGCGCCGCTGATCGAGTCGCCGCCCGCCGTCGGCGCCCAGGCCGCCGCAACCGCGCCTGCCGCGCCTGCCGCGAATGAAGCGAATCTATCGTGATGCGGGAAATCGGCGGGTGCGCGGGTCGGCCGCGCGCGCCGCTTATGGAAACGCAGCCGTTCTGCGGCCCTTTCGCCGCTCCTTCGCTTATCGCGATCGGCCGTCGTAGCGCGTGACGGGCACCGCGTCGATGTCGACGTCTTCGAGGCAGCGAATGTTGACCGCCGCCATCCGGTTGCCCTGCGGGTCGGTGCCTTCGGCGAAAGGATGGATGCCACACGTCTTGCAGAAGCGATGCCGGATCACGTGCTTGTTGAACATATAGGTCACAAGATTCTCTTCGGGCGTCTGCAGATGCAGATTCGCACGCGGCGCGAACCACAGCAGCGTGCCCGTGCGCGAGCAGATTGAGCAATTGCACGACAGCGCGCCCTTCAGCTCGCCTTCGATCTCGAACTTCACGTTGCCGCAATGGCAACTGCCTTGATAAAGCATGATCGTCTCCCTGTCCGGCTCGCGGGCGCCGCCCCGCCGGCGAGCTTGCCGCGCATCCCGCATCCACGCGGCACATCCACAAGCCCGGCGGCTGCACGACGCCCTGACCGTCCGATCGCGACGTCGTAATCTGCGCGCGTCACCCGCGCGCGCCGCGTCGAACGACCGGCGCCCGGCAGCCGCGATCAGCCGAGCGCGGCGAATCCCGGCACGCTGGCCGCCAGCACGGCGGCCGCGACGAACACGCCGATCATCGCCAGCGCTTCCAGATGCAGGATGTTGCGGAACGTGTGTGCGTCCTCGGTCGACGCGGTGCGGCGCAGCCGCGGCAGCGCCGAGAAACGGTTCAGCACGCCGAGCACCACCGCGAGCGCGACGAGCAGCAACTTCAGCATCAACACGCGGCCCCACGCGCTGCCGTCGAGCGGCGCGAGCGAGCCGCCGAGTCCGCGCAACGCATTGAGCACGCCGGTGCCGAGCACGAACACGAGCGCAACGACCGACATCTGCGACAGCCGCTGCGCGACGCGGATCAGCGCGCCGCGCGCGACCGACGCGCCGAGCACCGGCAGCACCGCCATCCCGCCCGCGAGCACGAGCCCGCCCCACACGGCGGTGGCGAGCAGATGCACCGTCTGCACGCCGGCCGCCGCCGAGAAGGTGCCGACATCGGCCGCATGGCCGAGCAGCGCCTTACCAGCCGCCACCGCGATCACCGCGACCCACAGCACCGCGTACGCGAGCGGCCCGTTCGGCCGCGCGAGCGCGGTGAACAACAGCACCAGCGCGCCGCCGAACGCGACGATCCATGCGAAGCCGACGTGCGTATGCGTCAGCACGGTGGATATCGCACCGAACGCGCCGCCGAGCCCCGAGCCGCTCATCGACGCGGCCTCATACACGAGCCAGCCGAGATCGGCGAGCACGAGCGCCGCGGCCGCGGCCGCGAGCGAATGCTGCGCGCGCTGCCACGCGGGATGCGACGGCGCGACGAGCGGCTGCGCGCCGTCCTTGCCAAGCCACGCCTTGATCAGCGCCGAGCCGACCGCCATCGCGAACGCGGCGTCCATCAGCGCGGCGAGCGCGACCTGACCGATCCACAAGCTGTCGATCCGCATCACGCACGCCCTCCGCTGCGGCAAGCGCTGCGCGGCACGGCCGCGCAGCGGTGAGTCGGGCGTCGGAAGACGGGCAACGGCAAGAGAGTCAACGTCATCGGTGAAATCGGAAGCAAGGGAATGAACGGAGCAGCGCGGGCAATCGCCGCACGCCCCGCGAGTGTACGTGCTTCGATGGGCAAAACACACGCCGGTTCACGAAAGGCGCAAACGATGCGCGGCAAATTGTCGCAACTCGGAAACAGACTGGAACAGGCGGCCATATGTCAAATAGCCGTCATTACCCATCGATGATAGAATGCCGCGTCGCAGCAGCCCGGCTGTCCTGCCTCGTCATGCCGAGCCGATCGTAGCCCGGACAGGTCCCCGACGAATAAACATGGAGTCTCGTGTGTCTTCAAGACGCCTCATCCGTCCGCTCCTCGCCCTTCTGTTGATCGGCGGAGCGGGTCTTACGAGCGCTGCTCAAGCGCAGACCAAGCCTTCGGAGCAAGCCCACGCACAGGCGCCGCTCAAGGCACCCGATACCATGGCCGAGCGCGTGCGCGGCTGTACGGCCTGTCATGGCACGCAAGGCCAGGGCACCGACAACGATTACTTCCCCCGTCTGGCAGGCAAGCCGGCCGAGTACTTGTACAACCAGCTCGTCAACTTCCGTGACGGCCGCCGCAAGTACCCGCCGATGAACTATCTGCTGACGTACCTGAACGACGATTACCTGCACGCGATCGCCGAGCACTTCTCGGCACAGCGTCCGCCGTACCCGGCGCCGACGAAGCCGGCAGTGCCGGCCGCGACGCTCGCGCGCGGCAAGCAACTCGTCACGCAGGGCGACGCCTCGCGCAAGCTGCCCGCCTGCGTGGCCTGCCACGGCGCGACGCTGACCGGCATGGAGCCGGCCATCCCGGGTCTCGTGGGCCTGCACAGCGACTACCTGAGCGCGCAGCTCGGCGCATGGCGCTCCGGCAACCGCCACGCGAAGGCGCCGGACTGCATGCATGACATCGCCGCAAAGCTCTCCGACGAAGACGTGACCGCCGTGACGGCATGGCTCGCCGCCCAACCGGCGCCCGCCAACCCCGTGCCGGCTCCGGCCCGTTCGATGAAGACTCCGCTCGCCTGCGGCAGCGAACCGCAGTAAGGCAAGGGAGACAGACTAAATGAAACGCAAGTCCCTGTTTGCACTCTCGGCTGTCGCGATCGTCGCGGCAGCGGCTCTCGTGCCCGTCCTGTGGCCGGGCAACGACACGCTGCACGGCAATGCCGTCGCCGCCCCGCCGCCGTCCGACGAGGCGGCGCTGATCAAGAAGGGCGAGTACCTCGCGCGCGTCGGCGACTGTATCGCATGCCACACCGTGCGCGGCGGCAAGCCGTTCGCGGGCGGCCTGCCGATGGCGACGCCGTTCGGCACGATGTACACGCCGAACATCACGCCGGACGATCAGGCCGGCATCGGCAAGTGGACGTCGGACGACTTCTACCGCGCGATGCACACGGGCCGCTCGAAGGATGGTAGCCTGCTGTACCCGGGTTTCCCGTTCGCGAGCTACACGAAGGTCACGCGCACGGATTCGGACGCGATCTACGCGTACCTGCGCTCGGTCGCGCCGGTGTCGGTGCCGAGCCGTCCGCACGAGCTCAAGTTCCCGTTCAACAACCGTAACCTGCTGATCGGCTGGCGCACGCTGTTCTTCAAGGAAGGCGAATACAAGCCGGATCCGACCAAGTCGGTCGAATGGAACCGCGGCGCGTATCTCGTCGAAGGCCTCGGCCACTGCAGCATGTGCCACACGTCGATCAACATGATGGGCGGCCCGGTGAACTCGGCGGCCTTCGCGGGCGGTCTGATCCCGCTGCAGAACTGGTATGCGCCGTCGCTGACGAACGACAAGGAACTCGGCCTTGGCGACTGGCACGTTCAGGAGCTGTCCGACCTGCTGCAAGCCGGCGTGTCGCACAAGGGCGCCGTGTTCGGCCCGATGGCGGACGTGGTCCACAACAGTCTGCAGTACATGACCGACGAGGACACCCGAGCGATGTCGACTTACCTGAAGTCGATCCCGCAGAAGGCTGAAGCGCCGAAGAACATGCAGTACGAGCCGACGAAGCAGTTCGGCAACACGCTGTTCGATCAGGGCAAGAAGATCTACGCAGACAACTGCGCGACCTGCCACGCCGCCAACGGCGAAGGCAAGGCGCCGGCCTACCCGCCGCTCGCGCAGAACCGCTCGATCATGATGGAATCGGCCGTGAACCCGATCCGCATGGTGCTCAACGGCGGCTATCCGCCGAGCACCTTCAAGAACCCGCGTCCGTACGGCATGCCGCCGTTCGCACAGTCGCTGTCGAACCAGGAAGCCGCGGCAGTCGTCACGTATATCCGCATGTCATGGGGCAACAACGGTTCGCCGGTGTCGCCGCAGCAAGTGAGCGACCTGCGCTCCGCACCGCTCGACTAAGCATCGGGTGACGCTGAAGGGGCGCGGCTGCGGGAAACCGCGGCCGCGCCCCTTTGTTTTTTTTTGCGGCGCTTTCACCGCGCGGGCCGCGCGACGCGTCGCCGACCACAATATTCAAGAGTGTCTATGTCCTTCGCATCCCTCGGCCTGGCCGAACCGCTCGTCAAGGCGGTCAACGAGCTGGGCTACACGTCGCCCACGCCGATCCAGTCGCAAGCGATCCCCGCCGTGCTCGGCGGCGGCGACCTGCTCGCCGGCGCGCAGACCGGCACCGGCAAGACGGCCGGCTTCGCGCTGCCGATCCTGCAGCGCCTCGACACGTTCTACGCGGAACACCAGAACGCGAAACGCGCGGTGCGCGCGCTGATCCTCACGCCGACGCGCGAACTCGCCGCCCAGGTCGAGGAAAGCGTGCGCGCGTACAGCAAGTACCTGAAGCTGCGCTCGACCGTGATGTTCGGCGGCGTCAGCATCAATCCGCAGATCGACGCGCTCAAGCGCGGCGTCGACATCGTCGTCGCCACGCCGGGCCGCCTGCTCGATCACATGCAGCAGAAGACGATCGACGTGTCGCAACTCGACATCCTCGTACTCGACGAAGCCGACCGCATGCTCGACATGGGCTTCATCCACGACATCAAGCGTGTGCTCGCGAAGCTGCCGGCCGACCGTCAGAACCTGCTGTTCTCGGCGACCTTCTCCGACGAGATCAAGGCGCTCGCCGACAGCCTGCTCGACTCGCCCGCGCTGATCGAGGTCGCACGCCGCAACACGACCGCGGAAAGCGTCGCGCAGAAGATCCACCCGGTCGATCGCGACCGCAAGCGCGAACTGCTCACGCACCTGATCCGCGAGCACAACTGGTTCCAGGTGCTCGTCTTCACCCGCACCAAGCACGGCGCGAACCGGCTCGCCGAGCAACTGACGAAGGACGGCATCAGCGCGATGGCGATCCACGGCAACAAGAGCCAGTCGGCACGCACGCGCGCGCTGGCGGAGTTCAAGAACAACACGCTGCAGGTGCTGGTCGCGACGGACATCGCCGCGCGCGGCATCGACATCGACCAGTTGCCGCACGTGGTCAACTTCGACCTGCCGAACGTGCCGGAAGACTATGTCCACCGTATCGGCCGCACCGGTCGCGCGGGTGCGACGGGCGAGGCCGTGTCGCTCGTGTGCGTCGACGAGAAGCAGCTGCTGCGCGACATCGAGCGGCTCATCAAGCGCGAGATTCCTCAGGAAGTGATTGCCGGTTTCGAGCCGGATCCGAACGCGAAGCCGGAGCCGATCCAGCGGCGCGGCCAACGTGGTAGCGGTGGCGGTGGCGGCAATGGCGGCGGCGGCAATCGTGCGCCGCGCGCCGGCGCGTCAGGCCAGCCGGCCCCGAAGCGCGAAGGCGCAGCGCAGCCGAAGGCCGCGAAACCGGCGAAGCCGCGCAATCCGGCCGCAGGCGGCAATGGCGGCCGCCCGGCGAGCGGCAACGGTGCGCGTCCGGCCGGCGGCAACGCCGCGCACGCGAACCGCAATCGTTCGTCGCGCAACGGCCAGCGCGGTCACTGAAACCGCGCGGCGGCGCGCCGCAGATGCTCGACCTGGCGTTGCCAGCGCGCGAGCACCGCGGCGCGTTCGCGCTGCAGCGCGAACGTCACCCCGGTCGCGAGGCGCGCATAGCCGACACGCTGCGCATCGCCATGCGCGATCGTCGCGGCAAACCCCGCGAGCCCGCCGAAATCGCCGTCGAGCGGCTCGACCCGCAGCTGCGCCTGATGGAAGGCACCGTCGGCGACCAGCGTGAGCGCGGCCGCGCGCCCCTCGCGAAGCGCGCGCGCGGCGCGCGACTGCGGCCACAGCGCGAACAGCAGAAGATGCGCGTCGCACGCATAGAGTTCGCCGACGCTCAGGAGCGTCGTGCGCAACTGCCCGTCGCCGCACGCGGCGATCAGCGACACTGCGATGTCGGCCTTGTCCTCGAGCGCGGCGCCATCGAACAGCGAAACGACAGCCGGCGGCCACGCATCGAACGTCCATTGCTCGAGTGCGTTGCGATGTGAATCGGTCACGGTGCGTCCTCGACAGTCAGCAAACGCGACAGCGTACCAGCGAGATCAGCGGAAGAACACGTGCTGCGTGAGCTTCGCGAGCGGATAATGAACGCCCGGCTGGATCTTCGCGGGCAGGTCGAGCGGCTTGAGCAGCATCTTCACGCACATGTCGGCGGACAGGTTGCGCCGTACCAGCGCGTTGACCCGCGCGACGCGCTCGCGGTTGTAGTCGCTGTCGCCGATGCGATCCGGATAGCGGATCGCGAACACATGGCGCAGCGCGATTTCCGAATCCTCGTTGCGGATTTCCAGCACGCGGCGCGTCAGCGCGCCGAGCACCGCGAGCCGGCCGTTGCCTTCGAGCCGGTTGTATTTCTTGAAATACTTGAAGAAGTGCTTGTAGTGGCGCACTTCGTCGGTGCGGATGTTGTCGGTGATTTCCTTCAGCACCGGCTCGTCCGAGCATTCGTTGATCGCACGGTAGAGCGTGGCCGTGCCGGTCTCGACGACGCAGCGCGCGACCATCTCCAGCGCGCGGGTCTTTTCGAAGGCGTCGACCGAGCAGGTCTTCGAATACTCGTCGAAGAAATTCGCGAACGCCGTATCCCAGTCGAATTCCGGCCACACGTGCGCGATGTAGGCCTTCAACGCACGGCCGTGCTGCAATTCTTCGTGCTCCCATGCATGATTCAGCCATGCGGAAACTTCCGGGTCGTCGTTGAAGAACTCGCTCAGATTACTCGTGTAAAGATCCGAGCCGCTCTCGATGAACGACGCCGCGCACAGCAGCAGCAGCAGATCCTCGTTCGCCGCCGCGCGCCGGCGATCGATCCGCGTCAGGTCGATGTCCTCGATGCGCCACGGCATCACATGCGTCGTTTCAGTCTGCATGGTGTTGCGCTCCCGCGCGCCGCGCGCGCCGACGAGCCCCCCGCGCGCGGTGCGGGCGGCCGCTGCGTCAGATGCGGCGCATTGCCAACTGTCATTCTAGACCCACCGGCATCTTAGCCGGACTCTTATGATCCTGCTTCATAGCACTGACCATGCCTGACAAGCGCAGTTCCGCTGCAACATGTCACGCATATTAGACGGGGCGTTCGAAAGACGCCCGCGAGAAAAAAAAGCTTGTCGCCCATCCGGCAAGCGACGCGGCACCGGCGCGGCGGCTGCCGCGCGAGCGGGAGCGTCGCGAACCACCGGGACGCGCGCGGCGGTGCGCCGGCCAAACGCCCTTACAATACCCGCTCATTCTTCACGCCTTCGCCGCCGACATGATCCGAGACCCTCGCCTCACCCTCAACGCGCGCCAGCAGGAACTGCTCGAATGGGTGCAGCGCGACGGCTTCGTGACCGTCGACGATCTCGCCGCACATTTCGCGGTGACGCCGCAGACGATCCGCCGCGACGTCAACTGGCTTGCCGACCTGAACCTGCTGCGCCGCTATCACGGCGGCGCGAGCCTGCCGACCAGCTCGGAAAACGTGTCGTACGCCGCGCGCCAGCGCATGTTCCACGACGAGAAGCGGCGCATCGCCGCGCTCGCCGCGTCGCACATCCCCGATCAGGCGTCGCTGTTCATCAACCTCGGCACGACGACCGAGGAAGTCGCGCGCGCGCTGAACCGCCACCACGGGCTGCGCGTGATCACCAACAACCTGAACGTCGCGTCGATGATGAGCGGCTATCCGGAATGCGAGGTGCTGATCACGGGCGGCATCGTGCGGCCCTGGGACAAAGGCATCGTCGGCGAGCTGGCGATCGACTTCATCCACCAGTTCAGGGTCGACTACGCGATCATCGGCACGTCGGCCATCGAGACCGACGGCACGCTGCGCGATTTCGACACGCGCGAGGTGCGCGTCGCCGAGGCGATCATGCAGCACGCGCGCACCGTCTACCTCGTCGCCGATCATTCGAAGTTCGGCCGCCCGGCGCTGGTGCGCCAGGGGCATCTGAGCCAGGTGCACGCGCTTTTCACCGACAAGCCGCTGCCGCCCGAGATGGACGACACGATCGCCTCGGCAGGCACGCAGGTCTATATCGCCGAATGACCCGCGCGATGCTGCGCCGCACCCGAGACTTCAAGTGAAATCAAGAAGTTGTCTGCAAACTCGGACCGCTTCCGGCGCGCGCGGCTGTCAAACGGAAAATTAACGGGGCACGATTTGGCGTTGTCGGCCCTCTCGACTAGACTCCAGTTCCCCGTCCCGGTTATCCGCATCGCTCAAGTCACCGAAACGCGCGAACCGACCGGCCGACGGTAGCAGCTTTTCCCGCCACGCCATCCCTTACTGGGTATCTCGCACCGGCCGATCAAGCCGGATGCGTGGGCAGTCCGGTTGTCATGGAGAGAACGATGCTGAGTCCGCATGAATTCGCCACACTATTGCTCGTGAAGGACGCTCCCGATCAGGCCGAGATGGCTCGGGACGAATTGGACGCACTGATGGAGCGGCAACTGGTGCGCCTGGAAGCCCTCGGATCGGGGCGCAAATACTGTGTCACCGAGACCGGCGACGCGGCACTGCGATCCATCAAGTACCGCTACTCCTGAGCGCCACGGCCGCCCGCCGGCCGTGCGCCCGTTTTCACCCGAGCCCGCCCGACGGACTCAGCCTCCGCGCAGCGACGGATCGACCGCTGCGCGCCAGCTGATCGCCTTCGCGCGCGCGGCATTGAAATACGTCACCCAGTCGGCGCGGTGCGCCGAATCCGGCCCGGCATAACGCGCGGAAAGTTCGTTTGCGAACGCGCAGTAGTTCGCTTCCGACACGCCGCGATGCCGTTTCGCGACGTATGCGTCGTACAGCGCCGAATACACCGACTGCGCGTCCGCGCCCCAGTCGCGCGCCGCCCCGCCGCACGCCGTCTGCAAGTCGACGAACGACGGCGCCCGCCAGCCGCCGCCAAGCTGCGGCGTGCCGACACATCCCGCCAGCACGGCCAGCGCGCCAGCCATCCCCCAGATCCGCATGATTCACCTCGCTATCCACTCGATTCGACAAGTATCGTCCGGGATC
>Ga0335069_10011692_pt1 | contig 12372 bp, 9 predicted proteins | sample Lox_Sample_11_FD_206714 | JGI IMG/M metagenome (GOLD analysis project Ga0335069, IMG submission 206714) | Soil microbial communities from Loxahatchee National Wildlife Refuge, Florida, United States - Lox_Sample_1.1 | ecosystem: Environmental > Terrestrial > Soil > Wetlands | place: USA: Florida...
GTCAGCGTAAACCAGAAGGAAACAGCTCTGTGAGAATACCTAAAACGAAGCCACCTGAGACGATGCTGACTCAATTTTCATGATCCTGTAACATGTGCCGCCCGGCAGGAGCCTCATTCCACTTAACAGCTAAATCAGGGGCTCTTGGACCTGGTTCTCGCACTCTGCGCCAGTTCAGCCGCGTCGAGTTGGCCAAGCGCCGACTGCAACTCCTGGTCGAGCGGATACAGCTTGAGCCCGTCGATGAAATATGTTCGCGCCTCTTGATATTGCCCCACCTGCTGAGATACCGCACCCAGATTTAGATCCGCCCGCGCCTTCAGATACCGATTGGGAGCAAACCGCAGAGCCAGCCTGTACTCTTCCACAGCGCCTTTCAGATCCTCATGCGCCTGGCGGCAGAAGCCGACGTTCAAATGCCCCAGCGCATCCTCCGGATTAATTCGTACCGCGTTCTGGAAGTGGACCAGCGCTTCGTCGGCGCAACTTTGTCCCGTTTTCTGAAAGTCGTCTTCCAGAATCGTGGCACCCACGAAGTCTTCGGCGACGTAATTCTCGCTCGAGACCGATAAAGATTGCGTCCACATGGCGAAGGTGCTTTCCCATGTAGTCACTTGGCGATGAGCGCGCAACAACATCGCTGAAAGCAGGATTACGGCGGCGCCGGTCCTGTATGCGAACGTAACTCCCAAGCGATCGGCCACATCGGACGCCAGCCAAACGAACGCTACGAATATCCCCAGCATCGGCAGGTATGTATAACGATCCGCCATACCCTGCTCGCCTACCTGCACCAAGCCGATCATCGGCACGAGTGTGCCCAGATACCACAACCAGCCGATTAGCAGGTACTTGCGCGGATGCGCTTTCCAGACCAATGCAGTCGTTCCCACAAGAAGCAGAAGCGCCAGTCCGGTCTGCCAAAGCGAAAGCCGCGATCCATGATGCGCGTAAAAGACGCCGAGGTGCAGCGGCCAGATCGCCTTTCCCAAATACAGCACGTACGACACGATGGCGTTCTTGATCCGTGCGCCCAGAGGAATCGCGATCATAGCCTTTAGGGCATGCTTCTGCGCCCAGAGTGTGACGGCGCAACTCCCTGCCGAGAGTGCCAGCAGTGGCAATTTCTCCCGGATGAGTTCCCAGATAGGCCGCTGGGGAGCTTCAACCGAAAACTCATTCTGCTTGGACCCGTTCTCGACCCGCCGCAGAGGCCAGAAATCGAGCAGCAGCAGAACGAAAGGCAAAGTCACTACCATTGGCTTCGACGCCAGCGCAAAGACTGTGAACACGGAAACAACTGCATAGCGGGTCGAGTACGGCTTTCTCGCATACCAGCCATATGCGGCCACCGCAAGCAGAAAGAAAAACATGCTCAGCACTGTCTTGCGCTCTGCGATCCAAGCCACACTCTCGACGTTCAGCGGATGCACGGCAAACACCGCCGCAACCAGAAAACTTCGCCACTTGAACTTCGTCGCACGCCACAGTAGTAGAAAGACAAGGATCCCATTCGCAGCATGAAGCACAACACTGCTGACGTGGTGCCAGCCGGCATCGAGAGCAAACAGTTCGCAATCCAGCGCATGCGAGATCCACGTCAGCGGGTGCCAGTTCGACGCGGCGGTTGAGGTCAAAGACCAGAGAAAGGTGGCACTTGTAAGCCCTTGTTGCACACTGTGGTTATCGGAGACGTAATCTGGATCGTCGTAGCCGACGAACGGATAGTGGATCACCGGATAATACGCCAGGCAAGTAATCGCAAAGATCGCCAGGGCCGGTAGCCAACCGGATCGGACCAACCACGATCGCTCACGGAGTGGAGGAGAAGAGGCCTTGCTGGTTCGCGCCCTCTTGGTTCGCGCGGAAGGTATGGAGGCAGTGGGCATTTAGCTGTTCAGCCGTAACCTTGCCGAGAAACTTCGGCTTGAGCGGAGAGGCAAGCGCTAGGCGGCGCCGTTCAACTTGCGGCAATTTGCACACAAACATTGAAAGCCGGAGTCGTCCCTGCGAATCAGGTGCCTGCAACCGGTGCAATAAAAGATCCCTGAATTCCCCCCGGTCAGATCGAGCATCGCCCGGAACTCCCCCTCCAACACGCAAAACGGACAGCGGGTAACTTCGAAGCCCGGTACAGCCCCATACGACGCAGTTTTTCCGGCTGGGGTATCCATGGGGAAGTGCCTAGAGATTACTATCTGATTGTTAACCGTGAGTTAAAGTTGTGCAGACAAGTATCAGAAAAACGCCCTTCCGTGTACGTGCGGACGGCGCGATCTCGATTGCGCAGGTCAACTATTTCGCTTATCCTGAACACTCCCCCAGGGTTTGTTTTGCTACCTGAACTGTGGCTCAACTTCTTGAAACCGAGCAATCGAGTCGCAGCCCAGTGCCTGCGGTCCGGACGGGAGTGCCGATCTGGCAGATTGCGGCGCTCGCTGGCCTTGTGCTCTGGCTCTACTGGTCGATCCTGGGACGCCTTGTAGACCAGTGGTGGCATAACCCCAATTTTTCGCACGGGTTCTTTGTGCCACTCTTTTCCGCCTATGTCATCTGGCACAAGCGCGATCGCCTTGCGCGACTGCCGCTGCAACCGTCCTGGTCTGGCTTCGTGGTCATCGCTCTTGGATTGTTAGTCCTGATTCTGGGTCAGATGGGCGCCGAGTTGTATTTGTCGCGCAGTTCCCTTCTGCTCGTCGTCGCAGGGCTGACGATCGTATACTTCGGATGGAATCACCTCCGCGCCGCTCTTTTTCCCTGGGCCTTCCTTTTCCTCATGATCCCTATCCCAGCGATCATCTTCAACGAAATCACGTTTCCCTTACAGCTGTTCACTTCTCGCGTAGCCGCACCCGCTCTTTCCCTCCTGGGCGTCCCCGTGCTTCGCGAAGGCAACGTGATGAACCTGGCGTCCATACAACTGGAAGTTGCCGAAGCATGCAGCGGCATCCGATCGCTCATGTCACTGGTCACCATTGCGATCATCTATGCCTATCTGCTGGAGCAGCGCACGTGGGTACGGTGGCTTCTGGCGATTGCCTCCGTGCCGATCGCGGTCATTGCCAACGGCGTCCGCATCGTCGGAACAGGGTTGATGGCCCAGTACTGGGACCCGGAAAAAGCCGAAGGCTACTTCCATGCGTCATGGGGATTGATCATCTGGATTATCTCCCTCGTTCTGTTTTATGGATTGCACTGTCTGATCAACCTGCTCTGGCCCGACAGGAGCACCAGTTCATGAGAAGCTCGTTGTCACGTTTCATTCTGGCGTCATTCTTGCTTGTGAGCACAACGCTCCTGTTGCGCGCTCGAGGCAGCAACGAGGTGTTCCCCGCGCGCTTGCCTTTACAGTCATTTCCCACCGAGATCAATGGACTGCACGGTACAGATGTCCCGATCGACAAAGACGCTCTTGAGAAGCTGGGCCCCGGCGATTTCCTGGTGCGCGTTTATACCGACGAGCGCGAAACCGCACCTTATATCGATCTCTATATGGCCTACTTTCCGAGCCAGAAAACTGGAGATACGATCCATTCTCCGAAGAATTGCCTCCCGGGGAGCGGTTGGTCGCCGCTCGAGTCCAAAAGGATGATGATCTCTGTCCCTGGACACACACCTTTTTCGGTGAATCGATACCTCATCGCCAAGGCTGGTGCGAAGCAACTCGTGTTGTACTGGTACTGGGCTCACGATCGCGGCATAGCCAGCGAATATTGGGCAAAGTATTATCTCGTTGCCGATTCTCTGAAGATGAATCGCAGCGACGGCGCCCTCGTTCGCGTGACCACGCCCATCCTGGCCGGAGAGAGCCCGGAGGTCGCCGAGCAGAGACTTCTGCCCTTCGTCCACACAATCGTCCCGATGTTGCAGAACTACATCCCTCGATGATGAACGACTTCGACATACTCGCTGACGTATGATTGTTTGCACAATTGCTGAGCCTTCTGCGCACTCCGTTGGAGAACTCGATATGAACCGTTCTATACCCCGCCAACTCCTGCTGCTCTGCTGCGTTCTCACCTGCCTTCTCGCGTCCTGCTCTCGCAATCCAAACGTACGTAAGCAAAAGTATTTCGATAGCGGCGAGAAGTATTTTGCCGCCGGCAAGTACCGTGAAGCGGCCATCCAGTATTCCAACGCCGTGCAGATCGACCCTCGCTTCGCGCAGGCGCACTACCAGCTCAGCCAGGCTTATCTCAAGATCGGAGATCCGCAACGGGCTTATCAGGAGTTAAGCCGTACCGTCGAACTCGTTCCCGACAACTTCCGCGCGCACACCGATCTTGCCAACCTGCTGCTCACGAGTCGCAATCCTGACGACCTCAAGCATGCGAAGGAGCAGCTCGACATTCTGAAGCAGAAGGTCCCCAACGCCCCCGAAACACATGAGGCGTGGGCCAATTACTACGCCGCTCAGAACCAGTTGGCGGGGGCCATCGATGAGATGCAGCAAAGCATCAGGCTCGATCCCGGACGCTCCGAGTCCTACCTTGCGCTCGCACTGTTCCAACAACAGAACAAGCAACTGCAGGAAGCGGAAAGCAACTACATCAAGGCCACCACTGTCGACCCAAAGGCAATGAACGCTCAACTTGCTCTGGGAGGATTCTACGAATCACAAAAGCGCCTGTCCGAGGCTGAAAACCAGTTTCGCCATGCCATGCAGGTCGATCCCAAGAGCCCGGCACCCCGAGAAGCGCTCGCGCAGCTCTATATGCTCGAGGGTAGAAAAGCCGACGCCGAGTCGTTCCTTCAGCAAACTAAAAAGGACTTGGCAGATGTCCCAGAGGGATATCGCATGCTCGGTGATTTCTACTTCCTGAATGGCGATCTCGATAAGGCACTCGCTGAATATGCCTCCATTCACGATGCTCATCCCAAGGACACCAAGTCGAAGAAGAACTTCATCCAGCTGCTCATTTTGAAGAACCGGCTCGACGAAGCTACCAAGTGGAATGATGAGATCCTGAAAGGAAGTCCTCATGATGTCGATGCGCTCATCTACAAGGGACAGATACAGCGTGGCCGCAACGACTCCGCTGGTGCAATCCAGTCCTTTCAGACCGCCCTCCGCAACGACCAGGACAATGCCGTGGGTCACTATCAATTGGGACTGGCCTATGCTCAGCAGGGCGACGTAACCAAGGCGGAATCGGAATGGCGTGAAGCGATCCGCCTCAACCCTCGCATGACAGACGCTCAACGCGCCCTGGTGCAGGTAGAGATATCCAAAGGCGACGCCGATGCAGTCATGCAGATCGCTGAACAGATCGTCACCACACAGCCAAACGCCGCCGACGGCTACCTGTATCGCGCCATGGCCGAACTCGCCCGCCAGAAATACTCTGACGCTCAGCATGACGCCGAGGAGGCGCAACAGCGGGCCCCGCAGAGCCCGTTACCCTACATTCAACTCGCCGCCATACAGTTCGCACAGAAACATATTCCTGAAGCCGAAAAACTGTATCAGCAGGCGCTCGACAAAGACCCCTCCAGCGCTGACGCGCTCAGCGGATACATGAATGCCTGCTTCGCCGAGAAGCAGTTCGACAAGGCAATTGCCGCAGCCAATGCTCAGATCGCCAAGTCTCCGACCAGCAATTTCTACGATTTGCTGGGAACGGCGCTGTTCAACGGGAAAAAGGATTATCCCGGAGCGGAGGCGGCTCTGCGCAAGGCGGTTGAACTCGACAGGAACAACACCGATGCCGTTGAAAAACTCGGGAAAGTACAGGTGCAACAGGGATCACTTGACCAGGCTCTCGCTCTTTATCAGCAATCGATCAAGGACAATCCCCGGGAAGTTCGCTTCTACATCCTTGCCGGCGAGCTTTACGAAGCCAAGCAGAATCTGGATCAGGCTAAAGCGCTCTACCAGCAGGCTCTGTCCATCGCCCCCGATCATCCACTTGCTTCCAACAATCTTGCTTACGTCATGCTGCAGCAAGGTGGCAACGTTGACATCGCAATGAACATGGCGCAAACCGCGCGCCGCGGCATGCCCGATTCACCCAATGCTGCCGACACTCTCGGCTGGGCTTATTACCAGAAGGGAATCTACAGTTCCGCCGTCAATCAGTTTCAGGAAGCCTTACGATTGCTCGAGAAGCATGGCTCGCCCGATGATGCCGTACTTCACTATCATCTCGGACTCGCGTATCAGAAGCTGAACCAGATTCCGCAAGCACGCCAGCAGTTTGAAAAGGCTGTGAAACTCAGCCCAAGCAACGCTGATGCGCGCAATGCACTCTCGCAATTGCGCAGTTAGGAAGTTGGAATGCGCTCAAGGACGATGCCGCAGACGGCTTTCACTCTGCACCAGGTAGGGTGTCTTTAGTCGGCCGCGATCTCTTGCTTTGAAGCTTCCGGATCGCGTCGCGCAATGCGGTTGGAGGGAAGTCCCGCGTCGCGGATCTTATAGAGCAGCGCGCGGTAGCTGATGCTCAGCGCGCGTGCGGCCTGCTTGCGATTCCAGTGATGGTTCTGCAGGACTTTCAGAATCACCTTCCGTTCGAGCTCACGCACGGCCTGCCTGGTCAGCTTCTTCAGCGATATCGGTCCGTCCAGAGGAATATCGGTATTGAAAAAATCATTGTTGCGCGGCGCAAGATCCGTTGCAATCACGTCCTCGCTGCCCAGGATCACGTAACGTTTGACCAGGTTCTCAAGCTCGCGGATATTCCCCGGCCAGTGGTATTTCCGCAAAGTCGACATCATTTCGCCCGAGAGCGGTTTTGCACGGCAGTTGTATTTGCGATTGTGATATTCGAGGAAGTACTCCACCAATTGCGGAATGTCGGTAGCCCTCTCCCGCAACGGAGGCAGATGCAGATTCACGACATTGATCCGGTAGAACAGATCGGAGCGGAAGCTGCCGTTTTCGATCTCCTGCTCCAGCTTCCGATTCGTTGCGCAGACAACCCGTACTTCAACCTTCTTGTCTTCCTGCGCACCGATCCGGCAAAACTGCCCGTCCTGCAGAAGCTGCAACAGCTTTGACTGCAGTGGCATGTCTAACTCTGAAATCTCATCCAGGAAGAGCGTGCCACGGTGCGCCATCTCCACTCGCCCAGGCTTCACTCCATAAGCGCCAGTGAATGCGCCCTTCTCGTAACCGAACAACTCACTTTCCAGCAGCGTCCCGGGGATTGCCGGACAGTTCACCTTCACCCACGGCCCGTTTCGCCACGGCGAAGCTGCATGGATCATCCGCGCAATGATGTCCTTGCCCGTTCCGCTCTCGCCCTGCACCAAAACCGGAACGTTCGCGCCGGCCAGCTTGTTGAGGCGGTCGCGCACGGCTTGCATAGCTTCGGTGCGTCCAAAGACAATCGCTTCAGGCGGCATTTCCCCAAGTGGCTGAACGAGCGAGTTGACACTGCTGCTGGTCATGGCTGGCATCTACCAAACTGGGGGGAGACAGTATAAGTGCTGCATGCTGAGAGCCAAAGCTGGCGGGCTCTGCAGCGGCTTGCCAAATCAGAGTATCTAGTTGAAGAGTATAAGCTTACTTGAAATCCGCAACATGGCACTCCGGTAACCGCGGCGTGCACGCCAGAGTAACATTTTCCGCTCACCGGTGCGCAAACATTTTCACAGGTTAGACACGAGTTTTCTTCTTCGCCGCTTCGAGACGCCGCCGCGCGGCTTCTCAGCCAGCGGGAGTGGACGCTGGAACTTGAGGCCCAAAAGGTAATATCCATCCGCGGATGTCGTGCGAAGAGTTCTGGCGCTGAGTGTCCGCGCGGCGCGCGGCAGCATAGCCGTCGACACCAGCGGGGCGCTGGGTATCTCAAGCCGTATTTGCGCGACAGCAGGCAGCGCGCGGCGAATCGCCACCAGCATCCCGCCTGCGCTCACATTCAGTGACGTCGCAAATTCAAGAAATTCCTTCCCTTTGCTGTCCCGGCTCCTAACAAAGACGGGGATCGCCAGCGGCAATCGGGCCCACTTGCGCCGCTCGTTGGCAGCCCTCGCCCCATTCATGCAAAGCTCTCCATAACGCCTCTCCCCAACGTCTAAACTGCACATGATTTGCCAAAACTCCGGTACGTTTTCGGGCAAAATGAGCATCGAGCTCCAACGTCCACCGGATACTGACCTATAAAGGCCTAATCAATCCGCTGACTTCCGGCGCTTTATTCGTCTTTTATTCGCCGTAACACACTTGTATTTTTCGACGTCAACGCCCCGGAACTGCAAGGTTTTGCTACACTTGGGTAATTCCGTTTCATTTTTCGTTGACAAGGGATTATTCCCTGTCTTACGCTTCCTCTTACGACAACTGGCTTGAGGTTCAGTCGGTTTTCCTCTCCCGTGAACCTGTGGTATTTCTCATGGCCTCCGCTCATAAGAACGCGTGTGCTCCGGACGCGGCGACCGCCACCCAGCCCGCTCCGGCTGCCGCTCGCTCCGACGGCGATATCCCAAGTCCCGAAAATCTTCTCCAGGAATACAAAGACCTCCGCGAACGCTATCATCGCACCACCAATGCACTGGCTTCGGCGACCCACGATCTGAAAACCCCTTTATCGATTTTGAACGGCTACGTCGAACTTTTGCACAGCGAGAAGCTCGGCGCTCTAAGCGATCGCCAGCGGGAAGTGCTGCAGGACATGCGCGACAGCGGCAAGCGATTGCAGCAGTTTATTCAGGACTTCCTGACCTATAGCGCGCTCGAAACCGGCGGGCTGCGAATGCAGTTCGATATGGGCAACGTGAACGACTGCTTGTCGGGCGTGTGCCGGCTCTGGTCCAACCGCTTCCAGCAGAAAGGAATCGCGCTCTACTTTCTCGCAAATGACAAGCTTCCTTTGTTCCCCTTCGACGCACCTAAGCTCGAACGCGTGATCTCAAACTTGCTGGAAAATTCATTCAAGTTCACACCCCAGGGCGGCACCGTCTGGCTGCACGCCGAGCCCTATATGTGGGAACGCCGTTCGGCGTCAGTGCCTTCTGCATCCGAACGCCGTCGACAGAACGTCAGCCATCCGAACTCAGTCAAAGTCAGCGTTTCTGATACTGGCCCCGGCATTCCTGCAGAATTTCATCTGGAGGTTTTCGACGACTTCTTCCGCCTCCCTGGAAATGAAAATCAGGAAGGCATGGGGCTGGGTCTAGCCATTGCCCGGCGGCTTGTGCAAGGTATGGGCGGTAAAATATGGGTGGAAAGTGATCCTGGTGCTGGCTGCAAGTTCTCGTTCTTGATCCCCTACAAACCGGCCGTGCCCGCCAGCAAAGGAAAACATCGATGAAGCCAACCGCCAAGATCCTGCTGGTCGACGACGAACCCGGCATGCTGCGGTACATCAAAACGCTGCTCGAGGTCGACGACTACAAGGTCGAGACCGCCAGCACCGGCGAAGAAGCTCTGCAGAAAATCGAGAAGGGCCTGGAACCGGATCTTGTCCTGCTTGACGTTCTTATGCCCGGCATCGATGGCTTGCAGACGTTAGAGCAGCTTCGCAAGAAACAGCCCGCCACGAAAGTTGTCATGCTCTCCTGCGTCAGTGATACGCGTAAAGTCGTGCAGGCCATGAAGCTCGGCGCGCAGGATTACCTCACCAAGCCTTTCCAGAAAGCTGAATTGGATTCCGTCATCGATCTCAGCCTTGGACAAGGCAAGCAGGCATTCGGCGGCGAAGTCGAGGAACTTTCTGACGACGTCTTCTTCATCGCGGCCAGCCCCGCCATGCGCAAGATCCGCTCACAGGCTGCGCTTGTGGCTAACGTCGACATTCCCGTGCTCCTGCTCGGCGAGAGCGGTACCGGCAAGGAAGTCCTCGCGCGATTGATTCACAAGCTCTCGCCACGCGCTCATCGCACATTTCTGAAAGTCAATTGCGCTGCGGTTCCTGCGGACCTGCTGGAGAGCGAACTGTTTGGATATGAACCGGGCGCATTCACCGGTGCGACTCACGCCAAGCCTGGCAAGTTTGAACTGTGTAACAAGGGCACGATCCTGCTTGATGAAATCGGCGAGATGCCGCCACTACTCCAGGCCAAGCTGCTGCACGTCTTGCAGGACCAGCAGTTCTCGCGTCTGGGCAGCCGCTCAGTAATCAAAGTCGACGTGCGGATTCTCGCCGCAACCAACATCAACATCCCTGAAGCGCTCGCCACGAAGCGCCTGCGCGAGGATCTCTACTACCGTCTGAACGCCTTTACGCTCAGTCTGCCACCGCTACGTGAGCGCCGCGAAGAAATTCCCGTTCTTCTCAAGCACTCGATGACGCGCATGGCAGAGCGCTATGCTCGTCCTCCGCTGCCACTTTCCCCGACCCTGCTGCAGGCCTGCAACAATCATCCCTGGCCCGGCAATCTGCGCGAGCTCAATAACTTCCTGAAGCGTTATTTGATTCTCGGTGACGAGAATCTCGCCATCTCTGAACTCGTACCGCGCAATGATGGTAACGGGGGAACGACCAACGAGACCTCCAAGCCTGCCGATCCCGGAGGCCTGAAGTCACTGGCCCGATCGGCCAAGGATGAAGCCGAAGCACTCGCTATTACCCGCGCCCTCGAGCAAACCAACTGGAATCGCAAGCAGGCGGCTGCCATTCTGCAGATCAGCTACAAGGCCCTGCTTTATAAAATCCGGCAGTACGGAATCGCAGAGTCGCGCGGGCACCATAAGCTCTCCGCGGGCGCGTAAATCACCTTCCCTATAAGCAAAATCCCACAGCCAACGCCGTGGGATTTAGCTTCAAGTCCGCTCTGGTCGCTTTACAGCACGTTCAGTGTAACCGTCTGCGTCTTCGAGTCGCCACCTGACGCAGCCGTTATTGTGAGCGTGTAGTTCCCCGCTTGAGTGCCGCTGGGAGGAGTCTGCGACTTGCTGCTGCTGCAAGCCGGCAGTAGCAAGACCAACGCAAATGTCACACACAGCAAGAAGACTCCCAGCAATCGTCTACGGCGTCGGTCACAGCTCATCCCCGCTAGTACGATGCCCGGAATCATCAGCCACAAAGCATAGAAATGCCTCTGCGATATGCGGGCGCCCGTAGTCGTAATACGAGCAGTGGTTGTGACATTCAGCGCTACGGAAGCGCCACTCGTGTTGGACAGCGTCACCGTCTGTGACGGACAACTGGAGGCGTTGGGCAAACCTGAGCACGAAACAGTAATGCTGGATGCAAACACCGGATGTGGGGTCAGCAGCACCGTATACGTTGCCGTCTCGCCCGCGTTCTTGCTTTGGTTGCTCGGGCTCACCGACATAGTGAAGTCCGACATCTTCGCCGGCACGGTTGTCTGCGCCAGGATGATGTTCCCCGGTCCAATCGCCTGCACCGCTCCACCATTGAAATCCTGTTCCGCTCCGCTCGTTGTCCCCGTCGGGGTTGCCGTGATCGTAACTGTAGCGGTCGATCCCGACTGCAGCGAAATCGGTCCGCAACTGATACTTGTACTTGTAGAACCACCACTGCCACACGTTCCCGAGCTGATGCTGGCACTCACATTGCTGAGCGTTACTCCGGTGATCTCGCTGCTCAGATTGTCGGTGACTACGATGCCGGTAGCCGCGTCGGGACCGTTGTTCGTGACAGTGTAGGTGAAAGTCGCCGGATTGCCGGCGCTGATGTACTGCTGGCCTGTCCCCAGGCTGAGAGCACCCTGAATGGAGATGCTGACCGCGGTCCCGAATTGAGTAACGAAAGAATCGTATCCTCCGGCATTACTCCCGTTAGTTGCAAGCGGTTTCGCCACCTGCAAGTCGGTCGAGTTGGTCTCGCCGGCAAGGTAGGAATTCCCGTTGACGTCAAGCGTGATGCCTGTCCCAGCATCGATCCCGGTTCCGCCAAAATAGCTGGCCCACGATGCCGTCGTCGTCTGCCCAACAACTGCGCCGGTATTCAGCCGGGCGATAAACGCATCCTGCGTTCCGTTGAGATTGCTCTGGATCGAACTGGGGAATGGAGTTACCGGGAAGGTCCCATCTGTGCCCGTGTAAGGCGACTGTGTCGACCCCGTGACCATCGCACCGCTGTTCGCGTCTACTGTAACGGCGAGACCTTGCTCGCTGTTGGCGCCACCCACGTACGAGAAGTAGTTCAGTGAGAGGTTGGTGGTGGTGCCGCTACTCAGGTTGTTGATGCGCGCGACAAACGCGTCTGTGGGCGCCGAATTCGTCGCTGTCTGTCCGCAGCTTGTTAAAATCGTTGTGGTCAGTGGGCTGTTATTCAGGCACTTCTGAAACGCTCCGAAGTTGTTCACGGTCGTGCCCGGCACGAAATCAGACGAGTTGGTCGTGCCCACTACGTACACGTTCGCCGCTCCCGAATCCAGCGCAATCCCTGTACTGGAATCCGTCTCTGAACCCCCAAGATAAGTCGACCAGATCAGCTGTTGCCCTTGCGCCGCATTGGGATT
>Ga0335069_10011693_pt1 | contig 12372 bp, 13 predicted proteins | sample Lox_Sample_11_FD_206714 | JGI IMG/M metagenome (GOLD analysis project Ga0335069, IMG submission 206714) | Soil microbial communities from Loxahatchee National Wildlife Refuge, Florida, United States - Lox_Sample_1.1 | ecosystem: Environmental > Terrestrial > Soil > Wetlands | place: USA...
ATGATGACACGCTTTCGCAATCATCAACCGGCCTCTTCGTCAATCCCTTCGCCGAGATATTCGCCAATATGGAAGATATCGTCGCTACCGATCCATCTGCGGCACACGGTTCCATCGTCACGTCGATAGAACCCAACGTACAACACGAGCTCGAGAGCACGCTCGCCGATATCATGAGCCAGTATTCGCCGACTTTCGATGGCGGCATCATCATGGATCCGCATACCGGTCTGATCTATGCGATGGCGATGGATCCTTCATACGACCCAAACAATTACGGCAACGCGTCCGACCCCGGTGTCTATCAGAATTCACTCGTCTCGGGGCGCTACGAGATGGGTTCTATCATGAAGCCCCTCACCATGGCGGCTGGTATCGATTCTGGTGCTATCTCGACTTCAACGACGTACGATGACACGGGGTGCATCACGGTTTCCAATGCGAAGGTTTGCAATTATGATTTCAAGCCTCGTGGTGTCATACCGGTGCAGGTCATTCTCAACCAGTCCCTCAACGTCGGCGCTTCGTGGGTTGCGACACAAACGGGCTACCCGACCTTCACGCGCTACATGAAAGCCTATGGGCTCGGGACCAAAACCGGCATCGATTTACCGGGAGAAGTTACTGGTAATCTTACCAATCTCGACGATGGACAAGGTCCCGCCGTCAACTTTGATACCGCTGCATTTGGGCAAGGTATAACGGTATCGCCGATTGAAATGATTCGCGCACTCTCAGTACTTGCCAACAACGGTCAATTACCCAATCCACACGTCGTGACCGCGATCCGTTATGAAAGCGGCATCACGCGATCGGTACCAACAACCGAAGGACCCCAGGTATTGAAACCGTCGACCGCACTCACGGTGACCAACATGTTGCGCACGGTCTATGACGACTACGAACTCCACGGGAAAATAAAAATGGAGCACTACACCGCAGCCGCAAAGACTGGCACGGCGCAGATCCCCGATCCATCGACCGGCGGTTATATTCCGGGTCAAGTCTACTTACACTCATTCTTTGCGTACTTCCCCGCAACCAACCCCCGCTTTATCGTCTTTCTCTATGCGTACAAACCAAAAGGCCAGGAATACGCTGCCGACACCTTGGCGATGCCGTTCTACCAGCTCGCGCAATATCTGATAAACTATTACAACATCCCACCAGATAGATGAAATCAGCTTCTAGTGACGATCTTCTAGTAGTACATTCATGCAAGTCTTTAAAAAAATTATTATCGTAATACTCACATTGGAAGCACGAGCGGCGCTCTCTCGCTATAGTCCGAAAATAATCGCAGTTACGGGAAGTGTCGGTAAGACGACTACCAAAGATGCTATTTTTGCTTCGCTCTCTCCCTATCTCCACATCCGCAAGAGCGACAAGAGCTTCAACAGCGATATCGGCGTACCCCTGGCAATACTCGGCCTCGAGAATGGCTGGCATAATCCGTTCGTTTGGATTCTCAACATCATCCGCGGCTTTGTCGTCGCGGTAGGAGGCAGTGAATATCCACAATGGTTGGTGCTCGAAGTCGGTGCTGACCGTCCCGGCGACATACGACGCATCGCGCGATGGCTCCGACCGGACGTCGCTGTTATCACGGCGGTCCCCGAGACGCCGGTGCATGTCGAATTTTTCGATTCACCGAAGGCAGTGCTGCGCGAGAAGCAGACGCTCGCCGAGCACCTCAAACCCGGCGGCAAGCTCGTTATCAACGGCGACGACCCGCATTTGAGCGACCTGCACACTGACTTTCGCGGACGCACTATCACGTTCGGCATTGACGAGCACAATGATTTCTTCGCATCGCATCAACTCATCGTATACGAGAATGGCAAACCAGTGGGAACACACTTCCGCGCCAATCATGCAGGTTCGTCCGTACCAGTCGAGATACTAGGGACACTCGGGATCCCTCGCGTGTACGCAGCACTCGCCGCATTTGCGGTTTCAAACACCGTTGGTGTCGACCTCGTATCGGCATCGAAGGGGCTTTCATCCTGGTCGCCGCCACCGGGGCGCATGCGACTCATTGCCGGTGTGCGCGGCTCGCTCATCATCGATGACACGTATAACTCTTCTCCCGCCGCGGCACTTGCCGCGCTCGATACGCTGCGGGCGGTTACGACTTCGGGTCGCAAGATAGCAATACTCGGCGATATGCTCGAACTCGGCAAATATGCCAATGACGCACACAAAGAAGTGGGAACGCGTGCGGCAGCGTGCGCCGACATGCTCATCACGGTCGGCTTCCGCGCACGCTTGATGGCCGAAGCAGCGCTCGACGCGGGGATGAGCGACGAGAGTGTTCGTTCGTACGAACAGGGCGAATCCGATAGAGCAGGCCTTGAACTCGAAAAAGAATTACAGCATGGTGATATCGTGCTCGTCAAAGGCTCTCAATCCATCCGCATGGAACGCGCGGTCTTGTCTCTCATGGCTGAGACTGGGCGTGCAGCAGAACTTCTTGTGCGGCAGGAGTCGGAGTGGAGTAGTACGTAAAGAAAAGTTCGAGCCTCGCGCATTCACTACGCGAGGCTCAGTTGATCTGTTGAGATTATCCGATGGGCGCGATTTGTAGGGCCCACAGAAGTGTCATCCCCGTCAGAAGAATCGCTCTAAAGAGCCAGACGAGTAATGATGTCATGAATCGGTGAAAGGCAGCCCGACGAGCACCGAGTGCGATTCGTTCGAATAATGTTGCGATCAGTACTACAGAGAAGATTGCATCGAGCAATAAATGTAAGCCGATCCAACATTTCCAGAGCACACTCCCGCCATACGGATCGACACTGTGTCGTCGCAAGTAGGAAATCAATACGAGTAAGATGATTGAAACCAGAAGAAAAGAAGCAACCCAGAAATAGTGTTTCAATGTGGCGTTGAATTCATTGGGTGTATTTTTGTGGCGAACTACTTCACCTCCTCGTTCTTGCACGAAATGAAGTTGTACAAGAAGTGTGCAAGCGAGAGCAGCGGCGATGTATTTGCCAAAGCCAAAGAGCAGAAGAACATGCGGAGAAAACATCAGTAACACCTTTCTTGTCCTGTGATGCGCGGCCGCCAGTGTATCATAGGGCGATGCTTCATAAAAGTACGCTCTATATTGCTTTGAGTATGATTGCCCCCATAGGTGTGGCGCTTGTTATCTACGGACTGGTGGCGTCGCAACCGCTACTCTCACTGCTTGCGATCGCCATCGTTCTCGTTTCTATACGAGGTCGCGTACTTTTTGGAGATCGTGTAGCCCACGACAAGCTCTTCTGGATCCACTTGAATAGCTCAATTATTTTTCTCCTGCTGCTTTCGTTTCTTGCGTTCGTGTATCATTCCGAAGGTCTCGATCTCTACACACTAGCTTTCTTCGCCATTCCGTTTTCGACGGGCGCTGTCCTGTGGTGGCGGGGGATTAAGGCTACACTCTCGATCCGGTGACTGTGAACACTACACTTGCGTCACTGTCTGTTCTTGCTACCATTCAGATAGCGCTTGGCATCCCGCCTCGTGTGGAAGTCTAAAGGAGACTCCAATGACGATAATAAGAGGTAGAGTTCTCGCCATGATCACGGCGGGATTACTTACCGCAGTCGCGTTTGCAGGTTTTGCTCATGCAGTGGAGGAAAAGCCGATCAGTCCGAGCAGGCCGAAAACGCTGCAGGAGCTGTTCGCTCCGCTCGCTCAAGGAGCGTGCGTCGGAATCGACGACGTGCGCGCCGTTGGAGCTACGGTTCAACTCACGCCGGAGCAATTCCAGTTCGTGCGCGCCTTCTGGATGGCCATTCCGCCGGCGAGCCGCGAATTGCCGCCGGGCGACAAGGCGTTCCTCGCCAGGGAACCGGACGGTTCTGCGATTCTTGGTCTTTTCGACGAGGGAGGCCAGGTCTGCGCCGTATTCCCGGCGGCCGACTGGCTGGAGCGCGTCGTGGACGAAGTCGGCCGCGGCGAGACTGGAAAACTCGGTCAGGCGATGTAACTTTCTGCGACATCTCCTCCCTGTCGCAGGCGGCCTCTTCGGAGGCCGTTTCTCTTTTGGCACTCGCGTTTTTGTGACCTCACGGGGAATCGAACCCCGATTTACGCCGTGAGAGGGCGCTGTCCTAACCGTTAGACGATGAGGCCTTCGGAGCAATAGTAGCAAAGACTTGACATCTCTCAAAATTGACGAGTTTTCAAAGGAAGAGTTATCCCCAGAATTTACAGAGATCTGATCTCTGTATATTCCATGTCCACAGGATGCGTCAGTTCACGACACATGCGTGGTACACTTGACTCACAATAGTCATGACGACGTGCGCGTTGCACGAAGGGGTCAGGGGTTCTGTATTCGGACCCATATCTTTGATTACGAATCATTATGGACAAACAGCGAGATCTTTGGATCGGTATCATCGCACTGGGAGTAATCGGAGCCCTCGGCCTCTGGTGGCTCTTTGAGATCAGTGCGATCAGCGCACCATCCACTACTGCGGCCATTGCGGCAACTTCTGCAACGACGTCAGCCCCTATCACGCCGTCTCCTACGCTTCCTCCGAAGCCGGTCGACCGCAGTACGCAGATGGTCGTTGCTATCGCAGAGAATCTCCCAGGTGCAAGTGAATTCGCATCACTTATGGCGACCTCAGGCGTTGCGGCACGGATCAAAGGTGTCGGACCGTATACGATCTTTGTCCCAACAGACAAGGCCTTTAGTGAGCTGCCGCCAGGATCGATATCGGGTCTCTCTCCCGCAGCAGTTAAGCAACTTATTGCGTACCACATTATCACCGATCGTGCCGTCGACCCGTGGGCACAGGTCTCCGGCACCGTTCAATCGCTCTCTGGCGACGCCATCAATTTCAACCGCGGGGCTGGCGATATCCCGCTCATCAACAGCGCGATAATCATCGACGCCTACAAGGGGAAGAACGGCATCGTCTACCTCATCGACAACGTCCTCATCCCCCCGACGTTGAATCAATAACTACAACTACGAATTCCTGCGCTCGGCGGCGGGTCAGTGATATAATCATTTCACATATGGGGTCGGGGTTATCACTTTTGAATAGGCGGACTTTCGTATATATCGACGCAGCGAACCTTTTCTATGGCGGCGAGAAATCGCTGGGATGGCGCATCGATTATCAGAAACTCCTTTTATATCTACAAAGGAAATATCAAACATCATCCGTATATTACTTCGGCGGGGTTGAAATTCACGGCTTCCCGTACGATTACCTTATTTCCGAGAGTGTATCCATATATGAACTCGAGAAATATCTATCAAAGCTCTTGGAAGGAACCACTATACGGACGAATACCGAAGAGAGAGAACGTCTAGAGAGACATCACAAACGTGCCCGCTTCTATAAAAAATTGGACGCATTCGGTTATTCGCTCGTACTCAAACCAGTGAAAATATACACGGATGGCGACGGTAAAGAATCACGCAAAGCGAACTGCGATGTTGATATGGCGCTACAGCTTCTGACACAAATGGACTTATTCGACCGCGTGATTGTGCTTTCAGGCGACGGCGATTTCTTACCTGTTTTGAAGTATTTACGGAACAATAATAAAGAGGTTTTGGTGCTCTCGCGCGGTCCGCGAACAGCAAAGGAGATAAAACAATTCGCAGGAAATATGTTTCTCGACTTCGAGTATCTGCGGGAGATCTTGAAGGAGATCAATTAAATTTAAAGAGTTCTCCAAAGAAAAAAACGAATAAAAACGAACGGCACCCATATAGGATGCCGCTCAGGTCTAGTGCTATCACTATATAAGGCATCTTCCCGCATTGTCAATCTGAGGGAGTGGACAAGCTTCACCCATAACCATCCCTTGTAAAAAGCCAAGAACGGCATCGTCTATCTCATCGACAACGTCCTCATCCCCCCGACGTTGAGTAATCATTGAGCAATCTTAAAGCCGCATCGAAAGGATACAACCTCACGACTCTATAACGATCCCATTACCGTGATACAGGGTATCGATCGAGCTTTTGCGGTGCGTTTTCTCCACCTCTATGCTACGATAGCGCCATGCAGAGCGGTATATCAGTTATGTTGGCTCCCGAGCCATTGGGGAGTCTGTGGGGAATTCCTATCACCAACACCTTGGTGACGAGTTGGGTTGCCATTGCGCTCCTCATCCTCTTCGCGATCATCTTGCGCAGTAGACTCTCGTATACACCCGGACGATTTCAGCTCCTTATCGAATCGCTCGTGATCTACATTCAAGACTTCATCAAAGAGACGCTCGAGAGTGAGAAGTGGTCGCGTCGCGCGTTTCCGCTGCTCATTACGATATTTCTCTTTATCGCGATGTCGAATCTCATCGAATTCACGCCGGGTATCGGCTCGGTCGGCTTCTTCTCTCCCGATGGCTCGTTCGTCCCACTCTTCCGTTCAGTCAACACCGATCTCAACGTGACACTCACGCTTGCTATTATTTCGGTGATCTCCATAGAAATCTTCGGCATCCTTGCGGTCGGCTTTTGGCGCTACACCGGCAAATTCATTAATTTCACGTCACCGTTGAATTTCCTCGTCGGCCTCATCGAGCTCGTAAGTGAGCTCTCGCGTTTCGTCTCGTTCTCGTTTCGTCTTTTTGGCAATATTTTCGCTGGCGAAGTTCTCATCGCCGTGGTGAGCTATTTCGTGCCATACATCTTACCAGTGCCCTTGATGGGTTTTGAAGTCTTCGTCGGATTTGTCCAAGCTGCGGTCTTCGCGCTCCTCACACTCTTCTTCATTAAGCTCGCTATCACCGATCCACATGCAGCTCATTAAAGCGACTGGATTCAGGATGATTTTGTGCTAGAGTGGGGCGATAATGTATTGGAATTTATTCGCGTAACGTAGGTACATACTTAATTATGGATATTGATTCAGCACGTTTGATTGGCATGGCGATTGCCGCGGGCTTTGGTGTTATGGGACCGGCTATTGGCATCGGTCTTATTGGTGGTCGCGCGATGGATGCTATCGGTCGTAATCCAGATGCTTCCGGTAAGATTGTTTCCAACATGATCCTCGCGATCGTCTTTGCGGAGGCGCTCGGCATTCTAGCCATCGTAGTCTCATTCATCATCAAATTCGTCTAGTAAAGGTCACCAGGAATGGCGAGCTGCGTCGTTTGACTTCGATTCACTGCACTCGTCGTATCATCGGATACGCCTCGTTTGTAAATCTCGTCCGGCCTCGCACCTCATCCATCCTGATGACTTTACACAATCTAAATAAGCATTTATGAACCAACTTTTCGCAGCATTCGGCATCGACTGGCGACTCCTCATCATCCAGGGAGTCAATTTCGCCGTGCTGCTCTCAGCGCTCTCATACTTCCTCTATCGTCCGGTCATCAAGATGATCGATGATCGCCGTGCAAAGATCGCCGAAGGTATGCGCATGGCGGAAGCGGCGCAACAGCGTCTTCTCGATGCGAAAGTAGAAGGTGAAGGACTTGTCGGAAGTGCTGCGCGTGAAGCGGAAGGCCTCGTCGCATCCGCGCGCATGCGTGCTGATGAGAAGAGTGATGAAATTATGAATGCTGCGCAGATGCGCGCCGACGCACTGATGAAGAACGCTGTAGCGCGCGCCGAAGAGAGTAAGCGCAGGGCACTCCAAGAGAGCGAGCGAGAAGTGGCACGCGCCGCGATGCTCGCCGCCGAGAAAATACTACTTGCCCGCCCTAGTCTTGGCGGTGGCGGGGCCACTAGAAGCTAGTCACTAGATCTTATGGAAAAGGCATACGCACAGGCGCTCTGGATGGTTATCAAGAAGGGCATGAAGCCTTCGGGCGCCATACGCGCGATGCACGAGAAGCTGACGCGTGAAGGTCGCGCGGCCTTGATGCCGCGCATCGCATGGGCATTCGATCACATCGCTCGTCGTGACGCCAATCGCACCGCACTCACCTTGACGGTTGCCGACGAAGCGCACGCACCGAGAGCGCACAAAGAAGCGAGCCATGCGGGGCTTGATCTAGAAAGAGTAGAGAACCGCGTAGATACGACACTCATCGGTGGATGGCGACTCGAAGGCCAGGAGCAACTTATCGATGCGAGTTACAAGAGGCATCTGCTTGCGATCTATCGAGCTGCAACGCACGCATAATTATTATTCGAAGTTCACTCATACTGTATGGATTCATCAATCATAGAAAAGATTGTTCGCGAGATCGAAGGATATGCGCCCAAAAATGAAGGGCAGCACGTCGGGCGTGTCACTGCAGTCGGCGACGGCGTCGTTGCGATCGATGGTCTCTCCAAGGCAGTGATGAGTGAAATCATCGTCTTCGAAGAAGGGAAGGGGAAATCGCTCGAGAGTGCGATGATGCAAGAGACCGAGCTCTATGGGCTCATCTTGAACCTTGAGGAAGATGGTGTGCGCGCCTCTATCTTGGGCGATTCAGCGCGCGTCAGCGAAGGCATGACGGTCAAATCGACGGGCAAGATTCTCTCGGTGCCGTCAGGCGATGAACTCCTTGGTCGCGTGGTGAACGCGCTCGGTGAGCCAATCGATGGCAAGGGACCATTCAAAGCTGTGACGATGATGCAGGTTGAGCGGCAAGCCTCGGGCGTCATCGATCGCAAGGGGGTCTCAGTGCCACTGCAGACAGGTATTAAGGCAATCGACTCCATGATCCCCATTGGCCGCGGGCAGCGTGAACTCATCATCGGAGATCGCTCGACCGGCAAGACCACCGTCGCGATAGATACCATCATCAATCAACGCAACGAACCCGCTGAGAAGCGCCCGATCTGCATTTATGTTGCGGTCGGTCAGAAGGAGAGCAAGACCGCGCGCATCGTCGAACAACTTCGTGAGGCAGGCGCACTCGAGTACACCATCATCGTCGATGCGCCCGCATCCGCTCCCGCAGCGCTCCAATTCCTCGCACCGTTTGCGGGAGCTGCGATCGGAGAGTTTTTTATGGATCGCGGGCAAGACGTACTCGTCATCTACGACGACCTCTCGAAGCAAGCAGTCGCGTATCGACAGCTGAGCCTGTTGCTCCGTCGTCCACCGGGCCGCGAAGCATACCCGGGCGACATCTTCTACTTGCATTCGCGTTTGCTCGAACGTGCCGCACGACTCTCTGATGAGAAGGGCGGTGGATCGCTCACCGCACTCCCCATCATCGAGACGCAAGAAGGCGACGTCTCGGCATACATCCCGACCAACGTTATCTCCATCACTGACGGTCAGATCTTCCTCGACGCATCACTCTTCAACAAAGGCATCTTGCCCGCGATAGATGTCGGTATCTCGGTCTCGCGTGTCGGTTCAGCGGCGCAGACGAAAGCAATGAAGTCGGTCGCCGGCGGCCTCAAGCTTGAACTTGCGCAATTCCGAGATCTGGAAGCATTCATGCAGTTCGCGCAAGATCTCGATAAAGAGACAGCAGATCGTATTGCTTCGGGCATGCGCATGGTCGAAGTCTTGAAGCAGAAGAACGGTCAGCCGATTCCACTTCAAAACCAAGTCGCTGCCCTCTACGCCGCAACGCATAAATTCTTCGCTGATGTGCCGGTGAATAACGTAACCGGAGTCGAAACACAATTCATCCAATACATGGATGGTCAACATCAAAAGACACTCGCGGAGATACAGACTTCAGGTGTTGTCTCTGAAGAGAGCAAGAAAGAGCTCAATCACGCGATGGAGGAATTCAAACTCGCACATGCGGAGTTGTTCTCATTGAAATAATTTTATTTGCTAGCCGCTAGAAGCCAATTCACATGGCATCACTCAAAAACATAAAAATAAAAATTCAGTCTTACAAAAAGACAGGCACAGTGACCCATGCAATGGAAGCGGTCTCGGCCGTGAAGATGCGCAAGAGTCAAGAGCGCGCCTTGGGTAGTCGTGCATATGCCGCCGCCGCGCTTTCGGTGCTTGAGCGGCTCTCGGGCACTGTTGAAGTTGCTCGTCACCCACTCATGAATGAAGCACTTGTAAAGGTCGGAGCTTTACAAGCAAAGACGTGCTTCGTCGTTATTACGAGCGACAAAGGGCTCGCAGGATCGCTCAACAGTGCCGTAATACGTAAGTCTGAAGACGAAATCGTGAGGCTTGGCCTCACGCCAGAAAATGTCGTGATGATTGCACTTGGCCGACGCGGCGGAGATTATTTTATCAATCGTGGATACGACGTCCGTCTCAGGCTCGAGAATGTGAGTGACGATGTTTCTGAAACTCAGATGCGCGAGGTGACCGACAAACTCATCGAATGGCATCAGGCGGGAGAAGTCGGCGCAGTACGCGTCGTTTACACTAATTTCATTTCGACCTTCGAGCAGGAGGCAATAACCCGTACGATCGTGCCCATAACACCAGCACTCATCGCCGAGATCGTTGCTGGTATTCGTCCGGCACGCGGAAGATACTCGCCCGTAGAAACTTTGGCGAAGGAGGCTGCACCGATTTCATACACGATAGAGCCCGACGCCGATAGTGTGCTTTCAGTGCTCTTGCCACGGCTTCTCAATATCGCTATGTTCCATACGATGCTCGAGTCGAAAGCCTCCGAGCACAGCGCGCGCATGGTCGCGATGAAGTCCGCGACCGACAAGGCCAAGGATATGGCCAAGAGCTATACCCGTACCTTCAACAAAATCCGCCAAGCCGCGATTACGCGCGAGGTTTCAGAAATTACGAGCGGCATGGAGGCGATGAAATAACATTCCTCACGGCTAGAGATTTTATTGAAAAAGGTTATAATCCCTTCACAATATGAAAAAGAGGGTTGCATCAAGAAAGTCAGGGAAATCAATCGGCTTTGCCGATCTCAACGATAAACTCGATCGCGTTATCGAGTCGATGGCAACAGGCTTCGATGATGTTCGGTCCGAAATGGTAACAGGCTTCGATGATATTCGTTCAGAAATGGCGACAAAACGAGATCTACAGACACTCGATGAAAAATTCTCAAAGAAATTCCAAGAAAGTTTACTTGCGACGGAAGGGCTTATGAAGCCAATTTCAGAATTGAAAATGGAATACACTGGCATGATGTTGCAATTATCTCGTCACGAAACATGGATCAAACTCATTGCCGAGAAGAATCATATTAAACTACCGATCTAATTTAATGTATATGACAAAAGGAACCATCACTCAAATAATCGGTCCGGTCGTCGATGTACGATTCGATAGTCATCTTCCTGCCATCAAGAATGCGCTCGAGGTGAAGCATCAGGATGGTCGATTGGTCTTGGAAGTCGCGCAGCACCTCGGTCTCAACCGCGTTCGCTGCATCGCCATGCAGGATGTCTCGGGGCTTGCGCGAGAGACTGAGGTCACTGATACCGGCGCGCCTATCTCGGTACCGGTGGGTGAAATAGCACTCGGCCGCATGTTTAATGTGATTGGCGAAGCGATTGATGGTAAGGATAATGTAGCCGACGATGCTGCACGGTTGCCGATTCATCGCGAGCCGCCGGTTTTCACACGTCAATCGACGAAGGCCGAGGTTTTCGAAACCGGTATCAAGGCGATCGACTTGCTCGCACCATTCATCAAGGGCGGGAAGGTCGGGCTCTTCGGTGGAGCAGGTGTCGGCAAGACCGTCATCATCCAAGAGCTCATCCACAACGTCGCCTCCGAGCACGACGGCTACTCAGTATTTGCCGGTGTCGGCGAGCGCGTGCGCGAAGGCAACGACCTCTATCATGAAATGAAAGATTCCGGCGTCCTCGATAAGACTGCGCTCGTCTTCGGTCAAATGAACGAAGTGCCGGGTGCACGTGCGCGCGTCGCGCTCTCGGGGCTCACGATGGCCGAAGCATTTAGAGACAATATCGGCGGCGATACATCCCAAGGTGGGAAAGACGTACTTTTCTTCATGGACAACGTCTTCCGTTTCGTGCAAGCAGGGTCTGAAGTTTCCTCGCTTCTCGGTCGCGTACCGTCGGCGGTTGGGTATCAACCGACACTCGCTGAAGAAATGGGATTGCTGCAGGAGCGGATCACCTCGACGACCGAAGGCTCGATCACCTCAGTGCAGGCGATCTACGTCCCCGCAGACGACCTCACCGATCCAGCACCGGCAACCACCTTCTCGCACCTCGACTCGACGGTCACACTCTCACGCCAACTTGCATCGCTTGGTATTTATCCCGCTATCGATCCGCTCGAGTCGGGCTCGACTGCGCTCACTCCCGACATTGTGGGCGAAGAGCACTATCGCGTTGCCAATGAGACCAAGCGCGTCTTGCAGCGGTACAAAGATCTCCAAGACATCATCGCAATTCTTGGCATCGAAGAACTCTCTGAGGACGACAAAAAGCTCGTCTATCGCGCACGCAAAATACAGAAGTTTCTTTCTCAGCCGTTCAACGTTGCCGAAGTGTTCACCGGTGCAAAGGGTAAGTATGTCTCACTC
>Ga0335069_10011694_pt1 | contig 12372 bp, 7 predicted proteins | sample Lox_Sample_11_FD_206714 | JGI IMG/M metagenome (GOLD analysis project Ga0335069, IMG submission 206714) | Soil microbial communities from Loxahatchee National Wildlife Refuge, Florida, United States - Lox_Sample_1.1 | ecosystem: Environmental > Terrestrial > Soil > Wetlands | place: USA: Florida...
CGAGAGCAGGTTGGAGGTGAACGTGTTCACCTGGAACTCCTGGTTGACCAAGGCGCCGGTGTGGTCGATCTGCTGGGCGTAGATGTTGAACGGGCCGATGCTGCCGCCGCTCTCCCAGGCGACGAGGTAGCCGCCGTCCGGCGCCGCGGCGACGGACGGATACGACTGCTGGCCGAGCTCGGCGACGGCGTTGACCTGGAACTCGTCACCGGTGGGTGCGCCATTGCGATCGAAGTGTCGGGCGACGACCTGCTCGTCGTTCACCAGGATGCTGGCCCAGGCCACCAGGAAGCTGCCGTCGACGGCCGCCGCCACGGCCGGGAATCGCTGCTGGCTGAACGTGTAGGTGTTGACCAGGAACTCGCCACCGACCCGCTGCGAGCTGCCGTCGAAGCGCTGGCCGAAGATGCCGCCGCTGAAGCCGTCGCGGTACCCGTCCTGCCACACGATGACGAAGCCCCCCTCCGGCAGGGCGGCGACCGCCGGCTGATCCTGCGGACCTTCGGTGTAGGCGTTGACGGAGAACTCCTCGCCGATCGGTTGGCCGGCCGCGCCGAACCGTTGGCCGACGACGCCGACGCTGCCCGCGATGAGGTTTTGGCGGTCGGTCCAGGCGACGAAATAGCCGCCGTCGGTGAGCGGGGCGATCGAGGGCTGGTCCTCGCGGTACTCGTTGAACGTGTTGACCTTGAAATCGGGGCCCGACGGCGCGCCGTCGGTGCCGAAGCGCCGCCCATAGATGCCCGCCTGTGGGTCGGCGTCGTCGATCCGGATGCCGCTGGTCTCCCAGACCGCGAAGAACGAGCCGTCGGGCTGCATCGCGACGTCCTGCGTGCGCTGCGCGTCGAGGGTGAAGACGTTGACCGCGAAGTCGCTCGGAGTGGCAGGCATGCCGTCGGCGTGGAAGCGGCGGCCGCCGAGCCCGAAGTCGTCCACGTCCGTCTGGGTGGCACCCCAGATGGCGACAAAGCCGCCGTCGGCGTCGATCGCCACTTGCGAATCCGTACGGTCGCCAGTGGTCCCGGCGCTGACCCGGAACTCCCCGCCGACCGGCTCGATCCGCAGACTGCCGCCGACGCTCTCGCAGCCCTCGAGCAGCGAGCCGACCGCGCCGACCAGCTCGCTGATGCCGACCGTCGAGTTGCCGTCGCGGTCGAATTGCGGGCAGGCCGACAACGCCAGATTCCCGAGCGCGATGTTGATGCCGATGACGAGCTCGTTGACCGCGACCACACCGTCGCTGCTGCAATCGCCGACGCAGGCGGCGCGCTCGGCAGCGCCGGTGCCCTCATCCGCTGTGACGAACACAAAGACGAGCGCGAGCAGGGATTTCATGAATACCTCCCTGCCTCCGCGCCTACACCAGATTCAACAGAAAGTGCAACAACACTGCCAGCGCGGCTGCTGGCACGATCCGCAGCGCATCGCCGGCTTGACTGAAACTCCACCCGGTGATTCACGAGAGAAGGGGGGCGTTCGATGGCAGGCGGTCGCAGTGTCAGCTCGAACGGACCGGCTCTCGCGCACGCAATCGCAGACAACGGATCACCCACTACGCATCGGAAAGGACTCTCCGTGGCCGCCAAGACCTTTGCAGCTTGTCGTCGCGTGCGCGTCGCACGCCTCACCGTGAGTTCCTCGACGATCCTCGCGCCATTGCTCGCGCTCCTTGCGGCGTGCGGGGGCTCGTCCTCGAACTCCAGCTCGACGGACACGGTCCTGTTCAGCCCGGAGGGGAACAACCTCTGGGCCTACGGCACCACGCCGCCGTTCGCGGCACAGAAGGTCGACGCCGCGAACCATACGTTCGACGGCTCGCCGGGCGACCCGAACGGGTGGGACATCAACGGCGAGATCTGCTCGTTCAACCAGGGCGGCAAGCACTACCTGATCACCGGTGAGGACACGCATCAGCCCAACCCGCTTCCCGGGTGGGGGATCTTCGAGCTGACCGGTACCCAGGTCGGCATGTTCTCGGTCAACCGCGTCGGCCGATTGGTGCCGACGTATCAGCCGTCCCCCGACGGCCCCGACAACTACGGCTGCGGCGTGCTGTCGGACGGCCGCATCCTCACCACCGACATCGGCAACGAAGCCGGCGGCGACGCCAACGGGCAGCTCGAGATCTGGTTCCCGCCCTTCACCACCGACCAGGTCTCATTCTGCAAGTTGGACCTCAACCTCGCTACCGGGCAGGGGATTTACGTCGACAAGGACGACACCGTCTACCTGAACTCGCCGCGTTCCGCCGCGGAGCCGAACGCGACCGCCGCGGGCATCTTCAAGTACACCGGACCGTTCCCGACCTCGGCGGACGCGAAGGGCGGTTGCGGTCAGATCGACAACCTCGGATCGCCGCTGGTCGACACGCTCCACAAGGAACGCGTGCTCGCGGCCGGAACGCACGGGCTCGCCACGCCCTCCGGGATCACGCGCGGCCCGAACGGGCACTTCTACGTCGCCAGCGTGCTCAGCGCGGTGATCAACGAGTACGACGCCAACTGGCAGTACCTGCGGACCGTCCTGCAGCCGCCCGCCGGCGAACGGCTCGGCGCGGAGCCGTTCTCCACCGGGACCCCGCTGGGGCTCGCGGTCGGGAAGGACGGCACGTTGTATTACGCCGACATCGGGATTGTGATCGGTACGGGAGGAGGAATCGGCCCGGGCGACCACACTGGATCGGTGCGTCGCATTACGTTCACCGACGGCACGCCCAACCCGCCCGAGACCATCAACGGCAGCCTCCAGTTTCCCGACGGCATCGGTCTGTGGCCGCGCTGATGCGGTAGGGGACGTCGGTTCCGAGTTGGCCGCCTTTTCTACGCCGCGAGGCGCGGTGTAGACTGCGGCAACTCGGCCGGCTCGAGACCGACGTCCTCTGCGATGCCGCTGCAGCCGAACAGCATCCTGCTCACTGACCGCGTCGCCATCGTCACCGGCGCGGCGGCCGGCATCGGCAAGGCGGTCGCGCTCGCCTTGGCGCGCTTCGGCGCGCACCTGGCGATCTGCGATCGCGATGCGGCCGGGCTGGCGGCGACGGCCGGCGAGGTCACGGCGATCGGACGCACTGTGGTGAGCGCCGTCCTCGACGTGCGCGACGGCGAGCTGGTGCGGCGCTTCGTGGACGACGTGCGCGCGCGGCTCGGCGCAGTGGACATCCTGGTGAACAACGCCGGCGGCGGTTTCGCTGCGCCGTTCCTCGACGTGAACGAGAAGGGACAGGACGCGCTGGTGCGCGAGAACTTCACCCAGGTGACGCACTGCATCCGCGCGACCGTGCCGCTGATGACGAGCGGGCGCGGATCGATCATCAACGTCACCTCGATCGAGGCGCACCGCGCCGGGCCGGGCTTCGCGGTGTACTCGGCGATGAAGGCGGCGGTCGCCAACCTCACCAAGAGTCTGGCGCTGGAGCTCGGCGCGCGCATGATCCGGGTCAACTGCATCGCCCCGGACGTCATCCCGACGCCGGGAATCGGCGACGTGCCGGTGCGGACGCCGCTCCCGCGTGCGGGACACGTCGACGACGTCGCGGGGGTCGCGGTGTTTCTCGCCTCCGACCTGTCGCAGTTCATCACCGGATCGACCATCCACGTCGACGGCGGCAACTGGGCGGCCGGCGGCTGGCGGCGCGGGCCGCAGGGATTCAGCACCTGACAACCTGAGCGGGCTCGCGACCTCGGTCAAACGTCATCCGTCTTCGGCGAGCGGAGGTGTAACCGCTTGCAATGCCGCCGATTTGTGCAATTCTCGCAAGCGCTGGGCAGGCGCGCTAGACTGCGCGAGCCGCAAGCGATCCGAGGTGGAAGCGACTATGCCGACGTTGGTGAAGCCGTCACGTGGTCCGGGCCAGGCACCGGCCGAGGAAGCCGGGCCTCATCCCCTGGCCGGTACCCAGATGATCGGGGCCGACGCCATTGTCCAGGTGTTGGCCGATGAAGGGGTCGACACCATCTTCGGTTACAGCGGCGGCGCCATCCTGCCCACCTACGACGCCATCTTCCGTTACAACGAGCCCCGGCCGACCGACCAGCAGATCCGTCTCATCGTGCCGGCCACCGAGCAGGGTGCCGGGTTCATGGCCGCGGGCTATGCGCGTTCGAGCGGCTGCGTCGGGGTGTTCCTGGTCACCTCCGGGCCTGGCGCAACCAACTCGGTGACGCCGGTGCGCGACTGCCAGGCCGACTCGGTGCCGGTGGTGTTGATCTGCGGACAGGTGCCGCGCGCGGCGATGGGCACCGACGCGTTCCAGGAAGCGCCGGTCTTCAACATCATGGCCTCGTGCGCCAAGCACGTCTTCCTGCTCACCGACGAGCACAAAGTCGAGCCGACCATGCGCAGCGCCTTCGAGCTCGCCCGCAGCGGGCGGCCCGGGCCGGTGGTGGTCGACATCCCGCGCGACGTGCAGCTCGCGCAATCGGTCTTCCAGGGCGGCGGGCGGCTGCCGCTGATGGGCTACCGCGACCGGCTCGACCAGCTCAACCGCGCCGCCATCTCGCCGGCGGAGGCCGAAGCGTTCTTCCGCCTGCTCGGAGCGGCAAAGCGGCCGCTGATCTACGCCGGCGGCGGCGTGATCAACAGCGACGCGGCGCCCGAGCTGCGCAAGTTCGCCAAGCGCTTCCAGATCCCCGTGGTCACCACGCTGATGGGCATCGGCGCGGTCGACACGACCGGCGACCTGTCGCTGCGCATGCTCGGCATGCACGGCACCGCGTTCGCGAACTACGCCGTCGAGGACTGTGACTTCCTGTTCGCCGTCGGCTCGCGCTTCGACGACCGCGTCGCGGGTAAGGTGAAGGAGTTTGCGCCGGGTGCATCGATTGCGCACCTCGACGTCGATGCCTCCGAGATCGGCAAGGTGAAGCACGTCGATTGGGCGCACGTGAGCGACGCGAAGCGCGGCCTGCAGCAGCTGCTCAAGGCCGGTGAGGGCCTGGGTTTCAAGAAGGACTATGCCGACTGGCATCGCCACGTGCAGGAGCTCCGGGCGCGCCACGCGCTCAACTACAATCGGGACTCGGAGCGCATCCAGGCCGAATACGTGCTCGAGCGGCTCAACCAGATCACGCGCGGCAACGCAATCGTCTCGACCGGCGTCGGCCAGCATCAGATGTGGGCGGCGCAGTACATGGACTTCGTCCGTCCGCGTACGTTCCTCACCTCGGGCAGCATGGGCACGATGGGCTTCGGGTTGCCCGCGGCGATCGGCGCGCAGCTCGCCAACCCCGGTGCGCTGGTCATCGATGTCGACGGCGACGGCAGCATTCGCATGAACCTCGGCGAGCTGGAGACCCTCACCACCTATGACATCCCGGTCAAGGTGCTGCTGCTCAACAACCTGGGCGACGGGATGGTCCGCCAGTGGCAGGACCTCTTCTACGCCAACCGCTACTCGGGCTCCGACAAGACCCTGCACAAGAAGGACTTCGTCAGGGCGGTCGAGGCGGATGGCTTCGGCTTCGCGAAGCGCGTGGTGGCGCAGGCGCAGGTCGAACCGACGCTGGCGGAGTTCGTCAACTTCCCCGGGCCGGCGTTCCTCGAGGTGATGGTCGACCCGACCGCGCACGTCTACCCAATGGTCGGCCCCGGTATGGGCTACAAGGACATGATCACTGGGAAGTGGATCCCGAGCCGCGATCAGGGCCCGAGCACGACCGAGGAGCCGGGAGAGTACTTCTGAGAGCGGGGCCCGCGCCGTCGGCGGGCGCGCGACTGGCGGCCGGTGGCGGAGAGTCCCGTCACCGACGGCCGGCGGCCGTGCTCAGAAGTTCAAGCTGCGCTTGCGCGCCCGCAGGCCGCGCCGGCTGCCCTTGTTCTTGAAGGGACGGCCCGCACCGGCACCGGCGGGTCCGCCGCCGTAGGAGAAATCCTCGCGGCCGCCACCCTGGTCTCCGAACGACGACGGGCCGGCCGCTGCGTAGGAGGGCCCTGGTCCGGCGCGGAATGACGGCGCGCCCGGGCGGCGCGGACGGTCATCGGCTGCGTTGACGTTCAGCCGTCGGCCCCCGACCTCGCGGTTGTTGAAGCGGGTGATCGCATCGGCAGCCTCGCCCGGCTGGGAGAACTCGACGAACGCGAAGCCCCGGGGCCGACCGGTCTCGCGATCGGTGGGCAGATGGACATTCACGACGCGCCCGGCTTCGCCGAGCAGCGTTGTCAGTTCCTCTTTGGTTGTACTGAAATTCAAGTTGCCTACAAAGACTTTCGTAGAAATGGCAGCTCCCTTCTGGCCAACGGTCCGTCGGCTTAATAGTTCGGGCTCATAGCTGGTCGGGGAAGAATGCACAAGAGGGTAGAGCAGCCAATGCTGTCCTAGGTGCCGGCACCTAGGACACTCGGGTGAGCGAACATAGGACGTTGGTCGGCCCTGGCTTTGGGTTGTGATCGCCCTAGGGGTTGGGCTCGTGCTATGCCGCCGACCTAAGTCGAGGGTCAACCCGCTCGAGCCGAGCCTTCAGGTTCGCCATGGCTGGTAGGATCCAGGCGTTCGTATTCGCCGCTACGGCGATTCGCCCACCCGCCCGGGCTTCGCTATGACAAGCCCATGACCGCCGCCGAGCTGCGCGCCCTCATTGCTGCTCTCGCCGTGGTACTCGTCACTGGCTGCGGCAACAACGGATCATCGCCGGCATCGACTCCGACCGCTACGCCATCGCCGCCAAGTCGCACGCCGATGCCGTCCTGTGTGCCGACGCTCGGCATCGCATCGTGCTGTGCCACGCATTGTGAGCCCTGCCCGACGATCCGTGCCGGCTGCAATGCACAGGCTTGCCAGGACTGCATCGAAAGACCTGTCTGCGTCCCAATCCCGACCTGTGGCCCGCTTCGCGCCGCCACGCCGACGCCAGGCTGAAAAAATGGCACATTGGCCCGAGTGTCCCAGTTCGGGCCGTAAATCCGCCCATCCGCCTACTTAGGATACTTCATCTCCGCCGCACTTAGGACACTGGCCCGTCAGCGGTGGTCACTTAGGACAGCACCGGGCAGCCCAATCGTGTGCGAGTAGGCGTCGCGTCGGCGCCCGTGATCCGTCCGGCGGACGGCCGCCAGCTCGCTGACCTCAGCTGATGAGCCGCCTCTGGACGGCGCGGCGCGCCCAGGCGAGCAGCACGGCGGAGACGATCAGAATATATGCGACGTCCCACACCGCGATCAGGCTCGCCTGGCCGGCAAACGCACTGCGGGCGAGGCGGACGGGGTGCAGCAGGGGCAGAGCTTCCGCTACCCACAGCCAGTGGCCCCTCAGTCGTTCCTTGAGCGGAAAGAAGACGTCCGAGAACAGGAACAACGGGGTGAGGAAGAGGGTGAAGTAGAAACTGTAGAGATCGATGGTCGTGATGCGTAGGGAAAAGGCGATGCCGATGGCGGCGAACAACAGTCCGGTGAGCGGGATGACCAGCAGCACCAGCAGGGATGACGGCAGGGGGGCGAGGCCGAACAGGGCGACGACGATGAAGAAGCAGGTGCCGTAGATTGCCGCGCGGCTGATCGCCCAGAGGATCTCGCCGGCCAGTACGTCGTCGGGCTGGATGGGCGTCGTGAGCATGGCGTCATACTGCTTCTCGAAGTTCAGGCGGACGAAGATGTTGTAGGTCACTTCGAAGCTGGCGCCGTTCATGGCCGCGACGCACACCAGGCCGGGGGCGAGGAAGGCGGCGTACGACATGCCGCCCATCTGGGAGATGTAGGCGCCGACGCCGATGCCGATCGACAACAGGTAGAGCACCGGCTCGAAGAAGTTGGGCAGGATGTTGAGCATCCAGACGCGGCGGTACATGGCGGCATTGCGCAGCCAGACGGCGAGGGCGTGGGGCAGCGACAGGGTCATGCCCCCTCCAGGCTGGTGCCGGTGAGGCGCAGGAACACGTCCTCGAGGTTGGTCGGGCGAACGACCAGGGCCCGCCGATTGGCGGGGTCGCGCTGATGCAGGCGATCGACCAGCGGCGCCGCGTCGTCGACGTAGAACATCACCCGCCTGCCGCTACGCAAGCGGTGGCGCGGTGGGGGCGCGCCGTCGAGCAGCGCCGCTTCTTCGCCCGGCTCGCAATCGACTTCGACCGTGTCGGACGCGAGGTGTGCGGTGATCAGATCGGCGGGGGCCCCCCCGACCACGACCCGGCCGTTGGTGACGATCGCGACGCGATCGCAGAGGCGCTGCGCCTCGTCCATGTAGTGGGTGGTGAGCAGGACGGTGGTGCCGGCGGCGCGCAGGTCGCGCACCCGCGCCCACAGTGCCAAGCGCACGGCCGGGTCGAGACCGGTGGTCGGCTCGTCGAGCACCAACAGCTCGGGCTGATTCATCAGCGACATTGCAATCGCCAGGCGGCGCTGAAAGCCGCCCGACAAGCGCTGCACGGGCACATCGGCGTGTGAGCGCAGCTCGAGGAAGTCGACCAGCTCCTCGATCCGGCGCGACAGGGCCGGCTCGCGCAGCAGGTGGTAGCGGCCGAAGACGCGCAGATTGTCGACCGGTGACAGCGCTTCGATCAGGACGTTCTCCTGCAGCGTAACGCCCAGCCGAGCGCGCACCGCGCGCGGGTCGCGCGCAATGTCGATGCCGAAGACGCGGATGGCGCCGGCCGTCGGCCGGCAGACGCCATAAATCATACGCAGCGTCGTGGTCTTGCCGGCGCCGTTCGGGCCGAGCAGGCCGAAGCACGCGCCGGCCGCGACGTCGAGATCGATCCCGTCCACGGCCACGCGCGGGCCGAAGCGCTTCACCACGCCGCGGGCTTCGACGATCATGCGGCGCCTATAGCACGATTGACGCGCGCGTCGCCCCACGGGCGCCGTGCCAGCGGACGGCACGGCGCCATGGAGCATGGCGGCAAGCCGGATCGCCTCGGCGGCGCCGGCGGTCGATCACGGCGGGCAGGCAGCCGGGGCGGCGCAATCCTTGCCGAGGAAGATCTTCCCGTCGCTGCCGTTCTTTCCGTTGAAGCTGGTGCAGCTCACGCAGACGTCGTTACCGTTGCTGCTGAAGCGCGCGGCGACGGGGTCCTGGGCGATGCCGACCTTCAGGTCGTAGTCGAGCGTGGTGGGACCCTTGCCCTGCAGGATCGCCTTGAGCAGGTTCTGGTTCTTCCACATCACGATCTTCGCCGTGCCGTCGTTGAGCTCGGGATCGAGATACTTGTAGCCTTTCGGATTGGACGTGCTGCCGAGCAGCTTCCAGTTCTGGCACGGGAGATCGGTCGTGTACGACTCGCCGGACGTGGCGCTGGAGACGCTCAGCGTCGCCTTGACGGTCCCGCTGGGCGCGCTGTTGCAGCGCGGGTCGCCGCCGGTGCCGGGCGCCGGCGTGACGATGTTCGCCGACTTGGCCAGCACGACGATCTTGTTCTTCGACTCGTCGTCCGGGAGCTTGTTCTTGATCATCACCTTCTTGGCCGGCACGAGGGCCTCGCTGGTACCGCCCGGAACCGAGAGGGGGTTGGCGGGGTCGCTGCCGGCGTCGAGCTCGTCGCGGTCGAAGAACCCGTCCTCGTCACGGTCGACGCCCATCCGCTCGCCGGCGCCCACCGGTACCGCGGTGTAGGTCAGATCCTGGCCCGGCGTATTGGCCAAGGCGCCGAGCTGTGCGGCGCTCAGCAGTGTCTCGCTGGCGCGGTCGCTGCGGAACTGTCCGCCGGCCAGCCGGTACCAGCCGCGTTGCTGGGCGCCGATCTGACCCTTGACGATGACATCGCACTCGCTGGGCACCGCGTCCATGCGCTGGTTGAGCAGGTTGATCCGATCGGTGACGGCGGTGACGCTCGAGTTGCCGCTGTTCAGCGTCACCTGCTGGCCGACGATGGGGGCCAGGTCGCTGTCATAGGCGAGGACGAACTGCTCGAGCTACTGGCGCTCCGCGATGCTGGTGTTGAAGACGGTCGCGCCGTGGAAGCGGAACAAGGTGTCGACGCTGCCGTCGTGCAGGAACCCGAAGCCGCGCACCTGCGCGTTCTTGAAGCCGTTGTCGCCGCCGCTGAGGAACGCGACCTGCGGCATCCCGAACATGCCCACCTTCTGATACGCGTTGCGCAGGTGAGGGATCTTGAACATCTGAGTCTCGTGCTCGAACGAGGTGAACCCGTCGGTGCCGAAGTGGCCGTTCGGCGGATCGAGCACGTGGCAGCCGTTGCAGTTGAAGACGGTATCGGTGACGCGGCCGAAGTAGAGGTCGTGTCCCAACTTCTGATCGCCCACCAATGTATTGTTGAGGCCGCGGTTCGGGTTGGGCGGATAGGTCTCCTGCAGGATGAAGTCGGTGAACGCCTGCATCTCGGTGTCGGTGAGCGGACCGCTGCGTCCGAGCAGGTCGCTGAAGGCGGCGTTGAACTTCTTGAACGCGCCGTCCTCGTCCAGCGGGTTGCCGCCGGGGTCGTTGCCGGCGGTGCGGTCGCCGCGCCAGTGCATCGGCCCGTTGTTGGCCATGCCGCGCAGGCTCTGTGTCGTCATCGGCCCCTTCATCGGGTGGAAGTTGGGGTTCGGGCCGGGGACGCGGATGGGGTTCGGGTTGTGCAGGACCGAGTTGTCGGGGTTGCCGAGGTCCCACGCCAGGCTGTCGAAGTCGCCGAACACGTGGCAGCTCGAGCACGATGCTTCACCGTTGCTGGACGTAAACGCGGCGTCGTAGAGGAAAGGCCGTCCGTTCACGACGCTGGCGGGTTCGAGATTGTAGAGCGAGCGCTTGAGGCTCAGCTCCTCCGAAAGGGTTCCGGTGTTGACCACGCTGACCGAGTTGTCGAACCGGGTCAGCACGTAGAGCCGGCTATGGGCCTCGTCCAGGACGACCCCGGACGGACCGCCGCCGCTGAGCGGAACATACGTCACGCCGGTGGGGACGGCCGGGTCGAACGTGTCGCCCTCCAGCTTCGAGGTGTCGTACACGCCGATCTTCTGCGAGCCGAACCCGGCGACGTAGAGCGTCGTCCCCAGGTGGTCGACCGCCAGGCCAACCGGGGTGGCGAGGCTCTGGTCCGCCGTGCCCATCGGGCTCGGCACGACGCTGTAAGTGATCTGCTTGTTCAAGTGTCGGGGCAGCACCGACGTGCCGTCGAGGACGGTAATGCGCGCCTCGTGCAGGTGGCCGCGCACCGTGGAGCCGCCGACCACGCCGGGGCCTTCGAAACGCACTTCGTTGTGCGCGTCGGTGTTGCTCACGTACACCTTGTTGTTCGCCGGGTTGACCACCATGTTGAACAGCACGGTGCCGACGTGGGCGTACTGATCGGAATCCAAGCCGATCTGTGCGGGGGGATTGGCGGTCGCGTCGATCGCGAACACGTCGAGATCGGGCAAGCTGAACTTCACCGCGTTGTTCCAGTTGCGCCCCAACTGGTCACGCCACTGGCCGGATGGGTTGTCGAACTTCACGATCAGGCCGGTCTCCGGCCGTCCGATCCCGTCGACGTTGCGCTCCGGGAGCGGCATCCCGCCCGGCATGGTGACGCCGAAAATGTTGCACGGGCCCGGCACGAGGTTGTCGTTCAGGTTGCTGTCGTCACACACCGCTCCTTCGCTGACGGCGGTGGTCTGGTTGCCGGAATGGAACACCCCGGCGTACACGGTATGGCCGTCGGGGGTGACGGCGAGGGCGCGCGGCGTGTCGCCGAACAGCTGGAGGATCGTCAGCGGAACACCCTCGAGCGTGTTGCCAAGATTGGTGGCGTCGAACACCCAGACCAGGGCGCGCGGCGTGCCGGCCGTCGTCAAGAGCGGCGGCACCGACACGGGCACGTTCTGCCCGCGCCGCGCCGTGGTAATGAAGGCGCGGGTGCCGCCCGGCCCGCCGAAGACGATGTCGCGCGGCTCGTCGCCGACGAGCAGGGTGCGCACCACCTGCGGCGTTCCGGTGAGGTCGACGATGCTCACGCTGTCCGAGAGGTGATTGACCACCCACACCTCGGTGTTGCTGCGCGCGGCGACCGCCACCGGCTCCATGCCCACCTCGACCGACGCGATCTTGGCCAGGCCGCTGGCGCCGACCGAGAAGACCTCGAGGCGATTGTCCGGGGTGTTGACCGCGAACAACCGGGTGCCGTCCGGCGAGAGCGCCAGCGGGCGCACCTGGCCCGATTCGAACAACACGAACGAGTTGGCGGCAGCGGCCAAGCCGGCGATGCCGAGAACGAGCGCGAACGCGCCCGCGACCCACCCCCCTCTGGCCGCCTGCACGCGGGCCGAGTGCTGCATTGATCATCCCCCTTCGGAACGAAAGCGAAAACCCTTTGACCAGATAACACGCACCGAGAAGTTGAGTATACCTGAAACGGTCGTTCGGTCGTCGGTGGGGCGCGAACTGCAGCCCGCTCGGGTGCGCGGGCAACGCCCTCGCGCTGCGCCCGGAATCTCTGGGTGACATAGCTGGTCCGGCGCCCCGCGCCGGCG
>Ga0335069_10011695_pt1 | contig 12372 bp, 10 predicted proteins | sample Lox_Sample_11_FD_206714 | JGI IMG/M metagenome (GOLD analysis project Ga0335069, IMG submission 206714) | Soil microbial communities from Loxahatchee National Wildlife Refuge, Florida, United States - Lox_Sample_1.1 | ecosystem: Environmental > Terrestrial > Soil > Wetlands | place: USA...
CTGCCATTGCTCGTCAAACCAGCACGCCACCCATCCAATCCCGCGCTCGGCCAGGTAAGACATCAACGGGTCGCCATACGTGCCGGCATCGCCGCTGAGATACTTGTCGGAGGGATTCGGCGTTTGCTTCTTGTCAATAAAACCCCACTCGGTAATCACCACCGGATAACGCGCTGCGACGTTCCCAAAATCGTGGTCCCACCCGAATCGGGCATGACTCGGAAAGATGTGGGAGGCATACGCAATGTTCTCGCCGGCAACCGCCTCCTGCAGCACCCAATCGAGCTCGCGACCGTAGTTCAACCCGCCGACCATTATAAGTTGCCCGGCGCCCTGCGCCCGGATCACCTGCACCAGCCGGTTGGCGCAACGACGCCAGTCCGTCGCGGATATGTTCTGCGGTTCATTGAAGATCTCGAAGATCACCTGCGGCTCATCCTTGAAGTGAAAGGCTACCTGCTTCCAGAAGTTTGTAGTCATGGCATCGGTATGACAAAAAAGCTCGGGCACTTGCGGAGCGTACCCGGTCACCTCATTGCCGATGGAATGCCAGTCCAGAATGACATACATGCCGAGCTCCCCTGCCCATCGCACCGCAGGTTCAAGATAATGGTGTATATAATCCGGATTCCTTGACCAAAATTGAGGATGCACCGGAATCCGGATCGCGTTGGCCCCCGTTGCCCGCACCTTCTCGAACAGTGTGCGTGTATAACGCCCCTCTCCCGCCAATCTGGCCGGGTCCGGAATCATCAGGCCTTTGAGACGGACGATTTCTGCGGACCCGTTGGCAATGCGATTCCCTTTCGTCTGAAGTTGGGAGGGGGGGGGCCAGGTCGAGGCGGGTTCAACCAAACTGGTTTGAACGTTCGTCCTGCCATTAACGACGTCCGCGGCCGAACAAGTGATCCAGCAACCAGGCAGAATAGCTGCCAGAAGAATTGTGAATTGCGGTTTCATGACGCTCAACCGTTGGCTCCATACCAACGCTCTGCTGTTACCCCGGCGCAAAATTTAGGCTGCTTGCTGCTCGTCTAAAACCTCAAAATCTACACCGATTTGATCGTAATCGCAGCCCACTGCATATCCACTGTAAGCTGGTGCGCTTCGACTTTCTTTCGGGACGAACACTTGCTCCAAATCAGAATATCTCTCCGGCTCCAGCCACAACCCGCGAACCCGATCATGGGGTTCGTAATTGAGCTTCAAAACCTCTCCTGCGGGCAACACCCCTTCGAAGCGCCCACAACACGGAGCCCCAAAAGTGATCACACCATCAACCTTCACACTTTTACGACTGCGAAGACGCAGGCCTTTGTGGAACTTTCCCATAAAAGCAGTTTGACATGCATGGTTGCGGATTGGAAGCCCGAAGTTCAGGTATAAATTTGGTTCACGAAATACTTTACTGACGCTTCCTGCTTAGCCAAAGCGGGTACCGCAGGTGGAATTCGCGTCAACAAGCAAAGCTATTTCCCGATGCGCTGCAAGACGTAATACTGTGGCTTCATCCCCGAGATCGTCACGTCGCCGCTCTTCCACTCGCAGAACAGATAGGCCCGACCGTTGATTTCCTTGATTTCATAGCGGCTGGCGGTTTGGTCGCTGTGGTGCATTACCGTGCCCTTGGTCCAGGTCATCCACGGCTGCGGCATTTTGCCATTCTCCAAAAACGTCAGCTCTTTTAGAAAAAGTTTCTCTTTCGGCCATTTGGGTTTGTCCGGATTGAAATCGGCGACGTTGCGTACGAAGTCAACGCTTTCCCATTCACCGATCACTTCGGGATCGTTGACGAAAGGCAGATCAATATTGTCCTTGCTGCCAACGGCCACGGTAAATGATGTTCCCGCCAATTTGCCCTGCCACTGGCCAGCGCCGGTATAGTTCATGATGAATTCACCATCGGCCGCCGGCGTGGTGCCATCGGCGCCCTTGAAGTTCTGCAATCCGTGGTAAACGACCTTGTACGGTGTGGCACTGTCCCGATGGATAGCGACGACCGCTTGCAAATCATCATAAGAGGCGCCGGCTTCGCGCAACTGGCGACCGACCTCGTGCTGGATGGTTTGCGCGACCACATCGCTCGGGTTTTGTATGAGCGACGCCAATCCGCGCTGGTGAAGTTTGGAGTGCGGACTGTTGACGGCGAGAGCCACCGCCAGCCAGATGGCCGTGATGACGCCGCCAATCACAATCGCCTGCCGACCAATCCGAGCGTGGCGAACCAGAAATCCAAGAGCAATTCCCGCCAGCGCATTAGGCAAGGTTGACCAGACCAGTGCCGCCGGCGGATGTGGAAAAGTAGCGAAGGTCGCAATCCCCAGGACTCCGCTGAAACCGGCGAGCGCGAGCGCGACATAAGCCAGCGGTGGATTGGCAGATTTGTCCAGCGGTGGTTGCATCGGCGTGGCGGTGGAACTAGCCGCCCGCTGGTTTGCCGCGAAAGCCGCCCGCACTTCGCGACGGTTCAAAACCACGAGGGCCCAGATCCCGATCGGCAGGCCGATGATATTGGCCGGCGCGACAATGATGGCCAGTATGCTGCCCAGGATGACCACGCCCCGCCGCTCGAGTTGCATGAACTTCAGTCCCGCATAGATGATGCAACTGCTTAAGGCCATCACCAACACGGGCAGCCAGATAAACAGGCCGCTGGGCGATTTGAAGGCGGCGATGATGCAAACCACTGTAAACAACGCCCAGTCGAGTACGCCGGTAACAACCAGTCCAATGGCCGGACTTTTGACCTGGGCGTGCGCGGCGTCACTCTTTCCGGAATCCGGCTTCATCGTCGGACCGGTCCGCGAATCATTTGCCGCGAAGGCCGCCTTCACCTCGGGGCGGTTCAACACCACCCACGTCCAGACGCCGAAGGGCAGGCCAAGAATGGCTCCCGGACCGACGAGCGCCGCGACGGCGCAGGTCACCACGCTGAAGGGATAATTGCGCAACTTCAACATCCTGGACGCGCCGACCAAAACGACTGCGGCGAAGACCATAAACAACGTGGCTACGAATCCGATCCCCACCAACGCGGCGATATCACCCTCTTGTCTGGCCAAATAAATGCCAAAGCCCAGCAAGCCCAAGCAGAAGAGCAGTTGCAACACTCCCGCCGCGATCAACCCGCGGACGGGAACCTTCAGGGCCTGGCGAATCGGTTCGTCATCCTGGGGCGAATGCGCCCGGGGTGATGTTGCAGCGATGGTTTCCAGCCGAGTCTTGACTTCGCTGGCCTGCTGGTAGCGGCGCGACGGCTCCTTCTCCAGCGCGTGCAGGACCACTTCATCCAGCCGCACGTCAATTTGCACTTTACTAGAGGGCGGCGCGAATTTGCCCAGCGGCAGTTCGCCAGTGAGCATTTCGTAGAACACGACGCCGAGCGAGTAAATGTCCGCGCGATGGTCCACCAACGCCGGTTTTTCGATCTGCTCAGGCGCCATGTAATGCGGCGTGCCCACCACGTCCTTCGCGCCGGTGAGCGCTGGTTGTCCGGCGCCGGCGCCGGCCATTTTCGCGATGCCAAAGTCCGCGATCTTCACGCGGCCTTGTTTGTCCAGCAGGATGTTTTCCGGCTTGATGTCGCGGTGGATGACGCCCTGCTCGTGGGCGTACTGGAGCGCCTCGCAAATCTTCGGGACAATCTTCAACGCCTGCTCCGGCGGCATCTTCCCGGCCACCAGCAACTGGCGCAGATTCACGCCGTCCACATATTCCATCACCAGATAACAATGTCCGCCCGCCTCGCCGAAATCGTGGACGGTGACGATGTTCGGATGATTCAGCCGGGCGAGGGCCTGGGCCTCGCGTGCGAATCGCACGGCAAATTGTTCGTCCTGCTCCTTGTCTCGCGTCAGGATTTTCAGGGCGACGAGACGGTTCAAGCGCGGCTGCCGGGCCTTGTACACCACGCCCATGCCGCCGTGACCGAGGCATTCAAGCACTTCCAGCTGCGGGAACAGTGGCGCGATTTCCGCGGGCGAAGCCGGCGGCGGGATAATTTTGCTTCCTTGCGGGCCGACACCGCCGGGTCCCTCCGTTTGCGCGGCGAGACCGGCTTTTAACATGCATTCCGGACAAATACCGCCCAGGGTCGTGGGCGGCACCGGCTTGCCACAATGCGGACATTTCTTTTCGTTATCCATAAATTTCTTCCTTCACCCTATACAAAGGAAGCCTGGGCCAAAGGTTACAGTGGATTTCCAAAAGAAACCACGAAAAGACGGGGGAGTGGAACCACGAAACACACGAAATGGAATTGCCGCAAAAGAACGCAGAGAACGCAAACTTCAACCACGGATGAAACTAACGCGGCTCTCGCCGCAACCACAGTTTTTTGGACTCATACGGTATCCGGAGTTAATCACCAGCGAGGGAAGCGGCTCAACGAAGCCGCTTTTGTAACATCGCCGCAACGCCGGCAATCCTGAATAGGGCTTCTTAATTTTTTAATATTAACCTGATTGTCGCTACACCCTTTTTGCCCAGGGTGTAAACTGGCAATCGTTCAAAGAAGATTCAAATCAAATGAAAGGCTATCCATGAATGCAAATCGTTTAAAAAAACTCTGCGTTGCGTTTGTTCTCGCCTCAACCCTCAACGGCCCGCTGTCCACGGCCTTCGCCCAAGGGACGGCGTTCACCTATCAGGGCCAACTCCAGAACAACGGGAGTCCAGCCAGTGGCAGTTACAACCTGGCCTTCTCGTTGTTTAATACCAATAACGGCGGGGTCGCCATTGCCGGGCCCGTCACCAACAATGCCGTCAATGTCACCAACGGCCTGTTTACGTCGCTGGTTGATTTCGGCTTCGGCGTGTTCACCGGCGCGTCGAATTGGCTGCAGATTGCCGTGGAAACCAATGGCGGCAGCAGTTTCACCAATCTGTCACCGCGCCAGCAATTGACGCCGGTGCCTTATGCGATTTACGCGGAAGGCACGAGCAATTTGCTGAGCACCCTGCCGGCGGCGCAATTGCCGGGCAATGTCATCACCAACGGTCAGTTGAACGTGACCTTGTGCGGGATGTTTTGCGGCGACGGCACGGCTTTGATGACCCGCAACAACACTGCCTGGCTTTATTACTACGACCAGGGCAATCAACTTAGTGGGGCCGCGAATGTTTGGGTTAATGCCATGTTCAACATCCCGGGACCGGCTGACCCAACCTCAATGGGCTGGACTTACAATCCTCCCACTGGAACGTTTACATGCAGTTCAGGTGGAACTTATCTGGTCGAATATAATGCCTTGGTGCAGGTCGGGGCTGGCGGAGGCAATGCGTCACTCAGAGCACAACTTAATGGTCTAAATGCTGTCCCAGGTAGTGGGGTGAACCTGGATACCGCGGCGCTAGGCGCGGGCAACTATGAGCCGGTTTCAAAAAGCTTTCTGGCACAATTCAACACAGGTGATACGCTGAATATTCAGTTCGCCAGCACCGTTGGCGGCGCTATTACGTTGTTGCACGGGGGTGGGGGCGTGCCAGGATCATCACAGGCGAGCGTTAGTGTTACCATTACCCGAATACAATAGCCGGGAAGAATTTGTTTAACCTTAACCAGGGAAGATCCATGAAAATACCATTTCTCCTTCTCAGCCTGCTGCTTCCCGTGTTGGCTTCAGCGCAAAGCTACTCGATTAACTGGCATAAAATCGCCGGCGGCGGCGGCACCAGCACGGGCGGCGTTTATTCCGTCAGCGGCACCATGGGCCAGCACGATGCCGGCGGGCCGATGACCGGCGGCAATTATTCGCTCACCGGCGGGTTCTGGGGCTTGCTTGCCGTGGTGCAAACGCCCGGCACACCGAACCTGACCATCAAGTTCGTCGCTCCGGCCAGTGCCGTCGTTTCGTGGCCGAACACAGGCAGTTATACCCTGCAAACGAACGGCAACCTGGGCACTTCGAGCTGGATTGGTTACGGCGGCACAGTAACAACGGTCAATGGCACAAACAATGTGACCATTACTCCGCCCACGGGGAGTTTATTTTTCCGATTGAGCAAACCCTAAAAGGCTGGAAGAAGGTATCCGGCATCGGAAATCAGACGTGCTGGGTCTGACTAATACGGACTAGGCATTATCCACCCGCCAAGGTCCGGAACAGATATCGCAGTTCGTCCTCCACCTCCTCCGGTCCGGACACGGTGTCGGCGATGGTGTCACGCAGCAACGCGCGGTAACGCTGGCGCAACCGGTGCACGGCCACTTTCACCGCGCCTTCGGTCAGGCCGAGCTGGCGCGCCAGCTCGGCGTAGGGTGCGGCTTGGCTGTTGCCGGCCAACGTAACCCGCAGCGCGTCGAACAGCTTGTCCTTGCCCTGCGCGCGATATTCCGCGCCGAGGCTCTGATAAACCTGCTCGAGCAGGGTAATGGCCCAGCGGTGTTCAAAGGCCTTTTCCGGCGTGAACTGTTCCGCGGAGATCCCCGCCAGCTGCGTCTCGGCGCTTTGCAGGTCGAGCGAAATTACCTTCCCGCCGCCGCGCTTTTGCGCCCTGGCTTTGTCCCATTCGTCGGACAGAAAATGGTTCAGGCTGGCGAGCAAGAAGGACCGGAACCGGCCCCTCTCCGGTGCGACGCCGGCGACGGCGTTGCGTTCGAGCAACCGGGCGAAGAAGGCTTGCGTGAGATCCTCGGCATCGGCGGGCGGATAACCGCGCCGGCGCACGTAGGCGTAGAGCGGATGCCAGTAGGTCTGGCACAATTGCTCCAGGGCCGCCTGCGCGTGAGTGGTCTGGCTGCGGCCGGCGGTGAGCACCACCGACCAGCGGGTGGTGACGAAAACGGACCGTTGAGGCGCAGGAGTTGCGGTGGCAGTCGTTTCCGTTCCGGTGGTCTGCGGGGAAGTGCTCACTCCGGCAGACTAATCTCCCGCGGCAAAAGCGCAAGACTGCGGTCGCGCGAAGATAACGCAATTGGGCTGTAGCATCGAGCCAGTGGCTCGAAATCGGTTGGCACATCCAGTTCCGATTCATGGTTGACATCATAGTCCCGGCATGGCCGTGTTTCAGCGTTGGACAGCAGCACACATCAAAAACAATCGAACCCCGGGTGTTGATGCATCTGGGTTCAATGACCCCAATAATTCAAACCTCTCCTATTTGGGCGTTACGGCGGGTGCTTCGGTTCCGGCTTCAGGGGTGACTTGACTGGGGGAGCTGGGTTGTGGCGGCTCAATCATCTGACGCAGGCTGTCACTAAGTTCTTTGGCCTTCGCCGCGTCGAGCATTTGTCTGGAAATATAATCGGCCTGGCCGGCATCCACGATGTTCTGCGCCCACTTCGCAGCCTGATCGTACTTGCCTTCGAGCAAATATAGCCGTGCCAGCCCGAACCACGCCGCCCCGGCTTGCGGCGCCGCGCGCAGGAAGTATTTCTCCGCGTCGTCGTATTTTCGCTCCGACAGGTAGATCTGTCCGAGTCCGTTCAACGCGCCCGGCAGGTCGGGCTGGATGCCGACGGCTTTTTGGAAGGCGCCTTCCGCCGCTGCGCTCTGGCCGGAATTGAACTGCGCCCAGCCGAGTCCGTTCCAAGCGTTCGCGTCGCTGGGCGCAAGCTGGACAGCCTGCTGGAACTTCGCCGCGGCTTCGGCGAGTTTCCCCGCCTGCCAGAGCTGCCAGCCTTCCTGCGTCAATTGCGTCGGCAAAAAATCTTCCGCTCGCGGCGGCAGAAGCAAAACGCCGACAGACATTTTCTTGCCGGACTTGGTGGTGAACTCGCCGATGGTCACGGACCAAACGCCGTCCGATTCCTGGCGCGGCTCGCCAGCGCGGAAGACGAGCTTGCCGTCAGACAAGCTCACATCGCCGATATACTTCCCGCTGCCCATCGTGAACACCGGCTTGCCGAGGCGCGGCTGCACGCGGCAGCTCAATCCTGTCCAACCTTGCTCCAGCGTGGCGGTGAACTGGTCCGGGTAGCTGAAACCACAGCTCCAGCCGTTGTCGCGCCGGTCTGCGTAAAACGCGATGCGCGCACCGGTCGCAGCTGTGCCTTCGATGACAATTTTGTTTCCGTCCACGCTCACGCGGGTGATGGCAACCTGAGGCTGGCCGCCTGGAACTTGAGCCGCAGGCCGGTAATGCAGGCCCTGGTTCACCAGCATGGCCACGCCGCTGGCGACGCCGATGGCCGCGAGCATCACCAGCAACGTGACGCGCCGTTTGCCGCCGCCGAACCAGATCAGGCCGACGGCCAGCGTCAGCCCGGAGACGATCATCATGGCCACGGCGCTGCCCCATGCGACCAGCAAGAAGAACACCGCCATGTAAACCGCGCCGAGGAGGTCCACGTCGGGCTTCGGGCTGGGCGCGGCGACGGGCGGCGCGGCGGCCGCCTGCCGGGCGATGAATTCCGCAAAGAATCCCAGGCCGCTCAGACCAAAGAGGCCGAACAAGCCGAACAGCCGAAGGCACCACTCCAAGCCGGGCGTGTGGCCGAGGAACCCGGCCAAACCCAGGAAGCCGAGCCCGGACAGGTTGGCGAGCCGGAACGCCGACCGCGACGTGAACGTGAGCCCAAACATCCGCCCGACAAACCAGCCCCAGCCGGATTCCGGGGCGGTCCAACCCTTATCCACTTGGCCGGCGAAGGAAGGCGTGGAGGCGCTCCCGAGCACAGCGTGCTGAACCATGATGCCGACGTAGATCAAAGCCAGCACGCCCCAGCACACGAACAGAAGCGGGTAAAGAAATCCAAAGCCACCGGCAATTCCCAGTACGAAGCAAACGCGCGCCAGCACGGCAGCTTTCAACTCCGCTTTGGTCTGCGCTTTTACCGGGGCAGTTGCGAGGGGCGGCGGGGTCGCCGCAAGCGTCTCCACCTGCGTCTTCAAGATGCTGGCCTGCTGGTAGCGGAGCTCGGGTTTCTTCTCCAATGCCCGCAAAACGATTTCATCCAGCCGCACGTCAATGTGAACTTTGTGGGATGGTGGCTCGATGGGTTTGCCGGGCATTTCGCCGGTGAGCATTTCATAAAAAACCACGCCAAGCGAATAGATGTCCGCACGGCTGTCCACGCGTTTCGGGTCGGACTGTTGTTCCGGCGCTATGTAGCCTGGTGTGCCGACGACGCTTTGCGTTGCGTTCTGCGGCGAGGCGGTTTCACCACCGGTTTCGCCATGTCCGTTGCCAAGCATCTTGGCGATGCCGAAATCGGCGACTTTCACGCGCCCGGTTCTGTCCAGCAGGATGTTCTCCGGCTTGACGTCGCGATGCACGATGCCGCGCTCGTGGGCGAATTGCAGCGCGTCGCACAGCACCGGCACGATGGCCAGCGCCTCCTCCGGCGTGAATTTCCGCGCCTGCAGCAGATGGCGCAAGTTCGTGCCGTCCACAAATTCCATCAGCAGGTAGTAAAATCCGCCGGCCTGTCCGAAGTCGTAGATGGTCACAATGTTCGGATGGTTCAACGCCGCCAGCGCCTGCGCTTCGCGGGCGAATCGCTCCGCGAACTTCGGGTCGTTCACGCGCTCCGGGGCGAGAAGCTTGAGCGCGACAAAGCGGTTCAGCGTTTTCTGCCGCGCTTTGTAAACCACGCCCATGCCGCCGCGCCCAAGGCATTCGAGGATTTCAAGCTGCGGAAAATGTGGCGCGATTTGACCGGGAGGCAGCGGCGGTTGTGCGGCGGTTTGTTCGCCGGAGAAGGCGGTCTCGGTCCTGAGGTTGAGCGCCATGAGGCAGTTCGGGCAAAGGCCGGCGGGCGCGTTGGGCGGCAGCGGCGCGCCGCATTGCGGGCATTTTGGCATCGGTTCAGTATTCATAACCGATACTTACCGGTCGGTGGAAGCTTGTTACATAATGTCTCGCGTGCCTGGAGTCGGGCGTTTGGCCTCCCGGAGCCATTCAACCGCACGTACGTCTCACCGCGGCGACACGTCAGGAGATACAAATATCGCGCCAAGATGATTGCCGGCGCGTTGAAAATGAGTTCAAAGCCACCTAAGACCGTGGTTTGGGCAAAACAGTTATGCCATGCTTGAATCCTGCCAGGGAACGAGGGAGGCAACGCCGCACATTCGTGTGCGGTTTGAACAGACAACGCGACCAGGGCCAGCACCAATGCCGAACATGCCGCATGGATGTTCGCCGTGGAAAGATGCCGCTGCCGGTCAAAGCCCTTTTGCCTGAGCCAGCTGTTCATAACAGGATTCCAGAACCGTTTTCGATAAATATCTGAGAACGTCAAGCGAAACACCCTTCGGACCTTGCGATTTCGGGAGAAACCGAGTTTCGCCAGCGGCCAATAGACCGATGGAATTGGGATTGCAATCGGTCGCCGCAGGACAAATTCAGCGATGCACAGCACCAAACAGGTCGCGCCTGACACAGCCAACAACATGAACAGAAATGTCTTCATGCCGAAGTTCGCTCATTGCCGGGCCAACGCAGCGGCGAGATGGCGCAACTCTGCGTCCACATCCGCGCCGTCGGCCAGCGTCTGGGAAATCTCCTCGCGGTATATTTCACGGAAGCGCTTCCGCAGCCGATGCACGGCCACGCGCGCCGCGCCTTCGTTCACGCCGAGTTGTCTCGCGACTGTCGCGTATTCAATCGCGCCGCGCTCGGCCAGCAGACAGGTCTTCAAGGCTTCAAAATCGCCCGGTTTGCCGACGGCGGCGAATTCATCGCGCAGCCGGTTCACGGTCAAATCGAGCAGTGTCAGCGCCCATTGCCGGTCGAAAGTCTCATCCGGAGCCAGCGCATGGCTGTCCGCCGCAAACCGGCTTTCGGCGAACGCCGTGTCGAACTGCGCGGGTGCCGTTCCGCCGCCACGCCTCTGTGCGGAAGCGCGACGCCATTCATTGCTCATGAAATTTTTCAGCGCAACGATGAGGAATGTCCGCAATCTCCCCTTCTCGCGGTCGGCGTCCTCGAACCAGCGTTTTTCCAGCAGGCGGCAGAAAAATTCCTGCGTCAAATCCTGCGCGTCCTGCGGCGATTGCCCGCAGCGCCGCACGTAGGCGTAGAGCGGATACCAGTAGACGTGGCAAAGGACTTCCAAAGCCGCCGCTGACTCGGGCGATGATTGCTGCGCGGCCAGGACCACTGACCAGCGGGTGTTGGGAAAACTTCGCGGCGCATCACTGGATGAAGATTCACTGCTCACGGCAGGCATCATAACCAAACCCATTATCGGAAACGAGGGCGTTATTGCTCTTGTGTGCCGTTTTCATTTGGTCTTTGCGGCGAAAATGGTATTTCGTTACGCGCCGTAAAGTGCTAATTCATCCTAACGAATCGGGGCTTGCGTTTCGGGGTTTGGAAGCGTGGAACGCTTTACGGGATGATTGAGTGTGTTTTTCATATGCAAGAGTTGTCGCCGGTCGCGACCTGGAACTCAACTCAGGCCTTCTTTCTACGTTAACCACTCACCGAAATGCTGAAACTTGGAACGCCAACGGGACTGCGTCCAATAGCTCCCCGATTGATGGGTATAAAAGCGGATTCGGGTAGTGGCATGAGAGAGTCGGCCCATTTTGAAGGGTAGCCGAGACTAGGGCACCGCCTGAATCCTGCGTTTGATCTAATCATATTTCCAGAATCACGTCAAAGTCGGGGCTGAAACATAACGGTTACAACTTGATGGCACACGCTTTCGGATCTCGATGTCAGGTTTTTAATTTTATGAATGAATCAAATAAACCAATTCGCAAAGCTTACCGGACTCAAATGCGCTCGGAGTGTTGCCACCATAAGTACAGTTCGAAAACCTTCAGTGAAATCTTCAGTAAGAAGGTTAAACCGGATTAAGCCAAATAGTGGGAGATTTTATTGAAATAGTTCGGGAAGCGGTGTAGTTTTTCCCTGAAAATAGGGCATTTGCCATCCGATTCCGACCCTCGCATCCAAGTCATTTACAATCAGCAGCTTGCGATTAAAGCGCAGCACGTATTCCTTCTCTTTTTCCCGATTCGGCGTTGGTAGAAAACCGACCCTCATCTCATAGAGTGAGGACCAGAATCAGGCTAAAAAGTAATTTGGCGATGCGCTCACTCGGTTCGAGCATGAATTTGTAGAATTTAACAGGGTCGTTAAACATGGTGCCTGGAAGGAACCGGCAAGTTGAACTGCTGCCGATACTGCTTCACAACGTCCTCCAGATGGCCGTAGAAGGCATCCGCACCCAACAGCTCCTTGAAGTGGTAGGCGGTCCTGGTCTTGAGGTCCATGACCTCCGCCACAACCAGACGTATGCCTCTCGCCTTCAAGCTCGCATGAACCGACCGGAGGGTTTCCGCCGCCGAGAAGTCGACATTGTCCACCGCGGACGCGTCGAGACAGAGCCAGCGCACTGGCGGCTCCTTGGTGTTCGCGAGAAACGAGGTCTCTTCCGAGAACTGCCGGCAATTCGCGTAGTACAAACTGTGCGTG
>Ga0335069_10011696_pt1 | contig 12372 bp, 9 predicted proteins | sample Lox_Sample_11_FD_206714 | JGI IMG/M metagenome (GOLD analysis project Ga0335069, IMG submission 206714) | Soil microbial communities from Loxahatchee National Wildlife Refuge, Florida, United States - Lox_Sample_1.1 | ecosystem: Environmental > Terrestrial > Soil > Wetlands | place: USA: Florida...
CTACCAGTATGACGAGCACACCCGGATCGGCCTGGATTACCGCTCGCGCATCCGGCACACCATCAGCGGCAAGCAGAGCATCAGCGTGCCCGGGGAGCTTGCGGGCGCGGTCCCGGGGGTGGCCAGCGCCCTCAGTAACCTCAACAGCGATATCAAGGCCGGCGTCACCCTGCCCGACAATCTTGCCTTGAGCTTCTACCACGACCTGACGCCGCGCCTCGCGGTGATGGCCGACCTGCAGTGGACACACTGGGCGGTGTTCAACCAGATCGGCATCGTGCCGACCAATGGAAGCCCGACAACGACGCTTTCGGAAAACTGGCACGACACCATCTTCGCCGGCATCGGCGCGAACTACAAGCTGCGCGACAATCTGGTCCTGCAGAGCGGTTTCGCCTACGATCAGTCGCCGGTGACCGACGGCAACCGCAACGCCCGCATTCCCGACAAGAGCCGCCTGGATCTCGGCATCGGTGCCGCTTACGACGTCATACCCGGTGTCCGTCTTGCACTTGCCTATCTCCATGCCTTCCCCACCGGAAAGGCTAACATCAACAATGTGTCGAACAGCACGTCCGGGCAGCTCGTCGGCCACTATGACGACCATGCCGATATCGTCAGCGCGGGCATAACTGTGAAGTTCTGAGCAGGCACCGGACACATGGAAGCAACACTCAACCGAACCATGCAGCCGACATCCTTCGACCCGCTGCCGATTCCTGCGCTGCTCGACGAGGCGGTGCGTCGCCATGGCAGCCGTTATGCCATGGATTTCCTGGGGCGCCGCTGGACCTACGCGGAGCTCGGCGGACAGGTCGAACGTATCGCCGGCGCATTGCAGGGCATCGGCGTTGGCAAGGGCACTCGTGTCGGGCTTTGCCTGCCCAATACGCCCTATTCCGTCATATTCTATTTCGCCATCCTGCGTGCCGGCGGAATTGTGGTGAACTACAATCCGCTCTACGTCGAGCGGGAACTCCGGCACCAGATCAAGGACTCGGGCACCACCGTCATGGTCGTGCCGGATATCGAGGCGATTCATGCCAAGGTGCACGCCATCGCCGCCGAGACGGGGCTGCGCCGCATCATCGTCTGCCCTCTGACCGATGTGATGCCGGCCGCGAAGGCAGCGGTGTTCCAGTTCACAGGCCGCAAGGAGCGGGCGGCGATCCCGCGCGACGACCTGCACCTTGCCTACCGTCAATTGCTCGCCGCAGGCAGGACACCGACACCGGTCCCGATCTCGCCAGCCGAGGATGTCGCGGTACTGCAATACACCGGCGGAACGACAGGCACGCCCAAGGGGGCGATGCTGACGCACGCCAACATCACCGCGAATTGCCGGCAGGTCCTGCGCGCCCACGACGCGCTGCGCCCTGGCGAGGAACGGGTCCTTGTCGTGCTGCCGCTGTTCCACGTCTTCGCGCTTACCGTCGCGATGAACCTGCCCATCGCGGCGGGGGCGGAAATGGTGCTGCTTCCTCGCTTCGAAATCGAGCAGGTGCTGGAGACCATCGAGCGGCGGCGTCCGACCATCTTTCCGGGCGTCCCGACCATCTTCGGCGCCATCAACCAGGTTCCCGGCATCGAGCGGCGCAACCTCTCGTCTCTGCGCTTCTGCATTTCCGGCGGCGCTCCGCTTCCCGCAGAGGTCCGCGCGCGTTTCGAGCGGCTCACCGGATGCAAGCTGGTCGAGGGCTACGGATTGACCGAGGCGTCGCCTGTCGTCTGCCTCAATCCACTCGATGCGGTACGCGACGGGTCCATAGGCCTGCCCGCGCCCGGCACCGAGGTCGAGATTCGCGATCCGACCGACGTGGCCCGCACGCTCGGCATCAACGAGCGCGGCGAAGTCTGCGTGCGCGGCCCGCAGGTCATGGCCGGCTACTGGAACCGGCCGGCGGATTCCGCGGCAGTGCTGGTGGACGGGTTCCTGCGCACCGGCGACATCGGCTACCGCGACGCGGACGGTTACATCTTCCTGGTCGATCGCATCAAGGATCTCATCATCTGCTCGGGATACAACGTCTATCCGAGAGTTCTCGAGGAGGCGCTCTACGAGCACCCGGCGGTCGCCGAAGCAGTGGTCATCGGCATTCCCGACTCGTACCGGGGACAGGCGCCGAAGGCATTCGTCGTGCTGCGCGAAGGTGCCAGTGCCACGCCGGAAGAGCTGCTCGCGTTCCTTGCCGGACAGGTCTCGAAGATCGAGCTGCCGAAACAGGTGGAAATTCGGGACTCCCTTCCGAAAACAACGGTCGGCAAACTCTCCAAGAAGGAACTGATGGCCGAGGAGTCTTCGGCGAAAAGCAAGATTGGCGGAACTACGGAATGAGCCTTGTCAACGCCTCCCTTGCTGATATCTTGGAGCGGCTTCGATGATACACAGGCGAAGAATTGACCGCTACGATGAGAACACATGCTACGGGCAGCGCATCGGCGGACGTCCTCTATACGGTGACGCAACTCGCCGACGAGCTGGGCATCACCCCCCGGGCGATCCGGTTCTACGAGGCCAAGGGGCTGGTCGCACCCCAGCGTGCCGGTACCACGCGGGTGTACACGAAGCGCGAACGGGCGCGCATGAAGCTGATCCTGCGTGGCAAACAGCTCGGGTTCAGCCTGAGGGAAATAAGGGACTATCTCGATCTCTACGACATGGATCGCACGCGGGTGGCACAGCTTCGAATGCTGCTGACCAAACTGCGGGACCGCATCGCGCAACTCGAAGAGCAGCGCAGCGCGCTGGAGCAGGCCCTCAGCGAGTTGCGCGACGCGGAGCAGGAGGCCATCGCAATCCTGAAGGAAAAGGCGGTCAAGTCCGTCGGCTGATTGGGCGGACGAAGTCCGATCGCGATATCGGGATTGGCGCTATTCAAGGAGTGATCGCATGAAAGCCGTTGTCATTGCGGGCTATGCTCGCTCGCCCTTCACGCCTGCGACGAAAGGCGAACTCGCGCGCGTGCGCCCGGATGATCTCGCGGCGCAGGTGGTGCGGGCCCTGATCGCGCGCACCGGCGTCGATCCGGCGGAGATCGAGGACCTGATCCTCGGCTGCGCCTTCCCCGAGGGCGAGCAGGGTTTCAACCTGGGCCGCCTGGTGGGGCTTCTCGCCGACCTGCCGTTCAGCGTTGCCGGCGCGACGGTCAACCGGTTCTGCGGCTCGTCGATGCAGTCGGTGCACATTGCCGCCGGGCAGATCCAGCTCAATGCCGGCGAGGCGTTCATCTGCGCCGGCGTGGAGAGCATGAGCCGGGTGCCGATGATGGGCTTCAACCCGCTGCCCAACCCGGTGCTGAACGCGCGCCTTCCGGCGGCCTACATCGGCATGGGAGACACCGCGGAGAACGTCGCGCGGCGCTGGCAGATCACCCGTGAGGCGCAGGAGGCGTTCGCGGTGCGCAGCCACCGGCGCGCGGCAGCGGCGCAGGCCGAAGGACGGCTCGCCGCCGAGATCGTCCCGGTCGAAGCCAAATCCGGCACGGTCAGCCGCGACGGCTGCATCCGTCCGGAGACGACTGCCGAACGTTTGGCAGCGCTCAAGCCGGCATTCGACGAGAACGGCTCGGTGACGGCCGGCACCGCGTCGCCGCTCACCGACGGCGCGTCGGCCGTGCTCGTCTGCAGCGAAGCCTTCGCCGAGCGCAAGGGCCTGGCGCCGATCGCGCGGCTGCGCAGTGTCGCGGTCGCCGGCTGCGCGCCCGAGATCATGGGCATCGGCCCGGTGGGCGCCAGCCGCAAGGCGCTGGAGCGCGCCGGCCTTGGCATCGAGCAGATGGACGTGGTCGAGCTGAACGAGGCGTTCGCCAGCCAGGCCCTCGCCTGCATGCGCGATCTCGGCATCGCCGAGGAGGCGGTGAACATCGATGGCGGCGCCATCGCCCTCGGCCATCCGCTGGGTGCGACCGGCGCGCGGATCGTCGGCAAGGCGGCATCCCTGCTGGCCCGCACGGGCGGCCGCTATGCGCTCGCCACGCAGTGCATCGGCGGCGGGCAGGGCATCGCGACGGTCCTGGAGCGCCTCTGATGCAGACGATCCGCAAGGTTGCCGTGATCGGCGCCGGCGTCATGGGCGCTGGCATCGCCGCGCAGGTGGCGAATGCCGGCATCCCCGTGCTGCTGCTCGACATCGTGCCGCCGGGTGCGGCGGACCGCAACGCCCTGGCGGCCGGGGCCGTCGCCCGCATGCTGAAGACGGACCCCGCCCCCTTCATGTCGCCGGCCGCCGCCAGGCTCGTGGAGGTCGGCAACACCGAGGACGATCTCGGGCGTCTCGCCGAATGCGACTGGATCATCGAGGCGGTGATCGAGCGCCTCGACGTGAAGCAGGCGCTCTACCGGCGCATCGAAGCGGTGCGGCGGCCGGGCTCTGCGGTGTCCTCCAACACCTCCACCATCCCGCTCGCGGATCTCGTGGCCGGCCTGCCGGAGAGCTTCGCGCGCGACTTCCTCATCACGCATTTCTTCAATCCGCCGCGCTACATGCGGCTTCTCGAAGTGGTCAGCGGACCCGGCACCGATGCCGCGACGGTGGCCGACGTGAGCCGTTTCGCCGATGTCGCGCTGGGCAAGAACATCGTCGCCTGCAAGGACAGCCCCGGCTTCATCGCCAACCGGCTGGGGACCTACTGGCTGCAGCTCGGCGTGGTCGAGGCGATGGATGCCGGGCTGACCGTGGAAGAGGCCGATGCGATCATGGGCCGGCCGTTCGGCATCCCGAAGACCGGCATCTTCGGCCTTATCGATCTGGTCGGCCTGGATCTGATGCCGCACATCAATGCCAGCCTGCGGCGCTCGCTTTCCCCGGCCGACCCGTTCCAGGCGGCGCAACGCGATTTGCCGCTGGTCGCGCGCATGATCGAAGAGGGCTACACCGGGCGCAAGGGCAAGGGCGGCTTCTACCGGCTCAACCGCGCCGGCGGCGGCAAGGTCAAGGAGGCGATCGACCTGGCGAGCGGCCAGTACCGGCGCGAGCGCAAGGCGGAACTCCCCGAACTCGCCGAGGCCGGGCGGGATCTCCGGGCCCTGCTCGCGGCGGCAACCCCGGCGGGACGCTATGCCTGGCGCGTCATCGGCCAGACCCTGGCCTACGCCGCGCGGCTCGTGCCGGAGGCGGCCGACAACATCGCCGACATCGATGCGGCGATGCGGCTCGGCTACAACTGGAAATGGGGCCCGTTCGAGCTGGCCGACCGCATCGGCGCCGACTGGCTGATCGAGCGGCTGGGCGCCGATGGTCTCGAGGTGCCGCCCCTGCTCCGCCTTGCCGCCGGGCGTGGCTTCTATCGCGTGGGGAACGGCCGGCGCCAGGCGCTCGGCCCGGACGGCGACTGGCACGACGTGGTGCGCCCGGACGGCGTGCTGCTGCTCGAGGACATCAAGCGCGCCGGCAAGCCGCTGCTCAAGAACGGCGGCGCGGCGCTGTGGGACATCGGCGACGGCGTGGTCTGCCTGGAGTTCACCGGCAAGGGCAACTCGCTCGACGAGACGGTCCTCTCGCTGCTGGACGAGACCATCAAGCTGGTGCCCGGCAAATACAAGGCGCTGGTGATCTACAACGAGGGCAAGCACTTCTCGGTCGGCGCGAATCTCGGTCTGGCGCTGTTCGCTGCCAACATCGCCGCCTGGGGCGAAGTCGAGAACCTCGTGCGGAGCGGGCAGAAAGCCTATCAGGCACTGAAATACGCCCCGTTCCCGGTGGTCGGCGCGCCGTCGGGCATGGCGCTCGGCGGCGGCTGCGAGATCCTGCTGCATTGCGACGCGGTGCAGGCGCACGCCGAAACCTATGTGGGTCTGGTGGAATGCGGCGTCGGCCTGGTGCCGGCGTGGGGCGGCTGCAAGGAGATGCTGACGCGCTGGCAGACCGAGGGCCGCCTGCCGAAGGGGCCGATGCCGGCCGCGGCCAAGGTGTTCGAGTTGGTCAGCACGGCCACGGTCTCGAAATCCGCCGCCGACGCGCGCGAGCTTCTGTTCCTGCGCGCCGGCGATGGCATCACCATGAACCGCGACCGTCTGCTCGCCGACGCCAAGGCGCGCGCCCTGGCGCTGGCCGCCGACTACAAGCCGCCCGCACCGCGCGAGATCAGGCTGCCGGGGCCGGCCGGCCGCGTCGCCATGCAGATGGCGGCGGAAGGCTTCCGCCGCCGCGGCCTCGCCACGCCGCACGACCTCACCGTGGCCGAGGGACTGGCGACGGTGCTCTCCGGCAACGGCGCCGACATCCTCGATCCCCTGGGCGAGCAGGCGATCCTCGATCTCGAACGGGAAACCTTCATGCGTCTCGCGCGCACCGCCCCCACCCTCGCGCGGATCGAGCACATGCTCGAAACCGGCAAGCCTCTGCGCAACTGAAGCCAGGAGCAGGAGCATGCAGACCTACCAGGCCCCACTGCGCGACATGCGTTTCGTGCTGCACGAACTGCTGACGGACGAACCTCTCACCGCTCTGCCGGGATGCGAGGATCTGACGCCGGACTTCACCGACAGCATCGCCGAGGAGGCCGCCAAGCTGGCCCAGGAAGTGCTGGCGCCGCTCAATGCCAGCGGCGATATCGAAGGCTGCACCTTAGAGAACGGCGTCGTGCGCACTCCGAAAGGCTTCCGCGAAGCCTACGCGGCGTACCGCGACGGCGGCTGGGCGGCCCTCGCCTCCGCGCCGGAATGGGGCGGCCAGGGCCTGCCGGAAAGCCTGAACAAGCTCGTCGAGGAGATGAGCTGTTCCACCAACCTGTCGTTCGGCCTGTATCCGGGCCTGACGCATGGCGCCTACCACGCCATCGCCCACCACGCCTCGGAGGAGCTGAAGCAGCGCTACCTGCCGAAGATGGTGGACGGCACCTGGAGCGGCACGATGTGCCTGACCGAGGCGCACTGCGGCACCGATCTCGGTCTGCTGCGCACGCGCGCCGTGCCGCAGCAGGACGGCAGCCACCGCATCACCGGCAGCAAGATCTTCATCTCCGCCGGCGAGCACGACCTGACCGAGAACATCATCCACCTGGTGCTGGCGCGGTTGCCCGACGCGCCCAAGGGCATCAAGGGGATCAGCCTGTTCCTGGTGCCGAAGTTCCTGGTGAACGACGACGGCACCCTGGGCGCGCGCAACGGCGTGGTATGCTCCGGCATCGAGCACAAGATGGGCCTCAAGGCCTCGGCCACCTGCCAGCTGAGTTTCGATGACGCCACCGGCTGGCTGGTTGGCGAGCCCCACAAGGGCATGCGGGCGATGTTCACCATGATGAACGCCGAGCGCCTGTCGGTCGGCATCCAGGGGCTCGGCATCGGCGAGGCGGCGTACCAGTCCGCAGTGGCGTACGCGCGCGAGCGCCTGCAGGGCCGTTCGCTCGCCGGTGCGAAGTACAAGGACAGGCCGGCGGACCCGATCATCGTGCATCCCGACATCCGCCGCACGCTGCTGACGATGCGGGCCTACAACGAGGGCTGCCGCGCGCTCGGTGCCTGGGTGGCGCGGCAGATGGACGTGCTGGCCCGCAGCAACGATGCCGGGAAGCGCCAGGAGGCCGAGGATTTCACCGCGCTGATGACGCCGATCGTCAAGGCGCTGTTCACCGATCTCGGCTTCGAAACCGCTTCCTCCGCCGTCCAGGTCTATGGAGGCCACGGCTACGTCCGCGACCACGGCGTGGAGCAGTATGTGCGGGATGCCCGCATCTGCATGATCTACGAAGGCACCAACGGCGTGCAGGCGCTGGATCTGGTCGGGCGCAAGCTCGGCGCGCATGCCGGGCGCTACCTGCGCAGCTTCTTTCAGCCGGTGGCCGCCTTCATCGAAGCCAACGCCGAGGGGGAGCTTGCCGGGCTGGTGCAGCCGCTGGGCAAGGCGTTCGGCGCGCTCCAGCTCGCGACCGCGCACATCGCCCGGGCCGGATTGCGGGATCCGGAGGAGGCCGGCGCGGCGGCGAGCGAGTATCTCCGCCTGTTCGGCATCGTCGCGCTTGGCTACATGTGGGCGCAGAGCGCGAAGGTGGCGCGCGAGAAGCTGGCCGCGGCAGAGGGCGACGCCGGCTTCTACCGGGCGAAGCTCGTCACGGCGCGCTTCTACATGGAACGCATCCTGCCCCAGGCGGGGGCCTTGCTGACCGCCATCCGGTCGGGCAAGAACGCCATGATGGAACTGGACGAGGCGTTGTTCTGAGATGCGGATAGGACAAGCGAAATGAAAGTTCTGGTGCCGGTCAAGCGAGTCGTGGACGCCAACGTGAAGGTGCACGTGCGCCCGGACGGCAGCGGTGTCGAGACCGCCGGCCTCAAGATGTCGATGAACCCGTTCGACGAGATCGCGCTCGAAGAGGCGCTTCGCCTGCGGGAGAAGGGCGTGGCGACGGAGGTCGTCGCGACTTCGCTCGGGGTCACCGCCTGCACCGAGACGCTGCGCACGGCGCTCGCCATGGGCGCCGACCGGGGCATCCTGGTGGAAACGGCAGTGGACCTGCAGCCGCTGGCGGTCGCCAAGCTGCTGCAGGCGCTGGTCGCGCGCGAGCAGCCCGACCTGGTGCTGATGGGCAAGCAGGCCATCGATGACGACATGAACGCCACCGGCCAGATGCTCGCGGCCCTGCTCGGCTGGCCGCAGGGCACCTTCGCCAGCAAGGTCGAGGTGGCGGAAGGGCGGGTGCGGGTGACCCGCGAGGTCGATGGCGGACTGGAGACGCTGGAGCTGGCCCTGCCGGCCGTCGTCACGGCCGATCTGCGGCTGAACGAGCCGCGGTATGCGACGCTGCCCAACATCATGAAGGCGAGGAAGAAGCCGATCGAGACGCTGACGCCGGAGGCACTGGGGGTGGACCCGACGCCGCGGCTGACGGTGCTGACCACGCGCGAACCGCCCCGCCGCGCCGCCGGCCGCCGCGTCGCGTCGGTGGCGGAACTCGTCGAAAAGCTCAGGACCGAAGCCAAGGTGATCTGACCATGCCCGTTCTCGTTCTGCTCGACCACGACCAGGGCGGCATCAAGCAGCCCTCCCGCGGCGCCGTGGCCGCGGCCGCCGGCCTCGGCGAAGTGCATGCGCTGGTGGCCGGCCCCGGCGGTGCCGAGGCGGCGGCGCGGCTGCCGGGGGTGGCGAAAGTGCTGGTGGCGGACTCCGAGGCGCTCGTCGCGGCGCTGGCGGAGCCGCTGGCGGCGCTGATCGTCTCGCTCGCGCCCGGCTACAGCCATATCGTCGCCGCCGCCACGGCCACCGGCAAGAATGTCCTGCCGCGCGTCGCCGCGCTGCTCGACGTGCAGCCGGTGAGCGAGGTGGTGGCCATCGTCGATGCCGAAACCTTCGTGCGTCCGATCTACGCCGGCAGCGCCCTGGCGACGGTGCGCAGCGGCGACCGGATCAAGGTCCTGACCATCCGCGCGGCGAACTTCGATCCGGTGGCGGCCGAAGGCGGAGCGGCGCCGATCGAGCGGATAGGCGCGACGGAGGACGGCGGCGGCCTGTCCCGCTTCGTCTCGGCCGAACTCACCAAGAGCGAGCGGCCGGAGCTGACCGCGGCGCGGGTGGTGATCTCGGGCGGCCGCGGCATGGCCTCGGGCTCGAACTTCGCCCTGCTGGAGCCGGTGGCGGACAAGCTGGGCGCGGCCATCGGCGCGAGCCGCGCGGCGGTGGACGCGGGGTACGTGCCGAACGACTACCAGGTCGGGCAGACCGGCAAGATCGTCGCGCCGGATCTCTACGTGGCCGTGGGCATCTCGGGCGCCATCCAGCACCTCGCCGGCATGAAGGACAGCAAGGTGATCGTGGCCATCAACAAGGATGAGGAAGCCCCGATCTTCCAGGTGGCGGATTACGGGCTGGTGGCCGACCTCTTCACCGCCCTGCCGGAACTGGCGCAGGAACTCAACAGGGACTGACAGCGGCGTCCCTGCGCCGGCACGCCGGCGCAGGGACCGGAATGGAAGGGCCGCGCCAGCGGCACAGGGAGGGATCGGTGAGCGAGGGCGCACCGCGCGAGCGGATGGAATTCGATGTCGTGGTGGTGGGCGCGGGGCCGTCGGGGCTGGCGGCTGCCATCCGGTTGAAGCAGCTCGCGCCGGAGGCCGGCGTGTGCGTGGTGGAGAAGGGCAGCGAGGTCGGCGCGCACATCCTCTCCGGCGCCGTGATCGAGCCGCACAGCCTGTCCGAACTCCTGCCCGACTGGCGCGAGCGGGGCGCGCCGCTCGCCACACCCGCCGAGGACGACCGCTTCCTCTATCTCACCGAACGCCGGGCCTGGCGCCTGCCGACGCCGCCGCAGATGCGCAATCACGGCAACTATATCGGCAGTCTCGGCGACCTCTGCCGCTGGCTGGCGCAGCAGGCCGAGGCGCTGGGGGTGGAGATCTATCCGGGCTTCGCTGCCGCCGAGGTGCTGGAAGAGGACGGGCGGGTGGTCGGCATCGCCACCGGCGACATGGGCGTCGGCCGCGACGGCGCGCCGGGGCCGAATTTCCAGCGCGGCATGGAGCTGCGCGCCGCCTACACGATCTTCGCCGAGGGCTGCCGCGGCTCGCTCGCCAAGCGGCTGATGCAGCGCTTCGACCTGCGCGACGGCCGCGGCCCGCAAAGCTACGCGATAGGGGTGAAAGAACTCTGGGAGATCCCGAAGGAACGGCACCGGCCCGGCCTGGTGGAGCACGCGGTCGGCTGGCCGCTGGACCGCGAGACCTATGGCGGCTCGTTCCTCTACCACTGGGGCGAAAACCTGGTCTCCTATGGCTTCGTGGTCGGGCTGGACTACCGCAATCCCTGGCTGTCGCCGTTCGAGGAGATGCAGCGGCTGAAGACGCATCCGGCGATGCGGGCGCATTTCGAGGGTGGCCGGCGGCTTGCCTACGGCGCCCGCGCGCTCAGCGAGGGCGGCCTGCAATCCGTGCCCCGGCTTGCCTTTCCCGGCGGCTGCCTGGTCGGCGATGCCGCCGGCTTCCTCAACGTGCCCAAGATCAAGGGCACGCACGCGGCGATGAAGTCCGGCATGCTGGCCGCCGAGACGGTGGCGGAGGCGCTGGCCGGGAGCCGCCCGGCGGAGCCTGCCGGCTACGAAGAGCGGTTCCGCGCCTCCTGGCTGTGGCAGGAATTGCATGCGGTACGCAACATCCGCCCCGGCTTCGCCCGCTTCGGCCTGTGGGGCGGGCTGCTCAATGCCGCCCTCGACACCTACGTGCTGCGCGGCCGGGCACCCTGGACGCTCTCGCATCCGCATGCCGATCACGAGGCCTTGAAGCCCGCCGACACCGCCCGGCGCATCGCCTACCCGAAGCCGGACGGCACACTGACCTTCGACCGGCTGTCCTCGGTCTACATCAGCAACACCAGCCATACCGAGGACCAGCCCTGCCACCTGCGGCTGCGCGACCCGGCGAAGGCCATCGTCCTGAACTGGGAACGCTATCGCGGTCCGGAGACGCGCTACTGCCCGGCGGGCGTGTACGAGATCGTCGATGCCGAGGCCGGCACGCCGCGGCTGCAGATCAATGCCGCGAACTGCGTGCACTGCAAAACCTGCGACATCAAGGATCCGAGCCAGAACATCGACTGGGCGACGCCCGAAGGCGGCGGCGGACCGAATTATCCGGGTGGCATGTAAGCGCAGCCCGCGACTCGCCGGCCGATCGGAACGCCGCAACGATCCGGCGGCAGCCGGGGCGGGCTCGCCGACCACCGAATCACCTCGGTGTCGCGAGTTCCCCCGCCACGACTGCCGGCATTCGTTACACCATCAGGGGAGCCAGCTCGAGAAACCGGCCGTGGCCGTAGATCAGCGGCAGCGAGCGCCCGTCGATTCGAACGTCCTCGACATGGCCAATCACCAGCGTGTGCGTTCCGTAGTCGACAGTCCGGGCCACGCGGCAGAAGACATTGGCCTCGGCGTCGGTGAGATAGGGCACTTCGTCGTGGCGCCACTCACCCAGGCGGAAACGCTCCTCCTGCGGCATTCCGCCGCCGAAGGCTTTGCACAGTTCTGCGTGGGCGCTGCCGAGAATGTTGACGCAGAACGGCGCGGCGGGGGTGAGCACGCCGTGGATGCGATTTTGGCGATTGATGCTTGCCAAGAGCGCCGGCGGATCCATCGACAGCGAGATGACGGCCGTTGCCGCAATCCCCATCGGCCTCTGCTCCGAGACGGCTGAAATGATCGTGACCGTCGCCGCCAGGCGGCGCATGGCTTCCTTGAAAGCGCCCGCCACATCGGTCTTGCAGTCTGCCGGCACATCGGCCGCAGCTCGCCGTTCCATGGTATTTGTCGACAAGGTTTTGGCTCCGGATGTTTCCTTCCACTGTCCGGACCTCTAGATCGCCGCCCGTAAAGACGGAACTTCCTTTTATGTATCAGGACCATCAATGCGCGTGATGACGGTTGCCGGCGACGCCGGTGGCAACAGCGAACA
>Ga0335069_10011697_pt1 | contig 12370 bp, 12 predicted proteins | sample Lox_Sample_11_FD_206714 | JGI IMG/M metagenome (GOLD analysis project Ga0335069, IMG submission 206714) | Soil microbial communities from Loxahatchee National Wildlife Refuge, Florida, United States - Lox_Sample_1.1 | ecosystem: Environmental > Terrestrial > Soil > Wetlands | place: USA...
ACGTGCACCAGCACCGGCCGGCGGCTCCGGCGCGCCTCGGTCAGCGCCGGGACGAGCTCGCCCAGCGCGTGCCCGTCCACCGGTCCGAGATGGGTGAAGCCCAGCGCCTCGAAGAAGGCGCGCGCGCCGGGACCGGCGAGCATCCGGGGCACCGCGCCCACGTTGGCCGAGATGGACATCCCGTTGTCGTTCAGCACCACGACCAGCGGAAGCCCGCAGGCCCCGGCGTCGTTCAGGCCCTCGAAGGTGAGCCCGCCGGTGAGCGCCCCGTCGCCGAGGACGGCCACCGCCCGCCCCGGCGCCCCGGTGCGCACCCGGGCCTGCGCCATTCCGAGCGCGGCGCTGACCGCGGTGCAGGCGTGCCCGGCGGGGAAGGCGTCGAACGGGCTCTCGCGCGGGTCGAGGAACGGGGCGACGCCGCCCTCCTGCCGGAGCGTGTGCATCCGCGGGCCCCGGCCGGTGAGGAGCTTGTGGGCGTAGGCCTGGTGCCCGACGTCGAAGACCAGGTCGTCCTCCGGCGCGTGGAACACGCGATGGAGCGCGACGATCAGCTCCACCGCCCCGAGCGAGGCACCGAGGTGGCCCCCCACCTGGCCGCAGATGGAGATGATGGCCTCGCGCAGCTCGGCGCAGAGCCTCGGGAGCTCGCTCTCGGGCAGCGCGCGCACGTCCCTGGGCGACAGGACGCGCCCGAGCAGCGTCACGTGCTCCGCTCCACGGCGTAGCGGGCGAGCGCGCCCAGCGGCCCCGGCGAGGGCTCGAGCGCCCTCACCGCCCGGAACGCCTCGGCCACCAGGGCCCGGCCGCGGGCGCGCGAGGCCTCGAGCCCCAGCACCGCCGGGTAGGTGTGCCGGCCGGCGGCCGCATCCGCGCCGGTGGGCTTGCCCATCGCCTCCGCCGAGGAGGTCACGTCGAGCACGTCGTCGGCGATCTGGAATGCGAGGCCCACCGCGTCCCCGTAGCGCTCCGCCGCGGAGATCTGGAGGTGGGTCCCTCCCTCGGCCACCACGCCCAGCGTGCAGGCCGCGCGGAGCAGCGCCCCGGTCTTCGCCCGGTGCAGGCGGGTGAGGTACGCCTCCTCGGCCGGGCGGTCCTCGGCGATGTCCAGCACCTGGCCGCCCACCATGCCCACCGCGCCCGCGGCCTGCGCGAGTCGCGCCACCAGCGCGGCCCGCTGGGGTTCGGGCCCGGTGGCGAGCAAGGCGAAGGCCTCGGTGAGCAGCGCGTCGCCGGCGAGGATGGCCATCGCCTCGCCGTGCACTTTGTGACTGGTGGGGCGGCCGCGGCGGAGATCGTCGTTGTCCATCGCCGGCAGGTCGTCGTGCACCAGGCTGTAGGTGTGGATGTACTCCAGCGCGCAGGCGGCGTCCTCGGCCGCGGTGCCCGGCGTCCCGCCCTTGACCGCCTCGGCGAAGGCGAGACACAGCAGCGGCCGGAGCCGCTTTCCGCCGGCGAGGAGTGAGTACCCCATCGCCTCCACCAGGCGCCGCGGGGCAGCCTCGAGCCGCCGCAGGCGATCGGCGAGCAGCGCCTCGACGCGGGCGCCCTGGGCCTGGATCCATGGCTCGAGCTGGAAATCACTCATCGCAGGCTCCCTCCGGGGCACCGCTCGACCAGCTCACGCATCCGTCCGAGGAGCCGGGTCGAAATCGATCGGCTTGGTGACGTCGCCGTCCGCCCCCACCGTCAGAACGGGATGTCGTCATCGTCGCTGGCCGCCGGGGCGGGCTTCGACGGCGCGCCCCGGGTGGGCTCGAGAGGGACGGTCCGGTCCCCGCCCTTGTGCTCCAGAAGCTCCTGTACGCGGCGCTCCGCCTGCTGGAGGAGGGCCTCTCCGCGCTTCACCAGCTGGATGCCCTTCTCGAACTCCTCGAGTGAGTCCTCGAGGCTGAGCTGCCCGTCCTCGAGCTTCTTCACCACCTCCTCGAGGCGGTCTACGACGTCGCTGTAGCGCTCGCTGGGCGGCTCTTCTCGGGTGGCCACGGGAACCTGGCTCTACCGCCGGGCCGGGCGAGGCGCAACCGCCGTCAGTCCTCTGTCCGTCCGCCCCCGTCACCGCCGGGCTTGACCCGCGTGACGGTGGCCTCGGCCTCGTCGCAGCTGGAGAGCGAGGTGCAGCCGGGCGGCGCCCAGCGGAGCGTCAGCGTGGCCCCGCGCTGCAGCTCGCCAGCCCGGCGCACCAGGTGCCCGTCGCCCGTCCGGTACACCACGGCGTAGCCCCGGGCCATCACCCGGAGCGGGCTCAGCCCGTCGAGGCGGCCGGCGCACATCTCGGCCGCGCGCTTCGCCTCGACCAGGCGGGCCCGCACGGCGCGCTCGAGCCGCGCCCGCGCCTCGGCCACCGGCGCCCTGGCCGCCCCGAGCCGCCGCTCCCCGTGCTGCCGGAGCCGCGAGGTCAGGCCGGCGAGCCGCGTCCGGGCCCGGGCCAGATCGACGTCGGGCGCCCTCCGCTCGAGCCGCTGCCGCTGCGAGACCAGCCCCGCCGCCTCGAGCGCGAGCCGGGCCCGCTGGACCTCGGCCAGCCTCCAGCGCAACCGGTCCAGTTGGGCGCGGCGCTCGCCGAGCAACGCCTCGGGCCGGAACCGTTCCAGCCGGCGACGGAGCTCCATCAGCTGGGCGCGCTCGCCCCGGAGCCGCTCGGTCCACAGCCGCCCGAGCGCCCGCTCCTGCTCGATGAGGGCGTGGCGGTGCCGGGTGACGTCTTGCCGCGGGTCGCGCAGTCGCCGCTCGTGCTGCCGGAGGCGCTCGCGGGCGCGGGACACGGCCCCCCCGGCCGCCTGGCGGAGGCGGGTGCGCGCGGTGCGGAGATCGTCCAGCAGCGCCTCGAGCTCGGGCGCGAGCAGCTCGGCGGCGGCGCTGGGGGTGGGGGCGCGCGCGTCGGCCACGAAGTCGGCGATGGTGAAATCGACCTCGTGCCCCACGGCCGAGACCACCGGCACCGGGCTCGCGGCGATGGCCCGGGCAACGGCCTCCTCGTTGAAGGTCCAGAGGTCCTCGGCGCTGCCGCCGCCGCGGGTGACGACGATCACGTCCACGTCCGACCGGGCGAGCCGCTGGAGCGCGCGCACCACCTCGTCCGCCGCGCCGGGGCCCTGCACCCGGGCGTGGCAGAGGAGGACGGAGAGACGTGGGTTCCGCCGGTGGAGCACCCGGAGGAAGTCGTGCAGCGCCGCCCCCGAGCGGCTGGTGACGACGCCGATGCGCCAGGGCAGGAAGGGCAGCGGCCGCGGCGGGCGGAGCCGCTTCTCGCCCATCAGGCCCTCGGCGGTCAGCCGGTCGCGGAGCTGGGCGAAGGCGATGGCCAGCGCGCCGGCGCCCGAGGGCTCGATGCGCTGGACGATGAGGTTGTACTGCCCGGCCTTCTCGTAGACGTCGAGGTTGCCCTCGGCGATGACCTCCATCCCCTCCTCCAGCCGGAACCGGAGGCGCTGAACGACGCTGGCCCAGATCTTCACGTCGATGGAGGCGCCGGCGTCCTTCAGCTTGAAGAAGAGGTGGCCGCTGGCGTGGAGCCCGCGGAAGTTGCTGACCTCGCCGCGGACCAGCACCCGGCGGAACCCCTCGGCCAGCACCCCCTTCACCGCCTGGGTGAGCTGGGTGACGGTGAGCACCACCCGCTCGGGGGGCCGGACGGCCGGCGTGGACGCGGGGGTCTCGATGCGCACCACCTCGGTGGTCGAGGTCCAGCGAACGGAGGCACCCCGCTCGCGCGGGCGGGAGGGTGCGAGGTCGACCCGGACGGTCTCGCGGCTCACGGCGAGCTCGGCCCGGGGCTCTGGCTCGAGCGGCGCCGGCACCAGGTCGGCAGGAGGCTCGAACTCGCCCGGAGGCTCTGGGGCCGGCGGCCGGGCGGCGGGGACCGAGGGCGCCCGCTCGACCCGCGACTCGGGCTGACCGAAGAGGTCTCCCTGCAGCGTCGAGGGCGCGGGCGGGACGAGGCTCTTGACCTTCTTCACGGGCACGGGCGGAGGCTCCAGTCGACGGAGTATGCCGTGGGACTGACGCTGGCCGCCTCCCCCGGCGCTCAGCGCTCCGGCACCTCGGCCGGCAGCTGGACCGAGAAGCCCCGGGCGATCTCCGCCGCCCGCTTCGCCTCGGGGGTGCCGGGGAACTCGCGGCCGACGATGGAGCAGTGGAGGACGGCGTCCGGCCCGCGCTGCAGCGACGCATCGATCTCGCACCGCTCCAGCAGGAGAGCCTTGCGCTCGTCGCCCTTCGTGGTCTCCAGCTGGCGGCGGATCTCGGCGAGCCGCGCCCGCTTCTCGGGTGAGCCCATCCCCACGCGCATGGGCTGCACGGGGACCACCTTCGGGGCCAGCGCGACGGGCGCCGGAGCCCCGTCCTTGGTGCCGGAGGGAGCGGACGCCGCCTGGTGGAGCGACCCGGCGGGCGAGGCAGGCTCGGCATCTGCGGAGGCTCGGCCGCGCTCGGATTTCGCGAGGGCCTCGTTCAGCGGCGCAGCAGCGACCTTCGCCGGGTCCTCCGTCCGCATGGCTTCCGCGCTCCTGGCTTCGGCGGCCGGCGCCTGGCCCACGGTGGCGCTCTTCTTCGCGGCGAAGGCCTCTGCACCGGCGACGGTGCCTGCCCCCGCGACGCTCGACGCCCCCGCGCCCCCGGCCGTCCGCGGAGCGGAGATGCTCGCCCCGCCGAGCTGTCCGGAGACGTTCAACCGAGCAACGGACCGATCCGCCGCAATGTCGTCGGCGCGGACTTGCTCGGGCGGCAGGGCCGAGGGCCTTCGATCGGCCGGGGCGTCGAGCTTCGCCAGCTCCTTCTGCTTCGCCTCGGGTTCCCCGACCCGGGGCGCGGATGCGCGCGACTCCTCGAGCACGGCTCGCCCGCCCTTCCCCACCACCGCCGCGGCGGGCGGCGAGGCCGGAGCCTTCATCGCCCTCTCGCGATCCGCCTCGTCCCGAGCGCTGCTCCCCTGGGCCGGTGCTCGGGGCACGTCCGCCCGGGCCAGGGTGTCCGAGGCCGGGGCTGCCGGCACCTGCGCGACGCTCTTCGCCTGCTTCTGCGGCGCGGGAAGCACGAGCCACACCACGGCGAGCGCCGCGGCCGCCGAGAGAATGCCCAGGATGCGCAGACCACCGCGCCGCGACCGGGCTCGGGCCGCGGCCTGTTCCCCGTAGGCCAGGAGCGAGTCCAGCCCGCGAATGGGAGGCCGCTCGGCCGGAACGGAGCGAAGCGCGCTCCGGACCTCGGCGATGCCGTCGAGCACGCTGCGGCAGCGGGGACAGCCGTCGACGTGCTGGCGAAGCCTGCGGGCCTCCGACGCCGGGACCTCGCCGTACGCCAGCTCGAGCAGCCGGTCGTCGTGGGGATGGGTGGACACGGGGGGCGTCATGCCACCCGACCTCCGGCAGGCGCATCGATGCCCGCCTCGGTCAGACGCGTCCGCAACGCCTCGAGCGCGTAGCGCATCCGGCTCTTCACCGTCGGCTCGGGGGCGCCGGTCATGCGGGCGATCTCGTGGAAGGGAATGCCGGCCATCTCGCGGAGGAGGAACACCTCACGCTGGGCGTCGGGGAGACCGGAGATGGCGGCCTCGAGCACCGGGCGGAGCTCGGACGATCCGGCGGCGCGCTCCGGATCGTGCGCCTCGGTCGACAGCCGGTCGGCCTCCAGCGGCTCGGCGGCGCGCGCTCGCTCTCGTCGTGCTCCATCCACGCAGGCATTCCTTGCAATGGTGTACAGCCAGGTGGTGAACCGCGCACGCGGACTCCAGTCGCTCGACGCACGGACCACCTTCAGCCACGTCTCCTGGAGGATGTCCTCCGCTCGCGCCCGGTCCTGCGTCCACCGCAGGACGAAGGCGAACACCGCCCCCCGGTGCCGCCGCACCAGCTCCGGGAAAGCCCGGGCGTCACCCCGCTGGAACCGCCGCATCAGGACCTCGTCGGGGGTCGTGTCGTCGGGCGTGTCGATGCGGCCTCCGCCGGTGCTCCGCTCATGGACCCTGGAACGCGAGGGGTGAGCCCATGGATCTACCGCCGGGGCAGAGTTTGGCAGCCTGCCTGGTGGGCTGTCATGGGAGAGAGCCAACCTGCTCCACCGGCACGCCGGGGGGAGGCTCGGGAGTGAAGAGGGATGCGTCCGGCTGCTCGCCCAGCCGGGTGTCGGTGTACTGCAGCGCCACCGAGCCCTGGCCGGCGAAGGTGATCGAGCGAGGGAAGGGCGTGCCGCGGACGTCCTCGAACGCCTCGAAGGTCAGCATGTAGCCGCCCGGCCCGTCGACCCGGCTGCGCACCACGCGCCTTCGCGCCGGGTCCACCCAGAGCTCCTGGGTTCGGCCGCCGGCGTGGAGGATGACGCGGAAGAGGTTCTCCTCGGCATCGACCGCGAGCGCTGGCGCTGGGTCCAGCAGACGGGGGGCCCGGCCGAGGAGCATCGAGACCAGCTGCTCGGGCGGGAGCGAGATGGGGAGCACCCGCGAGACGTTCTCGGCGGTGGCCGCGCCGCGCTGCCAGACGCCGGCATCGGAGGCGAACATCACGAAGCGCTGACCATCCGAGATGAGGATTCCGGATGGCTTGCCGAAGAAATCGAGCACCTCGAGGTGCACGGACGCCGGCACCGCGGCGGCCACGAAGAGCTGGACGTTGCCCTTCTTCGAGCGGGCGTCTACACGGGCCTTGGCCTGGCTCTGCAGCCGGCCGACCTGGGCATCGACGGCGTCCACCTCGGCGAGCAACGCCGTGGCGTCCGGGGGAGGGGCGCTGCGGAGGTCCACCCGCGGAGGACAGCCGGCGAGCAAGAGTAGGAACAACGGCAGGCCACGCCTGTTCATGGGCAGCGAAAACCACGTAACGTCGGTAAAGCTCAAGGATTTGAGGGCGGAATGACCTTCGAAGAGTTGTCCCACTACCTGCGCCTGGGTGGCGCGACGCTGGCGATCATCCTCGCCGCGTCGGTGCTCGCCATCGGGGTGGCCGTGGAGCGGTGGATTGCGCTGTGGAACATCTCCGCGAACTCCCGGGCCCTCACCGATGCCGTGGGCCGGCACCTCCTCCGCGGGGACGTCTCGGCGGCGAAGAGCACCGTGGAGCGCTCGGACACGCTCCTGGCGGACGTCTACCGGATGGGCTTCGAGCGGCTCGAGCGCAGCCGGACGGTGACGCCCGGGGTGGAGGCGGCGGTCGAGCGCGAGCGGGCACAGCTGGGCCTGCGGATGAAGAAGAACCTCTGGATCCTCGGCACCATCGGGGCGACCACCCCGTTCGTGGGCCTCTTCGGCACGGTGGCCGGCATCATGCGGAGCTTCCGGGAGCTGGGCCTGGACGTGGAGGCCGGCGGGACGGGCGGCACGGCGGCGGTGATGACCGGCATCTCCGAGGCGCTGGTGGCGACGGCGGCCGGCATCCTGGTGGCAGTCGAGGCGGTCATCCTCTTCAACTACTTCCAGTCGCGCATCTCCCGGCTGAACGTGGAGATGCGGCTCCAGATCGAGGAGTTCATGGAGCTGCTCCGCGAGCGGCCCAGCGGGCCGGCGCATCCCGAGCCGGCGCAGCCGTCGCTGGCCCCCACCCCACTGCCCGCCGTCACCACGGCCGGCGCGAACTAGGGGCTGAGGCGGATGGCGATCGGTCGCGTTCCGGGCACGGCGGAGGACGAATCCGAGGAGGCCGTCTTCTCGGAGATCAACATCACCCCGCTCACCGACATCTTCCTGGTGCTGCTCATCATCTTCATGGTGACCAGCTCGGTCATCGTGAACCAGGGGGCGGGCGCGGCGAAGGCGGGGCTCAAGGTGAACCTCCCCAAGGGGAGCGCGGCGGACGTGATGCCCGCCTCGACCGACCTCTCGGTGGCGGTGCTGCAGGATGGCCGGATCGTTCTCTCGGGCAACGTGGTCAGCACCGACGAGCTGAAGAAGGCGCTCGACGAGGCCCGCAAGAAGAACCCCAACACGCTGGTGGTCATCCAGGCCGACGAGGGCGTCCCCCACGGCCGGGTGGTCGAGGTGATGGAACTGGCCAAGGGCGCCGGCCTCGGTCAGCTCGCCATCGGGGTCCGCGAGGCGCCAGGGAACAAGTAGTCGTGCAGTGGGAGGCCGTGGACTCCTCGCAGAGGACGGAGGGTTCGAGCCGTGGGCGAGACGAGTGCGACACGCGGTAGCCTCAACCGTCTGAGGGACGGGTGGGCGGCTGGCGGGGTCACGCTCGGCGCCATCGTGACCACCCGTCCATCCCGGCGGTGCAGACCATGGCCCAATCGGGTCTCGACTGGATCATCGTCGACATGGAGCACGGCGCGATCGACCTGGGAGCCGCACACGCGTTGATCGTCGCGACGAGCGGCACCCCGCTCGTTCCGCTGGTCCGGGTCCCTGCGGGTGCGGCGTGGCACGCGAAGGCGCCGCTGGACTTCGGCGCGATGGGGATCTGTTTCCCGATGACGACCCGGCGTTCGGACGCCGAGGCAGCGGTCCGGGCCGTGCGCTATCCCCCGATTGGCGACCGGCTCTGGGGACCCTTCTACGCCCCACCGCGCTGGAACCTCTCGATGCGCGAGCACCTTGACCGCGCCGATCAGGCCGTTCTGGCCATCGGGACCATCGAGCACGTGGACGCGCTGACCCAGCGGTGCGGGACGCGATCCAGCGCTTCGAGACCGCCATCCTGCGAAGTCCGGTCGTGCTCGGGGGCCCGGCCACGAGCGTCGACTAAGGCCACCGAGATGATCGCCCGGGGGTACCAGGCGTTGGTCATCGGCTTCGATTGGTCGCTGCTCCAGCGCGGGATCGCATCGATGATGGACGCGATTCGGCGCTGACTCCGGCGCGAGCGTCGAGGATCCCGCTAGACCGTGCCGAGCGCCGCGTCGGGGATGTCCAGTGGCGAGGCGTCCTCGGTCGCCAGCGAGCGCGCCGCCGCCTCGACCTGAGGCAGGACGCTCCGGGCGAACCACAGGGCCGACTGGATCTTCCCCGCGTAGAACGCCTTCTCTTGCTCGGAGAGGCTCCCGGCGGCGAGCGCCTTCTGCGCCACCGCGGCCGCATCCAGCAGCATCCAGCCCACCGCCTCCTGCGACATCATGGTCAGGAAGCGGTTCGCCGACAGGCCGATGAGCCCGAGCCCACCGGACTGGCTCCAGCCGAGCAGGGTCATCGCGCTCGACATCAGGGCCTCCTGCCCCGCGGCGAGCAGCTCCACCGCCTTACCCAGCGTCGCGTCGCCCTTGTGCGCCTCGACGAAGGCCGCCACGTCCTGCAGGAACGCCTGGAAGTTCGCCCCGCCCGCCTGACCCATCTTCCGGCCCACCAGGTCCATCGCCTGGATGTGATTGGTGCCCTCGTAGATGCTGTAGATCTTCGCGTCCCGCGCGTACTGCTCCACCGGGTAATCCTTGAGGTACCCGGCGCCGCCGTACACCTGGATCGCCACGCCCGCGAGCCGGAACGCCTCGTCCGAGGCGAACGACTTCACCAGCGGGGTCAGGAGGTCCACCTGGCCCTTGTGGTAGCTGGCCTTCTCGTCGTCCTTGCCCGCCAGCGCCCGCACCTGGTCCCCGTGCCACGCCAGCTTGACGATCAGCGCGCGGATCCCCTCGGTGTGTGACTTGAGGTCGAGCAGCATCCGGCGCACGTCCGGGTGCTCGATGATTGGCACCCGTGGCACCGTGGGGTCCTTCCAGTGGGTGTAGTGCGGCCCCTGCTTCCGGTCGCGCGCGTAGTCCACCGCGTTCTGGTAGGCGGCCGCCGCCGTCGCCAGGCCCTGGATGCCCACCGCGATGCGCGCCCCGTTCATCATCCGGAACATCTGGGACATCCCCAGGTTCTCCACCGTGCCGACCAGCTCGCCCTCGCAGCGGTCGTTCTCGCCGAAGTTGAGCACCGCCGTCGCCGAACCGTTGATGCCCATCTTGTGCTCGATGGAGCCGACGGTGACGTCGTTGCTCTCTCCCACCTTTTCGGCGGCGTCGATGCGCTTCTTCGGCACGATGAACAGCGACAGCCCCTTGGTGCCCGGGGGCGCGCCGTCCACCCGCGCCAGGACCAGATGGACGATGTTCTCGGTCAGGTCGTGGTCTCCGCCGGAGATGAAGACCTTGGTCCCCTTGATGCCGTACTTGCCGTTCCCGAGCCGCTTCGCGGTGGTCTTCGCCGAGCCCACGTCGCTGCCGGCATGCGGCTCGGTGAGGCACATCGTCCCGCCCCAGGTGCCGTCGAGCATCCTCTCGGCGTAGCGCTTGGTCTGTTCCGGCGTGCCGCACTCGACGATGGTCTCCGCCGCGCCGAAGGCCAGCCCGGGGTACATGTTGAAGGCGGGGTTGGCCCCGGAGAGCAGCTCCTCCACCAGCACCACCAGCGCCGACGGCGCGCCCTGCCCGCCGTGGTCCACGGCGACGCCCAGCGACTTGAAGCCGTTCTCGTAGAGCTGCTTCCAGGCCTCGCGGAAGCCCTTCGGCGTCCGGACCTGACCGTCCTCGATGCGGCAACCTTCCCGGTCACCGGCGGCGTTGAGGGGCCCGAGCACCTCGCGGGCGAAGCGGTACGCCGCATCGATCACCGCCTTCGCCTCGTCCTCGCCCCAGGCCTCGTAGGGGGCCCTTCCCAGCAGCTCCCCGAGCTTGAACTGCTCGAGCAGGACGAAGGAGAGCTCCCGGGTGTCCGCCTTGTACCAGTTCAGTCCAGCTGCCATCGGTCGACTCCAGAATCAACGGGACGTGGGGGAAGCATGTGTCCCGCTGATTCCCGAGTCAATCCGAAATGACGCCGCGCGTCGGCGGTGGCCTGCAGGGGGGCGACAGCCCTACTTCTTGGCGGCCTTCTTCGCCTCGGGCGCCGTCCGGAGGGCGTGCGACTCCCGGGGGGTGGCCTTCTTGACCCCGGAGGCCGGCGCCGCCGCGGGCTCCTTGCGCGGCGCGGGCGGCGCAGGAGGAGCCGGAGGGAGGATGCTCTCGCGGGGCGCCGGGATGACCAGCGGCGGCTGCCCGGAGCGCTGGCGGTTCTCGTCCTCGAGCGAGTGGAAGAGCTGGATCTGCGCCCCACCCCGGAGCACGAGCTCGCCCTTCTGGTTCTCCGCCCAGAGGTCCAGCTCGGCGTAGTACCGGCCCTCGTCGCCCCAGCGCTCGGTCACCCGGCCCTTGCAGACCACGGTGTCGCCTGGCCAGATGATCTTCGAGAACTTCACCGAGTACCGGCGCAGCTGCGCACCGCGGGCCCAGTCGGACACCAGCTGCCCGAGGAAGCCCATGATCAACATGCCGGGGGCGTAGACGCTCGGCATGCCCAGGCTCCTGGCGTACGTCTCGTCGACGTGCACCGGGTTGAAGTCGCCCGAGGCTCCGGCGTACCGCGCCAGCTGCACCCGGTCCACGGGGGTCTTGGAGAGCGCGGGGAGCTCCTCCCCCACCCGCACCGCCTCGAAGTAGAGCTTGCGTGAAGCCATCGCGGTTCAGCTCTCCTTGCTCGCGCGCACCACCAGCGTGCGCCGGGCCTTGAACACGAGGTTGCCTTCCTCGTCACGCCCCTCGTCCTCGATGACCGCGACGTCCATCTTCCCCGCCGGGCCGGTGCGCTCGAGCACCTCGGCCACCCGGGTGGAGACGTAGATCCGGTCGCCGGCGAAGATGGGTCGGTCGTACTCGAACGCCTGCTCGGCGTGCAGCAGGCTCTTGATGCCCACGCCGAGGAGCTCGCGCAGGTCGGCCGCGGAGTGAAAGCTGGCCGGGAAGGTGGGCGGGGCGACGATGGTCGGATACCCCGCGGCCCGGGCGTACTCTTCGTCGTAGTACATGGGGTTGAAGTCGCCGAGCGCCTCGGCGAACCGGCGGATCGCCCCCTTCTCGACCTCGTTCAGGGTCGGCGGAGACGAGCGGCCGATGGCGTTCTTGTCCAGCATGGCAGCTCCCTTGGCGGATCAGCGTCCCGCCGGAAGATCGAGCACGGTGAGGAGCCCCGACTCGGCGGATGCGACGCGTGGGGCGGCGTGTACCACGAGCTGGGCGGTGGCGGAGTCCCCCGGGATGCCACCGGGGATGTCGACACGGAGCCGGGTGTTCGATTCAATGACGATCTGGTCCCCGGGGGGCTCCGCCCCCAGGGCGAGCATCAGCTCCAGCCGCACCCTCTCCTGCCCGTCCACCAGGCCGACGACGGTCTGATTCACTCCGGCCACCCGCCCCCGGGGCACGACGAAGGCGCCTCCGGGGATGTCCTCTTGGGCGATGACCGGGGCGACCTCCTCCTCGTACTCCTCGATGTCGAGCCCGAGGCCCAGCGCGCAGAGCGCCGCCGACTCGAGCAGGCCCACGTGGCCCACCGCGCCCTCGGCCGCCAGCGCGTCGAACTCGTCCTCGGTCAGTCCGGCGCCGATCTTCCGCTGCAGCGCCTCGCGCCGTCCGCGCGCATCCACCACCCGCCGGG
>Ga0335069_10011699_pt1 | contig 12368 bp, 9 predicted proteins | sample Lox_Sample_11_FD_206714 | JGI IMG/M metagenome (GOLD analysis project Ga0335069, IMG submission 206714) | Soil microbial communities from Loxahatchee National Wildlife Refuge, Florida, United States - Lox_Sample_1.1 | ecosystem: Environmental > Terrestrial > Soil > Wetlands | place: USA: Florida...
ACGGGTCACCAAGCTGGCGCGTCAGCTTGACCGCGCGGGCATTCCAATCAGGGCCATCGATGCCGGTGGAGGTTTGGGCATCGACTATCACAGTGCCGAGTTCGACCCAGCTGCCAAGGTCAAGGAATATGCCGCCGCGCTGGAGCGCTCTCTCTCCGGCTTCACCGGCCGACTGCTTCTTGAGCCGGGCCGTTTCATCGTCGCGCAAGCCGGCGCGTTGCTCACCCGGGTGCTCCATTTGAAGCGCAACGGAAGCAAGACATTCGTGATTGTCGACGCGGCAATGAACGACCTGATTCGCCCCGCCCTCTACCAGGCCCATCACGAGATCGTGCCTGTCCGTCCACGCCCCGGCAAGGCGCGGCCGGTCGATGTCGTCGGACCCGTCTGCGAGACAGGCGACTTCTTCGCGCGCGACCGCGTCCTCAAGCCTGTCCAGTGCGGCGATCTCCTCGCTCTGCTCGATGCCGGCGCCTACGGCATGGCGCAAAGCTCCAACTACAACTCGCGTCCGCGCGCCGCCGAGGTGCTGGTGGAGAAAGGGAAGCAACGGCTCATTCGGCGCCGCGAGACCATGACCGATCTGCTGGATGCAGAGACGGATCTGGTCAAGTTACTTCGTTGACCCGCTAAAACCTTTTTCTGGACTCTTTCCTGCAACTCGCGCACTCCTGCGTCCGTCGTGTATAAGGTATTTCCGCGGAGGATATAGGGATGCACATGCGCACGAAAATGACGTGTGCCCTGGCGGCTTGTCTGCTGCTTGGGTTCGCGGTCAACTCATCTGCTGACCCGCTCAAAGTCAAGACGGAGCAGGGCAAGGTTCAGGGGAAAACGATCAATGACGGCAAGGTGAAGGCGTTTCTCGGCCTGCCATATGCGGCGCCTCCGGTAGGCGACCTGCGCTGGAAGGCGCCCGAGCCGGCCGCCAAATGGAAAGGAACGCGCGACGCGACAAAGTTCGGCGCGCACTGTGCGCAGAATCACGTTTTCGACGACATGGTGTTTCAAGGACCCCCGCCGAGCGAGGACTGCCTCTTCCTCAACGTCTATGCGCCGGCCGACGTGAAGTCCAAGAGCAAGCTTCCCGTGATGTTCTGGATTCACGGCGGAGGGTACTCCGGAGGCGGAAGCGATGAGCCGCGGCATAATGGCGACTTCCTGCCGCTCAAGGGCGTGGTGCTGGTGACCATCAACTACCGTCTCGGTGTCTTTGGGTTCCTTGCGACGGACGAACTCGCAAAGGAAGCCAATGGAGCAGCAGGGAACTACGGCCTGCTCGACATGATCGCCGCGCTGCACTGGGTCCAGAACAACATCAAGAACTTCGGCGGTGATCCCGGCAATGTCACCATCTTTGGCGAAAGCGCCGGCTCGTTCGCTGTCTCGACATTGATGGCCTCGCCTCTTGCGCAGGGCCTGTTCGCGAAAGCGATCGGCGAAAGCGGTGCTGCATTTCCGAGCGGCCTGACCCTCGGCGGAGAGACGGTGGGTGAAAGATCCAAGACCGATGGCGCATGGATGGAATCCATCGGCGTCAAATCGATCAAGGACCTTCGCGCCATGCCGACGGACCAGGTCCTCGAAGCCGCAATGAAGAATAAGGGAGGATTCCCCCCTGACATCGATGGCCGGGTGCTGACGGAACCCGTAGCCGACACCTACGCCGCGGGGAAACAGGCTCATATCCCGCTGCTGGCCGGCTGGAACGCGGACGAGGGCAGCTTCTTCGCCATGCGCGGAATGACCGCGGCGCAATGGACTGGGATGGCGAACGGCATATTCAAGGATCGCGCTGCCGAGTTCCTGAAGCTTTACCCTGGAAACGACGACGCCCAGGCCCTTCGCTCCGCCATCGACTTTGGTAGCGACTCCTTCATCGCCTTCGGAACCTGGAAGTGGCTTGAAGCCCAGAAGAAGACCGGCCAGGCTCCTGTCTATCGCTATCACTTCGAACTTGCCGCGACTCCGAGCAAGTTCCATCCAGGGACATTTGCCTTTCACTCCGACGACATCGAATACGTCTTCGGCACTCTCGATACGCGGCCAGGCTGGAATGTTCGTCCCGAAGATCGCAAGCTGAGCGACGAGATGATGACGTACTGGACCAACTTCGCGAGGACCGGCGATCCCAACGGCTCCGGCTTGCCGAACTGGCCGAAGCTCGATGCCGATGACTCGCTCATCCACCTGAACGATCCCATCACTTCGGGCCCGGACACGCTTCGTGCCCGTTACGATTTCCTGCTTCAGGGAATTCCCCCAATGCACTTCTAGCGATTCGCCATGAAACTGTGGTCGAACGCAGCGAAGCCACTCCGTCCGGAGTGGCTTCGCTGTTTGCTTAGGGTGGTGCGAGAGAATGTCTAGCTAGCGGTCGGTCCCGGAGGCGGCGGCAAACCCCGCGGCCTGCTGCGAGGGGATCGATGTGATCGGTGGAGGATTGGCAAAAGAAGCGGTCTTGGCATTGATCGCCGATGAGTAGTCGGCGCCCAGCCCCAGCTTCTTCAGTGCTCGCGAATCCGGCATCAGCTTGGTCTGCCAGCCCTGGTCCGCCTGGTACTTTTGCATCGCGGCCTGTGTGGCCGCATCCCATTGGCCGCTGGCTTCACCCGTCAGATAGTGCTCGCGGATCAAAGCCTGCTGGATCTCTGTCGCTCGCTCCGGTTCGATTGCCTGTTGGCCACGGACCCTGTGGCCGCGCGTCGCGGCTTTATGCGCCCCACGTTTGGAGTGAGCCTTGGAAAGGTGCGCCTTGCTGGTCGAGAGGTGCGAACGAGTCGTAGCCGACACCTTATGCACACGAGAGGCAACAGCAGGTACCGCAAACAAAGCCGAAGATAAGACAAGTCCCAGACTTGCTCGGAATGAAAGCATGCTGGTTCACCACCTGAAAAAACAATTCGGTCGGATGATCTTTCCCGGCATTCTATCCGACCTTTGGATCGTACGCAATTGAAAACCCGTTTGTCCTCTGAGGACTACGGTCACTGTCTCAGATGCAGCTTGAGAGGCCTATGCCCGTCTCTCAAGCTGCAAGTTATTGATTTAGTGCTTATGATTATTTCTGCAATCACCACATTCCAAATGGAATAGCCAGGGAGACTCTTCGCCGCCCTGACCAGCCCACCTACTGCAAGGTCCCACCAATGTAGTTGATGCCGTCCCCGGGCCGCCGTGGGTCCATTACCTCGAAGACCACATCGTCGCCCGTCTTCAGCTTGCTCACAATGGCGTCGTACTCGGCCTTTGTGGCAGTCGATTGCTTGTTGATCCGAGTGATCACCAGGCCAGGCTCAAGTCCCGACAGGTCGGCAAAGGAACCGGTACGAACAGACTGGATGACCATGCCTTGCACGCGCAGCTTGCCGGCAACTGCCGGTGGTGCTTCCCGTACAACGATGCCCAACTTGCTCTCGCCTGCGTCGCCTTCTTCGCTTGGGGCGGAGTTCATTTGCTGGTTGGCCATCTCGGCAAAAACCTTATCGCGATCGCCGACAGTCACCGTGGCATCGCTCTGCTTGCCATCGCGAATATACCCAAGGCGAATGCTGGATCCCGGTCTCCGGCTGGCGATCTCGTTGACTAGGTCATCGCCGTCCTTGATCGGACGCCCGTCCACATGGGTGATGATGTCACCTGGTTTCAGCCCTGCCTTATCAGCGGGTCCTCCCGGCTGTACGCCCTGCACCAGCACACCGGTCTTGAACCCATAGATGCGATTCACCGCACCGGAGAGGTTCGGCCGGAATGTGATGCCGATCGATCCGCGCACTACCTTGTGGCTGGGGCTGATCAGGTCGTTGTACACCGAAACAACCGTGTTCGAAGGCATGGCAAAGCCAATGCCCTGATAGCCCGCCGACTGCGTAAAGATGGCCGTATTCACGCCGATCACTTCGCCAGCCATGTTCAGCAGCGGGCCGCCTGAGTTGCCCGGATTGATCGCTGCATCCGTCTGGATGAAGTGCTGGAACTGGCCGCTCGCGCCCGGCTCAATCGTCCGATTCTTGGCGGAGATGATGCCTGCCGTCACAGTCTGCGAAAGGGCAAACGGGCTGCCGATCGCTTCAACCCAATCGCCAACCTGGGTGGAGTCGGAGTTGCCCAGCTTCACCGTAGGCAGCGGCGTATTTACGTCGATCTTGATCACTGCCAGGTCTGTCGCCTTGTCCGTCCCAATCACCCGCGCCGGACGTCCCTGATCCACGCTGTCCGGGTCGGTCGCGAGCTTCACATAGATCTTGTCGGCCTTCTCGATGACGTGGTTGTTGGTGATGATGTATCCCCTCGAGTCGACGATGAAGCCGGATCCAAGGGACTCGCGTACCTGTCCGTCATCCCCGCCATCCTGATCGGGCATCTGGCCGCCGAAGAAGCGGTTGAAGAAGTTCTGAAAATCGTCCGGACCTTGCGCTTGTCCTTGTCCCTGGCCGCCGTTGTCGTCATCGTCCCCGCCGCCGTTGCCATTGCCATTGCCGTTGGGATTCTGCGGCATTTGCTGGAAGCCATGCGGATTCCGCCGCCGGTTGGTCGATTGCTTCGGCAGCGTCTCGGTGTTGATATTCACCACCGCAGGCCCGACTTCCTTGGCAATGCGTACGAACTCATTCGGCGGTACCGTCGAGTTCGTCACATGCAGTGGCGTGGCGTCGGCGCTGTCGTTCTGCTTCTCCTGCCCGCGTACGCCGTGGGCAAGATACGAGCCGAATACGATCGCGGCTGAAAGCGTTGCAAGCACCACAAATGTTGAAGCCAGACGGCGCGAACCCAGCCGTTCCAAGATCGATTTCATGCGTTTAATGACCTCTTCCGGTGACCGGCCCTCATGGCTGGACACTCATTGGACCTTCTACCAGTATAGCGAGTCGCAGATTCTCGCGCTGACGGCGCACACAAGCTGATTAGACGCAATCCGTGCGAAAGAGGCCGTTTCCCCGCGTGCTAACATCCGGCATGACGCTGAAAAACCTCGTTGTCTTCGCCGCTGTCGCCGCTGCTGTGCCAGCCGTTTCGGCCCAGACCCCGTCTTCCTCCAATCCTCCCAGCATGATGGACCGGCTCAACGCGATGATCTCCGGCGGCAAGAGCGCCTGGACTCCGGAGCAGATCGCGACCATGGAACGTCTCCGGGACGCTGCCATGGGCGATCCCTACGCTCTCAACGAACTTCGACACCTCACCAACAACATCGGCCCGCGCCTGAGCGGTTCGCCGCAGGCGCAGCAGGCCGTCGATTACGTTGCAGGTGAGACGCGCTCGCTTGGCGCCGAGGTCACTCTGGAAAAAGCAACTGTTCCGCACTGGGTGCGCGGCGAAGAAACCGCTGCCCTCGTCTCCTGGCCCGGTCAAACACCCGGCACGACACAGAAGGTCGTTCTCACCGCGCTTGGCGGCAGCGTTGCCACACCGCCCGAGGGTATTACCGCTGAAGTTGTTGTGGTCGACAACTGGCAGCAACTCCACGCTCTGCCACCCGATCAGGTGAAGGGCAAGATTCTCCTCTTCAACCACAGGTTCGACAAAGAACTTGCGGCCCAGGGCGATGGCCTGGACGCGTATGTCGGCGGCGTGGTCTATCGTGGCGCCGGTCCCATCGTTGCCGGTGCAGCCGGAGCGGCGGCAGTTCTGGTTCGCTCCGTCGGAGGAGCCGACTACCGCCTGCCCCATACCGGCATGACCCAGTACTCTCCCGCGCTGCCGAAGATCCCTGCGGCAGCCGTCACCGCCGAAGATGCCGATCTGCTCAAGGACCTCACCGTGCAGGGGCCGGTCAAGATGCATCTCATCCTCACGCCGCAGACCCTGCCCGATGCCCAGAGCTACAACGTCATCGCCGACTGGAAGGGAAGCGAGCACCCTGAGCAGGTTGTGATTGTCTCCGGACACCTCGACTCATGGGACCTCGGCACCGGAGCTATCGACGACGGCGCAGGTGTGGTTGTCGCTATGCAGACCATCCACCTCCTCAAGGACCTCGGGATCCACCCCCGCCGCACCATTCGCTGCGTTGCCTGGATGAGCGAAGAAGAGGGCTCCGAGGGAGCAGCCGCCTACATGGCCGATCACACAAACGATTTCGCCAATCATGTGGGGGCGATCGAATCCGATCTCGGAGCAGGCCATCCCACCGGCATCTACTATGCGGGCAAGCCTGAGCTTAGCGATTGGCTGCGGCCTGTCTCCCAGGTTCTCGACGCAATTGGCGCCGAGACACTGATCAGCGCGCCGGAAACGGGAGAGGACATCGAGGGGCTTACAACCAAGGGTGTTCCCAGCTTCGCTCCGCGCCAGGATAGCCGCTTCTACTTCAACTATCACCACACGGCCGCGGACACATTCGACAAGGTTGATCCAAAACACTTGAACGAAAACGCCGCAGTGATGGCCGTTTTGGCCTATGCACTGGCTGACTCGCCGGCGCCCGCACCGCGCTAAGTCGGCACTCTCACGGTTGCGGCTGGTGCTCGACAATCCCAACCAGCCGCTCCAGAAAAGCTCGCTGCGCGGGATGGATCCTCTCATGCGCCGCCGCTAAGGCAAACCACTCCGCGCGGTCGACTTCCGGAAATGATTGCCGCTTTCCTGACTTCGGCGGCCACTCCATCTCGAACAGGTTGCTCCGAATCGCGCGCGCGTCGCAGTCTCCCTCGATCGCCCAGGCAGTGACGACTTTGCCGGAGCTCAGCCTCACCGTGTCCAGCGGTCGGAGGTCGCCTCCGATCCATGCGAATCCCGTTTCCTCTTTGAACTCGCGCTGAGCCGCAGCCAACGCATCCTCGCCCTTTTCATACTCTCCCTTGGGAATCGACCACACCCCCATATCCTTCTTCACCCAGAAGGGGCCGCCTGGATGGACGAGAAACACTTCCAGTTCCTCTCCGCGCCGCCGATACAGGAGAATTCCCGCACTATGTTTGCTCATGATTCTGCCCGTGAACCATTCTGTCGGATCGGGCCACTGAGCGACCTGAGGAAATCTAGGCCTCGTGCGCGCTCGGGACATGCGGCTGTGGCACCAGCTCCGTCAGGCCGATCCCGGCGAGGATCAGCAGCGCGCCGCATGCCGGGCGCAGGCCCATCCGTTCACCGGTAAAAAGGAACGATGTGATCCAGGCAAAGACCGGCTCCATCGTCAGCAGCAGGGCGATATGCGTCGACGGCAAAATCGACTGGGCCCAGCTCTGGATGGAAAAGGCCGCCGCCGTCGCCAGTGGCGCTGCGACGATCAGTGCTGTCACCAGCCGCGGCGTGAAGTGAATCTGCGGATGCTCGATCATGGGCATGCTGATTGCCATGAACACGGCACAGAATCCCACCTGCAGCAGAGCCAGTGGTTGAAAGGGAATCCGCGGCGAGACATGGCTCAACGCCAGGCAATGAAACGTGAAGCCAATGGAGCAACCGAAGGTCAACACGTCGCCGAGGTTGATCGAAGAGAAGTCCGGGACGAGGCCGGCGACCCCGGCCTTCGCAGCGGCCGGCGCAGTCAGCAGAAGAATTCCCACGAACGCCAAAGCCGCACCTGAGTAGGCATTCCAGCGCGGCGCATGTGCGTCCGGCGCCCGCAGACTGGGAATCGTCGAGAACAAGGGAACCAGCACGACCACCAGTCCGGTGATGAAGGCCGATTTGCTCGGCGTCGTGCGTACCAGCCCGATCGTCTGAAACTGGTAGCCTGCAGCCAGGCAAAGCCCCACCAATGCTCCGGCTGCAAGGTCACTGCGTCGTATGCCACGCCACGCACGGTGATATGCGATCCCCAGCAACCCAAACGCCAGCGCCATGCGCACCAGGTTGAACGCTGCGGGCGTCGCATCGGCCAGGGCCCCCTTGATGACAACAAAGGTTGAGCCCCATACAGCCACCACGAGCAACATCAAGACATAGGCGCGCAGTTTCATCTCCCTCAGAATATTGCAGGGACATGAAGGAGCCGCATATGGGCGGTCACAAGCGGCAAATCATGGAATTTGAGCTTCTAAATGAGGCATGGAAAGGTTCCTCTGCATTGTGGCGATGTCTCCCCTTTTGCGCCGCGACTGGATGATCGCCATCTTCCTGTTTTGCGCAGTCGTCGTCTTCGCCAACGCCATCCACTATGTGCTGTTCTGGCTCCTTCGCAAGAAGCAGCTCGGGACCGAGCGGCATGCGCCTGGCCTTCGCCGCTACCTCGAGAGCCCCGCTCGCGCCGCCTTTATCACCATCGCGGTCCGGATCGCACTCCCGTTCCTCCCGATGATTCCGCCTCGTGTCCTTGACCAGCTCGACCAGACCGTCGAGATCCTGCTCGTGCTCTTTCTGGGCTGGCTGGCCATAGGCGGCATCTACGTCGCGCAGGCGTTGCTCCTGAGCCGCTACGACATCACAGTGGAAGACAATCTGCGCGCCCGGCGTCTCCACACGCAGGTGCAAATGATCCGCAGACTTCTCATCGGTGCCGTCGTCGTAATCGATGCCGCCGGACTGTTGTGGAGCATGCACGACCCAGGCCTCTGGAAGTACGGAACCGGCCTCCTCGCATCGGCAGGTCTCGCTTCACTAGCCCTCGCGGCTGCCGCAAAATCCACCGTCTCGAATCTCCTTGCCGGTATCCAGATCGCCCTCAGCGAGCCCATCCGCATCGACGATGTCGTCGTCATCTCCGGGGAGTGGGGCCGCATCGCCGAAATCACCAGCACCTATGTTGTGGTCAACATCTGGGATCAGCGCACCCTGGTCGTTCCCCTCAGCTTCTTCATCGAGCAGCCCTTCACCAACTGGACGCGCACCGGTTCCGAGATCCTGGGCACCGCGTTCCTCTACCTCGACTACTCGGTTCCCGTTGAAGCGCTGCGTGCCGAACTTCAACGCGTCGTGCAGCAGAGCCCGCTTTGGGACAAGCGCGTTTGCGGCTTACAAGTGACCAACCTCAGCGAACACACAATGGAAATCCGCTGCCTCGTCAGCTCGCGCGACTCCGGTAAGAGTTTCGATCTGCGCTGCCTTGTGCGCGAGAAGATGATCGACTTCGTGCGCGCAAACTACCCGCAGGCCTTTCCCACGATGCGCATCGAATCCCATCGCGAGACGAAGAGCAGGGAAGTAGCGGATGAGCATGGCCCACTTCCTCCGCCCATCTTGCATCCGGACAACAAGGTGCCAAACCCACTCGAATCCACGGGCGTGGCATCCTGACCGCGGCCGCTCTCAGTGGGCTGCCACATACACGGGCTTGCCCGCAACATACGTGGCCAGAACGTTCGTATCCAGAATCGCCGGGGCATCGACTTTGTAGAGATCTCGGTCTACAAGGATGAAGTCGGCATCGAAACCAGGCGTGAGCTTACCCTTGCGCTTTTCGGCAAACTCCGCGTAGGCAGACCCCTGCGTGTAGGCGTAGAGCGCCTGCCCTCGCGTCAGCTTGTTCTCCGGGAAGTACGTCTTCGTCCCCTCCTCATTCATTCGAGTCACGGCCGCGTAGAGTCCGCGAAACGGCGTGACCGGCTCTACAGGATAGTCGGTGCCAAACGCCAGCGGCACGCCCGCATCGAGGAATGCCTTCCATACGTAGGAGTACGCGGCTCGTTTCGGCCCTAGTCGATCCTCCGCCCAATTCATGTCGGTCAGCAGGTGATTGGGCTGCATGCTGGCGATCACTCCCAGTTGCTTGAACCGCGGAATGTCCGCAGGATCGACCACCTGTGCATGCTCGATGCGATTGCGCGCGGTCTGCGAAACGCCCGGCTGTGCATACGCCTCCAGCGCCATCGCTGCCGCTTTATCGCCAATCGCATGAAAGCCGATCTGGAACCCCGCCCGTGCCCGCTCCACCGTCATTGCGTTCAATTGCACCTGCGTGTACTGCGGCAACCCGCTGTTGCCCGGATCGTCCGAGAAAGGCGCTTTCATCGCCGCCGTGCGCGAACCCAGCGATCCATCCATGAAGCCCTTCAGCATGCCGGTGCGCAGCATCGGATCGCTCTGATCGTGATGCGTGCGCATTTTCAGCAGTTCAGGCAGGGGCGCCTTGAAGGGCAGCCACTCGCTGATGCGCACCTTCAGCGCACCCTCTCTCTCCATCTCCTCGAAGACGAGAAAGTCCTGCCAATCGCTGAAGTCCTGCACACTTGTCACGCCGTGCGACACGGCGTCGTCGATGGCCAGCCGATCCCCCTTGCGCCGGTCCTCTTGTGTCGGCGGGGGAATCACACTCTCCACCAGTCCCTGTGCCGACTCACGCAAAATGCCCGTGGGCTCTCCCTGTGCATCGAGATCGATCGCGCCGCCCTGTGGCGGCTTCGTTGTTCCTGTAATCCCCGCGGCCTTGAGCGCGGCCGTGTTCACAACTGCGATGTGCCCATCGATGCGATCGAGGAACGCCGGATGGTCGCCCGTGACTCGGTCGAGATCCTGTCGCGTTGGCAACTGCTTGCTCGCCCACAGTGTGTGATCCCAGTTGCCGCCCGTCAGCCAATGGCCTGGGTGCGCCGCGTTGGCAAAGGTTTTGATTTTGACCAGCATCTCGTCGAGAGACTTCACTCCGGTCAAATCGACATTGAGCTTCGTTTGCCCCGCCCCGCCCAGATGGGTGTGCGCATCGTTGAACCCGGGAAAGACGTCGATCCCTTCCAGATCCTTCACGACAGTCTTTGGCCCGGCCAGCTTTCGTATCGCCCCATCGCTTCCAACCGCGATGACTTTGCCGCTGGCGACCGCCATGGCCTGCACCGCTTGTGGCCGATCTTCGGCAAAACCGACCCCGGTATAGATCGTGCCGTGGAGAAGGATCAGGTCGGGAGGCGTTTGCACCTGCGCCGGCGATGGAATTTCGACGAGGCAGCACGCCGAAAAAAGGACAACAAAATCAAGTAGGGGAAAAAAGCGTGTGTGCATGCGCGGAGTCTACCAGACGGCTGCTTATAGCTCAGCGGCCCATTCGGCAAGTGCGAGTGTCAGCAGCATCGCTCGACGGAGCCCCAACTCGCGATCCTTGTCGCTGTACCACTCCCCGAGCGTGTGCGCTCCGCCTCCATCGCCTCCGGCTCCCATCGAGATCGCGGGAATGCCGCGCGCAATTGGAATATTCGCGTCGGTTGATCCCAGGCGCATGTCTGTGCGAATCCCCAGATGCCGGTCGACGGAGCGCAGCGTTTCCAGTATGGGCGAGTCCACAGGCAACTGCGCCGCGGGTCGATCGCCGATGCGCGTGATGGTGAAGGTCAAGGAGCCGCGGCTGCGCGTTGGGTACTCCTTCGCAACTCTGTTGGCACGATCGACGGCATCTTCCACCGCGCGATGAAGCGCGACCTCGAGGCGCGTCAGTTCGTCGGGGCTCGTCGAACGAAAGTCGATCGACGCGGCGGCGCTTTCAGGGATGGAATTGACGCTGGTCCCGCCGCGGATTGTTCCCAGATTCAGAGTCGTTCGTGGCTCATCGGGCAGGGGCGTCTCCGCTACAACAGAAAGCGCCGCGGCCAGAGCGCCGATCGGATTCGGTGTGCCGGCATCGGTAAAGCTGTGGCCGCCTGGCCCGCTGATCGCAACCTGGAAGCGGAGGCTCCCGAGTGCCTGCGTCACCGCCGAATCGGCTCCCGCGCCATCGAGCACCACGTGCGCGGCAATGCGTCCCGCAAGCGGAGACTCCGCGTAGAAGTGGCGTACCCCACGCAGATCGCCTTCGCCCTCTTCGCCCACATTGGCCAGAATCGCGAGCGGCACAGGCAACTCAACCCCTGACTCGAGTAGCGCGCGAACGACTGCCAGCATTCCGGCGACGCCGGCACCGTTGTCGCAGGCGCCTGGCGCTTCCAGCCTGCGATGCCCGCCGGTTTCGTGCACCTGGGGGTTCAGCGGTGTGTCTGCGGGAAAGACTGTGTCGAGATGAGCCGAGAGCACAACCATCGGCCCACTGCTCTCACGAGGCAACTTCGCGGCGGGAAGAATCCCGATGACGTTCCCAACCTCATCCGTCCTCACGTCGCTGAGACCGGCTTCCTTGAACCAGTCCGCAACCCATCGGGCGCGCGCAGCCTCCCCAAACGGCGGTGCGGGAATCGCCGCCAGCCTGGCTTGCCAATCCATGATGGTGCGCGGGTTATTGTGCATCCATGCAAACGCAGAATGCACCTGCCGCTTCGCGGCCAGAGATGTCACCTTCGCGAATGCCGTGCTGCGCGAGAAAATCGCCATGGTCTGTCTTCAGGTTAGCAGGGAAGCAGGATGGGGCATGGGCCGGCCGGGCGTCCCCGCCCTTCTCCTTATTCGTATTGCACCGAGTGCAGGAAGAGTCCGCGCGCCGGCGCTGTCGGTCCGGCTGCAGATCGTGAGCGGGCTGAGATGATCGCAGGAATCTCGGTGCTCTTCAGCGCCCCACGTCCGACTTCGAT
>Ga0335069_10011700_pt1 | contig 12368 bp, 11 predicted proteins | sample Lox_Sample_11_FD_206714 | JGI IMG/M metagenome (GOLD analysis project Ga0335069, IMG submission 206714) | Soil microbial communities from Loxahatchee National Wildlife Refuge, Florida, United States - Lox_Sample_1.1 | ecosystem: Environmental > Terrestrial > Soil > Wetlands | place: USA...
AGAACTCGGCCGATTGCAGATTGAATCTCCGTCAGGCGCCAGTTGGTCCCAAAGGAGTCGTGGATCCAGCGAAATGACGATGATGGTGCCTCGGATGACCCGTGATAGTTTCGGCCATGATCCTTGAGGCTCCAAACCCGTTCCCAGATCGAGTCATCATTCGTCGTGAGCATGCCGCCTTCGCCGCCGGTTGACATGATTTTGTCTTGGCAAAAGGAGAATGCGGCGGCATCGCCCATGCTGCCGACCGTCCGTCCCTTGTAGGTTGCGCCATCAGCCTGCGCGCAGTCCTCGATCACTTTGAGCCCGTGCTCAGCTGCGAGTAGCAGGATTGGATCCATGTCACAGGGCCATCCGGCCAGATGCACGGCAATAATTGCCTTCGTTCTGGGGGACAATACCGCACGAACCGAGTCGGCCGTGAGGGTCTGAGAAGCGCGGTCAATATCAGCAAAGACCGGAATTGCGCCTCGCATGACGACGCATGTGGCAGAGGCTATAAAAGTGCGGCTAGGAACAATGACCTCGTCGCCTGGGCCGATCCCCAAGCCATAGAGGGCAGCTTCCAGTGCGACCGAGCCGTTGGCCAACGCTACCGCATGCGAGCAACCGACGGTGGCGGCGAACTCATTTTCGAACGCTCGCCCATTTTGGCCTGTCCAGTAGTTCAGCTTTCCTGAACGCAACACTGCTGTCGCCGCCGCTATCTCTTCCTCTCCAACACACGGCCAAGGAGGATACGGACTCTCGCGCACGCGCCTGCCGCCGAAGATGGCGAGTTGCTCGGTTGCGACATCCGTTCGCAGAACGGGAGCTGTGGTCATTGAAAGAGAACCCTCACGGTTTGGAGAATGATTTTGCAGTCGATCAGAAGATTATGGTGGTGAACGTATTCCAGTCCGAGTCTGGTTTTATCGGGACGGATCAGCTCGTGATACGTTTTGTGAGGGTCCGAACACCCACGCAGCAGCGCGCCTTCATGGCGGTATTTCAGGGAAGCCCAATCGGTCAGTCCGGGCCGAACTTGAAGCAACTGTTCTTCCTCATCCGTGTAGCAAGCCACCTCTTCCATCACCTCTGGACGAGGACCAACCAAGCTCATGTCGCCTTTGAGCACGTTGATCAATTGCGGTAGTTCGTCCAGCTTGTAGCGCCGCAGGAAAGCGCCGAAGCGCGTGATGCGCGGGTCGTCATCCGGAGTTTCTGAGCCGCCCAGCTTGTCCGCCTCATGGACCATCGTGCGCAGTTTGTAAATCAGGAACGGCTGTCCATCTCTGCCGATACGAATGCCGGAGTAGAGTGCCGGCCCCGGCGAACTCAACCGGATTGCGATCATCAGCAATAACAGCAACGGCAACACGGCGATCAGCCCGATCGCAGATAACAGCAAATCAAGTGTGCGTTTCATCTGCCGGTCTTTTCGGCGGAGGGTGATATTGGCTAGGTGTGATTACAGACTGGGCTGCGAAGCGTATGACGCCTTAGGTGTCCGCGATCGCGTGTATCAGCTTCTGCACGGGCTCAATCTGCTTAAACGGTAGCCAGCGTCCTGCCCAAAGCTTGAATCCGAGACGCAACCGCGAGCCGGCGCAAATACCGATTCGATGAATCGCATAGTGCTCATCCAAGACGTCACTCCATTCAAGCGCGAACGCTCGCTCATATTCACGGCGACACCGGTCCAAGACAAAGCGATTGAGGATCCCTCCCGGGTAGGCGAACAGTTTGCATTGCCTGCCGGTCAGCCGTTCGATCCAGGCTTTGTTATCGTGCAGCTGGCAATCGATCTCTTCCGGCGTGCACAAGGTGAGGTAAGGGTGATCAGTTGTGTGGCCGCCGATCGTAAAGAGCGGCTCTGAAGCCAGCTGTCGAACCAGTTCGGGAGGCATACCCTCGCATTCGTCAGCCATAACGTCGCGCGGGACGAATTCCTCCAACCGCGGCAGAGTGGCAATGCACTCGTACATCGCCTGAGGATGTGGTCTCAGCGCGAGAAGACGCTCCTCAAGTGCTGCCATTGTCTGTTGCCGGTGCGCGGAGAATGTTACAGTCTTTCCATCCATCCGCAGCCTGTCTCCCTGGAACCAAGTCTTCAGCATCCTCAAATAGGTGAACCATAAATATTTTCCGGGAGCAGAGTGCAACGTGCTGATAAAGAACGTGGCGGGTATTCCGTACTTCTGAAGTAGAGGTGCCACAACTTCCGCATGGCTGCGAAGCCCATCATCGAAGGTGAGCATAACCACGGGACGGCGTAGGCTGCCGTTAGCTTGCGAATAATTCGCCGCTGAAGTGAACCTGCAATGGCGTTTCAGGAAGCGCAAATGCTCCTCGAATGCCCGGGCATCAATAGAACGGTGTCTAGCCTGCCGAGGGATACCGTGGTAGAGCAGGATGAGAGGAGAGCACATATCAACATTGTCCGTGGCGCTAAAACGATGCTTCTCCGCAACGAACTAGGCTGTGGTTTCAGCCATTCGCGACAACTCTGAACGGGAATGGTTATAGGCTACGGAGTGGTCGTAGCGATCGATCTCGCAGAGTGCGAGAATCTCAGCGCTGGGGGCATATTCAGGAACGATAGTCTTCAGCAGGGCAACCAGACCGTGCACGTTCTTGGAGTCCACGAGCTCCGAAAGCTCGTCCAGTGATCGCCGCACGACATCGAACGGCATGCGCCCGCCTTTTAACACCCGGATTTTGTCATGGTAGGTTGCCTTGATGTCTTCGCCGTCGAGGCGGAGTTCCTCGAAGAGTTTCTCTCCCGGGCGAAGGCCGGTGAACACGACCGGTATCTCCTGCTCCGGCATCATCCCCGAGACGCGGATCACATCCCGGGCGAGCTCCAGAATCTCGACAGGTTCGCCCATATCGAGAATGAATATCTCGCCCCCATGTCCCATCACCGAAGCCTGCAGGACTAGTTGCACCGCCTCGGGGATTGTCATGAAATAGCGCTTTGCATGCGGATGGGTGACCGTCACCGGGCCGCCTTTAGCTATCTGCTTTTGCCAGAGAGGCAGCACACTGCCGTTGCTGCCCAGCACGTTGCCAAAGCGCACGGCGACGAAGCGCGTCCGCGCGTCCTGGAGGCTGAGCATGATCAACTCGGCCACGCGCTTTGTCACGCCCATAATATTCGTCGGATTCACCGCCTTGTCCGACGAAATCATGACGAAGTCTTCCACCTCATACTGCCGCGCAATGAGCGCAACATTGTAGGTACCAAAAATGTTGTTGGTCACCGCCTGGAAACAGTTCTTCTCCATGATCGGAACATGCTTGTAGGCGGCCGCATGAAATACAGAATTCGGACGGTACGACCCAAACACGTGACGCAACAAGCCGACATCCAGAATGTCACCGATAACGGGAACAAAATCCAGGCCCGGGATGGCGGACGTCAGCTCGGTGCTGATGTGAAACAGATCGTTCTCTGAGCGCTCGAGCAGCACCAGCCGTTTGGGTCCGAAGGAAGCGAGTTGTCGAACCAGTTCGGACCCGATCGAACCGCCGGCGCCGGTAACAACAACGACCTGGTCGTGCAGCCTTGCCCGTATAGCCTGCAAATTCAGTCGGACCGGCTGGCGTCTTAGAAGATCGTCTACCTGCAGATCCCGGATATCCCGCGTGCTGCTATGTCCATTAAGGCGATGGTTGATATCAGCCAGGATCTTGAAATCCACTTTGCTGGCACTGCACTTCTCGATGATGTGCGAAATCTGCCACCCCTCGGTGGGACTGGCGATAAGAACACTCTCAGCGCCGGTTTTCTTGACCAGCTTCGACAGCTCGTCGATTGCGCCCACTACTTTGACGCCCAGGAACCGCAGTCCTCGCTTGGAGGGGTCGTCATCCACCAGACCCACGGGCGAGTATTCCACGTCGGGATCACGTTTGAGTTGGTGCACCAGCGAAATCCCGGCTTCGCCCGCACCCACAATCAATACCTTCTTTCGCTGGGCGAGTTGTTTTCCCACTGCTTCCGTGTATGCCCGCACCAGAAAGCGGGCCCCGCCGAGGAAGAGGATGGTTAGCGCAAGGTCGATCGCGATTACTGATCGCGGATATCCGCGTTGCGAGAATCGAACCGACACCACGAGGTAAAACGCGATGGAACTCGCGAAGGCCATCTTGGTGATATCCAGGAGATCACTGATTCCTGAATAACGCCACCACCCCCTTAGTAATCCGAATCCATACAGAGCTACAAGCTTGATTATCAGTAATGGAAGCAGCGTCTCGGCGAACAGGGATAAATAAGGACGCTCAGGATGGAAATCCGACTGCAGCATAAAACTGCAGTAATAGCTTAGGGTAACGAGAAGGATTTCGATGACTAAGATCAACGGCCGGTTATATTGAAACAAGGATTTCATAGTCGAAGGGGCCCGGCGACCGGAGCGTGCGTGTTCATACGCGGTCGTTTGGTACTGGCAGCGTCGCAGGCTGCAAAGGGTGTGAACTAATCATTGGGCGGAATACTTGTGATAGTACTGATAATCGCAGCTGCATATTTCCGCGGCGTTGAGTACGATGTCGATAACGGGAGCAGAATGCACCTCGTGCAGGAGGACCAAGCTCCTGGCCATCGCCTGGCCTGTAACCATACCCGCACGTGCCACGAACACAACTCCGTCCACCAGTGGTGCAAGCGCCCGCCCTTCCGCATAAGGGAGAATTGGGGGTGAGTCTACAATGATGAACTCGTACCGGCCCCGCAAAGCATCCAGCAACGCTCGCATTTTTTCCGACGTTACTAAAGACCCCGGGTCGGTGCTTGTGTGGCCAGCCGCCAACATAACCAGATTGGGCACCGCAGTAATGGGAAGGAGCACCTGGTCGAGAGGAGTGGAATCCATCAGGTACTCGAAAAGACCCTGACCGTCCGTCACTCCAAGCGCGTGCTCCAGTACCGGCTTACGCAAATCGGCGTCCACCAGGCAGGTCGGCCCGCGCTGGGCCATCAGTAAAGCGAGATTGACCGCAATCGTCGATTTGCCTTCGCCTGGAACAGAAGATGTCACCAACAGAGTTCGAGGCCGTAGTCCCGGTTGCGAAAGTAGGATGCTCGTGTAGAGACCCCGCACCGCCTCAGCATGCATGGATGTAGGGAAGTCCGGGAGGAATCTCAACGGCGCGAGATCGGAACTATTGCTACACAGCCCTAGCGGCTCATTCGGTGACCTCCCAGAGTTTAGTCTCCGCGCAGGCTTCACAAGAGGCAGGATCGCGACTGAGGTTTGCCCTGTCCAGCGTTCTATATCTTCCAGGGTATGAACACGAGTATCCAACTGCTCACGCAAGAACGCAAGAAGACATCCGCCAACTAATCCAACGAGTAGTGAGATGGCGAAATTCCGTGCCGGACGCGGTCTAGTAGGCACATCCAGCACGCGGGCATGATCCACAATGCGAACATTGCTGGATTTGGAAGCTGCCGAAATGCCGGCTTCCTTGATCTTTGCATAAAGCTGGTTGTACAGGTCGGAAGCGGCTTCTGCATCCTTCTTAAGAGTGCTGTATTGCGAAATCAGGCCGGCCTCGCGGGTAGTTCCGCGAATTTCGCTGTCCACCATGCGCTCGCGCACGAGCGCGGCAGCGTAGCTGGTCTGCAACTGCCCAAGGATTGCATTTTGCTGGAGTGCGATCTGCGACTGCAGTTCTTCAATTTCATATTGAAGTTTCTTCGTGTTGGGATGATTCGCGCCGTAAACTGCCAGCGACTTATGTTGCTCGGCTCGGGCTTCTGCCAATTTCTGGGTCAAGGCCTGGACCGTGAGATTCGTCTGAATCTGAGGCAGAGTTTCGAGATTGCCTGCCTTGACCCGTGCCAGGTACGACTCGAGCAGGATGCGCTCGCCTTCCGCTTGTGTCTTCTGTCGACTCAACTCTGACAGTTCTTCCGTGAGTGTGCTGCGACTTGGCCCGACATCCGCGATTCCCGTGCGGCCCTGAAATTCCGCCAGAGCTTTTTCTGACTCTGCCATTCTGGTCCTTACGTCATCCAGTTGGCGTGAGAGCCATTCTGTGGATTGCATGATGGCGTCGTGCCGGGTCTTGAAGGAATTTTCGATGAAGCTGTTGACGAGGGTATTGGCAATTCTGGCAGCCAGAAAGCGATCCGTGCTGGTGAAACCGACCTCGATCAATCGGCTCGCAGTATCGCGGTGCACACTCAGGCGACGCTTAAACAGTATCAATGCGGCAGATTCCGCCGGAGTCAGTTCCCGGCGCTCACCCGTGGTCGCATCGTCGGGCAAGCTGGAGGTAGAGGTCGGTTCCGTCAAAAGCCCCCGCAGCCGTCGGGCAGTTCTGGAGAAAAATCCCGCCTGCATGAACTTGGGATTGTGCTGAAGATCAAGCTGGCGAATCACGGTAACAGCCAGCTCGTCGCTTTGCAGATTCTTGGACTGAGTTTCCAGATACTCCACATCTGCTCCACCGCCGCCCACGGTCTCCAATCCATTGAATAACTCTGCTCCTGGCGAATCGACCTGAAGCCGCACAACGGACTCGTATTCCGGCTTCATCAGGAACGTGAAGAGCATGGTTGCGATTACGACCACGGCGGCAAAAGTCGCCGAGAGCCGCCAGCGCTTGCGCAGGGTGTTCAGGATGTTTATCCACTCATTGGCGAGGCGATCCGGAAACGGTTCGACTTCAACCAGGCGGCGGCGAGATATCGCCGTTGGCGACTCGGAATGTTCCGGGGCTTGCGGTAATTGGTAACAGGCGTTCATCGCTGCATTCTCAAAATGCTCGGACATGGCCGTGCTTATCGCCATTCCGAACGTGGTGTCTCGGTTATGATTCCCTCGTTGCGGACCACCTTCTCGGCCAGAAAAATGACTGGTGCCTGGGAGCAGTCCGGAACTACAGTTCTAGCAACGCCCAACTGCCGCCCGTTTCGGTGTTGGCAGGGGCACAAGGTCCGCAGCCGATACATCCACAATCATGGAACGCATAATCAGATCCATGGAGATCACGACTCGCAACCGGCTCTTCTGGCGCAGTACAACTCCGCGCAGTCCTGCGAGTGGACCAGAAGCGATACACACATGTGTGCCGGCGGCGACGTAGGGATACGGCTCGGCCGGCAGGCTCATCGAGAGATAATTGCGAATGGCTGTGATCTCCAGTTCGGGGACGGGTATCGGTTGTCCCTTGCTGCTCACCAGGCAAACGACTCCGGGCACAATCACGATGCGAAGACGCTCCGCTGGCGATACGTTGACAAACAGATAGCCGGGAAATAGTGGCATCTGCACGATCTTGTAGCGGTCATGCCAGCGGTTCTCGGCTTGAAACAGGGGCAGGAAACATTCGATGGCCCGAGCCTGTAAAACTCGCGCGACCACCTTCTCATGATGCGGCCGCGTATAAACCGCATACCATTGTGTTCTGTGCTCTGGGACTTGTTCAGCCGGTGTGCTGCTGTTAATCACGGGAAGTGCTCCTCTCCCGTTGCGCGCGTCAAAATACAGCTCCGCCATCTCAGTAACAAGAAGGTTTAGTCTTTTCAAGCACTTAGATGCGTGCCTTCAAACGTGTTTGGCGCCAGCGGGTACTCCATCGAAATCCCGGGGCGCCTCGAAGCGGGTCATTCTCACTCTCCCGCTGGTAGCAAACCCCGCGAATTCGTTTCGTACGACGACGCCTTTGCACTGCAATGTGTGGGGAAGTCCATCCAGGGCCACTTCTAGCTCGACGCGCGTTCCCAAGCTGAGTACGACGCTGCTGAGAATGAAGGTTCCCCGACTGCTCACATCGCGCGTGCTACCACTTGCCTGGCGGCGTACGCTCTGCTCGACCCACGCGTACCTTACCGGCAAGACCATCTTGAAACGCTGGTCTTTTCGCTTTTCCTGACGGGGCATAGCAGCACTTGCTCGACAATAAATTCGCGTTGCCGAAACGCTGTTTTAACAGGCCTTCTATCAGCGGCAGCTTTTCATAAGTGGCCTAGCTTCACAAGAGTCCTAAGACCCGTGTCCTTTTACCGCGGAAACGGCACCTCCCGACAAGGCGGAAGTCCCTGAGGTTTGTGACAGGACTTCACGTTGCAGTCGAGCACCTGGCATCTGGGGTCAAAGTCCCATTCCCAAAATGAAGCGGCCCGGGATTAATTTTGCAAATCGGGTGTCGGGGCGGCTGCTACCTGGATGATCATGAATTAAGCGCGGTTTCGTCCGGGAGAGGAGACGACATTATGGGATCCACGGCGAGGCATGCTCGCCGGACTCTGGTCGTAGTCTACGATTCGTCTCGGCTCGAATGTGAACTGCTGGTCCGATCTCTCAAGCAAGGTCAGGAACGATTTGCAATCGAGGTCTGGGATGGGGACTTGTCAACTCTTCCGTCTGACGGAGAGGTTGAGGACCGAGTAGCTGTAGTTAGTCTCAGGAAGAACAACGAACATGCCCTGAATGTACTGCGACTTCTCTCCACCCGTCATCCGAATCTCCCCGTGGTCGCCATCCTGGACACGCGTGAGCCCGCCGACGTGGTGGACGTGTTCCGGGCGGGCGTGAAGGGGGTTTTTTATCGTACCGAGCCGTTTGAGTTGCTCCTGCGCTGCATCTCCAGCGTGTCGCAAGGGCAGGTCTGGGCCTGTAGCGCGGACCTGAAGTCAATTCTGAATGTCTTCAGTCACGATTTGGGGCTGCCCATGCAGGGGCGCGAGCCCAGCGAAAGAAATGGGCTCACGAAGCGCGAACTGCAAGTCGCCAATCTTGTTGCCCATGGGTTGACAAACCGCGAGATCGCCGACCAACTCCACTTGCAGGAGCATACCGTCAAGAACTACGTCTTCAATATCTTCGACAAACTAAGGGTCTCCAACCGTGTCGAACTCGTGCTCTATATTCACCAGGAAAACGCGCTGCGGGAACGGTCGGACGAATCCGCTTCCTCGAACCATTCCGCTTCTCCGTCTCCGGAACCCGAGCCCGGGAGAAGACAGTCAAAGCGGCAACCAGTGTGATTGTGCTCACCTGAGAGCACCTGCACACAGAGTTTCGGTTGATCGAGGCCTGGAGAGCCTCGACCGGACAGTATGTCAACTCCTCCGTCTGGACCCGGCGGTGAGACTCTCGTGACCCATCCATCCGCTCGAAGCACAGCATCCACCAGCCTGGTCAGGCCGTGGCCGGTATAACGTGACTGGATGTGGGCGACAATTTGTTCGTGGGCCTCCTGTGCTAAATCACGTCGCTCCCCCTCAATTTCTTGCTGGGTCACCACGAAAAACACCTTCCTCCGGCGCTGCACGCGCAGCAGCAGACAAGTTACGCGACTGCCTGGGGTTAGATGGTGAGCGCGGAAGGAATCGAACCTTCAACCTACTGATTCCGAATCGATAAGCGAATCTGCATGGTTTCAACGATTTCCCGATTGCCGCTATGGTAACAACTAGGCTGTTTTACGCCCGGTTGTTACCAATTCTGTTACCAAATTTCGAGCATCTTTGCTTTCACGTTGCCACACATACCTGCCATGCACTTTCTCCGAGTCGGCCACGATCGAGAAGAAACGCCTGCCCTACCTGCTTCTTGCGCTCTCCTCTACTCGCACCTTCTCCAGCGCTTTCTCGTACGCCTTCGTTCTGCGCGCCCCCTTGAAGATGCTGAACGCCGTTTCTTGACCTTTCGACCCGATACTGCGTGAAATTACGAGCGGATTGCCTGGCGCAGTTATGGACAGATCGCGTGCATCGGAGCTGATAGTCTTCCCAACCGACAGCATGAACCAAATGCCTGGAATGCAAAACATAAAACAACGGCCGGCACCATCACGAACCGCCTCATATGGTTCGTTAAAACCGATATAGGCGTACTCTGTCGGGCTCAAGACGGGCGCAAGGTACGACCACAGACTGCGATGCTTTGTTTCCGCGTCGGTAACCATCGTCAGAAATACAAGCTGAGCACAAGTCCTAAGGCATTGACCTGTCGATTCGGAGCACTGCCGGTCTCATTCTGATGTTCGAAATAGGGTTCAAGCTCGAAGCGTTTACCGACAGGAAAGATAGAACCAGCGCTCTCGGCCGTCCGGCTCCGTTTATGAACATTGCCGTCATAGTAGGCTTCGGCCCGGAGGTAGGGCGTAAAGTGATGGGAACGAATAGAAATAGTTCGTTCTGCCGATATGCGGTTGCGATACCGCCAGGCGAATTCGCCATCGATGAATCTGAAATCGACTCGGTTTCGGTCCGAAAGCAATACGCCCCCGACGAGCGGATAGCGTCCAGTTGCCTCGATAAGGCCGCGATGCTCGGTGGGCCCATTGGTCTCGGGCATGTATCGGTACCCGAGCCTCAGCGTAAGTAGTCTGCTTTTCGATGGATCCAGCTCGAAGATGGTAATCCTTTTCAACTTCACCAGCGGCTTGAAGTAGAAGTCGATGTTTGGTCCAATTTCGGCGCTGGTGCCTTCGCGGTTCTCACGAGTGGCGGCCGCAACAAACGACAGTCGCACATTCGAATTCAAGTTTAAATAGGCGTCGACCTCGGGCCAACCTTGGACGGATTGTGTTTGGGCCAGGAGCGGGGACTCTATTGTCGCGAACAGCAGCAGCACAACGCCCGCTCGGATCGCGCGCAGTATCCAGCGCTCCCACGGTCGATTACGGGTAAACACTCGCCGTTCATTTCTGAGCTTTGACAGCTCTCTTCTCATTCTTAGCAGAACGACATCACTGACTCGTCAACGCGAAGGTATCGTAACCACCGGCTGATTCTCTTTTGCGCCAGTGTCGGTCATGGTGAATAGGTTCATCAGTTGAGCGAACGTACGCTTCGAGGCAAGGTCGCCGTCCGCAATCCAGAACCAGGTATCCCGATAGCGGACCCTGACGAAACTATCGGCCGGCGCGGTCCTTGCACTGTGGATTCGAATCATCGGCACGATATCAGACAATGTACGACCGGCTTCACATCCCGGCACGGCGCGATGTTGTGCCACATCTTCCGGGGGAACCTCCACCTCCGCGGCCATGTTCTGCAGTAGCCCAATAATGGAGCGGGTCATAACCGCAATTTCCGTATCATTCGAGGGGAGTGGAGCCGATACGAGTTTGAACTCCGTTGCGCCCAGATTGAGATGGAGCAAGCGCCGCAATTCCACCATCTCAGCTTCAATATCAGGAGGAACGCCCGTGCTGCGAAATGTCAGCACAGTTGTTTGTTGTTTGTTGGCGTCCTCCTTGACATAAAGTCTCACGGTCCCAGAAAGCTGAATGGTACGAAGCAACTCGCGCACCCGATGGAAGGCTGGATCGGCGGGTCGAATTCCGTCCAGCCCAGCCTGTTCATTCCGCAAGTCATTGATCGACTGCACCGATGTCAGCAGGATCGAGTCGGCTGGGGCACCATTCTGAATTGTGGCGAAGACAGTGGTCGGCGGCAGTGGAGTCGTCAGGCCCTTGATATAAGCGTTTCCCGTAAGCGGCGTATAGGTGATGGTGGGACTGTTCGAGAACGTGACTGCTCCCCCCAACGCGGTACCGCCGGGCGAGGTTCCGCTGGGGTTAATGGTGCCTCCTACTGAGGCACCCTGCGTCAGCGTGTAGCTGGCTACGATGCTTCCCACGTCGACATAGACCGGCGGATCGAGGTATCGCAGCTTGACGATATTCAGCAGCGTTTGCTCTTTCCAGGAATCAGCCAACGAGATGCTGTAGAGCTCCCGGTCCCGAGGGAGCGACTGTGGACCGACCTTGGGATGAAGGCATCCGGTTGTAGCCAATGCGAGGCCGAAGCTGACGCACGCGAGCAGGATGGCGGCGTTTGGCTTGGCGATGGGAACGTTCATCGGGAACTATCCTCAACAAGTCAGACCGAGGACGCAGCCTCGACCATTGGCACCCTCTCGGCATCCAGCGTGCGGTGCGCCAGAGCGGGATTGATGCTGGCCACGGCATCGTATTGGGTCAAGTGGACACTGCCGGTTAGGTCTTCCAACAAATGAGACCGTCTGAGGCCATCCATAATTGGCCCCTTCACCTCGGAAAGATGCAAGGCGATCCCGCCGTCCTTGAGGCGCTGGTTGATGGCTTCGAGGCTTTCAAGCGCCGAGTAATCAATGGTGTTAACGGCCGGACATTCCAGAATGACGTGGCGCACCGTCGGGTGGGTCGCGACTGCTTGATTGATGTAGTCCTCGATGAAACGAGCATTCGGGAAATAGAGACTTGCGTCTACTCGCAGCGACAGGATCTCCGGATCGGTTACGACGGTGTGCCGGGCGACATTGCGGAAATTCATCGTCCCGGGAATCTGACCTACGACCGCCACGTGCGGCTTCGAGGTGCGGTAGAGGTGCAGGAAAATCGCAAGACCTACGCCTGCCAGCAGTCCAGCTTCGACA
>Ga0335069_10011702_pt1 | contig 12367 bp, 13 predicted proteins | sample Lox_Sample_11_FD_206714 | JGI IMG/M metagenome (GOLD analysis project Ga0335069, IMG submission 206714) | Soil microbial communities from Loxahatchee National Wildlife Refuge, Florida, United States - Lox_Sample_1.1 | ecosystem: Environmental > Terrestrial > Soil > Wetlands | place: USA...
CGCTTGTTTCGCGTTCTCGACCCCATCGGTGACTTTGGCGACATCCGTCAGCATGACGGGCGCGCCGTTTTTGTAGGCAACTACTACGTCGCGGTACGGTGCACTCGAAGTCAGCTGATCATTGGCATTGACCTGGAAGTTTTGAGCAGGCCCATCAAAGCTGCCCTTCGGAGAGTTAACACTGGTGTTCGTTAGTGCTGTGCGCAGGTCTTCGAGGTTCACGCCATATGAGGCGAGGGCAACGGGATTGGCTTGGATGCGAACGGCTGGTTTTTGACCGCCGCTGATCGTGACCAGGCCCACGCCGCCTAACTGCGAAATCTTTGGGGCGAGCCTGGTGTCGGCCAAGTCTTCCACCTGGGACAAGGGCATGGTTCGAGACGTCAGTGCCAGCGTCAGCACCGGCGCATCTGCCGGATTCGATTTGCTATAGACCGGTGGCACGGGGAGGTCGGTCGGGAGATAGCCCTGCGCCTGATTAATCGCGGCCTGCACCTCTTGCTCAGCGACGTCGAGGCTGAGGCTGAGCGCGAATTGCAAGACAATGATCGAACTTCCGTCCGAACTCGTGGAGGTCATCTGCTGAAGCCCGGGCATTTGCCCAAACTGCCTCTCCAATGGAGCTGTCACCGAGGACGCCATGACATCCGGACTGGCCCCCGGATAAAACGTCTGCACCTGAATGGTGGGATAGTCCACCTGCGGCAGGGCAGAGACCGGAAGTTGCAGGTAGGCAGCAAGGCCGATGAGAAGAATCGCTGCCATCAGAAGCGCCGTTGCGACTGGCCGCTGGATGAATGTGCGAGAGGGATTCACTGGACGGGCGCTCCCTTCGCGGATTGGGCAAGGGCGTCATTCGTGCGGACAACGGCCACTCGCGTCCCATCCTGAATCTTGTCGAAGCCGGTGATAGCCACAACATCACCAGGCTGCAGTCCCACAACAGCGGCATTGTCGCCTTCGGTTGCGATCTCGGTGACCGGCTGTATGTGGACAGACCCGTCCCGCACTACGTACACGAATGACTGGACGCCATTGTGTTGGACCGCGGCTGTGGGGATTAAGAGCTGATCCCGGAGCGTCCGAACCAGCAGGCGCGCATTCACGAACTGATTGGGGAAAAGCGCATGATCGGCGTTATCGAACTGTCCGCGAAAACGTACCGTTCCGGTGGATGTGTCCACCTGATTGTCAAGGGTGAGCAGCTTTCCGTTTGCCAGGCGCGTTAGCCGCGACCGATCGTAGAGTTCTACAGGCAGAGCTTCGCGACGTGTGACCTGCGAGCGTACCTGGTCGAGGTAATCTTCGGCGACATTGAAGACCACCGAAATAGGCTGCAATTGCGTGATAACGACGATCGGGCTGCTGCCACCGGAGAAAACAACGTTCCCGGGATCGACAAGTCGTAAGCCAACGCGACCGCTAATGGGTGCAGTGATATGGCAATAGCTCAACTGCACCTGTCCGTACTGCACCTGGCCCATGTCGTTCTTGACGGCTCCGCGATATTGTTCGACCGTCTGTACTTCATCGTCGTAAATCTGCTTCGAGACTGCGTTCTGTGCCGATGCCTCCTGGTAACGTTTGAGGTCCATTTCCGCCTGCTTGAGCAGCGCCTGATCGCGTTCGAGCTGGCCCTGATACTGCAGCAGCTGTGCCTCGTAAGGACGCGGGTCGATGTCAATCAACGGATCGCCGCGATGTACGATCTGGCCTTCGACATAATGGACCGCAATCACCTGTCCGTTGACTTGGCTGTAGACATTGATCGTTGCCAGAGGGGTGACTGTCCCGAGCGCTTCGATGTATTCGCCGATGCTGCCTCGCGTAACGGTGACCGTCTTGATGTTGGGCGCGGACAGCGCGGCCGAGGCTGTGCTGGTTGGGTGTTGGCCGTTGCGCCGAACTAGAACGATTGCAAGAACAGCAATTAGCGCCAATACCGCGACCGCGACCAGCGCGCGTGTCCAACGCCGTGGACGCGACGGAACAGCTGTCGACCCAGTGTTGTTCGGAGCCTCGGATGCCAATGGCGGATGCTCGATCATGATTGCCCTCCTGCTGTCGATTTCGCTTCCTGTACGGCAATGTTCTGCATGCCGGCCAGGGAAAACGTCACAATGTGATCGGCAATCGCACGGCGCTGCTGTGCGTTGTTGAGGTCTAATTCCGGCCATAGCCGCGCAAGCATCGCCCGCGACTGCATGTAATGCAGAATCTGGCCGACCACGCTATGCACGCACATGCGCGTGCGTTGGTCGTTCGGATCTTGCCCGATTACTTGACCTACCAGGGTGCGGAATCGCAGGTAATTGGCCCCCATCTCTTCGGCGACACGGTCAAGAGCCGGGGTGGGCCGTGCCATCTCGCGCGCCATGATGGGTGCAAACCAGTCCGGCCTGCCGCCCTCGCGAGCTCGCTCGAACCAATCGCAGATGAAGACCCCTAATGCACTCTGCGGATCGGCTGGATTCCCGCTGGCCGCGTTCTGCACGGGCTGCTGTTGCGCCATGATGGAGGACTTCAGGACCTCGGTGTAAAGACCCAGCTTGTCGCCGAAGTGCTCGTTGACCGCGGTTACGTGAATGCCCGCTCGCTCGGCAATCTCGCGCAGCGTTGCTTCGTCAAAGCCGACCTCCGCAAATACTTTCCCGGCTATCCCGATGACCTTCTCTCTCAACCAATGTTTGAATTTGGAGTCGTCAGTGTCGGACGACACGATCGAGGTCAGGAAGCGCAGGATCGCCCAAGCAATCAACAGCCCGGAACCGCTCCACCACACCAGCGGAGCGAACAGCCACACCGGCCATGAGGGGTAATCCGCTCCGAATGCGAAGAGGGCCGCGCCACCCAACAACATTATGAGTCCGCCAACACCAACCAAATCAGTCCGCCGAACATGTCGTCGCCTTTGCTGACTTAAGTTCATTGCGTCCTGCCTCTCCGCGCGTGACCCGCGCACCGCTTCTTCGCGGCGAGCTTTTCCATGCCCGCCAGCGAAAAACTCACGATGTGATCGGCAATCGCACGGCGCTGCTGTGCGTCATTGAGGTCTAACTCCGGCCACAAGCGCGCAATCATCGCGCGCGACTGCATGTAGTGAACGATCTGGCCGACGATGCTGTGCACGCACATGCGCGTTTGGGCGTCCGTCGGAGCACGGCCGATCAACTTTCCAACGAGGGTACTGAATCGCAAGTAGTTGGGCCGTATTGCCTCGGCGACGCGGTCGAGAGCGGGTGTCGGCTGCGCCATCTCATGTGCCATGATGCGCGGGAACCAGTTGGGCCTGCCGCCCTCGCGGGCTCGCTCGAACCATTCGCCCACCAGGGCCCGTAATGCACTCTGCGGATCGGACAGAGCCACACTCCCGTTTTGTGCCGGCTCCTGATGAGCCATGAGGGAGTACTTCAAGACTTCGGTATAAAGACCCAGCTTGTCCCCGAAGTGATAGTTGACGGCAGCGACGTTCGTTGCTGCCCGCAAGCAGATCTCGCGAACCGTTGCGTCATGAAAACCGCGGACGGAGAAAACATGACCTGCGGCTTCGATGAGCTTCTGTCGTGTGGCCGCCGAATTTTGATCCATGACCATCGAGTAAGCCTCCTGCTCATTCACGAATCCACCTACTCCGCCGTATCAAATTCCAGGACGTTGCCGTCAGGGTCATGCATCCGGAAATTCGTTCTGCCGAAGAACCGCTTCGTGGGTGGTTCGTCGGGCTCGATGCCCACGGCCTTCAGTTCGTCGTAAAGTGCGTGCAGGTCTGGGGCGTTCATCTCGATATGAAAGCTCATCTCGCTTTGCGGAATCCCAACCACCTGAACGTGTCCGTCACCGATCTTGAACTTCGCGAACTCGCCTTCGCGGTGCATGATCAGTTGCGCCCCCGGCAGCTTCGAATAGAACGCGACTGACTTCTCCACGTCCGCCACATGCAGGCTCACACCTTCCAAGCTCGTCAACATGGTTTGCCTCCTGTTCTTTGAACGATTGGGTGTTTCAAACTCCTGTTTCACGCCGTCTACGAAAGGCAACCGTGGTGCCGAACCGGACGCGGGAGAGAATGCGCTGAAATCAAAGGGGTTCGCGGTTCTGGCGGGCGCAGAGAAGTGTTAAAGGTCAAAACTGTCATTGCCAGCTTGACCTACGCCGCACCAGTCCGGCCCTGTTCGAATTGCGACCGCGCAGGATGAATAATCATCCTTCTGGCATATACTTCGACGGCAAAGGGGAGGCTCGCTCAGCTAGGACTGGCGTATGAGCGGAGACGCGCAAGAAGAGTTCGGCAGCACGACGCAGGAGGCAGGGGGCGCTGCCCCCCAACTGGCACGAGCAGATCCAGGGCTCCAGCAGCGAAACGACCGGCTGCAATTGCTCCTGAAGCTGACGAACAGCATCACCTCGAACCTGACATTAAAAGAGGTGCTACACACAGTCGCGGCGAACGTTCGTGAGGTAATGCACTGCGATGCCGCCAACATCGCTTTGCCGGCAAATGAGCCGGGAACGTTCTGCCTCCGCGCGTTGGATTTTCCAGGCAGCAAAGGCTTCAGGGAAGAGCAGATTGTTACTCCGACCGGCGACAGTCCGGCAAAGCGTGCGTTCGAGACGTTGAAGCCGGTCACCGACCGAGTCACCTGGTCGCCGGCTGCCGCCGAAGGCCTGAAGACGGTCTGCTTCATACCACTCGTAAATCGCGGCCGCGCGTTGGGATACATGTCGCTAGCGCGAGTGAGCGAAGATATGTTCACCCAGGACGAGGTGGATTTCCTCGGCCAGGCGGCGGGACAGATTGCTATCGCCATCGACAACGCGCTGGCATATGAAGAGATCGTGCAGTTGAAAGAAAAGCTTGCCCAGGAGAAGCTCTACCTCGAAGAAGAAATCCGCAGTGAGATGGACTTCGAGCAGATCGTGGGCACCAGCCCGGCGATCAAGCACGTCCTGCAACTAGTCGAAACCGTCGCGCCCAGTGACTCAACCGTGCTGCTGCTGGGGGAAACCGGAACCGGCAAGGAACTCATCGCGCGGGCGATTCATGAGCGCAGCCGACGCAGCGAGCGCACATTTGTAAAGCTCAACTGTGCGGCCATTCCCACCGGCTTGCTTGAAAGCGAATTGTTCGGGCATGAGAAGGGTGCGTTTACCGGCGCCATCAGCCAGAAGATCGGGCGGATGGTACTGGCCGATCACGGAACACTGTTCCTCGACGAGGTCGGAGACATCCCCGTCGAGATCCAGCCCAAGCTCCTGCGCGCGCTTCAGGAGCGGGAATTTGAGCGATTGGGCAGTATCCATACTCGAAAAGTGGATGTTCGCCTGATCGCGGCGACAAACCGCGACCTGGAGCAGATGGTCGCCGACCGTGAATTCCGCAGCGATCTGTTTTATCGCCTCAACGTGTTTCCCATCCGCATACCGCCGCTGCGGGAACGCCGCCAAGACATTCCCCTGCTGGCGGGCTACTTCGTGCAGAAGTTCTCCAAGCAAATGCAGAAACGGATCGACTCGGTCTCCGTCGCCGTCATGAAGGGGCTGACGGCATGGGATTGGCCGGGAAACATCCGCGAACTCGAGAACTTCATTGAGCGCGCCGTGATCCTGACGCGCGGGAAGTCGCTCGAAGCGCCACTGTCAGAACTGCGAAAGACCGGCGCCGAGCCCCACTCCGCAGTTGCCACGCAATCCGCCAGCCGGGATGACATCGCCCGCATCGTCAAAGAAACCATCAGCGTCCTGCACGGCAGGAAGGATGTTGACGACGAACTCGCCCGAAAGCAGCGCGAAGAAATCGTGCGCGCCCTCAAGGAAAGCAGCGGGCGTGTCGGTGGCCCGGATGGCGCTGCCGCTCGCATCGGCGTTAACCGCACTACACTGATCGCGCGAATGAAGAAGCTGGGTATTGATCCGCGGCAGTATGCCTGACGATCGCTAATCCTGTAAACGCCTCCTCGCTACGCGAGCTCATCTGTCAAGAACGTTGTTTGACAGCTTTGACTGTCAACGAGCTTCGCCCGAAGTGCAACTTGTAAGTTCATAGATTTGTGCATTGTTGGGTTTGGCACGTCCCTTGCGTTGTCGTGAGTAGCAATGAAAAGGAGGCAACGTTGTGGTAACACCAATAACCACTCACACGACGACTAAGGGCAAGCAGGTTCTGTATTGGGCGAGCACCGGATTTGCCGCCTTCGCGCTGGCCGCGATCGGGATTGCGAATCTCCTGCGCGTTCCAGCAATTGTCGCCGGACTGGTGCACTTGGGGTATCCGGCCTATTTAGCCTCGATCCTAGGCGCCTGGAAGCTTCTCGGCTCTGCCGCAATCCTCTCACCCGGGCATCCACGCTTGAAGGAGTGGGCGTATGCCGGCATGTTCTTCACCCTGACCGGTGCTGCCCTCTCTCATACCATCAGCGGCGATCCGGTGGCCAACATCCTTGTCCCGCTAGTCTTACTTGCATTCGTAATGACTTCATGGGCGCTGCAATCGGCGCGTCAGGCGGTGATCGCCTCTCATGCAACTGCTCGTCAGGCCGCATAAGCTTTCGAAGCGGAGCGAGAGGGCATGACATGTTGAGGATCTCCATTGTCGACACCCCGACCCAGCGGCGGCTGGTTGTGGAGGGCAAACTCATCTCGCCTTGGACGACCGAACTCAGAACTGCGTGTGACGACGCCAAAGCGGACCTGAAAGGTCGTAGCCTTGTTGTAGATCTGAAAAACCTGACGATCATCAGCCAAGAAGGCGAACACCTCATAACGGAGCTGATGAACGAAAACGTCAAGCTTCAGTGCTGTGGCCCGTTCACGAGATTGCTGCTGCGCCGACTGTCACACCGCGCCCGTGCGTTGAAGGAAGGTGCCCAATGATGACTCTTATGGGGCAAGAGCCCTAACTTGGTGCGGCATACAACGGGAGCAAAATCGCATTAATAGCGAGATCACAATCCATCCGAAGCAAACCGCTGCCGAGCGTCGCGCATTAAAGGCTCAGCGATGAAGGTGTTGTGCTTACGTAGGGCAACGGTTGAGAACATGGCAATGCTCTTTGCACTCACGAAGAAACGCCCGAAACGCTCTCCTTTCCGCCTCCGCCTGCTGAGACCGGAAGCCGTGTTTCCAGTTCGCACGAGCGGAACGAGCTCGGCCAGCGGGAGTACGAGGGCCGGTGCTGGCACCACCGTGCATTCGGCAGCGTCCGTTCCGCATAGCTGGGCCTTTACATGGCGTTCCCTTGCGCGTCCGAGCACCGCAGCGCGGAGCGCCGCTGAGGTCGCCTACCGGATTGCCGTTCCTTAGCCAGCCTTTCCGCTGCGCATGGGGTTCATTGCTACTTTTTGTCTGCATCCCCACCCCCGGTCGTGTGGTTCACCGTGCCCACGACGGCTTGGCCGCCCCGATTGACGTGAACGTGTTTAACTTCGACCTTCTGCTCGCCCTTAGTCCGATACGACTTCAGGGTTTCCATCTGTGCCGTGAACGTCCGAAGGAGCCGGTTCGCAAAATTGGAGAACATCTCAATCCCGGTTACTGTCTGGGTTTGAGTTCCCGCAAGTTCCAAGTACTGGAGTGCCAGATTATGGGTGCGCACCATCTGGACGGCGAGCAGCGCCTCTAAGGGGTCTCGCGGAGCAATCGAACGCACCGCCCCAGTGATGAATTTGCGACTCCACTCACGAGGCGAATCCGTGAACGGAAGAGCTGTCGCCTCTGCCTGTAACACAAGAAAGAGGGCGAACTCTGGGTCAGCATTTGCAGCGCTTGGGAGGAGTCGACTTGCAATATCCTCCGGGATGGGTGGGAGTGGTTGCTCCGTATCCGTCTTCGGCACCGCTTCACCCTTTGTGGCCAGCTTGGATGATTCCTTCTGTGTCAGAGTGGTGGATGATGGTAGCCCGAGTTTCTTGATTCCGTTGTTCGCCATGAATTTGCCCCTTCTTCTCTGTCAAGTTATTGCGCCCAGAACGATCGAACGGATTAAGCTGGCGTGGCCGTTACCGTGAGGTGCGCCCCGGCTTTCGCACGTTCCAAATTACGTTCCATTAACGTTCCAAAATTCTGGGCAGAAACAGGGGCTTGGAAGGATATAAGCTGTTTAGATTCAGTAGTTAAGTGCGGGCGAAGCCAGCCCTGAAAAGGCTGGCGTCGGCGGTTCGATTCCGTCCCTGGCCACCATTTGAATCTCTATGTAATCAACCACTTACAACGCAACAAAACGAGTGACTCACCGTCTCACGCCAGGAAGTAGTTCGCACGGACGTGCGGCCTCTCCACGACGCTTGAGCAAGGTAACGTAACCCGGAGGGGGTAGGGTTACGTTACCCAACGAAAGTGGCAATCCGAAGTTTGTGAGGAGCACTCGAGCTCGTGACCTCGGCTTATTTCACGTCGGCGTAGGAGCTGGTGCGCAAGGGCCCGCTGGGCTTGTAGGTGCTGATGATGACGCCCGAGGACCCAGCTTTCGTGCTCACCAGCGCCAGTTCGCGGGGCGGCGTTCCGTCCGCAAAGATGCGTTTGCCGATGCCCAAAAAGACCGGAAAGACGAGCAGCAAGAGCTCATCCGCAAGCCCGTGTTCGAGCAGCACCGGTGTCAGCGTCGAGCTGCCCCAGACGATCAACTGCGGCCCGCTCTCCGACTTGACGCGGCGAATGCCTTCGACGATATCCGCTCCGAGAGCCTCGGCTGGGCCCCATGCAAGGCTGTCCGGCCGATGGGTTGCGACGTACTTTGTCGCCGCGTTCAGACGGTCCGACATCGGACTCTTCGGGGCTTTCGGCCAGAAGCCGCTGAAGATGTCATAAGTGCGGCGGCCGAGCAGCAGATCGAAGGTCTCGCCCTGACCCGCGACGATGGCCTGTCCGCCCTCGGGATCGGCATGCGGCGCCGCCCATCCGCCGTAAGGGTAATCGCCGTCTTCGCCCGGCCGGCCGGGGGCCTGGATCACGCCGTCCAGCGTGATGTGTTCGATGATCTTGATCTTTCGCATACAGTCTCCTTGGCTGGCGCAGATTCTCTGTCACTGTTTCAGATAACGAAGCAGAACAGATCCCGACTTGAAATTCTTCGTTTCAACCAGCTTCAATCGCAATCTTTCCGCCAGGCCAATACCTTCGAACAACCGTCTGCCTTTTCCGGCAATGATTGGCATAACCATAAAACGGTATTCGTCAACCAGACCAAGCTGTATCAGTTGGGAAGGAATATCGACACCGCCGGCCAGAATGTTCTTGCCTGGTTGTTGCTTCGCTTTGAGTATTTCGTCTTTAAGGTCGGTACGAACGATTCTCGTTTTCCCATCGTCACTGCTGTCCAATGTCCGCGAAAAAACCAGCTTGTTGGCGGCGACGAAGGCTTCACCAAAGTCGCGGTCGGTTTTCGCCTCAGACGGATCCTTGGCGACATCGGGCCAGTAGGGAACCATCAATTGATAGGTTTTGCGGCCATAGACGAACAGGTCGGCGTCTCGCACCAGTTGCAGGTAGTACTCAAACAGGTCGTCGTCAGGACGTCCTACCTTGGTGTGGTCGCAGCAGCCGTCGATGGTGATGTTGATTGCGTAGATTACCTTCCTCATGTGATTTTCCTTTTTGTACCAGTGCTTATGAAAGTTTGTGGGACTTGCGCGCCGGCTCGTTCATCTCGTCAAGACGGCGCGTTTCCGCGGCCGCATTGGCCACGCTGCCTCAGTCATTATGCTGCCCTGCTGGCGTTCCGTCTGACCAATCTGCGACCGGAACCAAGAACACGACAATCGGTGGCAGCCCTTTCATTTGGGATGCGTTCGACGAGAAGAACCAATAGGGAGCCGACATAACGGGCGAGCCCGCCGCGCCAGAACCCCAATTCTTGGCGTCCGTGCCGGCGGTAAAGAACATCAGATGAGGTAAGTTGTGGCCCCCTTGATCCGTCAGATACGACGATTTCGACATCATATAATCCATCGCGCCACTCTCAAGGCTCGGCAGTTGTTTCTTCTCGAATGCTACTTCGAGTGCCGAGATGATCTCCGCCTTCGAACGGCCTGCCATCACCATCCTGCTGCGCAGAACAGCGATCGGCACTATCGAACGCGCAGCCTGCGGGTTCAGACAATCGGCGGCTCTAACCTTCGGGCTCCAGAATTCGGGCCAATCGAACGCAGCCATCCAAGCTCTTCCCACCCAGCAGACAAACCCGTTCTTGCCTTCAACGGCTGTCTCGTAGCCCTGCCGTCCCAAAACCAGGATCGTTGCATCGCGGGATATGGACTCGGGAGCGGCGCTCCGCGCCAGCGCGATCTCGGCAGTGCGATTCATCAGGTGTTGGCCGATCGGGGCCATGTTGGGATACGGCGTCGTGGCATCCTGTGACATCGCCTGGTGAGTCGTACCGAGCAGAACAAGCAGTGCGAAGCTTGTAATGGCGATTACGCCAAAATTTTCTTTGCGCATTGTCTTTCCTCCGTGGATGAGCCTCTCTCCCTCAAGCCGAGTCACTCATCGGGCGCCACTGCATTGGGCGCACGGCGACCCACGCGCGGTAGACGACGCACCAGCGCGCTGGGCCCCCCCTGTTTACTTGCTTCCGTCGGACCCTTGCTCCGGAGCCGGGAAGAAAAGAAGCTCTCGCGCCTCGCCTACTGCATCGCAGGTGATGGCGCCTTTGCGCGCCCACCCCAGCGCCTCGTCCATGTTGGCCGCTTCCAGTATCCAAAAACCGCCCATGTGCTCCTTGGTCTCGGTGTACGGCCCGTCAATGACCTGCACCTTGCCGTCGCGCTGCTTCCGAACCGTCTTCGCCTGGGCAGGCGGAGCGATCCCGCAGGCGAACTTTCTCGCGCCGGCAGCAATCATTTCGCGGTTGAGCGCGTGGATCTCTTCCATCATCGCTTCGGTTACGGTAGACGGGTCGAAATCGTCGGGAAGGTAGTTAGCAACCAGATATTGAGGCATGAATTTTTCTCCTTGTTTCTCGTGGATTGTTTACGATGGCTCGTTTCCCGTTCGCTCAGGAGCCGTGGCGCATCGTGCTTTCGTCCTATAGTCGTTAGCGAGACCAGAAATCGACAGCTTGCACTAATTATTTTTCCAGCAGCCGAATCCGCTCTCGCAGGAACTGCCGTTCCGGTTCTTGTTGGGTCAGCGCCAGAGCTCTCCCATAAGAAGCCCGAGCCTCTGCGGTTCTGCCGAGCCTGCGGCACATCTCAGCTCGGGCTGAATGCGCCAGGTAATAATTCGCCAACTCGCCATGTTCCATCACAGCGTCGATTCGCGCCAGGCCGGCCTCTGGACCATCGCGCATGGCAATTGCCACGGCACGATTCAGATATACAACTGGCGAAGGCTGAATCCGCACCAAGTGGTTGTAAAGCGCGACAATCTGCCCCCAGTCGGTCGCAGCGGTCGATTCCGCCTCCGCATGAACCGCCGCAATCGCCGCCTGCAATGTGTAAGCGCCGAAGCGGCGCGACTTCAGCGCTCGCTCCACCAAGGCCAGTCCTTCAGCGATCTGCTCGCGGTTCCAGAGCGAACGATCCTGATGCTCCAGTAAGATCAGCTCGCCAGTCGAAGAGGTTCTGGCAGCGCGACGGGATTCCTGCAGCAACATCAGGGCGAGCAGCCCAATGACTTCCGGCTCTGGCTGGAGTTCGGCCAGCAGCCGGCCGAGTCGAATGGCCTCGCCAGTTAGATCGGACCGCGTTACCTCCGCTCCCGCTGCAGCCGAATAACCCTCGTTGAAGACGAGATAGACGACCTGTAGAACCGCGCCTAGTCGCTCCGGCAAATCCTGCGGCGCCGGCACCTCGTAGGGAATCTGCGCTTCTCGAATCTTTGCCTTCGCGCGCACAATGCGTTGCGCAAGCGTCGCCGGCGTAGCAAGAAATGCTCGAGCAATCTCCTCGGTTGTCAGGCCGCAGATTTCGCGCAGCGTGAGCGCAACCTGTCCTTCCGGATGCAGAGCGGGATGACAGCAGGTGAAGATGAGACGGAGACGATCGTCTTCGATCTCGTCCTCATCGACGGTAGCGGCATTAACGCGCGCTTCCATGTGGGCGATAAGGTCTTTCTGTGCTCCATCGAAGCGCGCGCGCCGGCGAATCCCATCGATGGCTTTGAAGCGTGCCGTGGAAATCAGCCACGGACGCGGATTGTCAGGAATGCCAGTCTGAGGCCACGACTCCAGAGCAGCAGCGAACGCCTCGTGCATCGACTCTTCGGCGAGATCCAAGTCTCCCAAGAGGCGCACGAGCGTCGCCAAAACCCGGCCCGATTCCAGTCGGTAAAGAGTCTCAATGGCTTTGCTGAGCTGCTCGGGCACAGGCGACGGCATCTCGCCAAACTAGCAAACGGCGTGGTTCAACACAACCGCGGCACGGGACTCGCCTAT
>Ga0335069_10011703_pt1 | contig 12366 bp, 10 predicted proteins | sample Lox_Sample_11_FD_206714 | JGI IMG/M metagenome (GOLD analysis project Ga0335069, IMG submission 206714) | Soil microbial communities from Loxahatchee National Wildlife Refuge, Florida, United States - Lox_Sample_1.1 | ecosystem: Environmental > Terrestrial > Soil > Wetlands | place: USA...
GGCCCGGCAGGCCGGCAGTTCCTCGGCTACGCGCTTGACTACCTGCCCGAATTGGACGTGGCTGGCTGGGCGACAGCGCACACCGCGCGGCACGGGCTGGCCCGCCGCTGGAGCCTGTGGTACCAGGAATACCCCGTGCTGCTCAGCCCGGTCTGGTCCCAGCCCGCGTTCCCGCTGGACTTCGACGTCGCCAGCCTCGACAACGCGATCGCGACCCTGGAGCTGATGCGCCCGGTTCTTCCGGCCAACCTGCTGGGCACCCCGGCCGCGGTGGTACCCGCCGGGATGGCCGATGGCCTGCCCGTCGGCGTCCAGGTAATGGGCGGTAAGTACACCGAGCTTCGCTGCCTGGCCGTCGCCGAGGCGATCGAGCAGCGACTCGGACCGCTCACCCCGATCGACCCCGTCACCGGCTGACCTGCCGGGCTGCTACGCCGCGGCGGCGACCCGCCGCATCCTCGAGCCAGGCGAGTGGCCTTCCAGGGCAGCCACCGCGGCCCGGGCCCAGCGCATCCGGACGGCCGCCGTCTCCGGATGATCGCCGAACTCCTGCGCGACCCGTCCGGTGCAGCCCGTGACACCGTACCCGTCGAGGGCGGCGGCGATGGCGCGCCGGATCTGGCTGACGCTCGGTTCGTCGCTTCGCTGCAGTGCCGACGCGAACAAGGCGTCGGCCTGGAGAGCATGAACGCTGCGGGGGTACATCACAGGCCTCCCCTTACCGGCTCGCCGGTCCCGGCCCTGGCCGGGACCGCATGGGACAAGCCTGCTCCCTGGCGGGCGGCATTCCCATGAGGCCAGCGTGAGTCTTGGCCTTCAGGCTGGCCGGAACCGGGCCCGGGGGTTAACCGGAGCCCGCGGATCGCGCGGTCGGGGCGAGCTCCTTCAGCTGAAGGCGGGGATGCCCGTGATGGCCCGGCCCATGATCAGGGTGTGCACCTCGTCGGTGCCTTCGTAGGTGCGTACGCCCTCGAGGTTGTTGGCGTGCCGCATCGGCGAGTACTCCAGCTCGACGCCGTTGCCGCCGAGGATGGTCCGGGCCTGCCGCGCGATAGCGATCGCGGTGCGCACATTGTTGAGCTTGCCGAACGAGATCTGCTCCGGGACCAGGGTCCCGGCGTCCTTCATCCGGCCGATGTGCAGCGCGACCAGCAGGCCCTTGCCGATCTCGAGCACCATGTCGACCAGCTTCTCCTGGGTGAGCTGGAACGACGCGATCGGCTTACCGAACTGCCTGCGTTCCAGCGCGTAAGCCAGCGCCGCCTCGTAAGCGTCGCGAGCCGCGCCCATCGCGCCCCAGATGATTCCGTAACGCGCCTCGTTCAGGCAGGAGAACGGCCCGCGCAGACCCTGGGCCCCGGGCAGTATCGCGTCGGCGGGTACCCGCACGTCCGCCAGCGTGATGTCACATTGGATCGAGGCGCGCATGGCCAGTTTCGGCTCGATCGGAGTGGCACTGAAACCGGCGGTGCCGGCCGGGACGAGGAAGCCGCGGATGCCGTCGTCGGTGCGCGCCCAGATGACGGCGATGTCGGCGATCGACGCGAGACCGATCCACCGCTTGGCGCCGTTGATGACCCAGCCGTCGGCGTCCCGGCGCGCCGTCGTGGTCATGGCGGCCGGGTCGCTGCCGGCCTCCGGTTCGGTCAGGCCGAAGCAGCCGATCCGCTCGCCGGCGGCCATGGCCGGCAGCCAGCGCTCCTTTTGCGCCTCGGTGCCGAACTTGTGGATAGCGCTCATGGCCAGCGACCCCTGCACGCTGACGAAGGTCCGCAGCCCGGAATCGCCCGCCTCCAGTTCCAGCGCGGCCAGGCCGTACTCCACCGCGCTGCGGCCCGGGCAGCCGTAACCGGACAAGTGCGTACCGAGCAGGCCGAGCCGGCCCATCTCCGGGACGATCTCGGCGGGAAACACCGCCTTCTCGTACCAGTCCTTGATGTTGGGCCTGATGCGGTCGCCGACGAACGCCCGGACCCTAGCGCGCCAGGCGAGTTCCTCGGCCGACAACAGGGCGTCGATGCCGAGATAGTCCATGGCCAGGGTCATGGTGATCTCCAGTAGTCGTTGGGCAACTCCGGGCCGGACTACGCACCCTGTCTCAGGGCCGCTACCGAATCTGGGTAGTCGGCAAGCTGATATGACTTGTGCCCTGGTTCAGGCGGGCCGGAATAAGACTTGATCGCCGGAGGGTTCGGCACGAGAGGCACGCTCAGGATCAGCCGGAAACCCGCGTGCAGCCATGGGGCGAGCACTGGCTGATCTACGCTCTCCGAGAACCACCGGCCGTCGGGGAGGTAAACGCCTGCGTACTGCAAGCGGCCCCCCATCAGCTGCCCCATGGCGTTGACCGCGCCGGGAGTGTTGTTCTGCGCCGATGCGCCCTGGTTGACCAGCAACGGACCGCTGGCTGTCGGAACCCGGCTGACGTGCCCGCCCGCCCAGTAGAGCCCGATAGCGTGATGCGCCTTCATCCACGCCATCATGTTCGTGATGAACATCGGGTCGTCCTTACCACCGAACGTATGGAAATCGAGTCCCCATTCGGGAATGATGATCGGTTTACCCGTGGCGTGTGAAAATGCAGCCATCCAGTTCAGGCCGCCGGGCTCGGTGGTAAGGATCTGCTGCCACTTTCCCTCGTGATCAAGTGCGCCAGATGCAGTGTGCGGGTACGTACCTTTAGGGCCACCGTACCAGTCGAAGATATCGGTTCCGATATAGTCCACGTAGGCACTTCCAGGCCACGCTTCGGCCGCCGACGTACCGGTCGGGTACACAGTCCACACGAACTTGAAATGCTGACCGGGTACTGACCGCATTGTCGTGACTACCTGCCGCCAGGCGAGGATGTAAGCATCCGGCTGGGACGACGGCGCACGCTGCTCGCTCCATTCGTACCACTTGCCGTTCATCTCGCGACCGAGGTCGATAATGGTATGGCTGAGGCCGTCCTTGACCAGCAATTTGCCAAGATCATAAAACCGGGAGTTGTAGTCGCCCGCCGCGGCCGCAACGAGACTCGAGCTGGTTTCCTCGAAGTAACCGTCCGAAGTGGGGTCTTTGCCTACACCCAGAAGGGCTTTAATTCGTGGATCTGTCGCGGCGACCTGAGGCTTGCTGGGAGTCGTGGAAGAACCCCCCGATGATGCCGTAATACCTAGCACGCCACCGAAGACCACCAGTACAACAAGGATAGGAAAGATGATCCACGGGATCTTCTTTCTCCGGGGCATCTGGTTCCTTACTGGCACCGCTAAGCTCTCGACTTCCTGATTTGGTACCCACAACCGATCATACGTAAAGTTTCCGGACATCCTGGGACCCGAGACTGCGCGGCGCCCGGGTCGCGACGGCGACGGCAGACGTCGCAGCTTCTTCTCCACGCATGGAGCCCTACCCCGATCGCCGAACTCCAGTCACTCCGGCACCGCCCGTACGACAACATACGGCGTGGATGCCCCCTTCCTACAGCTTCAACAACGTGGCTGCGGCATCCATGCCTGATCCGGCGAGGGCGTGTCACAGCCATCCCGCAGGTACCCGGCCCGTTCGGGATGATCCCGGATGAGCCGCTCGCCGCCGGCCTGGTCTCGCCCCGGTACCGACCCTGTGCTGGCTCTTATTCGTGCCGGCGGGCTACGATCCGGGTTGGGAGGGAAGATGGCCGGCAGGCGGCGTCGGCTCGATCCCGTGGGACCGTTTGGCAATCCGGACGGGTCGCGAGCCGACATCGAGGATGTGATCAGCGAGTTCGTCGACTTCGGCGGCGACCCTGCGTACGGCCACCTCGCGACCCGGGCCAACGACTCCATGGTGCGGGTCATCGTGGGGAAGCTCGGCGCAGGCAAGACGGTCTACCTGCGGCGTCTTCAGGATTTCCAGGCACATCAGGACTCGGTCTACGCCGATGTGCCGCAGCAGAGCCTGCCCAAGACCGAGGTCGTGGTGAAGGCCTGCCAGTGGTTCTCGGACCGTGTCCTGGTCGAGAAGTGGATGCAGATCTGGGAGCGAGCGATCATGCGGTCGCTGGCCTCGCACCTGCTGTGCCGTCCCGAGTTGCGTCAGCAGCTGCGCGACGAGCAGGCCGACGAGATCGAGCATTCGTACACGCGACTGCTCGACGATTTCCGCCGGCCCCGGTCGATCTACAGCGAGGTCCGCGACATCATCAATCGGCAGCAGACCGCCTATCAGCTGTCCACGTACCTCGACGATCCGCTCTGGGATGACCTCGAGGATCTGCTGGGCGAGGTCGTCGGCCAGTGCAAGCCCATCTATTTCTACCTTGACGCGCTGGACGAGGAGTTCAGCCACGCCCCGATGTACTGGCTGAAATGCCAGGAGGGATTGTTCTACCAGGTCATGCGGCTGCTCCGTGACCACAAGCTGGGCGGCCGCCTGCATGTCGTCGTCTGCATCCGCGACATCGTCATGTCCTCGGTATACCGGTCCGAACATGCGCCGCGGTACTACAACGAACCGCACATACGCGTGCTGACCTGGGACCGGAGCTCGCTGCTCTATCTGCTTCAGCGGAAGCTGCAGCGGCTGCCGTCATCACTGCTGATGCGGCGCGCCACCGACGGGCCCCCCACGATCAGCGACTGGCTCGGGGTCAACGGCCACTGGCCGGGGCCCGATGGCGACAGACCGATCGAGGACTACCTGCTCAGCCACACGAGGCTGATCCCGCGTGACATCATCTCGCTCGGTAACGATCTGAACGAGGAGGTCCTCCGACAGAAGCAGGCCGGCCACGAAGGCCTGCCGCCGGCGGCTCTGCAGAAGGTGGTGCAGCGCTGCGCCAAGCGGTTCGGCGACTCACAGCTGGCCCAGTGCGCCAACCAGATCTCGTCGGACCTGATGCCGAAGAACGCTGCCCTGCAGGATTATTCCGAATTGTTCACCAGCACCCAGGCCTACATCAGCGGCGTGCAGGAGGAGGTCCGGTCCTTCGTCCGGGTGATCGGCGTCGACCGATTCCCGCGAGCGGACCTGGTGGCACTGCAGGAAATGGCGGATCTGCACTTCGAGCAGGCGACGGACCTCGCCTCCGTCCTATGGCAGAACGGCCTGCTCGGATACGTCGACGAGTCCGGGCGGCGCCGCTTCTATTCCATGGGCGACGTCGAGCAGTTCCACTTCCCGCCAGAAGTAGACACGTACGTGCTGCATCCGTGCCTGGTCTACACCGTCGGGGGAATCCGGCACCTGCCGGCGGACTCCCCCCGAGCCGGATATGCGCGCCACGCCCGCCAGCTGCCGTCCTCAGGCGGCACCGTGGCGCTGCCGGAACCGGACCCGGCCGAGGTACGGTCCGCGGCCGCGGCCAAGGCGGCTGACTACGCTGTCGGCGACATTCTCGAAGGCCGCTTCGAGATCCTCCAGCTACTCGGGCAGGGCAGCTTTTCGAAGGTCTATCGCGTGCTCGATGACGTCGAGGGTGCGGAGCGAGCGCTCAAGCTCTTCGACAGCGCCGCCGGCGATGAGGCGGTGCGCCGCGAGATCGGCGCGTTGCGCAAGATCGATCATCCCAACGTGGTAAAGGTCTTCTGGGCTGGCAAGACCAACGCCGGCGAGTGGTATCTCGTCACCGAGTTCATCGACGGGGAGTCACTCGACGAGTTCGTCACCGGGACAAGGCGCCTTCGCGACCGGGAGGCAGTAGATGTCGCGCTCGACCTGCTAGACGCGCTCGTCGCTTTTCACCCTGACGCGAAGCGCCTTAAGCAGCTGGAGGCCAAGCGTCGCGAAGGTGACCTGGACGAAGCCGAGTCGCACGAGCTCACGGAACTGGAGAACAACGGGCTGATCCACCGCGACATCAAACCGCTCAACGTGATGCTCACCCGGACCGGTGCGAAACTACTCGACTTCAACATCGCCTCCCGGGTCGGCGACCCCGTGCATACGCACTCGGGCACGCCGCCGTATCAGCCACCTGACGCGGGCCTTACCCGCTGGGACGTCTCCACCGACCTGTTCGCCGTCGGCGTATTGCTGTACCGGCTCCTCTGCGACGGGCAACACCCGTTCCCGAATGCCAGGCCCATGATCGACGTACCGGTGACCGACCCGAGAACCATTCGCCCTGAGCTCAACTCCGGCCTGGCCGAGTTCCTCATCCAGGCATGCGCGCCCGCCAGCGCAGACCGCTTCGCCACGGCGGCCGACATGCGGCTCGCCTTGCGTAACGTCCGCGCTGACCTTTGACCAGGCCTCGGGCGATCGACCTCAGCGGCGGCCCAGCCTCCGCTCACCGCCGGCGCCGGGCTGGTATGTCAGGCCATAGTGCTTGAAGACCGTCTCTTCGTCGTCCGCCACCAGCTCGCCGTCCGTGTCGATCGACGGTGCATCCTTTACCTGCTTCTTGGTGTAGGCGACCTTCAGGTGCCCCGGGCCGACAGTGGCCCGGTCCAGGGGCACGAACACGAGCCGGTGCCGGCCGACCATCCCGACCTTGACCGTGCCGAAGGACGGCAGGTCGGTACCGGTATCAACGTAGATGGCCTCCAGCTCGCCGATCTTGTGGCCGTCGGGATCGACCACATCGTGACCGCGCCAATCCCGGATGTTTTCCGCCTCGAACATGCCATCCTCCTTCCCGGACGCAGCGCTACGCGCCGTTTGCCTACGGTCATACCCACAGAAGCGCCGCAGACCCTTGCGGCAACGGCCGCCGACGGCATTTCCTCAGCGCGGAGGCGGCGGGGTTGGGGTGAAGTCGTATGGGGCTTGCGGGCCGAGCAGGCGTAGCTCAACCCGTCCTTCCCAGTCCGAGGCCAGGTCCGACAGGGCCTGCTCCAGGTCGTCCTGGCGGGAGATCGCGACCAGCAGCGCCACGTGGACGGCGTCCAGCTCGTGGGTTGGCTCCCGGACCACGTTAGCCACGCAGTGCGGCGCCACGGCTTCCCCGAGAACCCGCGTGTCAGCCTGCCGCTTCGCGGTGATCGCGTTGTTGATGATCAGGCCCAGCCGGATCCGCGCATGCCGGGTGGCGTTGGGGTCTTTGTCCCGGATCTGCTCCTTCAGCCTAGCCGCTTCCGGTATCTGGGCCAGCACCTCGGCCAGCACGACCTGCTCGAGGTACCGGCCTTTCACTACGTACTCGGCGCGCCCTTCGACTTCCTCAGCGCGGCCGCGAACGCCTCCTGGTATACCGCGAGGAGTTCCCCGGCCACCGCGTCTCTCGTGGCCATGACCGTGCCGAACCGCAGCGGCAGCACGGGCCAGCCCCGTCGGCGACGGCCCGCCGCTTCTGCCTCCCGGCGGCATGGCACGGACCATGCGTTACCTCCTCGATCTGCGTCACCTCGGCGATCTGGCGGCGCTAACCCGCATTCGCTGAATGAGGTCATCTGGTCTCCTCGCCGACGACGCTGTCCGAGGCACACCTAACTCCCCAAGAACTCGAATACCAAAAGTACGCACGTGTCTTTCGTGTCACCACCCACCTGGGCTCCGGTTGCCAGTTGTAATGGCACGGGCCGAGGCCGGGAGTTCACCACGGCCGCCCCGCGCTGCGACTGGACTCCGACAGGGGCAGCCAGCGGCTGCGCGCCTGCTACGAGGCCCTGGGCTTCACGCGCCGGCGATATCACCGGCCTGCCGCGCAGCACACGGCCTGGAGACCGGTCGGCCAGCCGGTACCAACGGGCAATAAACGCTTTAGTACTCCGAGTTCGTGACTTTGCGGCGGAGCAGGAAGAAAGATCCTCCGGTGGCAGCCGGCCGGCGGATGAATATCTTCTCCGGTGCCGATGTAAACAACGTGAACGCAAGCTGTATGCCTGGTTATCAGGCAGCAATGATGCGGAATACAAGGCTCGTAACGGGGTGCGTTGAAAGAATGCCCGCAACAGCCGGTGAATAGCGTAGATTCCGGTGGCCATCTGCAGTGGGTGGCGGTTTCCCGCTGGGTCCGCCTGCGGGCGGAGTGATCCCGGTAGTGGCGGACGTCTGTCCTTACCCGGCAGGGAGGGTGATGCGGCAGCGCCGGCGGGCGCGACCTGCGGGCGCAGCCGGAACAGCTCGAGCGTACCGGGACGCGCGTCCGCAGCCGGTCGAGATGTACAAGGCTGGCGGGCTGGCAGCAGATTGCGCGGACAGCCTGTCCTCCCGGCGGCGCTGGGCATCCGGTGGGCTGCCTGCCTGGGGCGATCTCATCCAGGCCCGGCCAGATCCTGGCATCCGGCGTGCTGGCCGGGCGCGCAGGCGTCGGCGGGCCGGTCCGCTGCTGCCTGCCAGCACGGCACGAGGACCACCCCCGCTGACTGTGCACAAATCTGTGGAAGACTTGTGCGTAACGGCGCCGAGCCTGTGTATATGCGGTGGAAATGCTGGGGATTCCACTCCCTGGCCGCGACCAGGACAGGGCATTTACCTGGGCGAACGCAAATCACATCCTGTGCATAAAGAGAAAATAGGAACTATCCACACGCCACGCCGCTATAAATCATGAATTGGCCGAACGTTTATCGCAGGTTTATTGAGTTGTGATTCGGTGTCGGAATCGTGAAACCCTGACCCCAGAGACGGTGAGTCCGGGCGCTTTGAGAGGGGGCCCACGCGCAACGACGGCAAGCGCTCCCGGGATTCACCAGGCGCTCGCTGACGGTAGGCCGGGATGTCCGGTGCCGACCCATCGCAGCAGCCGGCCAGCCCGCAGCCGGCCGCGCCGACGCGATCGGAGCCCGCCCCGTCTGGGACGCGCGGCGGCCGTCTAGGCCGTGATCCCGCTGCGTTCCTGCCCTCGGGAAGGGTCACCCCAGCTGCACGGCGCATATCCCTGGCTCAACGGGAGGCATGACATGAAAATCAGGATCCGGCAACACGACGACGCCAGCACGCCCCAGGAAGACGGCTGGTCCCAGATGGGTGACTGGCTCGCCGAACTTGGCGACGATGACCATACCAAGCCGTCCGGCGATGGCCACGCCGAACCAGACGGCACCGATGATTCCCGGCTGGAAGCCCCCGCTCAGGCCGGGACCTACGCTGAGGCGCCCGCGGAGACAGCCATGACCCAGGCCGCAGGTATGACGCAGGCCGCGCCCATGACGCAGGCCGCGCCCATGACGCAGGCCGCGCCCATGACGCAGGCCGCGGGCACGACGGCGAACCCGGAAACGAGACCTGATCTGGTGCCGGTTACTCCTGGTCCGGCGTCGGCAAAACCACAGATGCTCCCTCAGCGCAACCGGCCCCGGCCGTTGGAGGTAGCACGGTGCTCCATGTGCGGCATAACGCTGCCGCTGGCCCTGATGGTCCCTGATGGCGGTCAGGCGTGCACCGACATCCGCTGGTACTGCAAGGACGCCATGTCGTGCACGACACGCTGGACGACAGCTCATACTCCGGAACACGCACACATGGCAGCGGATCCCGACGATGCCTTCGCAGGCGCCAGGGAGGCGGCACCGGATGAAGCGTTGACGGAGCGGATGGGCAGCGTATCGGAAGCGGTCTAGTCCGCCGTGTTACCAGCACGCAGCTGAGTGCAGCGTCGATCCGTTGCACGTCGTGCGCGATGGAGGGTCCGGCTCACTGCGCGGCACATGATCCAGGACGAGGGCCGACCCCAGGTGGGCACTGGTCCGGGCCTGTCCTCTAGCCTGTCAGTGTGGCGGTTGGCCTGGTACCGCCTTGATTACGTGGGGCGTCCGCACTGCCGCGACACGTGCCGGGGCAATCGGGCGCTAATCGGCCGGCTGCCCTCGTGGAGCGCATCGCGGGAGGCTCACATATGAGCACGGCCAAGGAAACGCCGCCCGCGCGGCGGGCTGCCGCCATCGGCCACTGGTTTACGGGAGGCAGGACCGGGGGAAGCCGCCACCGCGACGTCCAGGGTGGGACGACTCGCGCTGCCGTCCTCGGCGCTGGCGACGGTCTGCTGACCAACCTGTCGCTGGTCCTGGGCGTGGCCGGAGCATCAACCAACGCGTCGGCAGTCCGCCTGGCCGGGGTGGCCGGCCTCCTGGCGGGAGCGTTCTCGATGGCGGCCGGTGAGCTGGTATCGGTTCGTGCACAGCAGGAGATGGTCGACAGGGAAGTGCAGGTCGAGCGCCGGGAGCTCGCCGAAGATCCCGAAGGAGAGCAGCGGGAGCTGGCCGGCATGTACCAGGCTCAGGGGCTGTCGGCGGAAGACGCCAAGACCGTGGCCCGCATCCTGTCCGTCAATCCTGATATCGCCCTCGATACCCATGCCCGTCTCGAACTGGGTGTCGACCCAGAGGCGCCGGGCTCGGCCTGGCGAGCGGCCGTCATGTCGTTCGTGTCATTCTCGGTAGGTGCCATATTGCCCCTGTTTCCCTGGTTCTACAGCGAGGGCTCAACCGCGGTGATCGCCTCGGTGATCATCGGCGGAGTCGCGGCGCTGGCGCTCGGGGCCGCGATTGGTCTCATGGCCGGGCGCAACGTCTGGGGAACCGCCCTCCGCCAGCTGGCAGTAGCGGCGATTGCCGCCGCGGTCACCTACGGCGTCGGGTCCTTGCTCGGGGTCTCGACATCCTGAAGGCCGACCGGTACCGGTCGCCAATGACGGCCGGGATGCATCGACCGGCACGAGACCGGCTATCACCTCCAGGACCGGAAAAGTGACATGCTGGAGGACCGATGACGGGCCCTGAACATTACGCCGAGGCCGAGCGCCTGCTGACGCTGGCCGACCGCCACACCAAAGGCGTCACCTATGCCCAGGAATGGGCGCTGACCCTGACCGCCGCCCAGGTCCACGCCACCCTTGCCCTCGCCGCCGCAACCGCCGTCGGCGCGGCAGGCCCCGACCTTCACGCGTGGGCTGACGTTGCCGCCACCAGGCCCAGCGGAACCAAGCCGGAGGTCCCGAGGGCGAACCCGCCAGAATCCGGCCCTGGATCACGGCGCCCTCCTCCCCTGTTTCCGCCGGAGGACAGGCCACGCCACGACGCATAGTCACCCTGGCGCAACTGGGCTCGCGCAGGATCTTCGGGCTCACATCCGGTCGTTGCGCTGTTGGAGGAATCCGGTTACCTGAACTTGGCGTCGCTACGTGACGTCCAGGATGGGTCCGGCGAGGCGATCCCGTCCGCGACGTCGAAGAGAATCTGCTGGAGCGGGCGGGGCAGGTCGCCGCTCCACACTAGGGCCGGCCGAGCAGCGGCTCGTCGGCGGAGCGGAGGTCGGCCGCGGGCAGCCCACCCGGGTACAGCTGCCTGACCTTATCGGTGACCGAGATGGCGATCTCCACATGCTGGCGGCGGCTGGCGGCGTAGAAGCTCTGGGCGTCCGAGCTGAGCTTGGGCTGGGCGTGCAACGGCTTGTCGCTGACCGCGAGCAAGGTGGCGGTGGGGATCCTGTAGCGGAATCCGTTCGCGGCCACGGTGGCGGACTCCATGTCCACGGCGAGGGCACGGGATTGACGGAGATGATCTTCGGCCAGCGCCAGGTGCAGCTCCCAGTTCCGGTTCGCGGTGGTGTAAACGATCCCCATCCGGCTGCGCAGGCACCGGGCGGTCAACTCGCCGAGCAGCAGCGTGTTCAGCGTGTGGTTCGATACGACCGGAACACTCAGCGGCAGCAAGTCGTCAAGGACATGGTCGTCGCGGACGTAGGCGGTCGCCAGCACCAGGTCCCCGGTTTCCTGGTGGTTGCGCAGGCCAGCACAGTGCCCGATCATCAGCACCAGGTCCGGGCGCAGTACGGCGAGGTGATCGGTGATCGTCTTGGCGTTAGACGGCCCGACTCCGATGTTCACGATGGTCACGCCCGAACGCCCGGGAAGCATGTGGTGCCACGCGGGCATCTGGCGGCCATCAGAATCCGGGCCGGTGCAGCCTGGCAGGGCGGCGCGGAACTCCTCCACGTGCCAGGAGTAGTTCGTCAGCAGCACGTACCGCTGAAACGACTCGGCGGATGTCCCGGTGTAGTGCTGGAGCCGGTCGATCGACAGCGCCATGCGCTCCGGCGCGAACAGGAACAGTTTCTTGCGGCGCAGATCCCAGCGGGTTTCGTCGACCGAACGCGCAAGATCTGGATCACGCAGATCTAGCGCCTCGCGCCCCGGACCGACCGAGATCCGGGCGCCGCTTGCTGCCAGCCGGCTCAGTTCTCGCTCCAGGTACCAGCGGATGGCCCTGGGTGAAGCGAATTCACCCTCGAGCACCGGATTGTGGACTGACCAGGGTCGTTCCACGGTCAGCTGCGGGTAACGGCCAGCCTGGTCGGCTGCCTCCATGGCGTCACATAGCCGCTCGATCTCCGCCCGGTGCTGGCGGTCAGGCGTAGCCGAGAAGTTCGCGGACAAGGTCACCAGGTCATCATGCCAGGGTAGTGAGGCAGGCCCCGGTTCGCCTTTCGTGCACTCGCCGGCCGGAACTTCGCCTGGTG
>Ga0335069_10011704_pt1 | contig 12366 bp, 6 predicted proteins | sample Lox_Sample_11_FD_206714 | JGI IMG/M metagenome (GOLD analysis project Ga0335069, IMG submission 206714) | Soil microbial communities from Loxahatchee National Wildlife Refuge, Florida, United States - Lox_Sample_1.1 | ecosystem: Environmental > Terrestrial > Soil > Wetlands | place: USA: Florida...
GGGAGCCCTCACGATCCTGAACTCGGCGGACAGATCGTCGGCGAGCCGGTCCACGATGATCGCGTCGCTGCCCAGCGGCAGGTGCGGGCCGTGCTGCTCGCACGTGCCGGCCGGCACGATGAGGCTGGGCCGTGACGCGATGGCGAGGGCGACCTCGCCGGGCGTCATCTCCTTGAGGCGCAGCGGAGCTTTCACGTGAGCCGGCCGCGCCTCGTGTGGCTGGCGGCCGTCGCGGCGGCGGCGGCGCTCAGCGCGGAGTGGATGCGCGCGCCCGGCTGGATCCTCGCCGCCGGGCTTTTGGGGCTGGGCGGCGTGGCCGTGGCGGCGGTCCGGCTCGAGGGCCCAGCGCGCGGGCGCGGGCTGCGCGTCGCGGGCGCGGCGCTGGCGGCCGGGCTCGCGCTCGCCGCCTGCGGGTACACGTGGCGGCTCGGGCGGCTGCGGGACGCGTGGCCGGCGGTGCGCGAGTCCGTCGTCACGCGGTCGTCCACGCTTCTCCAGAACGACCTGGGCTCGGCGTTCGCCGACGTGCGCGGACTCGCGGACCGCGCCGCGGCGCAGATCGGATGGACCGGCCCGGCGGCGTTCCGGCGGCTGGCGGAGCTGGTGCCGGACCGCTCGCCGGCGCGGGGCGTCGTCCTGTTCGACGCGATGGGCCGGCCGACGGCCTGGGCGGGGACGGTGCGCGTGCCGCTCACTGCCGACGGGCCGGAGCTCTCGACGGTCACGACTCCATTCTACCTGTGGCTCGTGGCGCGACGCCAGGCGCACGACGGCACGGCGGTGGCGGCGGTGCTGCTGGCGCGGGCGTCGTACGCGCCGATGGCGGGCGTCGCGCTGACCGACCGTTTCGCCGACCAGGTGGGCGTGGGGCTGCGCTTCTACCAGCCGGGCGGCGCGCCGGTCGACTCCGACGTGTTCGACTACGTGCTCCCGCGGCAGCTGGCCGGCGGCGACACCCTGTTCACCGTGCAGCCGGTGCCCCCCGAGCAGGACGCGGCCATCGCGGACCTCGTGGCCTCCGCGCAGCGCACGGCCTTCTGGCTCACCTGCGCGCTGCTGTTCGCGGGCATCGTGGGCGCGGTGCGGGCCGGCATTTCGGTGGCGGGCGCCGTCGCCATCGCGGCGTCCGCGGCCGTGTGCATCGTGCGCGCGCCGCTCGGCGCCGCCTTCGGCGCCGACAGCATCTTCTCCTCGGCGACGTACTTCCAGAGCGTGCTGGGGCCGTTCTCGCGCTCCGCCGGCACCGTCATCCTGACCAGCTTCGTGGTCGCCCTGACGGCGTGCGCGCTGTGGCGGCGCGGGCTCCGGCCGGGGCTGCTGAGCCGGCTCGCCGCGCTGGGCGTCACGGTGCTCGCCCCCTACCTGCTGCAGGACCTGGCGCGCGGCGTCACGCCCCCCGCGGCCGGCGTCACGCTGGCCCTGTGGCTCACCTGGCAGATCGCGCTGGTGCTCTCGGCCTCGGCGCTGGTGCTGGTGGCCGCGGCGCTGGTGCGGGGCCCCGACGCGCCGCGGCACGCGGGCGCGTGGCCGTTCCTGGCCTCCGCGCTGGCGGTGGCCCTGGCCGTCGCCGGCCTCTTCCTGTGGGAGCCGCGCGGGGCGTGGCCGGAGTGGTACCCGTACCTGTGGCTCCCCGCGCTGCTCGTCGCGATCCGGCCGATGCCGTTCCGCAGCACCATCGCCACGGTCGCCGTGGTCGCGGGCACCTCGGCCGCGCTGCTCGAGTGGGGGCAGACCACCGGCGGCCGGATCGCGCTCGCCACCCAGGACATGGAAGGCTTGGGGAACAAGCCCGACGCGCTCAAGGTCGCGCTGTTCGACCGCCTGGTGCGCGGGACGCCGCCCACGGTCGCGCCCGAGACGGCGGGCGACCTGTACCTGCTGTGGCGGCGCTCCGACTTCGCGGCGCACGACTACCCGGCGGCCCTGTCGCTGTGGTCGGCGGACGCGCGGCGCGTGATTCAGCTCGACCTCGCGCAGCTCGACTTGCCCGCGGGCCTGGTGCAGGACCAGGTGCGCGAGGCGCTCGCGGAGCGGCTGCCGCTGGTCCGCTCGTACCTGCGCCGGGAGGGCGTGTACGGGCTCGCCACCATTCCGCTCATGGATGGGCGCGTCGTGGCCGTCGGGGTCGGGCCGCAGTCGAGCCTGGTGGCCCCCACGCGCGTGGCGCGCTTCCTCGCGGGCTCGGAGGAGAATCCGGAGCCGCCGTATCGCCTGACGCTGTCGCCGCTGGACCAGGGCGGGCCGCCGCCCGACACCCGGGCGAGCTGGGAGCGGAGCGGCTGGACGATCCGCGGCGAGCGGGTGATCGCGCTCGCGGGCGGCCACCGGCACGTGCACGCGCAGGTCGAGCTGGGCGGCCTGTCGGCGCTGCTCCAGCGCGGGCTGCTCCTGCTGGTGCTGGACTTCGGCGTGCTGGCCGCGCTGTGGCTGGTCGTGGACGTGGTCGGCGGCCGCTTCGTGCCCAACGTCGGCCGGTGGCTGCCGCGGGCGCTGCGCTCGCTGCGCGCGCGCCTGACCCTGAGCCTCGCCCTGTTCTTCGTGCTGCCGACGGTGGCGTTCGCGCTGTGGAGCTACTCCAGGCAGGGCGACGAATTCCGCCGCTCCCGCGAGCTGCTGATCGCCCGCACCCTGCAGGATGCCGCGGCCGCGCTCGAGGAGGGCGCGCCGGACCGGGGGCTGGCGCTGCCCGACGTGGCGCAGCGCGTGAACGCCGAGCTGGTGCTGAGCCGGAACGGCGAGTACCGGGCGGGCTCGGCCCCGGTCCTCGCCGACCTCGGGCTCGTGGACTGGCTGGTGCCGCCCGCGCCGTTCGCCCGGCTCGCGTTCCAGGACTACTTCGAGGTGACGGACGAGCAGGAGGACACGCCGGAGCCGGTGCTGGTGGGCTACCATCTGCTGCAGCAGGGCGAGGGGTCGGGGACGTCCATCCTGGCGTCGCCGCAGCTGCTGAGCGATCAGGCGCTGAGCGGCCGGGAGGAGGACCTCGGCATCGCGGTGATGGTGGCCGGCGTGCTGGGCATCGTGGCGGCTCTCGTGCTGTCGGGACTCGCGGCGCGGGCGCTGGCCCTGCCGATCCGCCACCTGACGGAGGCGGCGCTGGTGGCGGGCGCCGGGGAGCGCCCGGCGGCCATCGCGGACGCGATGCCGAGCGAGTTGGTGCCGGTGTACCGCGCCATCGAGCAGGCGGCGGAGGACGTGGAGCAGGGCCACGAGGCGCAGCGGGTCCTGGCCTGGGGGGAGATGGCGCGGCAGGTGGCGCACGAGATCAAGAACCCGCTCACGCCCATCCGGCTCGGCATCCAGCACCTGATGCGACTCCGACGCGAGCGGCCCGCCGAGCTCGGCGGCGTCCTCGACGGCACGGGCGCGCGCATCCTGGCCGAGATCGACCGGCTCGACGCGATCGCCCGCGCGTTCAGCCGCTTCGCGCTGCCGACGGCGAACCGCCCGCCCCTCGAGGTGGTGAACGTGAACGACGTGGTGCGCGAGGTGGTCGGCCTCTACCAGCTGGGCGACACGTCGCTGCGCTGGGAGGTCGGCGGCGAAGAGGGACTCGCGGTCGTCGCGCGGCGCGACGAGCTGGCGGAGGTGCTGGTCAACCTGTTCGAGAACGCCCGCGATGCCGGCGCCACGCACGTCGTGGTGCACCAGAAGCGGGTCGGCAGCTCGCCGGCGGCCGCGGTGGTGCGGATCGAGGTGCGGGACGACGGCCGGGGCATTCCGGCCGCGGCGCTGCCGCGCGTCTTCGAGCCGAGGTTCAGCACGACCACGAGCGGGAGCGGCCTGGGCCTGGCGATCGCCAAGCGCCTGGTGGAAGGCTGGGGCGGGAGCATCGGCATCGCCAGCGAGCTGGGCGCCGGCACGACGGTCAGTCTGACGCTGGCTGGTCCAGCACCTCCCGCACCCGCCTGAGCAGCTCGACGATCGTCCACGGCTTGGCGAGGAACGGCAGGCCGGGGTCGAGCGCCCTGGTCTCCTGGACGTCGCGCGCGGTGTACCCGCTGGTGAACAACACGCGCACGCTCTTGCCCTGCTCGCGCAGCTCGCGCAGCAGCTGAGGCCCGCCCACGCTGGGCATCACGACGTCCGCGACGATGAGGGCGATCTCGGACTCGTGCTCGCGATAGAGCTCCAGCGCCTCGACGCCGTTCGCCGCCTCGAGGACGTGGTAGCCGTGCTTCTCGAGCACCCGCGTGGCCGCCCGGCGCAGCGAGTCCTCGTCCTCCGCCAGCAGGATCGTCTCCGTGCCGCGCAGCCGGGCGGTGCCGCCCTCGGGCGTGGAGCGCGCCTTGGCCGGCTCCGCCGCGGGCAGGAGGACGCGCACGGTCGTGCCGCTCCCCGGCGTGCTCTTCACGTCGAGGAAGCCGTCGTGCTGCCGGACCACGCCGTAGACCACCGCCAGGCCGAGGCCGGTGCCGGCGTCCACCGGCTTGGTCGTGAAGAACGGCTCGAACAGGTGCTTCTGGGTCGCGCTGTCCATCCCCACGCCCGTGTCGGCCACGCTGAGGACGGCGTAGTCGCCGGGCACGCCCCAGCCCTGCGCCGCGCACGCGGCGGCGGTGAGCGTCTCGCGGGTGGCGCTGATGGTGAGCGTGCCGCCGCCCGGCATCGCGTCGCGCGCGTTGGTGGCGAGGTTGATCAGGATCTGCTCGATGGCCACCGGGTCGGCGCGCGCGGCCTTCTCGGCCTCGTCCACCTCCAGCACGATGGCGATGTCCGGCGGCAGCAGCCGCCGCAGCACCGTGGCGGCCTCCTGCAGCAGGGCGTCGAGCGCCACCGGCTGGAGGTCGAGCCGCTGGCGGCGCGCGAACGCGAGCAGCTTGCGGATCAGGTCGCTGCCGCGCCGGCTCGCGGCCTTGATGGTCTCGAGATCGCTCTGAATCGTGGAGTCGCCGATCAGCTCGCCGGCGATGAGGTCGGCGGTGGTCTGGATGGTGGTGAGGAGGTTGTTGAAGTCGTGCGCCATGCCGCCCGCGAGCTGGCCGATGGCTTCCATCTTCTCCGCCTGCCGCAGGCGCTGCTCGAGCGCGTGGCGCTCGGTCATGTCCTCGACGATGCCCTCGAATCCGGTCGCCGCCCCGCTGTCGTCGTGCAGCACCCGGCCGCTGAGCTTCACGGGAATCGGCCGTCCGTCCACGCGCCGCCAGGTCGTCTCGACGCCGGAGTAGCGCTCGCGCGTCGCGTACTGCCGGACGAGCCGCGCGCGCTCCTCCGCGTCCAGGTAGAACGTGGCAATGCTCCGCCCGAGGAGCTCCTCGGGGCCCGCGTAGCCGAGCATCGTGGCCAGCGTCCGGTTCATCAACAGCAGCCGGCCGTCCAGCTCGGTGCGGTAGATGCCGAAGACGGCATTGTCGATGAACGACCGGAGCGTTTCCTCGGACGGACGACTCGCCTCGCCGCCGTCGCGCTGGGGCGCCGCCTGGTCCGCCGCCGGTCTCGCCTGTCGCTTGCTCATCGCTCCCCGATATGCTGCATCCGACCTCGATAGTGCAAGCGTCGTGCGCGGTCCCGACGCGGGGACCGCCGGCGCCGGCGCACGGCGCGTGGCATCGAGCTATGTGCGGGCTCGGCAAGCTCCTACGTGACGCTGGTCGCGCCAGGAGGAGCGGCACGTGGCGGCCGTTCGAGCGCACGGGCTCGCCCACAAGACTGTCCCGGTCCTGTTGCACTTGGCAACACGTCGCCGCATCACCGGATCGGACGGAGCGGGGTAGACAGTCGTGGGGGATGGATGTAAGGTGGCGGTCCGGAGGGAGCGCGATGCGATTCGCACGGGCAGTCGGTGGCGCGTGTCTGGTCCTGCTCATGGTCCCGCGGGGCGCACGGGGGCAGCAGGCGCCGGGCGGCGCACCCGCCGGCGCCGCGGATCTCGTGGGCCCTCCGTCGGGCCTCGAAGCCGGTGTCAGGACCGGCTACGACTGGGGCCTCGAGGCGTGGAGCCTGGGTGGCCAGGTCCGAGTGCTGATCGTCCCGGGCCTGTACCTCATCCCGAGCGGGGACTACTACCTGCGCTCGCCCGGCGCGCCGTGGCAGCTGAACCTCGACCTCGCGTTCCGCGTGGGCTGGTACGGCGGGCTCTACGGTGGGGCGGGCCTCGCGGTCGCGCATCGCACCGTGGGCTCCGGCCGCACGCAGACCGGACTGAACGCCTTCCTCGGCTTCACGCCGCCGCGCTTGGGCCGCAGAACGGTGTGGCCGTTCGTGGAGGGGCGGTGGTTGTTGATCCAGAATCAGAGTCCGTTCAGCGTTCTGGCGGGAATCAACATCCTGCTGGCGCGGGGAGATGGGGCGAGGGACTAGGGACTAGGGGTTAGGGTCAGGGACCTTCGCCCCTAGCCCCTAGCCCCTAACACCTAATCCCTGCTTCGTCAGAACCCCGGCGTCAGGCCGAACTGCCACTGCCATCCCTTGCCGGGACGTTGGAAGGCCTTCACGTAGTCCACTTCCGCGATCGCGAAGCCGAACACGTTGAGGCGCAGCGCGACGCCCGCGCTGGTCACCACCTTGCGCGTCCCGCCGAAGAAGGTCGGGTCCTGTCCTTCGTGCCACGCGACGCCGCCGTCGCCGAAGAGCGCGGCCTCGATCGGGAAGGCGCCGTAGTACCCGTGCCCGAGGCCGAGCACGCCGAGCAGCGGGAAGCGCAGCTCCAGGTTGCCGACGATCAGCTTGGTGCCGAGCAGCTGGTCGTACACCGGGCACGCGTCCGTCGCCGTCGCGACGCATTCCGACGCGTCGAACGAGTTGTAGTCGTAGCCGCGCACGAGGCTCTGGTAGCCCATGAACAGCGGATACATCAGCGAGCTGTCTTCGGCGTCGCGGCCGTACCGGCCGTAGTGCAGCAGGCGCGCGGCGAAGGTGAACGGCCGGGCCGGCATGAAGTACCGCCGGTAATCGGCGAGCAGCGTGTAGAACTGCAGGCCGCCGAAGGTCGGATCCACCTCGAGCCGGTACCGCTGGCCCAGGATGGGGCTCGTGGCGCCGAAGAACGAGTTGTCGTACACGAGCGCCGCGCTGGTCGTGGCCATGGTGACCGACGGCGGCGTCGGCAGGTTGGTCGTGACGTCGGACACGAGCGCCACCGGATTGCCGCCGGGCGCGTAGATGGTCTGCAGCTCCTGCTGCGCGCTGAAGGCGATGTTGCGCAGGCCGGCCGAGACCTCGACGCGCTGCACGTCGCTGAACGGGTAGGCGAGGAGGAAGTCGGCCTCCCGGTTGGTCTCGCGGAAGACGACGGCCTGCTGATAGAGCGTGTCCTGGTTGGCCGACTGGTACAGGTTGTAGCCGCCCTGGATGTACGGAATCTGTTCCACCGCGATCGCCCAGTTCAGGCGCCGCCGCGTGTTCTGGTACGCGACGAGCGCGGCGGTGTTGCTGAGGGTGCCCTGGACCTGGAGCATCGTGGCCAGGTTCTGATCGCCCAGCATGTCGCTCCAGGAGAGCATGATGCCGCCGCCCACGTAGGTCCCGAAGCGGTCGGCGCCGACGGCGAGGCTGGGCTGCGACACGTAGTCGAGGCCGAGGCGCGGATGGTAGGTGCTGATTGTCTCGGTGCTGACGTACTTCTCGCCCATGGTGGAGTCGGCGAGGAGCGTCAGCAGCTCGCTCCGCGGCCGGCTCTGCGGCGGGAGCATGGCCGGGCTGGGCGAGGGCACCGGCGTCAGGGGCGCGCCGGCCAGCGCGTCGGCCGAGTCCGCGGCGTACACCGCGTACTTGCCGCCCTCGTAGACGCTGTACACCACCCGCCCGCTCTGGCGCGCGACGGAGAGGGCCGGGCTCAGGGCCGTGATCCCGGTGACGCCGGTCAGCAGGTTCGTCACCTGGGACTGGCGGCCGCTCGCGACGTCGAGCTTGTAGATGTTGGTGACGCCCGTGCGGTCGGAGAGGAAGTAGATGCTCGAGCCGTCCGGCGCCCACTGCGGGTCGATGTTCTTCCCGTCCAGGAAGCTGGGCAGCGGCTTGATGGAATCCGTCGCCACGTCCAGCAGCGCGAGCCGGTAGTTGCCCGTGGCGAGCGTGGTGAGGTTGGTCGAGAACCGGTCCGTGACGAAGGCGAGGCTCTTCCCGTCGGGCGACCAGGCCGGCTCCAGGTCGGCGTACGCGTCGTTGGTCAGCTGGCGCAGGCTGTCGGTCTGGAGGTCGTACAGGTACAGGTCAGTCAGGCCTCCCGACAGGGCGGCGAAGGCCACGTACCGGCCGTCGGGCGACCAGGCGGGGTGCAGGATCTCGCCGAGCCCGGGGAAGTTGATCTCGCGGATGACGTTCCCGCGCTGGACATCGAGCAGGTCCAGCACCGGGCGGCCGCGCGACTGGGCCGAGAAGACGAACCGGTTCCCCGTGCCGTCGAACGAGCCGGCGGAGCTGATGAACTCGAGACTCTCGAAGTGCGGGTCCACCGCCGTCTTGGTGACGCGCTGCAGGATGTGGCCGGTGTGCGCGTCGGCCATGAACATCTCGATCGAGAACAGGTCGCGCGCCGAGTAGAAGACGATGCGCGAGCCGTCGGGACTCACGACGGGGCCGACGTTGAGGCCGCTCGCCTGGTCGCTCCCCGAGATGAGGCGGGCGCCGTAGTGGCTCGGCGGCTGCGTCACGACCTTGAGCGGCTCGTAGGTGGAGCGCAGGTCCGCCTGCCACGCCGAGTCGAGCTGGTTGCCGTTCAGCCCGGTCTCGCGCAGGAAGGCCTGGTCGATGTCCGACGCCTTCGTGGCCGAGCGCAGCAGCCGGGCGACGACTTCGTCGCCCCAGCGCCCGGCGATGTAGGCCCAGAGCGCCTGGCCGTACCGGTAGGGGAAGAAGTTGGGATCGTCCAGCTGCTTCCACTTGGGCAGCTTGGCGTTGAGGGCGGCGTCCCGCATCCACATGGCGGTGTGGGGGTCGAGCGGGCCGAGCGAGACGTACTCCGCCATGCCTTCGATGAACCACAGGGGCATGTTGGCGGCGGCCGGCATCGGGTTGCCGCCCCGCCCGTGGCCGGTGATGTCGTACTGGAAGGCGTGCACCAGCTCGTGGCCGATGACGTGATTCGTCTCGGCCAGGGAGCTGCCCAGCGGCAGCACGATCCGCCGCTTGATGGCCTCGGTCACGCCGCCGGTGCCTTCGCCGAGGTCGCCCGGGATGGCGTTGGTCTGCTGGAACGCCGCCGGGCTGGCGTAGAGGATCAGCGGCTGGCGGCCGGTCAGCTCGTGATCGAAGAGCTGCGACTCGCGGGCGTACCAGCGCTCCGCGATGCGCGCTGCCTGGTCCGCGGCCTGCTGCTCCTCGGGATAGAAGTAGACGTCGAAGTGGTCGGTGCGCAGCACCTGGAAATGGAACGACTCGTACTGCACCTTGTTGCGGCCGAAGTACTGTGCCCGACCCGCCTGCGGGGTCAGGGCCAGGGCCACAAGGCACGTCGCCAGCAGGGTGCCGGCGCGCGTGGTGCGCGGAAACCGAGGGGTCATGGCTTCTCCATTAGGTGATGCATCATGACGTACCCCACAGATGCGGGCAAGTCTCCGGGTCGGACTGTTCTCCGGGACGATGATGGTGATCGGCGGCATCATCGGCGCCGGGATCTTCCTCAACCCCGCGATCGTGGCCGAGCGCGTCCGGACGCCGTTCCTCACCCTGGCGGTCTGGGTGCTGGGCGGCCTGATCGCGCTGGTGGGCGCGTTCTGCTTCGGCGAGCTGGGCAACCGCAAGCCGCGCGCGGGGGGCGGCTACGTCTATCTGCGCGACGCGTATGGCCTCCTGCCGGCCTTCATGTACGGATGGGCGTTGCTGCTCGTGATGGCCACGGGCGCCATCGCCGCGGTCGCCGTCACGTTCGCCCGCTATCTCGCGGTGCTGCTGTCGCTTCCGGACGGCGCGATCCTCCCTGTTGCCGTCGCCGCCATCGCTCTTCTTTCGACGGTCAACTACGTCGGCGTTAAGCCGGGGGCCGTGACCCAGAACATCTTCACGCTGCTCAAGCTGGCCGCCCTCGCGCTGCTGATCGGGGCGGGCCTACTACTAAAGATGCACAACGCCCCCGTTACGGCCGGGCCCCCTCCGATGGCGCCATCCAACGTCGTGCTGGCGGTCGGTGCCGCGCTGGTGCCGGTCATGTTCGCCACCGGCGGCTGGCAGCAGTCGAACTTCATCGCCGAGGAGATGATCGACGCCGAACGGAACCTGCCGCGTGCCCTGGTGATCGGCGTCACCATCGTGGTTGCGGTCTACCTCCTCGCCAACGTCACCTACCTCAAGACACTCGGGGCGCCGGGACTGGCCCACAGCACCGCGCCGGCGGCCGAGGCGATGCGCGGCGTGCTCGGCTCGACCGGGGCGACGGTCATTGCCGCGGGAATCGCGTTCTCGACGTTCGGGTTTCTGAACCTGGTCATCCTCGTGTCACCACGCGTCTACCAGACGATGGCGGCCGACGGCGCGTTCTTCCCGCGGCTGGCGCGCCTGCATCCCCGCTACCGGACGCCGGCCGCCGCGATCGTGTTCCAGTGTTTCTGGGCCATCCTGCTGACGCTGAGCGGCACCTACGGGCAGCTGCTCGACTACGTGGTGTTCGGCGACTGGATCTTCTTCGGCCTGGTGGTGAGCACGCTGTTCGTGTACCGGCGCCGCGAGGCTCGAGCGCTCGCGGCGGGCGGCGCGGCGCCGGCGCCCGGATACCGGGCGTGGGGCTACCCCTGGACGCCGGCGCTGTTCGTGCTCGCGGCGCTCTACGTGGTGGCGAGCTCCGTGGCGTCCAATCCCCGCAACGCGGCGGTCGGGGCGGTGCTGCTGGCCCTGGGCGTGCCGGTATTCCTGTTCTGGAAGGCGCGCGGGAAGGGAAAGGAGTAGGTTCCGGCGTGGAACTCTCCGTGGTGATTCCCGCCCACAACGAGGCGGAGAACGTGGGACCCCTGCTGCGCGAGATCGCGGCCGCGCTGGGGGGCGCGAAGGCGCCCGGGTACGAGGTCGTCGTGGTGGACGACGGCAGCAGCGACGGGACCGGGGCCGCGGCGGAAGCGGCGGGCGGCGCGGTGCCGCGGCTCGTCGTGGTCCGCCATCCCCGGCCCCAGGGCCAGAGCTTCGCGACCCTGACCGGCGTGCGCAGCGCGCAGGGCGAGTGGATCGCCACGCTGGACGGCGACGGCCAGAACGACCCGGCGGACATTCCGAAGCTGCTGGCGATGCGCGAGGCCTCGCGGGCGCCGGGCGCGACGACCGGGCCGCTGCTGCTGGCGGGGTACCGGAAGGGGCGGCGCGACACCTGGCTCAAGCGCGTCTCGTCGCGCGTGGCGAACGGGGTGCGGGGCCGCCTGCTCGGCGACTCCACGCCCGACACGGGTTGCGGGCTGAAGCTGTTCGAACGCGAGGCGTTCCTCGCGCTGCCGCACTTCGATCACATGCACCGGTTCCTGCCCGCGCTGTTCCTGCGCGCGGGCGGCCGCGTCGTGTCGGTCGAGGTCGGGCACCGGCCGCGCACGCGCGGGACGTCCCACTACGGCCTGTTCAACCGGCTGTGGGTGGGGATCGTGGACATGTTCGGCGTGCTGTGGCTGATGCACCGGGGGCCCAGATGCTAGCCGGCCGGTGGGTCCTCGCGGCGGCGGCGCTCGCCGTCGCGGCGCCGGCCCGGGGCCAGGCGCCCACGCACCCGGCGGCCGACCAGCCGCCCTTCCGCGACGCCAGCGGCCCCGATTCGGCCACGCCCGTGAAGGCCGCGGAGCGCACCTCGTGGACGCGCTACGCCGGGGGCTCGCCGAGCCGCCTCGCCATTCTCCTCACCGACAGCGTATCGGGTTGGCTCGGACTCGCGCACGGGCTCGAGACGATCGGCGTGCCCTTCACCATCACGCGCGACTGGACGGAGGCGGTCCGGCACCGGCTGGTGCTGGTCTATCCCCAGCTGGCCGGCGGCTCGCTTCCGCCGGAGGCGGTGCGCGGGCTCGTCGCCTTCGCGCACGGGGGCGGAACCCTGGTCGCGGAGAACGTGCTGGCCGGAGGGCTCGGCGACGTGTTCGGATTCCGCGACGCCAGCGCGGCGCGCTCGCGCTTCGAGGTGCGCTTCGGCGCCACGGACCTGACCGCCGCCTTCACCGACTCCCTCGAGCGGAGCGTGAGGCTCGGCGATCCCGCGCGAGAGCCTCAATCCCAGTGGACGGTGGGCTACAGCGGCGCGACCGCGCCGGTGGCGACGTTCGAGGACGGCACGGCGGCGTTGACGCGGCGGACGTTCGACGGCGGTGGCGCCGCCATGGCGCTGGGCGTGGACATCGGCGCGCTCTCCCTGCTCAGCTCCGACGGGCGCGACGAGTACATCGCGCGCGAGTACGCCAACGGCTACGAGCCGGTGCTCGACGTGTTCCTGCAGCTGCTGCGCTCCATCTACGTGCACGCGTCGCC
>Ga0335069_10011705_pt1 | contig 12365 bp, 13 predicted proteins | sample Lox_Sample_11_FD_206714 | JGI IMG/M metagenome (GOLD analysis project Ga0335069, IMG submission 206714) | Soil microbial communities from Loxahatchee National Wildlife Refuge, Florida, United States - Lox_Sample_1.1 | ecosystem: Environmental > Terrestrial > Soil > Wetlands | place: USA...
CGCTCGAAGAAACAACAAGCGATCTAAGCGCTCTCCTCTCGATTACTGAAGGGGTTGGCGGTGTTATGTAGAACTGGAGGTCGTGGTCGATGAGGCCGGGATCGCGGAGCGCTATCGCCTGGCGATGGAGATCGGCTTGTTGGACGAGCGCGGCAAGCGTTTGTGGGTAGCGATCGAGGCTCGGACGGCTGGGAGGGGTGGAATTGCGGCGGTCGTGCGCGCGACCGATGTGAGCGAGTCGACTGTGCGTCGTGGTCTTGAGGAGCTCGATCGGCGTGAGCGGCTGGAGCGTGGTCGGGTCAGGCGAGCGGGTGCGGGGAACAAGCCGATCCGGGAGACGAATCCGACGATCGAGCAGGATCTGGCGAAGCTGCTTGAGGACAGCACGCGCGGGGATCCGGACTCGCCGCTGCGGTGGACGTCGAAGAGCACGACGAAGCTCGCCGCCGGCCTGGTGGCCTTCGGTCATCACGTTTCGGCGCTGACAGTGCAGCGGGTGCTGCGGTCGATGGGGTTCAGCTTGCAGGCGAACCGCAAGACACGTGAGGGCACGCAGCATCCCGATCGTGATGCGCAGTTTCATTACATCAACCAGACCGCGAAGGACGCGATCGCGGCCGGTGAGCCGATCATCTCCGTCGACAGCAAAAAGCGCGAGCTGGTCGGGAATTTCAAGGCGGTCGGCCGGGAGTGGGCGCCCAAGGGCTGTCCGGTCGAGGTCTCCACGCATGACTTCAAGGACAAGGAGCTTGGGCATGCGATCCCGCACGGCGTCTTTGACCCGTTGGCCAACGAGGGGTGGGTCACGGTCGGGATCGACCGGGACACCGCTCAGTTCGCGGTGAGCTCGATCCGTGCTTGGTGGAAGCACCTCGGGAAGGCGCGCTATCCGCAGGCCAGGAGCTTGACGATCACCGCCGACTGCGGCGGCAGCAACTCCAACCGCACCAGGCTGTGGAAGTCCGAGCTTCAGAAGCTCGCCGACGACACGGGCCTTGAGCTCACCATCTGCCACTTCCCCCCGGGAACGAGCAAGTGGAACGCGATCGAACACCGGCTGTTCAGCTTCATAGCGACCAACTGGCGCGGCAAGCCGCTTGAAAGCCTCGAGGTCATCATCAACCTGATCGCCGGCACCACGACCAACCACGGACTGAAGGTCTACGCCCGCCTGGACACCGGCTCCTACCCCAAGGGCATCGAGGTCCCCGACGAGCAGTTCGCCGCGATCAACATCCACCGGCACAACTTCCACGGCGAATGGAACTACACCATAAAACCTTCAGTAACTCCGAAGTGAGCGCTTAGCGTCCCAGTGTGAAGGTCTTGTACCTGGTGACCGCGGTCCTATGGGTTGGGGTGAAGGTGGCCTTCCCGGTCAAGCTGAGGCGTTTGGCGTTCTTGAGCAGGTGCTTGCCGGCGGCGGTGAGCTTGACAGTCATCTTTGCCCGGCCTGCCGTTCTGAACGTGAGGCGGCCGGCGGCGACGAGCAGCGGCGTTGGCTTGCGTTTCTTCGCCAGATGCGCACCGGGTGGCAGCTGATACCAGTCGACGATCGCCACGCCAGCTGCCAAGGCGGTAAACGCGAACGAGAATCCGCCGCGCTGGAGCAGGGAGCCGATCCTCGCCGTCTTGCCGGTCGGCGTGATCTGCCGAGCGAGGCCGGCAGCGATCTGAGCCAGGCTCACGCTGGCACCTGCGACGCCCGTGGGACTGCCACGTCCGCCGCCCGCGGGGCTGCCACCTCCGCCGCCGGTTGAGGATGCGGCGAGCACAGGGACGGTTTGGGTTGAGATCGCCGGCGGCCCCGAGCCGGCAGCGTTGCTCGCGGTCTCTTGCACGCGGATGGTGTGCGCCACGTCGCGAGCCGTGAGGACATGAGTCTGGCCGCTCTCACCAGTAATGGTCACGCACGAGGCGCCCGAGCTGTTGCAATCCTCCCATTGGTAGCTGTAGCTCGTTGGGCCGTTCGCCCATGCACCGTGCGCCTCGGTCAGCGTCTGCCCCTCGATCGCCGAGCCCGAGATCGTCGGCAGCGAGTTGTTCGAGGGGGGCGACGGAGCGCCCGAGGTGTACGTCACGGCCTGGCCGTCATCGTCGATCGCGACGCAGAACCATGTGGCCGGGCACGATACCGCTAGCTACTTCCCGAGGAAAAACTCTTGAGCGACGAAACGGCCGCGCGATAGTCAGCGCGGCCGTTTGCGTCGTGAGTAGTTTGCTCTGATCGGTGAGCGGTTGGGAGTGTTTCACCGCTCCCGGATGGCGAGCGTGTCGAGGTCGTAGGCGAGGATCCCCCATTCAGTCCAGATCTGCCGGCCCTCGTCGCCTTTCAGCCGGGATCGGTCCAGCCCGTAGCGGCGTTTGAGGTGGCTGACACGGCCCTCCGCGCCCGTTCGGTAGCGCCGCAGCCGACGTTGGGTGCGTTTGGAGCCCGGTTCCTGGCGGCCAGCGATGAACACGTTCTTGGGCTGAAGGTCCGCGAGCGCGCTGTTCGTTGGTCCGGTGTTGAACCCACCGTCGAGCGCCACCTCCCGCGGACTGATCCCGAGCCGCTCGAGCTCGGCGACGGTACCCGGCAGCAGCGTGTCCTCGGCCGGGTTCCCGAGTTCGGTCGAGGCCGGCAGAATCAACCCGCGGGCGCCGCGCTTGGTGTTCTCTGTCACCTCCGCCAACTGCGAGACGAACCCGAACTCGTTGGGCTTGCCAAGCTTGCCCTTGCGGATCGGCCTGGCGTCCGGATCGTGAAGCGACACCAACCGATCCTTGATCGGCTCGCCAGCGATCCGCTGCTTGATCTGCCGGGCGACTTTCTCGCAGCGATCCGCCCACTGCGCCAAGCTGGCGGCGGCCTTCAACTTCGCCTTCGCTCCGCGCCCGCGCGCCTTGCGCCTGGCGGCGGCCGCGAGCCGGCGCGCTTCCTCGATCGAGCGGTGCAACAGCTCGCCGGTCTGCGCGGTCAGCTTCAGCACCTCTGACTTGGCCTCCCCGGAGCGGCGGCGGATCGTGCGGCTGATCGCCCGCAGCTTGACACCCATCGCTCGCGAGCGATCCCGCACCCGCGCTTTCTTCTCGGCGATCAGCTTCGCGAGCTTGCGACCCTCCCGCGCCAGCACCCGCACCCCGCTCGAGGCCAGCCCCGCATCGGTCGGATACTTCACATCGGCCTCGATCACGGTCGAGTCGATCCGCACCGCCCGCGGCCGAAACCGCTTCTCCCGGCACGCCTTGACGATCAACGCACGCGTCAACTCCGACACCGTCTCCGCGCCGATCCGACGCGTCAACTTCCGCACCGTCGACTCGTCCGGCACCCGCTCCGACAGACTGATCCGGCAGAAGCGCCGCAGATGAATCGAGTCCGATACCTCCGCCACCAACGTCCGATATCCCCACCGGTAGCGCTGCTTGAGCACCATCAACCGGATGAAGGTCTCCATCGCGATCGTCGGCCTGCCCTCGGTCAACACCAGCCGCCCCGTCTCCCGAAACTCCTGCTGCCAGCGCTCCACGATCGGCCACAGCAACTCGTGATCGGACAACAACACATCCAACGCCGCCAGATCCTCCGGCAACTCCTTCACCTCCACCGGCAAGGCGTCGTCCCACAGGCACTCCGCCTGCTCTGCCAAGAGCGTCAGCATGCACACCCCTCTCGATCCGAAACCTACTCACGTGCAGGGAATTCTGGGTGTCACACCGGACGGAAAAGCCCCTCACAACCCCACGACTTTTTCCTCAGGAAGTAGCTAGGGGGCCGAGGCACTGCCGCTGGGCTTCGGTCGTGGTCATGGAAAGGCTCCTCACATGCGCGGTCGTGCTGTCAGGGTGGACGAACCGGACGGTCGATCCGACTGGCTGCACTTGGTGGCGGGGTGCTCAGGCCTGGTCGGTGGGCATGACCCACAGCTCGCTTATGGACGCGCGCCTCGGCCGGGTGACCATGAACGCGATGCCGTCGGCGATGTCCTCGGGCTGGAGCACTTCGGTGCTCTCATAGAGCGCGTCGATGCCCTCACGCATCGCGCCGGTGTTGTGCGACCCGAGCTCGGTGGCGACGCCGCCCGGCTCGAGGACGCCAACGCGGACGTGGTTCTTGGTGATCTCCTGACGCAGGGCTCGGTGAAGCCGTTCACACCGAACTTGGTCATGGTGTAGACGCCGTAGTTCGCCCAGGCGACCCGGCCTGCGATGGAGGAGACGTTCACGACGTCCGCGACCTTGCGGTCGCTGGTTTCGGCGGCGGTCAGCAGGTGCGACAGGGCCGCATTCGTGACGTACAGGAGGCCCTTCTGGTTGATCGCGATCATCCGCTCCCATTCCTCGATGTCGGCGCCGACGACGGGGCCGACGACGGGGGCGAGAAGCATGAGACCGGCGTTGTTGACCAGAATGTCCAGGCGCCCGAGACGGTCGACCACGGTCTGCACGGCACGCTCGGCCTGGGTCCGGTCGGTGATGTCGGCCTCCACCGCGAGAGCGGTGCCGCCGACAGCTTCGATCTCGGCACCGAGGGTGTCGAGGCGGTCTTTGCGTCGCGCGACGGTGGCGACGGAAGCGCCGTGCTCGGCGAGACTGCGTGCGGTCGCCTTGCCGATGCCGCTGCTGGAGCCCGTGACGATGGCGACCGTGCCGGCAGTGTTGTTGATGTCGTTGTCATCGCGATGAGTTTCTTTCTCTTGAGCGGTGGTACCTGTGTCGGGCGCGGAGGCTCCGGGTCGCGCCTGTTCGGGTCAGCGCGACCCGACGGGGTCAGGCGTCATAGCCGAGCGACGTGGACAGTTCTCGGTAGGCGTCGATCTGTTGCTGAAGCGTGGCGATGACCTGCTCGGCCGTGTCGATCGCGTCGGCGCCGGCGATGAAGCACCGCGGCGGCTGCTCCAGGTGGGCGAGGGTTAGAAGAGCCTGGGCGAGCTTGGCCGGGTCGCCCGACTGCTGGCCGTTCTGGCCCTCCCAGAACTCGCGCTGGGGGCGTTGCGCTGCTCGTAGTCCTCGATCGACGGCGCGGCGTAGTTCGTCGACTCCTTCGTGAGCAGTGATGTGCGGAAGAACCCGGGGTTGACGATCGTCGTGTGGATGCCGAACGGCTCGACCTCGGCGGCGAGCGATTCCATGAAGCCCTCCACGCCGAACTTCGACGCGGCGTACGCGGTGCAGTACTCGAAGCCGACAAGCCCCGCGGAGGATGAGATCGTCACGATGTGCCCGGAGCGGTGCTCGCGCATAACGGGCAGGACCGCCCGCGTCACGTGCATCGGGCCGACTAGGCTCGTCGCCAGCTGGCGCTCCACCTGCTCTGCTGTCAGCTCCTCGAAGTAGCCGGCATAGAAGCTGGCGGCGTTGTTGACCAACACGTCGACGCCGCCGAAGCGCTCGACGGCTGCCTGGACCGCCGCCTCGGCGTCCGGCGTGCTTGTGACGTCGAGCTTGACGATCAGCAGGTCGTCCGAGTCACCGAGGGCCTGCGCGACGGCGTCGGGAGTGCGGCCGGTGGCGACGACCCGGCAGGTCTACGCCGCGCGGCCGCCGCGCGGCCTGGAGCCTGGATAGCGGGGCTCGGAGGCCGAGCCGGGGAGGCTGCTCCTTTACGCCTAGGATCTTCGGCAAGGCGATGAGGCGACGGCTCTCAGGCCTCGGGAATCTCGCGGCCGAAGGCCTCCAGGGTGATTGTGTCCGGCTCGGGGCCACCGCGATGGCCCGTGTCTAGGGCGTCGATCGCCGCCATCTCCTCAGGGGTGAGGTCGAAGTCGAACACGTCGATGTTCTCGGCGATACGGGAGGGCTTTGTGGACTTGGGAATGACCGAGCGCCCACACTGTAGTCCCCACCGGAGCATCGTTTGGGCTGGGCTCTTGCCGTGGGCCGTGGCGATGTCGGCGATGATCGGGTCGTCGAGCGTGCTGCCGTGCTTGCCGTCGCGGTAGAAGGTGATCCCGCCGATCGGTGACCAAGCCTGCGTGAGGATGCCGTGCTCGGCACCGAAGTCCTGGACGGCCTGCTGCGCGAAGTACGGGTGGCACTCGATCTGGTTGACCGCGGGCACGGTCGTGGCGCGATCCAGCAGCGCCTGAAGGTGCTCGACCATGAAGTTGCTGACGCCGATCGCACGGACCTTGCCGTCGGCGAGCAGTCGCTCCAGCGCCCGGTATGCGTCGAGCGTTCGGTCGAACGCCGAGGGCAGCGCCTGGTGCAGGATCAGCAAGTCGATCTGCTCGACGCCGAGCTTTCCGGCGCTCTTGTGAAAACCGTGGAGCGTCTCGTCATATCCGTAGTCGCTGATCCAGATCTTGGTCTCCAGGAAGACCTCGGACCGGCCCAGGCCGGCGGCGTGCACCGCCTCGCCGACCTGACGCTCGTTGCCGTAGGCGGCGGCGGTGTCGATGTGCCGGTATCCGGCGGCGAGTGCCGAGCAGACCGCGTCGCGCGTCTCATCGGGCGGCGTCTGAAAGACGCCCAGACCGAGGGCGGGTATCTCCACATCGTTGTTGAGGGTGATCTTTTCCATGGTGTTCTCCGGTTCTCAGCGGCGTCGGCCGGTGGGTTGGAGTGCGGGTTGGGTCCACCCGTTGTCGGCGTGGTTGATCGTGACGCCGGGCGGGTTGATCTGATCGATGTCGTCGAGCACGTCGTCTGAGAGCGTCACCTCGGCGGCGGTGAGCTGTGAGTCGAGGTGCTCCATGGTGCGGGGTCCGATGATCGCGGCGGTGACCGCCGGGTGGTTGAGCACGAACGCGATCGCGAGCTCGATGAGCGAGATCGCGGCCTCCTCGGCGAGGCGATTGAGCTCATCGACGGCGTCGAGCTTGCGCTGGTTCTCAGGCCGGGAGAGATCAAAGCGGTTGGCGAGCCGCTGCCGCGCGGGTGACTGCGGTCCGGCGGACTCGCCGTCCTTGCGGTAGCGGCCGGAGAGCCATCCGCCACCCAGCGGGCTGTATGGGATGACCCCGATCCCGTATCTGAGACAGGTGGGGAGCACGTCGTGCTCGATCGCACGAGTGAGGATCGAGTACGGGGGCTGCTCTGAGCAGAAGCGCTCGCGCCCGCGCTGTTCGGCCACCCACTGGGCCTCGGTGATCTCCGATGCGGGGAAGGTCGAGTGGCCGAAGTAGCGGATCTTGCCCTGGTGAGCGAGGTCGCTGAGCCCGCCGAGGGTCTCGTCGATGTCAGTGTCGGGGTCGGGGCGGTGGATCTGGTAGAGGTCGATCCAGTCGGTGTTCATCCGCCGCAGCGACTCCTCGACGCCGCGGATGATCCGTCGCCGGGACGCCCCGCGTTGACGGGGGTCGTCTCCCATCGGGAAGCCGACCTTGGTCGCCAGGAAGACGTCGTCCCGCTTGCCGTCGGCGAGCGCTTTGCCGACGATCTCCTCGGACTCGCCGGCGGAGTAGACGTCGGCGGTGTCGATGAAGTTGATGCCGGCGTCGAGGGCGGCGTGGATGATCCGGATCGACTCGTTGTGGTCGGGCTCGCCCCAGGCGCCGAACATCATCGCGCCGAGGCACAGCTTGGAGACCGGGACGCCGGTGCGTCCCAGCATGCGCTGATCCATCAGTGTTCCTCTCGGTTTGTCGGTAAGCGGGGGTGGGTGCCGGCGCGTCGGCGATCAGCCGTCGCCGGCTGGTGTGGCGGCGTACTCGTCGTCGGTGACGTGGCGGCCCCAGGTGACGGGGCTGCCGGTGTCGTCGTTCTGCTGCATCGCGATGTGGGCCATGAACCGGTTCGGTGCGGCGCCGTGCCAGTGATTCTCACCGGGTTCGAAGAACACCCGGTCCCCGGGCCGGATCGTCTCGATCGGGCCGCCCTCGCGCTGGCAGCGGCCGATCCCCTCGGTGACGTAGATCGTCTGTCCGTGCGGGTGCGTGTGCCACGCGGTCCGTGCGCCGGGGGTGAAGTGCACGTGCGCGGCGGCGAAGGTCGAGCTGCCGGCGGGAGCGGCGACCGGGTCGACGTAGACGTCGCCGGTGAACCAGTCGGCCGGCCCCTTGGTCGTGTCGATGCTTGAGCGGGTGATCTGCATGTTCAGGGGCTCTCGGTGGTCGTCGTGGGTGAGGGTTCGGGCGTGGCGGCCCAGCTCGCGAGCAGGTCGAGTGCCTGCTGCGAGCGGCTGCCGGGTTCGGCGCTGTAGCAGCTGATCGTGAGTCCGTCGTCGGCCGAGATCTCCATCACCTCGTAGTCGAGTTCGAGCTCTCCGACGACCGGATGACGGAGCCGTTTGGTGCCGGTCTGGTGGTAGCGGACGTTGTGCGCCGCCCACCAGGTGCCGAACTCGGGGCTGCGGGTCGAGAGCTCGCCGACGAGGTCGGACAGGCCACGGTCGTACGGGTTGCGGCCCGCCTCGGAACGCAGGTGGGCGACGAGGTCCTTGGCGTTGCGTTCCCAGTCGACGTAGAACTCCTGGGCGACCGGGTCGAGGAAAGCGAACCGGGCGCTGTTGGGCGGTTGCTCGCGGCTGTCGAAGAGCGGCGCGTAGAGCGCTCGGCCGAGCGGGTTGGCGGCCAGATAGTCGACGCGGCTGTTGCGCACGATCGCCGGGGCGGTGATCGAGTCGAGGATGCGGAGCACCGCGGGACGGACGCGCTGCTGGACCCCGCGCCGGCGTTTCGGCGTCATCGGGCTGGCCGCCCGGGCGAGGTCGAACAGATGCGCCCGTTCGGCGTCATCGAGCTGCAGTGCCCGGGCCAGCGCCTCCAGCACGCCGTCCGAGACGCCGCTGATGTTGCCGCGCTCGAGCCGCTTGTAGTACTCGACGCTAACGCCGGCCAGTGAGGCGACCTCCTCGCGGCGCAGTCCGTTCACGCGGCGCGGTCCCCAGGTCGGCAGTCCGGCCTGTTCCGGGGTGACCCGGGCGCGGCGGCTGGTGAGGAACTCGGCGATGTCGTTGAGGGCGTCCATGGACATCAACATACCGGCGTGGAACGGGCGCAAAGGTGCCCTGTCAGTACCCCTTTCGCACGGCCTCTCAGATTCGCGGGATCTGTGTCAAGGTAGAGCACGTGGCCAGACCGAAAGCCAATTGAGGAGGCGTCATCTCGTGCGCGCCGCGATCTTCAACGAACCTCGCGACATCATCGCCGGCGATCGGCCCGACGCCACGCTCCGGGAGCCGTCCGACGCTGTCGTCCGGGTCGTGCTCGCGTGCGTGTGCGGATCGGATCTCTGGTACTACCGCGGCGACACCCCGTTCGAGCCCGGGCCGATCGGCCACGAGTTCATCGGCGTCGTCGAGGAGCTCGGCTCCGACGTCACGACGCTCCGCAACGGCGATCTCGTGATCGCGCCGTTCGCGTTCAGCGACGGCACCTGCCCGAACTGCCGGAACGGGATCACCACGGCCTGCATGAACGGCGGGTTCTTCCCGATGAACGGCGACGGGGGGCAGGGCGAGGCGGTCCGGGTCCCGCTGGGCGACACGACGCTTGTCACCGTCCCGGGCTCCGGGCACTCCGACGAGATGCTGCGCTCCTTGCTCACCCTCTCGGATGTGTTCGCGACCGGCCATCACGCCGCCGTCTGCGCGCAGGTCAAACTGGGCCAGACCGTCGCGGTGGTCGGCGACGGCGCCGTCGGCCTCTCCGGCGTGCTGGCTGCCAAGCGCCTCGGCGCCGAGCGGATCATCGCCCTCTCACGCCACCCCGACCGCCAGCAACTCGCTCGCGAGTTCGGCGCCACCGACATCGTCGCCAAGCGCGGCGACGAGGCGGTCGCCGCGATCAAGGCGATGACCGACGGCATCGGCGTCGACGCCACGCTCGAATGCGTCGGGACCGGGCAGTCGATGCAGACCGCGATCGAGATCGCCCGCGCCGGCTCGATGGTCGGGTTCGTCGGCGTCCCGCACGGAGTCGAGCTCCCGATCGGACAGATGTTCCGCCGCACCGTCGGCGTACGCGGCGGCGGAGCGCCCGTCCGCGTCTACCTCCCCGAACTCCTCGACGACGTACTCGCCGAACGGGTCAACCCGGGGCGCGTCCTCGACTACGAGACCGACCTCGACGGGATCGGCGAGGCATATGCCGCGATGGACGAGCGCCGCGCGATCAAGTCACTCGTCCGGGTCGGGAGCCTCTGATGAGCGCGTGGGCCGAAGCTGAGCTGAGCCGGTTCGGTGCCTCCGAGGAGATCGAGATCGCCGCGGTCCGCAAGGACGGGACGGTGCGTGCCCCGCGGATCATCTGGGTCGTGCGGACCGGTGACGAGCTGTACGTCCGCGCCGCCTACGGGCCGGGGAGCGGCTGGCACCGCGTGGCCCGGACCAGCGGACACGCGCGGATCTCCGCCCAGGGCGTCGAACAGGACGTCAACATCGAGGCCGCGGACGAACGCGCGCTCGACCAGATCGACGCCGCCTACCGTGAGAAGTACGGCCGCCGCTACGCGAGCATCGTCGACACCATCACCGACCCTGAGCACCGAGCCACGACGCTGCGGCTCCTGCCACGAGACCCGAGCTGACCCATCGCTCTCGATGACGGCGGCTGTCTGCTCGCACACAGCACACGCATCCGCGAACCCACCAGTTGAGGATTGACTATGAGCGATGTGATCGTTGTCGTCGGACCTGGCCAGATCGGCCAGGCGATCGCGCGCCGCGTTGGCGTCGGCAAGCATGTCCTGCTGGCGGACATGCGCGAAGAGAACGCGAACGCGGCGGCCGAGGTCCTCGGCAACGCCGGGTACCAGGTGAGCGTCGCGACAGTCGACGTGTCCTCTCGCGAGGCCGTCCACGCGCTCGTCGAGACGGCCACCGGTCTCGGCGAGGTCGTAGGACTGATCCATGCGGCCGGCGTCTCGCCATCGCAGGCGTCGCCGTCGACGATTCTCAAGGTCGACCTGTACGGCACGGCGCTTGTCCTGGAAGAGTTCGGTCAGGTCATCGCGGCGGGCGGCGCTGGCGTCGTGATCGCCTCGCAGTCCGGGCACCGCCTTCCCGCGCTCACGGTCGAAGAGAACCAGGCGCTGGCCACAACCCCGGTGCAGGAGCTGCTCGACCTTCCGTTCCTTCAGCCCGACCAGGTGGCGGACTCGCTTCACGCCTACCAGCTTGCGAAGCGCGGCAACTCGCTGCGCGTGATGGCCGAAGCGGTTCGCTGGGGCAAGCGTGGCGCGCGAGTCAACACGATCAGCCCAGGGATCGTCATCACGCCGCTGGCCAAGGACGAGCTCACCGGACCGCGCGGTGCGGGGTACCGGCGCATGATCGAGACGTCCCCGGTGGGCCGCGCCGGCACACCCGACGAGGTGGGCGCCGTGGGCGCGCTGCTTATGGGCCCGGACGGTGGGTTTATCACCGGCAGCGACTTCCTGATGGACGGAGGAGTGACCGCCGCCTACTGGTACGGCGAGGTCGCTGAGGTCCGGAACTAGAGACGGCACGGCCGGAGGCCCGGCCCGGCTTGCTGCTTCCAACTGACGAGCGCGACGACGGCACTGACGGTCCCCCTGTCGCCACGAAATGTCGACGACGAAGACGCGATCCGGACGCTCCTGTTCGTGGCAACCCAGAAGGTTGCTGCACGCCACCAAGGCTTTCGCAAGGATCCTGGAGCACCACTCCTTCCGGGCAGCGTGATGATCATGACTCAACCGAACCCGCTTTCCGGAACCAGGTCCCATTCCGACGTCGCGGACGGCACACCCGCAAAGCGCTCCTTGCGCAACTCTTACCGCGCGGCGCCTCGGCCCTGCATCCCGCGAGCAGGCATCACGGCCTTGTTTGCCGCAGACGAGCTGTAGCCCCCGGGCGCCGAGCTGTTAGGCAGAAGACGGGAGGCCGGCGGCCGCGATTCCGGCCCGACTAACCTATCCACGACCGCCCGGCTTCGAGGCCCAGCCGCGAACCTCGCGGGACGCACCTGCCCTCAGCGCGCGGCGGGCTTCCGCGGAGCCGAACCGACTCCGGAGGAGAGCGGCTCCGTCCGGCGCGAGAACCCGAATGTCGGCGCTCAGACGCTCCAGGGAAGGCAGTTGGTTGCAGCGAGATTCCCGGTGCAGCGCGATGCCGACAAATGCGCGTGTAACAGGAAAACGAGTTACACGCCCATTTCCGCACCAGACCGGATCAAGAGAAAAGCCCACGATTTGCAGGCCTTTCGAATAGCGGGGGCGGGATTCGAACCCGCGACCTTCGGGTTATGAGGGGAGGCTTCGAGGGGGTTAGGTACCTCTCGTTTTGCAGGTCTTTTCTGATTTTGGGCGAGGCTGAATCAGGCTGAATTTGCTGACCTTGTTACATGGTTTGTTACACGCTTCGGGCTCTCATCTGCCGCTAGCTCGACGGCGAGATGAGCCGCGCGTCGTCCGTTGCAGATCTCGTAGGAACGCCTCGAGCTCAACATCATCGATCTCCGCCACGCCGCCTTGGCAGC
>Ga0335069_10011706_pt1 | contig 12365 bp, 10 predicted proteins | sample Lox_Sample_11_FD_206714 | JGI IMG/M metagenome (GOLD analysis project Ga0335069, IMG submission 206714) | Soil microbial communities from Loxahatchee National Wildlife Refuge, Florida, United States - Lox_Sample_1.1 | ecosystem: Environmental > Terrestrial > Soil > Wetlands | place: USA...
GACCTCCCCGGCCTCGCCTATGTCCGCCCGCACGACATCACCTTGCGTGCCGCCGACGAGCCCGGCCTCCCGGCGGTCATCCGCCACGTCTTCACCGCCGGCCCCGGCATCCGCGTCGAGCTCGAACGCCGCGATACCCTGACCGCGATCGAAGCCAACGTCCCCCACGACGCCAGCCGCCAGCTGCTGCTGACGCCCGGCACCGAGGTCTCGCTGACCTTCTCCGGCGCGCGGGTGTTCGCCGCGGGTTGAGCGCCCCTCAGCCCACCATCCCACCCCACGCAGCCCCACCCCGCGTGTTCCGCAACCCTTCCGACTCGGCGGAGCGCGTAGTCTTAGCCCTTCGCGCCGTATCACTATTCCAGCCTCGCCCGGCCCTCACGCGGGCCGCGATGAGACTGTTTTCGCGTGGGAATTGGCTTTGTTCAGGTATTTCGAAAACATCATCCAGCCGACCGCGCCCGGCCCCGACGTGGAGCCGCCGGAAGGGCTCGCGACCTTCTATTGGCATTTCGCCAAGCAGGCCCGCGGCCTCGTCATCGCGCTCTTCGTCGTCGGCTTCATCGTGGCGGCATTGGACACCACCATCCCTGCCTTCATCGGCCGGGTGGTCAATCTCCTCAGCCATTCCGCGCCGGACGCGCTGCTCCGCGAGCACTGGCCGCAACTGCTTCTGATGGCGGCGGTGCTGCTGATCGCCCGGCCGCTGGCGATCCTGAGCCAGAACCTCATCACCAACCAGGCGATCGCGCCCGGCTTGACCAACGTGATCCGCTGGCAGAGCCACTGGCATGTGGTGCGGCAGAGCTGGACCTTCTTCCAGAACGACTTCGCCGGCCGCATCGCCAACCGGGTGATGCAGACCGGGCCGGCCTTGCGCGAGTCCGTCGTCGCCGCCACCAACGCCGTCTGGTACATCTGCGTCTATGGCGGCAGCGCCATCATCCTCACCGGCAGCAACGATCTGCGGCTCTGCCTGCCGATGCTGGTCTGGTTCGCCAGCTACGCGGTGATGCTGCGCTATTTCGTGCCGATCCTGCGCGAGCGGTCCCGCGAGATGTCCGAGGTCCGCTCGACGCTGACCGGCCGCATCGTCGACAGCTACACCAACATCCTGACCGTGAAGCTGTTCGCCCGGCCGAAGGACGAGGACGCCTTCGTCCGCGCCGCCGTCGACCACCATACCGAGACCTTCCACCGCCAGCAGCGGATGATCACCCGCTTCTCGCTCTGCCTCGTCACCTTGAACGCGCTGATGGTGGCGGCGACCGGCACTATCGCGATCTGGCTCTGGGTCCGCGGCAGCATCGGCCTCGGCGTCGTCGCCATGGCGCTGCCCTTGACCTGGCAGATCGCCAACATCGCCGGCTGGGTCGCGCAGAACGTGACCGCGATCTTCGAGAACGTCGGCATCGTGCAGGACGGCATGCGCTCGATCGCCGTGCCGCGACAGATGCCGGACGCGCCCAATGCCGGCACGCTGAAGGTCGAGCGCGGCGAGATCCGCTTCGCGGACGTGCGCTTCGGCTACGGCACCGAGCGCGGCCTGCTGCACGGCATCAACCTCACGATCAAGCCCGGCGAGCGCGTCGGCCTGGTCGGCCCCTCCGGCGCCGGCAAGTCCACCCTCGTCAACCTGCTGCTGCATTTCTACGACGTCGAGGACGGCCGGATCCTGATCGACGGCCAGGACATCGCCGGCGTCACCCAGGAGAGCCTCCGCGCCAAGATCGCGGTTGTCACCCAGGACACCTCGCTGCTGCACCGCTCGATCCGCGACAACATCCGCTATGGTCGACCGGCCGCCGGCGACGACGAGGTGATCGAGGCCGCGCGCCGCGCCCATGCCCTCGACTTCATCGAGAAGCTGGAGGATTGGAACCACCGCAAGGGCTTCGAGGCCCATGTCGGCGAGCGCGGCGTGAAATTATCCGGCGGCCAGCGCCAGCGCGTCGCCATCGCCCGGGTGATCCTGAAGAACGCGCCGATCCTGGTGCTGGACGAGGCGACCTCGGCGCTCGATTCCGAGGTCGAGGCGGCAATCCAAGAGCAGCTCGAAGGCTTGATGGAGGGCCGCACCGTCGTCGCGATCGCGCACCGCCTCTCCACCATCGCCCGCATGGACCGCCTCGTGGTGCTCGACCAGGGCCGCATCGTCGAATCCGGCAGCCACGCCGAGCTCCTGGCCAAGAACGGCCCCTACGCCAAGCTCTGGCACCGCCAGTCCGGCGGCTTCATCGAGGACGGCATCGGCCACGGCACCGTCGGCCACCCCGCCGGCGAGATGACCGCGGCGGAGTGACTTACCCCAGATCCGGCGACAGCACCCGATCCGCCGCCGCGATCTCCTCCGCCGCCTGCGCCGCCGCGGGTCGTGCGAGCGTCCGCGCATACCACGCCGCCAGATGCGGATGCTCGCCGACCGAAGGCCCCTTCAGCCGCTGGGTCCACAGCACGGTCATGAACATCGCGATATCCGCTGCCGAAAACGCGCCGCAGAACCACTCGCGCCCGTCCAGCCGCGCATCGAGTCCCGCGAACTGCCGCACGATCTCGGCATCCGCGCGTCCGCCCTCCGCGACCCGCGCCGCCTGCCGGGCCGCATCGGCGAGCGGCGGCTCGGTGCGGTAGAGCAGGTTCCGCACCGGCGCGAACAGGATCTCGTCCGCCTCGAGCTCCGCCTGCCGGCAGAGCGCCCGCGCCTTCGCCGCGCGCGGATAGAGCGGCGGCGTCGGATAGGCGTCCTCCAGGTATTCGAAGATCACGGTCGAATCGAAGAGTGTGAAGTCGTCCTCCACCAACACCGGCACCTGGCCCTTGGGACTGGCGGCGGCGACCGCCGGGTGCTTCGGCCGATAGCCCTCGCTCTGGCTGAACGGCACCCGCACCTGCACATAAGCGAGCCCCTTCTCCCGGAGCGCGATCTCCACCTTGCGGGAGAACAGGCTCAACGGCCCGACATAGAGAATGCGCTGCGGCATGGACGTCCCCGGCTGGCGGTGAGGGAAAGCCCTCGAAGCTACACCAGACGACTGACGGGGGATGTCAGGAGCAGCCCATCCGGCTGCACTGAACACATTTCCGTCAGCCAGGTTGACAGATTGCCGCACCCTCCGCGATACTCACGCCCATGCGCGCGAACGGCACCCTCTGCGTTATGTGGCAAAAGCGACCCTCCCCGGGGGCCGTGGATCTTTGCCTGCGCTGAACTCTCGCGCATAAGGATCAGATGGACCCCGCCGGATTGGACGGGGTTTTTTCTTGCCCGCCCTCCGGCCCAGAGAGGAGGACGAGGCCCATGAGTACCAAGCCGAGTACGGAATCGAGTACCGCCGGTGCGACCTTCGCCCCGCCGGACGGCCTTAAGGCGACGCGGGAGCTGAACCCCACGGCCCGCGCGGAGGTCCGCGGCGTCTGGCTGCCGCTGGTGACGCCGTTCAAGGACGGGGCCCTGGACCAGGTGTCGCTGAAACGCCTGCTGCGCCATCTCTCGGCGCGGCCGGTCGATGGGCTGGTGGTCGCCGCCACGACCGGCGAGGGTCCGCTGCTCGAGGAATGCGAGATGCGGCGCCTGGCCGAGATCGCCGCCGAGGAGCTCGGCGACCTGATCCCGATCTATCTCGGCCTCTCCGGCAGCGACACCCGCCGGATCGCGAAGACGCTGGAGCGGGTCGATGCCTGGCCGGTCGCGGGCTATCTGATCTCCTGCCCGTCCTATGTGCGGCCGTCGCAGGACGGGCTCTACCGGCATTTCGCCACCCTCGCCGAGGCGACGGGGCATCCGATCCTGATCTACAACATCCCCTATCGGACCGGCGTCAACCTCGCCAACGACACGCTGCTCAAGCTCGCCGCGTTCCCGACCATCGTCGGCATCAAGGATTGCTGCGCCGATCCCGCGCAGAGCCTCGACCTCCTGCGCCGGCGGCCGGAGGGCTTCGCGGTCATGTGCGGCGAGGACGCGCAGTTCCACGTTGCCCTCGCCCAGGGCGCCGACGGCGGCATCCTCTGCTCCGCCCATGTGGAGACCGAGCGCTTCGCCGCGATCCACGCCGCCCACCGCGACGACGGCGACACCCGTGCCGCGCTGAAGCTCTGGCACGACCTCTCGGACCTGCCGCGGCTGCTCTTCGCCGAGCCGAGCCCGGCGCCGGTCAAGTACTGGCTCTATCGCCAGGGCCTGATCGACAGCCCGGAGGTCCGCCTGCCGCTGACCACGGTGACGCCAGGCCTCGCCGAACGGATCGACCGCGAGATCGCCCGCTGGAATGGCGCCCCCTTGGGCAGGACGGGGCAAGCGGCTTAGACTGGAGGAGTTCGCATTAGAGGAGATCGCACATGGGTCTCACCATCGAACCGGTGACGCCGGGGCTTGGCGCCGAAGTCCATGGCGTCGATCTGCCGCGCGCCTCGAGCGCGGTTATCGCCGCGCTTGAGGCCGCGTTCGCCGCGCATGCGGTGCTGTTCATCCGCGACCAAGAGCTGGAACTCGACGATCTCCTCGCGGTGACACGGAAGTTCGGCACCGTGCTGCGCGTGCCCTATGTGCAGGGCGTCGCCTCGCATCCCGACGTGATCGCGGTGCTGAAGGAGGCGGAGGAGAAGAAGATCTATACCTTCGGCGGCACCTGGCACAGCGACTTCTCCTTCCTCGCGGAACCACCGGCGGCGACCCTGCTCTTCGCGGTGGAGCTGCCGCCGGTCGGCGGCGACACGATCTGGGCCAGCCAGTATCTCGCCTATGAGGCGCTGTCGGACGGCTTGAAGGCGCTGCTCGAACCCTTGCGCGCGATCCATACCGGCGCGCCGCACGGGACGATGGGTCCGGGGCCGGACGTGCCGGTCAGCCGCTCGATCAAGATGGTGCGGAACGATCCCGGCGCCGACCGCGAGGTCGTGCATCCCGTCGTCCGCGTGCATCCCGTGACCGGGCGCAAGGCGCTCTTCGTCAACCCGGTCTATACCCAGCGCTTCGAGGGTATGACCGTGGCGGAATCGAAGCCGCTCCTCGGCTATCTCCACGAGCATTCGATCCGCGCCGAGTTCACTTGCCGCCTCAAGTGGCGGCCGGGAACGCTCGCGATGTGGGACAACCGCTGCCTGATGCATCTCGCCGTCAACGACTATGACGGCCACCGCCGCCTGCTCTACCGCACCACCACCGCGGGCGAGGCGCCGGCCGGGATCGCCCGACGCGCCGCGTGATACAGAGCGTTACAATTTTCCCGCGGCGCTGACATCCTGCCGTCGACATCGCTTGCTACGCTCCGGCTCCTCGCACTGTCGGGTTGGGGAGCCATCCATGACATCGACTACCAAGCGCGTATTGCTGCTCGTGACCGTGCTCGGCATGACCGGGTCCTTCGCGGCGGGCTATGCCATCGCCGCGCAGCCGCACATGCAGAATGCGCTCCACGCACTCCGCAACGCCAAGGGCGAGCTCGAAGTCGCGCTGGCCGACAAGGCCGGACATCGGGTGAAGGCGATCGACCTGGTGAACCAGGCGATCGGCGAGGTCGAGGTCGGAATCGCCGCCGGCCAGTAAGCCAGCCTATCCCAACAGGCCGAGCGCCGCGGGATCGATTCCCAGCCGGTCGGCAAGCTTGAAGATCATGGCCCGGGCCTGCATCGGCAACGGATGCTGCCCGGCCTGCGCGAATCGGCAGAACGCCTCGACCGCCTGGCGCATGGTGCCCGCTGCGATCAGCCGTTCGACCTCGGCACTTTCCGCCGGCAGCAGGCTCGGCTGCACCTGTGCGAGCAGATCGCGCAGCCCCATCTCGATCTCATCCCCGTCCCGCAAGTAAGCCCCCCGGCCTCGCTCGGTCTGCGATGAGGATAGCATCGCCGGCGCCGCTTTGCACAACCGCCGCGCCACGCCCGCTACAGGGCCGTCGCCGCCGTTCCTGCCGGCTGGCCGAGGCAGATGGTGTGGATGCCGCCGCCGCCATAGGCGAGCTCGATCGCTGGGAGCTGGATCACCTCGCGCTTGGGGTAGAGCTTGGCGACGGTGTCGAAGGCGCGCTTGTCGGCGGCGCCGTCCTCATAGGCGGGCAGGATCACGCCGTCCTTGGCGAGGTAGAAGTTGACGTAGGAGAGCGCGAGGCGCCGGCCCTCGGCGTCGAATTGCGGTCGCGGCTGTTCGAGCTCGACGATCTCGAGGCTGCGCCCGGCTGCATCCTTCGCCGCCTTCAAGCGCGCGAGGTTGTCGGCGAGGACCTTCTGGTTGGGATCGGCAGTGTCGCTGCAGGTGAGCGCCAGCACGACGCCGGGGCGGACAAAGCGGGCGAGATTCTCGACCCGGCCGCCGCCGAAATCGTCCTGCAACCCCTCGCCCAGCCAGATCACCTGCTTGAGGCCGAGATGGCGGATCAGGGATTCCTCGATCTGCTCGCGCGTGAGGTCGGGATTGCGGTTCGGGTTCAGGAGCACCGCTTCCGTGGTGATGAGCGTGCCCTCGCCGTCGACATGCAGCGCGCCGCCCTCGACCACCAGGTCGCCGGGATAGCGGCGCATCTTCAGGCTCTGCAGGATCTCGCCGGCGACCGCGGCGTCGCGGTCGAAATCTTCGTAGCGGTGGCCCCAGCCGTTCCATTGCCAGTCGACGCCCGCGACCTCGTTGTGGCCGTTGGCGATGAAGACCGGGCCCATGTCGCGGATCCAGCAATCGTCATGCGGCATCGAGACCGAGCTGACGCCCTGCCCCGTCACCAGCGAGACCTCGGCCACGTTCTTCGGCTTGGCGATGATGCTGACCGGCTCGAACTGCGCGATTGCGTTGGCGATCTCGCCCGCCGCCTGCTGCGCCGCCTCCAGGTGCTCGCTCCAGGTCTCGGCGCGGACCGGCCAGGCCATCCAGCAGCGGGCATGGTCGCCCCACTCGGCGGGCATCGTGAAGCCGTCGTCGACAGGATTCGACATCACTCGTTCGTTGCTGTTGATCCGCAGTCCCAGTCGCCGTCGTCCGCAGCGCAGACGTCCGCCATCCCGGCGCGGCTCTTTAAGCGGCCGCGCTCTCTACCGGGAAAGTCTGTCTCACTTCTTCGCCAAAGGCAAATCGAGACGGATCGACAATTCCTTCAGCCGCGCCGGCGTCACCTCGGACGGGGCCTGCATCAGCAGGTCCTCGGCCCGCTGATTGAGCGGGAATGCAATCACTTCGCGGATGTTCTTCTCCTCCGCCAACAGCATGACGATGCGGTCGATGCCCGGTGCGGAGCCGCCATGCGGCGGCGCACCGAACTTGAAGGCGTTCAGCATGCCGCCGAATTTATTCTCGACCTCGGAGGCCGGATAGCCGGCGATGGCGAAGGCCTTGTACATGATCTCCGGGAGATGGTTCCGGATCGCGCCCGAGGAAAGCTCCACGCCGTTGCAGACGATGTCGTACTGGTAGGCGTTGATGGTGAGCGGATCCTTTTCCTCCAGCGCCTTCAGCCCGCCCTGCGGCATCGAGAACGGATTGTGGCTGAAGTCGACCTTCTGGAGCTCCTCGTTGAACTCGAACATCGGGAAATCGACGATCCAGCAGAACTCGAAGCGCTTGGCGTCGATGAGACCGAGGTCCTCGCCGAGCTTGGTGCGGACCGCGCCGGCAAACTTCTCGGCCGCCGCCTGCTTGTCGCAGGCGAAGAAGACCGCATCGCCGTCCTTGCAACCGGTTGCCTCACGCAAGCTGGCGAGGCGCCCCTCGTCGAGGTTCTTGGCGATCGGGCCTTTGCCGCCGCCCGCCTCGAAGACCACGTAGCCGAGGCCCGCCGCCCCCTGCTCCTTCGCCCAGTCGTTGAACTTGTCGAAGAACGAGCGCGGCTTCGCGCCCGCGCCGGGCGCCGGGATCGCACGCACCACCGAGCCCGCCTCCACCGCTTTGGCGAAGATGCCGAAGCCGGAGCCGCGGAAGACTTCGCTCACATCCGCAATCAGGATCGGATTGCGGAGGTCGGGCTTGTCGGAGCCGTAGCGCAGCATCGATTCCTTGTAGGGAATGCGGCGGAACGGCAGAGCCGAGACGGTGCGGCCGTCGGCGAATTCCTCGAATACGCCATGGATGACCGGCTCGATCGTGTTGAAGACGTCTTCCTGGGTCACATAGGACATCTCGAAATCGAGCTGGTAGAACTCGCCCGGGCTGCGGTCGGCGCGGCCATCCTCATCGCGGAAGCAGGGCGCGATCTGGAAATAGCGGTCGAAGCCGGCGACCATCAGCAGCTGCTTGAACTGCTGCGGCGCCTGCGGCAAGGCGTAGAACTTGCCCGGATGGTTGCGCGACGGCACCAGGTAGTCGCGGGCGCCCTCGGGCGAGGACGAGGTCAGGATCGGGGTCTGGAACTCGGTGAAGCCTGCCGCCACCATGCGGCGGCGGATCGAGGCGATCACCTGGGCGCGCAGCACGATGTTGCGATGGACCCGCTCGCGACGGAGGTCGAGGAACCGGTAGCGCAGGCGGATGTCCTCACCGGCATCTTCGTCGCTGTTGACCTGCAGGGGCAGCATCTCGGCGGCGGATTGCAGCTGGAACTCCTGGATCTGGACTTCGATCTCGCCGGTCGGCAGCTTCGGGTTGATGGTCTCCGGCGTGCGCTTCACCACCTTGCCCGTGACCGTGACGACGCTCTCCAGCCGGACCGGCTCCACCTTGGCGAAGATCGGGCTCGAAATGTCGAGCACGCACTGCACCAGGCCGTAATGGTCGCGGAGATCGATGAACACCAGGTTGCCGTGGTCGCGCTTCCGGTGCACCCAGCCGGAGACCCGCACGACCTGGCCCGAATCGGCCGCGCGCAAGGCGCCGCAGGTATGGGTGCGGTAGGGATGCATGGCTGTGGTCCTTCTCGAAAAGCAGGCCCGGATCGGCGGGGGAACGGCGCGCAAAAGGCACGGGAAACCGCGCTTTGTCAAGGGTTTCGGCCCGTGAGCCGGCCTAGTCTTGGCCGCCGCCTTGGCCCGCTTCCGCCCCGCTTTCGGCCGCCCCGGAATCGGTTTATAGCTTCCCCCATGAATGTATCGCAAAAGCCCGTCGGCGGGCGGTTGATCGCCGATTCCACAAGCTTGGCAGAGCTTTGCCAGCGGCTCGCGAGCGAGCCTTACATCACCATCGACACCGAGTTCCTGCGCGACAAGACCTTCTGGCCCCAGCTCTGCCTGGTGCAGCTGGCTTCGCCCCAGGAGGCGGTCGCCCTCGACACCCTGGCGGATGGGCTCGACCTTTCGCCCCTGCTCGACCTGCTCCGCAACCGGGCGGTGGTGAAGGTGTTCCACGCAGCGCGCCAGGACCTGGAAATCTTCTACCACCTGATGGGCGAGGTGCCGGCGCCGATCGCCGACACCCAGGTCATGGCCATGGCCTGCGGCTTCGGCGATTCCGCGAGCTACGAGACGCTCTGTGCCAAGCTCGCCAACGCCCGGGTCGACAAGCTCTCGCGCTTCACCGACTGGTCGCACCGGCCGCTGACCGAGCGCCAGCTCGCCTATGCGCTCGACGACGTCACCCACCTGCAACTGATCTATGGGAAACTGAAGCGCAAGCTGGAGCAGACCGGTCGCACCGCCTGGCTCGCCGACGAGATGGGGATCCTCGAGGATTCGGAGACCTATCGGATCGATCCGATGAAGGCCTGGCAGCGGCTGAAGACCCGCTCCGACAAGCCCCGTTTCCTCGCGGTGCTGCGCGAGCTCGCCGCCTGGCGCGAGCGCGAGGCGCAGGGCCGCGACGTGCCGCGCAGCCGACTCCTGAAGGACGAGACCCTGGTCGAGATCGCCGCCCATCCGCCGAAGGACGCCGAGGCGCTGTCGCGCTGTCGCGGGCTCTCCAAGGGCTTCGCCGAGGGCCGCATGGGCGATGCGATCCTGCAGGCCGTGAAGCAGGGCCTCGAGCTACCGGAGAGCGAATGCCCGAAGCTGGAGGCGCGGCCGGAAGTGCCACCCGGTTTGGGGCCGCTCATCGACCTGCTGCGGGTCCTGCTGAAGACCCGCTGCGACCAGCATGAGGTCGCGCAGAAACTGGTCGCGACCAGCGGCGAGCTTGAGCTGATCGCCGCCGACGACCAAGCCGACGTGCCGGCGCTCGCCGGCTGGCGACGCGAGATCTTCGGCGCCGAAGCGCTGAACCTGAAGCACGGCAAACTCGCCCTCACCGCCGCAGGAAAGCGCGTCAAGGTCATCGAGGTCTGAGCTTGGAGGACGGTGCCGCCTCGAACGTCGCCGCCACATCCGTCCTCGCCCGCCGTCAAGGCATCGCGATGCCGCTCGGTGCGGCGGCGGCTGCTATTCTCATTGTCGCGCTTATCCTTCGGATCCTCGGCGCTCGCGGCGAGCTCTGGCTGGACGAGCTCTGGAGCCTCAAGCTGATCGACGAGGTCGTGGCGCGGCACGACCTGTTCTGGGGCCTCGCGGTCGACAACAACCACTACCTCAACACGCTCTATCTCTATCTCGTCGGCGCCGATGCGCCGGCCCTGGTGCAGCGCGCGCTGTCGATCCTGCTCGGGTGCATCACCGTCCTCGTCGCGGGAATCGCGATGCGGCGAGAAGGGATGGCGGCCATGCTCTCGGCCATGGGACTCTTTGCCGTCGCCTATCCGATGGTGAATTACGGCTCGGAGGCGCGCGGCTATGCCGGCCTCATCCTCGCCACATTGGCAGGGCTGCTCCTCACGGAAGCCGTCGCGACCGCGCAACCCTCGGACCGGCGCCGCCGGGCGACGATAGCGCTTGGCGCGGCGAACGCCATCGGCGTGCTGTTCCAGCCTGTCATGCTGAGCGGCATCGTTGGCATGATGGGCTGGACCGCCTGGATCAATCGGCCGGCAGACCCGACGGATTGGCGCGGCCTGCGCACGACGCTGGCGACGATCGGCGACCGATTCTCCTGGACGGTGCGCCTGCTGCTGCCCTTCGCCGCGATCATCGCCTTCAGCGTCCTCCATGCCGACGGTTACCGCATCGCCGGCTCGGCGCCGTTCACGGCGGCTGGCTTCGTCGCCGGCTATGGCGGACTGCTCCGGCTGCTCTTGGGCCTGCCGGAAGCGGCGCCGGATTGGACGGCGCTCTGTATCGCGGCTGTCGCCCTGGCTCTGGCCTGCACGCTCGCACACGACGGCACGCGACGCGGCCAGCATCGGCGGAGCCTTTATCTCATCTTCATCGTCGGGCTCCCCGCGGCGATGTTCGTCGCTCGACTGCCGAACATCTACTTCCCGCGCTACTACCTCGCCTCCGGCACGGTGTTCCTGCTGCTGTTGGCCGATCTCTTTGCGTGGAGCTGGCGCCGCGGCAGCGCCACCCGTGCCCTCGCCGTCGTGACCATTCTCGCGATTGCTGCGGGCAACATGGCCGAGAACGCGCATCTGCTGCGCGACGGCCGCGACCAGTCGGCGGCGGTGATGCGGCTGGTGGCCAGCGCGGGTCCGACCTTGGTCACCAGCGACCAGGACGCGCGCGATACGCCGGTGGTCGAATTCTTCGCGCGGCGGCTGAGCCTGCCCGTGACCTACGTCAAGTCCAGCGAGATCTGCAGCCGGAAACCGCAATGGCTGGTGTCGAGCTGGTCGCCGGCCGAGCTCGGCGACACGATGGAGACCGGCGATGCCGGATGCCGGCACGTCTTCCATCGGGTCGCCGCCTTCCCGCAGTGGGGCCTCTCCGGCCTACCGTGGAGCGTCTATCGGGCCGCGCCATGAGCGGAGAGACCGCCGTCGCCGCCGGGAAACGCGGGTTCGGAGCCATCGCTGCCTGGACAGCAGTCGCCGCCTTGATCGGCCTCGGACTGCGCATTCTCGGCGCCAGGGGGGATTTCTGGCAGGACGAGATCTGGACCTTCTTCCTGCTGCGGGGCGTGCATTCGCCGCTCGGCATCTTTCTCGACCTGAGCGCCGACAACAATCACTTCCTGAACACGCTCTATCTCTACGCCGTCGGCGAGGCAGCGGCGCCGCTGGTCGCCCGCGCTTTCTCGATCGTGCTCGGCGTCTCCACGATCGCTGCGGTAGCGGTTGCGATGCGCGGACGGCCGCTGATCGCCCAGGCCGCGGCGGTCGCGATGTTCGCCGCCGGTTATCCGCTGGTGCATTACGGCTCGGAAGCGCGAGGCTATGCCGGCCTCATCCTCTGCACGGTGCTCTCGATCCATTTCCTGGAGCGCGAGCTGGAACGGCCGGAGCGCAGCAACCGCATCTGGCTCGGCGTCTCCAATCTCGCCGGCACGCTGTTCCAGCCGATCATGGTCGGCACGGTCGCGGTGCTGATCGGCTGGGCGGTCTGGGTGCGCTGGCGTGGCGGTCGCAGCCTGCGCCAGGCGCTGGTCGAGACGCAGCAGACCTTCTCGATCAGCATCCGCCTGCTGCTGGTGGTGCTGGTCCTCGCGGTGA